>Ga0075030_100004598_pt1 | contig 12465 bp, 8 predicted proteins | sample LitLauG_LLR_2012_FD_71393 | JGI IMG/M metagenome (GOLD analysis project Ga0075030, IMG submission 71393) | Freshwater sediment microbial communities from Pennsylvania, USA - Little Laurel Run_MetaG_LLR_2012 | ecosystem: Environmental > Aquatic > Freshwater > Creek > Sediment | place: USA... | reverse complement strand
GGGGTTCAAGGGGTAGGGGATGACTGATAGAGGAAAGATGAAGACCAAGGACACAGGGCGGAAGTGGATGTGGATGTTCCTCGCAGCGCTGGTTGCTCTGCAAACGTACTTTGCATGGGAACTGCTGGCGGTTTTTGCGCTGTTTGCAATTGGGTTTGCAGCGATCGCTTCCGTGGTCGGAAGCCTGTACATGCTGCACCGGGTTTGGGCAGTGGCTGTGGAGCGGGTTGCTGACAGCCAGCACCCGGTCATGGTGGCCACGCGGCAGAGCATTTATACAATTGAAGACGCGGCTCGGCGGCCGTTTCGGCGCCCGGGCTCCGCTGCAGCCCGTTAACCGAGTTTTTGACTTTCTGGCCTTGGCCAGAGCACACGCGGAACTAGCCAACCTGACTCCTTCGGGATTGGCAAAGTCTCCGCGGCAATAGAAACGAAAGAAATAGGCCAACCGTCCTGAGAGAGCGGTTGGCTTTTTCTTTTGGGCAGCGGAAGCCTCGCCTTGCGGCGCTAGTGCCCTAATGCGTAAGTGGATCGATGTCGGTGCCCGGAAGTATTTCCTCGTCGTCTTTGGTGCGCGAGTCGTTCTCTGCTTCAAACAGCGTTTTCCCGTTATCTTTGGTAAGCCCGTCCAGGGTGGACTTGGAATGTTCATCCACGGCGCTGACCGCGGCCACGAGGCAGGAGTACAAGAAAGCTTTCATCCCCTTGCGGAATTGATCGGTGGAACGCTCGGCCGCTCGGGCGACTTCGGTTTCCAGTGCTTGGCGGCGGGCTTCGCAGGCCGCGCGGCTTTCGGCATCAAGCGACGATAAAGCGGACACCGCCCGTTCCTTGGTCTCGGAGAGGACTGCGTTCACATGCGTGTCCGTCTGCCGCTGGAACGCTCCCAGAGCGGAATTGACGGCGCCGTGGATCAGCGCCTGCACTTCCGCGGAGCGCGCGTCGAGTTTCATGAGCGCTTCCTGCGTCACCGCATGGGTGTTCTCCAGCATGATTTCATAGCGGCGATGAGCCGTGCGGGCGGTCGAGCCTTCAAACTCCGCGGTGGCGCGGGCGAGCGCTTCGTTCAACCGCGACTGGATCCGAGGTTCTCCTTCGCGCTGCAAGCGTTCCAGGAATTCCTGCGACTTCGCCAGTTCATGCCGCAGATCCGCTGCTTGTTTCTCCAGCCGCTGAGCCATCTCTTCCGCCTGGCTGCGGTACTTCTCCATTTGTTCTTTCCATTGCGAAGCGATCTCGCCGGATAAATCCGTTTTTGACGAAAGTTTCAGAGCTTCCACACGAGTCGGGAAAAGTTCTTCAATCTCGCGCACGCTGGAATTGCGCACGTCGTCAATCGAATTCAGCGCCTCGCGCACCGCTTCGTCCACTTTTTTGGCTACCGCGGCGTGCACGGCTTTTTCCGCGGCTTGTTGTAGCTTGCCTTGTAGGGCGGTGATCAGACCGTCCGGGGTGATGACGACGCGTTGCGGTTTGGGCGCCTCCGCCAGTTTCGGCGCGGGCTGCTTCGCAGCTACAGGCGGGGGGGATGGAAATGTAGCAACCTCGGCCATCTTGTGCTCGGCGGGTGCCTGCGGCTCTTCGAGATTTGCAGGCATGAGAGGCGGTTCGAGAGCAGGAGCCACAGCGGCGGCAAATTGCGCCATGGGCATGCCCGCTCCAGTGGCGCTCATCCAATCTTGCGGCGGAGTCACGATTCCCCAGACGTTTCCAGGGTTTTCCAGCTCCACGCCGACTTGCTGAAGCTCCCGCGTGCTTTGGGAGGTGTGCACCGAGCGCACCCGGGCGCGCACCGCCGGGGGCTTGGGCTCGACATTCAATCCCACCACCTGCAGGGTGACCCACGAACCGACGCCGTAGTCGTGCCGGGAGGGATAGCGGCATCCATGCAGATTAATGCTGGTGGATACGGTTCGTTCCACAAACGGCTCGCCCAGGCGATTCTGACCGAACACGATCAGCGGCACGGAGCGCTCGATGCGCGTGCTGCGGCGCGCTTCTTCTCCCACGGAATTGCTGGGGGTATTCATCAGGGACGACTGGCTCACGTCGGCTCCAAAGAGGTCAAGCTCCGAATCTCAGTAACTGCTGGAGACACTTTTCCGGCAAAGATCCATGTTTCCGTGGAGGCGAATCTGAAATTACCTGGAAATTAGTTCCGGCGCATTGCCGACCCCGTGCCTCTCGCGGAACCCCACGCGGCAAATGTTAGCCGAAGCCCGCTCCGTTGTCGATATTTCCGTGCAATAAAAACAGAATCCGACAGCGGAGGTACTCTAACCAGGCGACGAACTTCGCCGTCTCTGGTAGTCTTTGCTTCGTCCGGGAGGAACTCCTCATGCGCCGCCTCGTTCTTGCAATTGGGTTGAGCCTTGGAATGCCACTGCTCGCTTTTTGCCAGGCGCCCCACCGTCTGGCCATCCGTGCTGGAAAGTTGATCGATGGGAAGAGCGATAAACCGATCGAAAACGCGCTGATCGTCATCGAGGGCGACAAGATCGTGTCCGTCGCAGCGGGGGGGAACGCTCCTGCAGGTGTGGAATTGATCGATCTGTCCAAAGCCACGGTTTTGCCGGGCTTCATTGATACTCATACCCACGTCCTGCTGCAAGGCGACATCACCGCCGAAGAGTATGACGAACAATTGCTGAAGCAATCGATTCCGTATCGCGCGATTCTTGCCGCGCGCAACGCGCAAATCGCCCTTTCGCACGGCTTCACGGCTATTCGCGACCTCGAGACGGAAGGCGCCATGTACGCGGATGTGGACGTGAAGATGGCCATCGCCAGAGGCGAAGTGCCGGGCCCAAGGATGCAAGTAGCCACTCGCGCGATGACCCCGACGGGAATGTATCCCCTGCTTGGCTATTCCTGGGAGTTGAAGGTTCCGACCGGTGTGCAGTATGTAGATGGGGTTGACAGCGCGCGCAAAGCGGTGCGCGAGCAGGCGATGTACGGCGCCGACTGGATCAAGTATTACTCCGACCGCCGCTATCATTTCGAGGCGGACGGCGTCCTGCACTCTATGGTGAATTTCACCGACGAGGAAGCCAAGGCTATCGTCGACGAGGCCCATCGGATCGGCAAAAAAGTTGCCGCGCATGCCATCGGAAGCGACGGCATTGCGGCCGCCCTGCGCGCTGGAGTGGACACTATCGAACATGGCGATGGCCTGACCGATGCGCTGATGGACGAAATGGCTCGAAAGCACATTTACTGGGTGCCCACGATTGCAGTAGGCGTGTACGTCGCGCCCGGGCGAAGCGGAAACTGGCCGAAGATGGCGGACCTGCAGCGCGAGAATTTTCCCAAAGCCGTGAAGAAAGGTGTGAAGATTGCGTTGGGAACTGATGCGGGCGGTTTCGATTGGAAAGCGCTGAACGAGGCGAAAGAGTTTGAGTATTACGTGCAATACGGAATGACACCCATGCAGGCGATTCGCACGGGTACTTCCGTCGCGGCGGAGCTGCTGGGTTGGGAAGACAAATTGGGCACCATTGAAGCGGGCAAGTGGGCGGACCTGGTGGCTGTCAGCGGCGATCCGTTGAAAGACATCAAGGAACTCGAAAACGTGAAGTTCGTGATGAAGGGCGGCGCGGTCTTCAAGAACGAGATGCACTGAGACCACATTCTACCGGCCGCGGATTCATGCCGCCCGCGGGTGGAAAGGAGCAGCCATATTGGATGCTACCTTGCGGCGCGGAGCGAGGTCTAAAGGCTCAGGCCGTTTGCATCGCGAAGCCTCGAGGGGAATATGCGCTCCACGATTCAGGATCTCAAGTTCGCCTTGCGCATGCTGGGCAAGAATCCCGGCTTCACGCTCGTTGCCGTTTTAACGCTGGCGCTCGGAATCGGCGCCAACTCCGCGATTTTTAGCGTGGTCAACAGCGTGTTGCTGCAGCCCCTTCCTTACCATGATCCGGGGCGCCTGCTGTATCTCGCCGGTGTGGTCCGCCAAACAGGCGCCGTCGGCGCAAATCTATCATTCACCAAGTTTTCGCAGATTAAGGAGCAAAACCGCACACTGGAGAGCGCCACAGCTTTTTATGCCGCGACCATGAGCTTGGTGACCGAGCGGGAGCCGGAAGCGGTGAACGCGGGCCGGGCCTCTGGCGATTTCTTCAGGGTTCTCGGCATCTCTCCGATACGCGGCCGCGATTTTCTCCCCGAGGAAGATGCGGCCGGCGGGGCGGACGTGGCGATCATTTCGGATGGCTTCTGGCACAGCCATTTTGCGGGGGATTCTGCCGCTCTCGGCCGATCCATGACGCTCGATGGCCGGCCCGTGACGATCGTGGGAATCCTTCCGTCCAGTTTTCGTTTTCCTTTGCAGTTCCCCGAACCCGATGTTTGGATGCCACGGGTTTTCGACCCGATATTCCTGCGCCCGGAGCAGGTGCGATCCGGTGCAGGCTATCTCGGGGTGATCGCGCGCTTGCGTTCGGGGGAAACACTGGCGTCCGCGAAAGCGGAATTGGACACCATTGATGCGCGCTACCGCAGCCAGTTCACGGGATTTGTGGATGCCGAGAAGTTCGGCGTATCCACGGCGCCTCTTGCGGAAAGCCTGGTTGGCCCGCTCCGTCCGGGATTTGCGGTGCTGCTCGCGGCGGTCGGTTTCCTCTTATTGATTGCGTGTGCCAATGTTGCCAATCTTCTCCTTGCGCGAGCAACTTCTCGAGAGCGGGAGATGGCGGTGCGCAAAGCACTCGGCGCATCCGGCGGCCGCTTGGTAAGGCAATTGCTATCCGAGAGCCTGCTGCTCTCACTCTTTGGCGGAGTTCTTGGTGTTGCTCTTGCTGCGGGCATACTTCCCACATTGCGCGCGTTCAGTCCCGGTTCTGTCCCGCGGCTGGCGGAGACGCGGCTGGACGCCCCGGTCTTGCTGTTTTCGGTCCTGCTGAGTTTTGTCACCGGCGTCTTATTCGGACTAGTTCCAGCTTTGCAGGCCAGGGCCGGAAATCTCCACGAGGCCCTGAAGGAGGGTACGCGCGGTTCTTCTGAGGGAGGCCATCGCGGAAAGTTGCGCGCACTTCTGGTAGTTGTGGAGATGGCGGTCGCGCTGGTGCTGATGACTGGCGCCGGTTTGCTGCTGCAGAGTTTTTCCCGGCTCATGAAGGTCAATCCCGGATTCACCTCCGATCACCGCATGACGTTTCTGCTGAATCTGCCGCCGAACCGTTACACGCAACCCGAAATGCAAACGCAGTTCTACCGCCAACTGATCGAGCGCGTGAAAACCCTCCCGGGAGTGGATTCCGCGGGAGTGACCAGCTACCTGCCGCTTTCTGGAGCAATTCGGTTTGTGTACTTCTGTCCGGAAGACACGGTTTGCCGGGGTATTGGGAAAGATCCTCTAACCGCGCTTCGCCAAGTCAGCACCGCATATTTTGACACCGTGCGCACGCCACTGCTCCGCGGCCGCATCTTCAATGAACGGGACGTCGCGACGTCCCCGCCAGTGGCCATCGTGAATCAGACGATTGCGGACCGTTACTGGCCCGGCAAGAATCCCATCGGCAGGCACATCGCCAATTCGCGCGACATGGTGCAACGCGAAATCGTAGGCGTGGTCTCCGACGTAAAGTTCAATGCTCTGAATATCGCGAGCTCGGAAGAAATGTATGTGCCGCTGGAGCAGGTCCCTTGGCCCTCGACGACGCTCATCGTGCACTCCCAGGGCGATTCTCAAGCGCTCGTCTCCGGGGTTCGTACCAAGATTGCCGAGATCGATCCCAACCTCCCGGTCACCAGCATAGCCAGCATGGATTCCATCGTAGCCGCTTCCGTGGCGCAGCCGCGCGTTCTCTCACAATTCGTCGGAGTATTCGCCGGCTTCGCGCTCTTGCTGGCTGCGATAGGTATTTACGGCGTGATGGCCTATTCCGTTGCCGCACGAACCCAGGAAATGGGCATTCGCATGTCGCTTGGCGCCGAGCCTCAGGACATCGTCAGGCTAGTCGTTGGGCAGGGAATGCGCTTGGCGCTCCTCGGAGTGGGCATCGGCCTGGCGGCGTCGTTGGCGCTGACGCGCCTCATTTCGACGCTGCTTTTTGGTGTCAGTACCACGGACCCGCTGTCCTTTTCACTGGCCGCCGCTGTTCTTGTGACGACGGCGCTCGTTGCCTGCTATCTCCCGGCGCGCCGCGCCACCCGAGTGGACCCGATTGTGGTTCTCCGCTTCGAGTAGAGGCTTGGTACTTCCGGAAGTTTGTCGCGGCAACTAATAAAATGCCACCCCACCATCCACATTGATGGACTGGCCGGTCATGGCGCTGGATTGAGCGGAGCAGAGAAATAAAGCCGCGCGGGCAATCTCCGCGGCTGTCTGGGCTCGGCCCTGAAGAAGGCCGCTCAAGAAACCGGCCAGTTGCTCTTCCTCGTTGACGCCCATTTTCTTCGCGAGCACCGAACCAAGTTCCTTGGACATCTGCGTTTCTGTAACCGGGCCGGGGCAGATGGCGTTCACGCGGACGCCTTTGCGCGCACCTTCCGCCGCGGTGACTCGCGTCAGCCCCAGCATTCCCGCTTTCGCGGCCGCGTATGCTGAGCCCCACGCGTACGCCGTTTTCGCGGAGAGGCTGGAAATGTTGAGGATTGCGCCGGACTGACGTGCGTACATCTCCGGCAGTACAAGTTTCGAGAGCAGAAAAGCCGCGCGAAGGTGAACAGCAATCACGTTGTCGAATTCCGCGACCGGGTAGTCTTCCACCGGAACCACCGGGCCGTAATGCCCAGCGTTGTTCACCAGGATATCGATCCGCCCGAATTTTGTGCGCGCTGCCGCAACAATGTTCGCGCAATCGGCTTGGCGGGACAGATCCGCAGTGACGAACCCGGTTCGTCCTCCGGCGCTCGAAATCTCAGCGGATGTCGAGGCCAGTTCCTTTTCCGTGCGGGCCGTCAGAAACACGGCGGCGCCTTCTTTCGCGAAGAGCTGCGCGATGGCTCGCCCAATGCCACGACCGGAGCCGGTAATGAGGGCAACGCGATTTTCGAGTTCCATAGAGAAAACGAGGATAGAGGGAACCGCGAGAAGTGGCAAGCCGCCAGCCTCAGGATTCAATTGGGCTGGCATTTCAAGCTGGCCGACAACTGTCCTTCAGGTCAGCTGCAATCTTACTTCGCAGTGAGTAACCTTTATCGCATAACCGGGTAATCCCAGCATCGGCAAAACCGGCGCTTGGCTTTGCCCTTTTCCGTTGTTTGCGGCCTCCCCAAGTCCAGCCGCACGCATCGAACCGGGGGTGTAGCGCGTGCGCCGAACAATTTTCACTCTTCAACTGACAGCCCTGCTGCTAGGAATTTCCTCGGCGGGCTGCTCGGGGCTTACCAGTTCGAGCAGTGGAACCCTGCCTGTCGCGCCATCACTCACGGTTCAGCCGACGAGTGTAACGGTCACCGCTGGCCAGCCGGCTACTTTCAGCGTGTCGGCGAGCGGCACCGCGCCTATCTCTTACCAGTGGCGCAAGAATGCCGCCAACATCGCTTCCGCGACCTCCGCCAGCTACACCACTCCTACAACTACCACCGCCGACAGTGGCTCTAAATTTGATGTCGTGGTGACGAACAGCGTGGGCAGCATCACCAGTTCTCAAGCTACGCTCACTGTCAATGCCGCTTCAGCCGCTCCCACGATCACCACTCAGCCCGCGAATCAAACCGTTGCCGTTGGGCAGGCCGCCACCTTTAATGTCGTAGCCAGCGGTACCTCGCCCCTCTCCTATCAGTGGCGCAAAAACACCGCAAATATCACGGGCGCAACTTCTTCCAGTTACACCACGCCTGCGACCGCGTCCGGCGACAACGGAGCCAAGTTCGACGTGGTGGTCAGCAATAGCGCAGGGAATATCACCAGCGCTCAAGCCACGCTCACCGTGAACTCGGCGCCGGTCGCTCCGACGATCACTACGCAGCCCGCCAATCAGACCGTCAATGCGGGACAGACGGCTACGTTTGGCGTCGTAGCCTCCGGCACTGCTCCGCTCACTTATCAATGGCAGAAGAACACCGTCAACATTACCGGTGCGACCGCGACGAGCTATACCACGCCGGTTACTACCACCGCCGACAGCGGTGAACTTTTCCGCGTGATCGTCAGCAATTCCGTCGGTAGCACTCCTAGCATGTCCGCCACGCTTACCGTCAATCCCGGAACGAGCAATTCCACGGTTGACGTGATCACCTACCACTACGACAACGGCCGCGACGGTCAGAACCTCAATGAAACGACGCTGACTCCAGCGAATGTCAATTCCACACAGTTCGGGAAAAAGGGTGAGTTCACTGTTGATGGCCACGTCGACGCCCAGCCGCTGTATCTGTCGCAAGTCAGTATCGGCGGGCAAAAGAAAAATGTTCTTTACGTCGCCACCGAGCATGGTTCCGTCTACGCCTTTGACGCTGACTCCATCAGCGGCACGACTTCCACGTTCCTCTGGAAGACTTCCACGCTCGGCAGCGGTGAGACCACCAGCGACAATCGCGGCTGCGACCAAGTTTCGCCGGAGATTGGCATCACTGCTACGCCGGTCATCGATCGCTCCCGCAATGCCATCTACGTGGTGGCTATGTCCAAAAACTCCAGCGGCACTTATTTCCAGCGCATCCATGCTCTCGATTTGACTACCGGCCAGGAGTTGTTCGGCGGCCCCATGAACATTACGGCGACATATCCCGGTACGGGAGACAACAGCTCCGGCGGAAATGTCATCTTCGATCCGAAACAATACAAAGAGCGCCCCGGCCTTCTTCAGATCAATGGCACGATTTACACCACATGGTCCTCGCACTGCGACAATCGTCCGTACACGTCGTGGGTCATGGCCTTCAGCGCGGATACGCTCGCGCAAACCAGTGTCCTGAATCTCGTGCCCAACGGCAGCGAAGGCGGCATCTGGATGGCCGGCACCGCCCCTGCCGCCGATGCGAACGGCAATCTTTTCTTCATCATTGGCAACGGCGACTTTGACACCACTCTGAATGCCGGCGGTTTTCCGTCGAACGGCAATTGCGGCAATTGTTTCGTCAAGCTGACGACTTCCACAGGCCTCAAGCTTGCCGATTACTTCACGCCGCATAACACCGTCGCCGAATCGAGCGCCGACACCGATTTTGGTTCCGGCGGAGGAATCCTGATGCTGGACGTCACTGATTCCGGCGGCAACACGCGCCACCTCGCCGTGGGCGCCGGAAAAGATTCCATCATTTATGTTGTGGACCGCGATGCCATGAGCAAATTCAACGCGGGCACGGACCAGATCTATCAGGAAATTTCCGGCCAGCTGGGCGGAGGCGTCTACTCCATGCCCGCGTTTTTCAATAACACCGTGTACTACGGAGCGGTCGGCGATGCGCTGAAGGCTTTCCCTGTCACGACTGCCAAACTGGCAAGCGCACCTTCGTCACAATCCACGCATCATTTCGGGTATCCCGGCACGACGCCGAGCGTCTCCGCCAATGGCACCGCCAACGCTATCGTCTGGGCTATCGAAAATGGCGGCGCCGTTCTCTACGCCTACGATGCCACCGACCTCACCAAGGAACTCTACGACTCCAATCAGGCTGCCAATAATCGCGACCACTTCAGCGGCAACAAATTCATTACGCCGATGGTTGTCAACGGAAGAGTCTACGTCGGCACTGCCACGAGCGTCGCCGTCTTTGGCTTGCTGCCTTAACGACACAACGTAATCTGTGATTGCCCGTGTGGAAGCTAGTCCGCCCCGCTCGCTCGCGTTTTGAATTTCGCCAGTGTGGTGATGCCGAACGCTTCGAGCAGTTGAGCTTGCACGTCGTCCGTAAGCGCGTTGATTCGTTCCACGCCGGGCCCGCCAGGTCCCACGCGATATCTTAGTTGTCGCTGCCCGGCGGGTGTTTCGATGATCCGCAGCACGATATCCGCGATTTCTTGGGGATTCGCGCGCGAGCTTCCAATCTTCGCCCGTATCTTATCTGGAATCTCCGCCATCTCGCCATATCCGCTCTTGCGCGAGGGGTCTTCCCCACGCTCCAGTTTTTCCATGATGGGGGTGGCATACGCACCCGGCTCGAGGATCACGGAGTCAATTCCTAGCGCAGCCAGCTCATAACGATACGTTTCCGCGAGCGCTTCCATCGCAAACTTGCTCGCGCAATACAAGCCCATTCCTGGAATCGCCAGGCGTCCTGCTCCGCTGCTTATGTGCAGCAGCAACCCGTTCCCTTGGCGTTTCATCACCGGGAGAACCGCGCGATTCATCCGTTGCACGCCAAAAAAATTGGTGTCAAATTGCCGCTGCGCTTGAGCCATGGTCACGCATTCTGCCAGGTCCATGATTCCGTGCCCCGCGTTGTTCACCAGAACATCGATGCGGCCGTATTGCAACACCACTTTGCTGACCGCGCTTTCCACGGAGTCGTCATTTGTGACGTCCAGCTCCAACGTTTGCAGCGAAAGCGATTCGCGCTTGGCAAGTTCGGCGAATTCCCGCGCCGCTGCCGCGTTGCGGCCCTTGACGTTGCGCATCGTGGCGAACACTTGGTAGCCCTTGCGCGCCAACGTTTCCACGATCAGCCGCCCAAACCCGCTGCTCGTGCCCGTTACCAATACGACTTCTCTGCTTTTCATCGCTACTCCCATTTCTTAACGTTTGCCCACTGCGTCTGATAGTTTTCCTTGCGCCCGCGGCACAACAGGATGGGCCGAGTCTCATTGGAAAAAGCGTAGGGGTTCTCGATGGTCGCCCCGATCGCTACGCTTTCGTAGCTAGACCTTACCCCTTCATTCAGCGGCGCCCCTACCCGGATGACGATCTCGCCGGTGTAACTCCGTGGCCCCCACAGAAAATAGCTTTGATGCCCGCTGATGGCTTTTGGCAATCCGTATTTTGGCCCGAAGAAATCGATAGCTGCCGCTTCGCCGTAGTTGTCCGTGAAAATTGCCGTCTTGGCCTGCTCTTCCGGCGTCAGCGTGTGATAGACGCGCGCCACTGCCTGGGCCATCTCCTCCCAGTTGAATTCGTCTGTGAAATACGATGGCAACGTTGCTCCGATCTGGCTCCGTTCTGTGCTGGAATGCGTGATGTGCAATCGCTCTTGAAGTTTCACGTACTCCTCGATCGGCAACACAGGCAGAAGCACTGGTAAGATCAGCAGCACACCCGCGATCAACCAGACGAACGCCAGAGGTCTTAGAATCGCGCGCATTCGCGGCCAGGCGTCAAATAGTGGCCTAGCAAGAAAGCGCTCCGTAGCAACCGCGCCGGCTGCCAGCACGATGGCATACGCCGGCGCCGAATAGTAATCCTTCCCGTGCTGCACCAGAAAAAATCCGATGGTGATGACGAAGGCCCAGCCAAACACGCGGAAGGGCTTCGTATTTCGTGAAAAGAAATAGAAAAGGAGTCCCGCAAACCAGAATGGAAAAGTGACCGGGCCGGCCATCATAATCTGCTGTTTGAGAAACGCCAGCGGAGGGAACGCAATGTCTTTTCCCGATACGCGGATATTGTGCATCAGCTCGAGGAACGGCCAGTGATGATGAATGTTCCAGAGGAGATTTGGCAAAAAGATGATCAGCGCCACCACACCACCGGTGAAAAGCCACGGCGTAAACAGTATTTTGCGTTGTGCCGACAGAAGCAATCCCGCGAGGAGTCCAAATGCGAAGATTGCGATCGAGTATTTATTTTCGAGACCCAGACCGGCGATCGCGCCGAAAGCAAGCCACAACCTCACGTTTCCGGTCTTGATTATCCGCAGGATCATGTACGCGCAGCCCGTCCAGAAAAGCGGTTCCAGCGCGTTCATGGCGAACTGGTGATCGAGTACGTACCACACAGGAGGCGTAGCGGCCAGCATGGCCGCCAGCGCCGAGCCGAATCGCCCGGCTCCCAGTTCCCGCGCAAACGCCGCCGTCAGCACGATGCGGCAAACTCCTGCCAGCGCCGGCCAAAAAAGAAGTGCCCGCAGCGAAGTCCCCAAGGTGTGGCGGGCAAGCCAGGCCAGTGCCACAATTAGCGGCGGCTGGTCGACGTAGCCCCAATCCAGATGTTCCGAGCACGCCAGGTAGTACAACGCGTCGCGAAAATACCCGTAGCGCGTAGCGGTCAGCAGATGCATCAGGAGATAGACCGCCGCTATGACAAACACGCCGAGCGGCAGCCGGCTCTCTTGCTCGTTTTCGTTTGTGGGGGCGTGGTTCATGGCCCGAGAGGATACCAGTTCTGAGCCGGTCATGCCGGGAGTCCTAGCAAATGCCAGTTGGTCCAACCCAGTTGGACGGGCCTGCCTGACCGAACTCAAAAAGCCCGCCACGGTTTCCGCGGCAGGCCTTTTGCTAGCTTTCGGTTTCTCTCAGCGAATCACTTGCCCTTGGGTTTGAGCCCCTTCAGCAAGGCGTGCACCATGTCATTCACCTGGTCGTGCGTAATCGTGGTGCGGTAGGGTGGTTCCACCCCGATCGCCCGGTAGGCCGGCCGTTTC
>Ga0075030_100004592_pt1 | contig 12469 bp, 12 predicted proteins | sample LitLauG_LLR_2012_FD_71393 | JGI IMG/M metagenome (GOLD analysis project Ga0075030, IMG submission 71393) | Freshwater sediment microbial communities from Pennsylvania, USA - Little Laurel Run_MetaG_LLR_2012 | ecosystem: Environmental > Aquatic > Freshwater > Creek > Sediment | place: USA... | reverse complement strand
GCTCAAGGAGAATGCCATTTTCGCGGGCGTCGACCCCGCGTTCCTCGTGGCCGACGAGCGCGAAACGTGGCGCCTGCAGAATGAGTCGATCACCGCCGCGATCGCGGATCTCTTTGCGGAGCGGCCCGCCGCCATCCGTGAGCTCATCCGCGGCCTTTCCTCGACGAAGTTCGAAGAGGCCGTCCTCTCCGCCTACGACGCCATGCGCGGCGCGGGAATGACCATCGAACAACTCGCGGCGAAGCCGGCTCCCGTCGGACCGGTGCGCGGCGATGTGGCCCCCATTCTAAACCAACTGCGCGCCGACCCGCTCGCCGGCTGGGATCTCAAGCAGCGCCGCCACATGGAATCGATCCGGAACGATGCCGGGCGGATCGTCGCCGCAGCAGGCCCCTTGGAAGCTCTGCGCGCGGTCGAAGCTTACTCGGGGAACCTGAACAAGTGTAAGCGCGATACCACGGCGCGCGACCTCGTGAGGCAGCTCAACGGCCTGGTCCAAGAGCTCACCTATTCCCTCATCAGCGAGGTGTATGAGCGCGAGCGGGAGTTGCTGATCGAGATCCTGCGACGATTCGATCGCATCTACCGCGAGCGCAAGCGATCCGCCGGCTTGCTCGATTTTGCCGACCTGGAGGAGTACGCGGTCCGCTTGCTGGAAGAGAGTTTCGATACGCAAACACGCCTGCAAAACCAGTTCGATCACATTCTCATGGATGAGTTCCAGGACACCAATGGGCAGCAGGCCAGGCTGCTCGAACTCATCCGGCGCCCCGATGTTTTCTACGCCGTGGGTGACATCAACCAATCGATTTTTGGGTTTCGCCACGCCGAGCCCGAGGTTTTTCGCGACTATCGCGACCGGGTCCAGCGCGGTGGCCGCCGTCTCATCCAACTCGTCACCAACTTCCGCAGCCGGCCGGAAATCCTGCGGGCCGTCGAAACGATCACCGAGGGCGCCGCCGGTCTCGAGCCGCGCCGGTTAGTTGCTGGCCGCGAGTTCTCCCAGCCCCGGCCGTTGTGTGTCGACGTGATCAGGGCGGCGGAACTGGCCGGCGAAGCCCGTTGGGTGGCGCGACGCATTCTGGAACTGCTCCAGCAAAGCCAGCCCCAATTCCAGTTCAAAGATGTCGCCCTGCTGGTGCGCAACACGGAAGTGATCGAAGACTTCTCCAAGGCTTTCGAGGAGTCCGGCATCCCCTACGTGGTGAATCGCGGCAAAGGCTTTTATGACGGGCGGGAAGTGATGGATCTGTCGCACCTGCTGCGCGTCATTGCCAATCCCTCCGACGAGATCAGCCTGGCCGCCGTGCTGCGCTCACCTCTGGTGCGCGTCTCCGATGAAGCGCTGTTCCGGCTGAAATCCCAGGGCGAGAACCTCGGTGCTTCGCTCCTGCGCCTCGGCCCAGACCCGGGCGAATTCGATCCCGAAGACCACGCCAGGCTCCTCGATTTCCGCGATCGTCTTCTCGAATGGCGTCTGTGCCGCGAGTTCGTCTCCTTCGACCGGCCGCTGCTGGTGGCTCTGGACCACTCCGTGTACCCCGCCGCCACGCGCGGCTGGGCCAACATCGAAAAATTTCTGATGCAGGCGCGCGAAGCATCGGCCCGCCTCTCGCTCGATGAGTTCGTGGATCACCTCGATCTGCTGCGCGCCGATAATCTGCGCGAACGCGACGCGCCTCCGGAGGACTCCACCGACGCCGTAAACATCATGACGGTTCACTCCGCCAAGGGCCTGGAATTCCCCATCGTTTGCGTGGCGGCGCTGGATAAGGGCGTGAAAACCGAACCCCCTGTAGTGGCCTTCTCGCGGCGCCACGGATTGGGCGCGCGCTGGCACAATCCCGCCACCGGCGAGGAAAAAGACGACCTGTTCCAGCATGCCATCCGCGACGAGCGCAAGCAGCGCGAGAGCCACGAGAGCGATCGCCTGTTGTATGTGGCGATGACGCGGGCCGAGCAACACCTGGTGCTGAGCTTTTCGGGCAAGAGGCTGGGCAATTGGGCCAAGGACATCTTCCAAAGGCTGCACCTGGACCTGGAAGAGCCGCGCGAGGAGATCCTGACTCGTGCGGCCCCGGATGGCTCGGAGTGGAAGCTGCGCCTGCGGGTCGCCGATCGCTCGCCCGAGCCGCTCGCGCCGCGAAGTCGGGCCGGTTCTCCGTCCGCTTCGGAGCCGGTCGAACGCGTCGAGCGGGCCGCCCTTACCGGGCAGCAGGATGCCAATGCGACCGTCACTGCAGTGGCTGCCTTCGCCAAATGCCCCCGTGAGTTCTATCTCCGGCACTATCTCGGATTCGAGGGTCGCCCGCGGACGCTGCGAGATAACGAAGAACTCTCGGCGGGGGAGTTCGGGACTGCGGTGCATGCGCTGCTGGCGGGAACTGCGGTGGTCAATCCCGATGCGAGGGCCGTGGCCATGGCGGAGGTCTTTCGCCAGGGCGCACTGGGACGGCGGGCGGCGCGAGCATCGCGGGTGGAGCGGGAATTCGATTTCCTGATGGCCGTGGAGGGGCTGGTGCTGCGCGGCCAAATCGATTTGTGGTTTGAAGAAGGCGGCGAAACCGTCATCGTCGATTACAAGACCGACGCGGTGAACGCGGTGGACGCCCACCAGCGCGCCCAGGACTACTTCATGCAATTGCGTTTGTATGCGTTGGCCGTGGAGCGGATCACCGGCCGTGCTCCGCACCGGGCGTGGCTGCATTTTCTTCGGCCCAATACCGCGATCGAAGTCGACCTGACGCCGTCGCTATTGGATTCGCCGGAACAGGTGGTCCGGGATTTTCAAGAGGCGCAGGATAAAGGCGAGTTTCCACTCAGGGAAGAAGCGCACTGCAAGCGGTGTGCGTTCTTCGGGGATCTTTGTCCGGCGGGGCAAAGGAGGCCTCACTGACCATCAATTGCATCTCGCGCGGCAGCGCGGCGCGACCCGTGGTTTCGGAACTCGACGTCAGGCCATCGAGCCTCGCAATGCGGCCCGCATCCGTAATGACGTTCCCCTGTTCACACCCAGATCACCAGTTTTGGGCGGAATCCGTTTCGCTCTTGGATCAAACACGGGCAGGCAGGCGAACCGTCCCTCTACACCGATGACTTTTCTACCCCTGGCATCGTCAGGAACGCGTGCATCGCGTGCCAGAAGAGGCGCCGGTTCAGGCCGAATCCTACGGAATGCGCCGTGCCGGGGAGCACGATGAACTGGCGGTCGCCGTTGGGCAGGCGCTTGTAGAATTCCGACAGATCGTCCATGGTGGCGATGCCGTCGTATTCCCCGCGGACCAGCAGCACCGGGGCCAGCACCTTGGCGGGATCGACAATCGGCAGGTGCGCCGTCATGTCGAGATACGTTCCTGTGGGGACTTGGTCGCCGAACTTCAGCTCCTGATCGGCCAGGAATTCGGCCAGCGCCGGGTCGGAGGTGCCGGCCTTGTCCCGTGTGAAAATGCTGCGGATCATCTCGCGGTCGCGCGGGCGGAGATTGTGCGTGCGGTAGTAGTCGAGTTGCTTGGCGCGCTCGGTGAGGGTCGGAGAATTTTCGCCCTTATAGGTAAATGCCGTAAACACCAGGCGGTCGATGCGTTCGGGGCGCGCCATGGCAAATGCGCCGGCGCGCAACGCTCCCGAAGATTCGCCGCACAGATGAACCTTCTGCCGTCCCGTCTCTCTCGCGGCCAACTCGATTCCCGCTTTCAGATCTTCGACCCCGCCGGCGATATCCGAATTCGATTCGGTGCGGCTGGAGCGGCCGTAATTCTCATGATCCATGGTCCAGACGTCGAAGCCGTGCTGGGCGAACGTGTTCATCACCGAATATTCGCCATGCCCGGGAACAGTGAGATCGAAGCTGGGTCGGGCGGAGATCGACGAGCCGTGCACCAGGAAGAGCACGGGAAGGGGCGGTTCGCCTGTCCGGGGCGCGGCCAACCGCTTGCGATACATGGCGAGCGAGACCGAGCCTTTCTTCGCGGTGTACTCGGCGCTCCAGATCTTGGGCGCCGCCGAGTTTTTGCTTTGCGCAAGCGCTGTGGAAGCGGCCAATGCGCTGGCGATCGCGGTGCGGCGAGTCATAGGATTACCCTCCAGCCTGGCTACGGCATGGCGTTGTACAGCCGTTCATCGAACGGGCTGCCCAAAAACGGTTGGATCTTTTCGCGAAACTGCTTGCTATGGTCCAGCATGAGATGCGCATCGTAGGCCTGGCGATTCTGCCAGACTTCGACGATGGTGAAATGGTTGGCACGCTCCACGTCGCGCAGGACTTCGAAGCGCACAAAGCCGGCGTCCTTCCGGTTGTCCGACGCGAACTGCAGCAACAGCTTGTTGGTATCGGCGGCGAAGTTGGGAAAAACGTCGACATAGGTGACGACGTACAACTGCTTCGCCGGGGCCTGCTGGGCCGATATCGGGCGGGCCAGGGCCATCCCGATCAGCGCCAGCAGGAGCAGAATACGATGAGCTTTCGACATGCAGAAAAAAACCCGCTTCTGGCTATTGCAGCCGGTGGAAACGGCCTTCCCAAACGGCCTTGCCCAGGATATGGCCGTCGATCGCCTTCATGACATCCTCACGCGAGGCCTCCGGGCCCAAGTCGAGCTTCGTATCGAGGGCGAACAACTCGAACGTGTAGTGATGGTCCGGACCATTCGCGGGAGCGCCAGGACCCATATAGGCGTTATTGCCGCCGCGATTCTTGCCCTGGATCATGCCGTCGGGCAATGTGGCGCCTGGCTTCATCCCCTCATCCAGCTTGGTGGCAGTGCCCGGAATGTTCCACGCAATCCAATGCGTGACGTCCTCCAATTTCCTCTGGATAGCCACATCGGGATCATGGAATAAGATCGCGAAAGTGACCGTACCCGGGGGAGTATTGGTCCAGGTGAGTTCCGGGGAAGTACTCTGGCCAGCCTGTGTATATTTGTCGGGGATGACGGCGCCATCGGCGAACGCTGAAGTCATCAGCCGCATGGGCGGCGCTTGCGGGCCCTTCTTTCCGCCGCCTTGGGCAAAGGCGCTGCCCGCTAGCAGAAGCATCGCTGCGGTCGGCAATCCCACAAATTTCATTCGCATAGTTTTTCTCCTCAATCGTTGTAACCCGGATGTATCATCCGGGCGCTTAACCTGAATGATTGCTGCAAGTATACACCGAATCGGGCTGTCGTCGAAAGCCATTGCATGGCGTTCCTCAATGAGATATCGCCTCGGCGTTCACCGCGCGCTGCACGGGGTCGGATTCCACCCCGAACTGTCCGCCTGTCGCTTGAAATGCGTGCTACGCACAAACCGCGCCGTCAGGTATTGCGGGTCCTCCACCATCGTGGTCACGATCAGCCAGGAATCGCCATTGGCTTCCACGGTTCGGTGAAAGTATTCCGTCACCACGGCGTTGCCGCTATATGGCACGCCGTTCTTTTGCAGGTAGCCCGGCTTCATGTGGGTGGTGACCACCTTCAAATCGCCGCCCGCTGCCTGTCCTTGTCCCCGCCGCCCGCGGCCGCCACCCGCAAATTCCCACTGCGCGGCGGAATCGCCCTGCCATGTGGCCTCGCCCCCCGAAGGCTGTGTGCGGCCGAAATGGAAGAGCCGGGTTTGTTGCCCCGCGTCCGTGTCAACCTTTAGCGTGTTCTCGTTGTCCCACGTCATCCGCAAACGCTCCGGAACCCGCATCACGTTACCCGCGCCGAAAGACTTGCATTGGTTCCCGGCAGCTTCGTCTTTCGCCGGATCCCAACTGTCGGCCACTTTGCGGCCCTCGGGGTTCAACGGAATGCTCGGGTAGTCGCCCTTCACTGGAGTCACCATGCGATAGCGCCAATCTTCCGTCACCACGGAAACCCAGTAACCGGTAAGATCGACCGGCGCCGCTGCTTGCGCGCTCGCCGGGGGCTGTCCGCCCTGGCCGCCCCGTCCTTGGGCGTAGCTGGAAGCCGGCGCCGCTATCGAAAACGCCACCGCCATAACCGCAAGCAGTTCGCGTCTCACTTATTCTTCCTTTCGCTCAGGCTCTTGTAAACCGCTTCGATGAACATATCGGTCGTCCAGAACCCCGTCGTCGAGCCGTACCTCGGGTCGTAGTCCAGCGTGGGCTTGGCCGCCTTCACCTGTTCCAGCGACAGATCCCGTTTGATCATGTCCTGGATGCGGTCCCGAATCACCGTGACCATATCCCGGTAGTAGGCCACATCGGCCGAGTCGCACAGCCGCCCGTGCCCGGGAATCACCATCGTCCCGCCTTCCGACCGGAACTCCGCAATCGACAGATCCAGAATCCGATTCAAGGCCTCGATCTCTCCGTTAATGCTGCCGCCCCTCTGCAGATCGATGAATGGGTAGCCATTCGTCACGAAGATGTCGCCCGTGCTGATCACATCGGAGCCGCGGAAGTATACCAGGCTGTCACCGTCCGTATGCGCAGCCGCCGCGTGCAGGATGTGCACCCCCTCCCCATTGAAGAAGTGGCTGAGCTTCATATCGATATGGTAGGTGTCGGTCGGCAAAGCGTCGAACGGGATTGCCGCCTGGTTGCCCGCCGGCTTGGCGCTCATACGGTCGAGCACCGCTTGCTGCGCAACGATGGCCGCCCCTTCGGCTGCATCCGCCAGTTGGCCCGCTACATTTCCCCCCGTGAGTGTCCTCCCCGATTTGGCGATCTTCTCGTTGCCCCCAATGTGATCGGGATGCACGTGCGTGTTGATTATGTAGCGGATGGGTTTCACCGGCGCGTCCGTATCCAGGATGGTTCGCGCCGACGAGCGGGTTTCCGCTCCCCAATGCAGGTCCGTCAGCCCGTTGGTGGCCAATTCGCGTTGAATCTGCCGGACCGCCGCCAGAACTTTGTCGCTCATGTTTGCCAGCCCGGTGTCTACCATCAGGACGCCGTCCGGTCCCGCCGACACGGTGATGTTGCCGCCCGCGCCCACCAGCATGTAGATCGGACCGCGGACATGCAGGATATGGACTTCCCCGTTTGCCGGCGGCGCGTTCGGCTGCTGGCCTAGCCCCAGCGGAGCAACCACGGCGAGCGCCAACCCGGCGAGCGCCATTTTCCAGGATTGAAAGACGCTGCTTCTCATGACTCGCTCCCTGGCGCTATTTGGCTGCGGATGGCGCCGCCATTTTCTTCATCTTCAATTGGTATTCCGGATACATGGTCTCCGCCCCGCCCCGCGCCGCCTCCGGAGGCAATCCGTGACGCGCCGGAAACTCGTTGATGCCCGTATTCTTCCCCGGCAGCACGTGCGGCACGATACCGCGCGCCCGGTCCACTTCTTCTACCGTGTCGCACGGATACGGCGGCACGTGCTGGTGCAGGTCCAACTCGTAATCCGTACTGCGTATGAAGGGCTCCGTGAGATAAACCGGGTCGGTGACGATCGTGACGACGGTCAGGAAGTCGCCATGCCGGATCCAGTGTTCGGTTAGCGTGCCCATATCGCTGCGGGGAACGCCATTGCGGCGGACGTAGCCTTCTTTCAAGTGGGTCACATTGGTGGTCAGCATGTCGCCCTCCCACTTCGCCGTAGTGAAGCCGGCCCAGGTGTGATTGGCGTAGTCGGGCGGATGCGGCCGCGCATCCAAATACACCGGCCGGTCCACCGACCGCAGCCACTCCGCATGAAACGCCGTAATCTCGCGCGTGACCGGATCGATTTCTTTGCTGATGGTCAGGTTGGAAGGTCCCCGCCAGATATAGTCGGCCGAGTGCGGCCGGCATTGCCATTCGGGCAGCGTTAACAAGGATGCATCCCACGTATCGGCCCGCATCCTCGCCGCCGCATTGATCGGAAGGCCCAGATAGTCGCCGAGTTCCGGACCCGGCACGCGCTCCGGCTGATCCTCATAAAATCGCGGCGCCCACTCGCCGGAAAAATCCGTCTGCGCGAACGCCGGGATGGCCCCGGCGGTGGCCACCAATAGGCAGAAAGCACTCTGGACTGGTAAGATTCGGCTTTTCATTTCAGACTCTCAAGACGCGCCCATGCATGCAGTGGCTGTATGCAGTAGCAGAAGTATATCACGCTGGCGGCGCCCCGCCGGCGGTTGGAAATCGCCCGCTTCACGCGTATGGTGCTACATTCTGTATTGTGTTCCGGCGCGTCATTTGGATCGTCCTCGATAGTGTAGGCATCGGCGAGATGCCCGATGCCGCGCAATATGGCGACGCCGGCAGCGACACCCTGGGCAATATCGCGCGGATTCGCGGCTTGCGGCTCCCTAATCTCGAGCGCCTGGGCCTCGGCAATATCAAGCCGCTGGCCGGCATCCCTCCTGCGGCCCATCCCCAGGCCGCCTTCGGGCGCTGTGCCCTGGCTTCTCCCGGCAAGGATACCACCACCGGTCATTGGGAAATGGTGGGCATCCATCTGGAACATCCCTTCCCCACTTACCCGCACGGTTTTCCCTCCGGGATCATGAACGAATTCGAGCGCCGCATCGGCCGCCGCACACTCGGCAACAAAGCGGCATCGGGAACCGAGATCATCGCAGATCTCGGCGAAGAACACCTGGGTACTGGCTCCCCCATCGTCTACACTTCGGCCGATAGCGTGTTCCAGGTGGCCGCGCATGAAGACATCATCGCGCTCGCGGAGTTGTATCGGATTTGTGAAATCGCGCGGGACATGCTGCGCGGACCAGATGAGGTGGGACGGGTCATCGCGCGGCCTTTCGTAGGCAGGCCTGGAAATTTCACGCGCACGCCCAACCGTCACGATTACGCCGTGCCCCCTCCGCCAGAGATGCTGCTCGACCAGTTCCAGAACCACGGTGTCCCCGTCCACGCCATCGGCAAGATTTCCGACGTGTTCCTGGGCCGCGGCATCTGCGATTCGCAAAAAACCAGGAACAACTCCGACGGCATGGCCAAGACTTTAGCCGCGATGGAGCAGAACCGCGACGGCCTCATCTTTGTCAACCTCGTGGATTTCGACCAACAGTACGGCCATCGCAACGATGTCGAAGGGTATGGCGCCGCGCTCGAAGAGTTCGATGCCTGGGTCCCCCAGTTCGAAAGCGCGCTCGCGCCGGACGATCTCGCTATCTTCACCGCCGATCACGGCTGCGACCCCACGACTCCTTCTACCGACCACAGCCGCGAGTACGTCCCCCTGCTGGTCTTCGGCCCCCGGGCGCGCCAGGGTGTCGATCTCGGGTTGCGTGCCACTCTTTCCGATATCGGCCAGAGCGTGGCCGCCAATTTCGGCGCCCGCATTGCGCGGGGCGCCAGCTTTCTGCCGCAAATCCTATGAGAAAACCAGTCATGGCGGGCAATTGGAAGATGTATAAGACGCCCGCGGAAACCATCGCCTTCTTCGATAAATTCCGCCCCCTGGTGGCGCAATCGCAGCACTGTGAGATCGTCATCTGCCCCCCGTTCACCAACCTCGCCGCGGCCGTCGAGTCCGCGCGCGGGCGGGCCATCGGCATCGGCGCCCAAAACATCGGCTGGGCCAGGGAAGGCGCCTTTACCGGCGAAGTCTCCGGTTCCATGATCCGCGCCTTAGGGGCGACGCATGCGATTGTCGGACACAGCGAGCGCCGCCAGTACTTTGGCGAGACCGACGAGACCGTGCTGAAGCGCACTCAGGCCGCGCTGGAATTCGACCTCACGCCGGTCGTTTGCGTGGGTGAGCGCCTCGAAGAACGGGAAAGCGGACGCACCGGGGAAGTGCTGGCGGCGCAGTTCCAAAACGGAATCGCCGGGCTCACCGAGCAGCAGTTCGCCTGTATCGTGATCGCTTACGAGCCGGTCTGGGCCATCGGCACCGGTAAGACCGCTACCCCCGATATCGCCGCCGAGGCTCACCGCGCGATCCGCGCCCAGGTGCGCGCCAGATTCGGCCGCCCGGCCGGCGACGCCATCCGCATATTGTACGGCGGTAGCGTCAAGCCGGACAATGTCAAGTCCCTGATGGCGCAGCCCGAAATCGATGGCGTCCTGGTAGGAGGGGCGTCCTTGGACCCCGTCTCGTTCGCCTCGATCGTGAACTTCTAAAAGATATAATTGGATTATGTCACGCTGGCTTTTGCCACTGCTTCTGGCGAGTGCCGCGCCGCTGTTCAGCGACGACCTGAAAAAGGAGCGCCCGCCGCAGCCCGTGGCCACGCGCGAGGAAATCCCCAAAGAAGAAGACGAATCCATCGCCGACAAGGAGTATTCCTTCAACCCACTGCAGGCGGAGAAGGAAGTTCGGATCGGTAATTATTACTTCAAAAAGGGAAGCTATCGGGCGGCCGCCATGCGCTTCCGCGAAGCCCTCAAGTGGAACGAGGCATTCGGCGAAGCCTGGCTGCGCCTGGCTGAGGCCGCCGAGAAGCAGAAGGACCGCAAAGCCGCGAAAGAAGCTTACGCCAAGTACGTGGAGTTGTCCCCCGATGCCAAAAATGTCCCGGAAATCCAGAAAAAACTGGAAAAAATGAAATAGCCCGTTCAGCGGATCAGCCGGATCAGCCCGTAGCAAACCAGACAAACCCAGAAATCTACCGCCAACCCCCAGTCGATTTGAAAGGACTGGTGTTGCGCTGGTACCGGCAGAAACCGCTCCCCAGCGAAGTAAATGGCATTTCCGAGCACGACGGCAATGGCGGAACGCCAAAAAACGTGCTTCATTAAGCGCATCCGTCCCGCCGCATGATCAAATCCGTCGTTACCAATTGTACCCGCGCGCCGGGCGTATCCGCTGTGGAACCCCTTGGAACCCCTTGCGTGCGTAGCGCTAAACTCACGAACTTGGTACAATATCGGTTTCATCCCTTAGGGGGGAGTTTTCTCTTATGGCACGAGTTTGTGAAGTGTGTGGCCGCGGGCCGCAGTTTGGGCACCGCATCAGCCATGCGCACAATGTCACCCAGCGCCGCTGGAACTTGAATCTGCAGACGGTCCGCGCAATCGTTAACGGCGCCAGCCGCCGTCTGCGCGTCTGCGCCTCCTGCATCCGTTCCGGAAAAGTCCAGAAAGTCGCGTAAGCGTTCGAGTTGTTTCCGTCGGGGCCCCTTTACTGCACCACCGGTTCAGGTGCCTTGCGCACGCGCGGGAGAGCAGCCGGCCGGCCCGTCGTACGGTTGCGCGCCCACACACGCCATCCCAAGACCAATGCCGCCAGCGCACCGTAGAACACCGGAAGCCGGATATCCGACTTGACCAGCCAGTAGTAGTGCACCACTCCGCAAATCAAGGTGAGATAGACCAGGCGATGCAGAAGCTGCCAGCGCTTGCCGCCCAACCGCCGGATCCATCCCGCCGTCGATGTCACCGCCAGCGGAATCAACATCACGAACCCCGTGAACCCGACCGTAATGTACCGGCGCTTGGCCACATCCACGATCATTTCGTGGACATCGAAAAACTTGTCGAACACGATGTACGTGAGGAAGTGCAGGCAGCCGTAGAAAAACGCGAACAACCCGATCATCCGCCGATAGCGTATGAGCTGGGGCAAATTCAGAATCTTGCGCAGGGGCGTGACGAACAACGTGATCAGGACCAGCCGTAGCGTCCAATCCCCCGTGTAATGGGTGATGAACTCCAACGGATTAGCCGTCAGGTGGTTGTTCCACCCGCGCCACCCGAGCCAGAATAAGGGCGCGAGGCCCAACAGAAAAACCACGACCTTGCCCCAGCGCACCTTTCGCATAGCGCTAGTAATACTTCATCAGATCCATGCCGGAGTACAGACTCGCCACTTCCGCATATCCGTTGAACATCAGGGTGTCGCGCGTCAGGAATTCGCCCAGCCGCCGCTCCTTCTTCTGGCTCCAGCGCGGGTGATCCCGGTTCGGGTTTACGTTGGAGTAAAAACCGTACTCGTTGGCTGCGTACTCGTTCCAGGTGGCCGCGGGCTGGCCCTTCACGAACCGGATCTTGACGATCGATTTCACGCTCTTGAATCCGTACTTCCATGGCAGCACCATCCGAATCGGCCATCCATCCTGCATGGGCAGCGTCTGCCCGTACATGCCGAAACACAACAGCGCCAGCGGGTGCATGGCTTCATCCATCCGCAGCCCTTCCACGTAGGGCAGCGGGATGCCGGCTTCGCGCGGCGATAACATCTGCTTGGTATCGTAAAGCGTCTCAAACGCTACAAATTTCGCCTGCGGGGTGGGTTCGAAGCGTTTGATCAGGTTGCTGAGGGAGAAGCCGATCCACGGCACTACGATCGACCATCGCTCCACGCACCGGTGCCGGTAAATGCGCTCCTCCAGCGGCGCCAGTTTCATGAGTTCACTCGCGCTCACCTTGCCCGGCTTGGCGCAATCACCTTCCACCGATACCACCCACTCGGCTGGAGGATTGTATCTCTTCGTCAGTTCAGCCGGCTCTTCCTTGCCTGTTCCGAACTCGTAGTAGTTGTTATAGTGCGTGGTGTCGTCGTACGGCGTCACCTTCTCGGTGGTGCTGAGCGGGCTCTTGCCCGCGTTCAGCTTGGTCGCCGTCACGGCCGCCCGGGCGCGCCCCGAAGGAGATAAC
>Ga0075030_100004590_pt1 | contig 12472 bp, 10 predicted proteins | sample LitLauG_LLR_2012_FD_71393 | JGI IMG/M metagenome (GOLD analysis project Ga0075030, IMG submission 71393) | Freshwater sediment microbial communities from Pennsylvania, USA - Little Laurel Run_MetaG_LLR_2012 | ecosystem: Environmental > Aquatic > Freshwater > Creek > Sediment | place: USA... | reverse complement strand
CAGGAAATGTCGTCGCACGGTGGGGAACTGTCGCAGAACACAAAGTGGCGCTTGGCGCAGAAGGCCTTTGCCACTACGGCCGCCTACGATTCCGCTATCGCCTCGACCCTTGAGCGCGTCAGCGCTAACGGAAAGTTCACGCTCCATTCCCCGGACGAAGGGTTCCCGCCTGCAATGCGGCTGTCGTTCCTCAAGGTCATGGATTTGCGGTACGGCGAAAATCCACACCAGAAAGCGGCGATGTACTCGGACGGGTCGGGGACCGGGGTCGCGAACGCCCGCCAGCTACAGGGCAAGGAGCTTTCGTACAACAATATCGTGGACCTGCAGGCTGCGTGGGATCTGGCTCAGGAATTCGAAGAACCAGTTTGCGCGATTATCAAGCACACCAACCCCTGCGGCACAGCCACCGGCAAGACGCTCGCGGAGGCCTATAAAAAGGCGCTGGAATGCGATCCAGTGTCGGCGTTCGGTGGCGTTATCGGGGTGAATCGCCCGGTGGACGGCGATGCCGCCGAGGAAATGGCCAAGCTCTTCGTCGAGGTCATTGCCGCCCCTTCATTCGACGATGCCGCCAAGGCAAAGTTCGCTGGCAAGAAAAATCTGCGGCTGGTCGAGGTCGCGGCCTCCCAGCAGAAGTGGGTCTTGAAGAATGTTTCCGGCGGAATCCTGGTGCAGGACGCCGACATTCGTCCGTTAACGGAAGCCGATCTGAAGGTAGTCACGAAGCGAGCTCCAACGCCCGAAGAAAAGCGGGCGCTGCTGTTCGCGTGGAAAGTGTGCAAGCACGCCAAGTCTAATGCGATCCTCTATGCCCGCGACGGGCAAACGGTTGGCGTAGGTGCCGGACAAATGAGCCGGGTGGACTCATGCAAGATCGGCGCTATGAAAGCGCAGCTGCCGCTCAAGGGCACGGTGGCAGCGTCGGACGCGTTCTTCCCATTTCCGGATGGCGTCGAGGAGATTGCAAAAGCGGGAGCAACAGCGATCATCCAGCCGGGGGGATCGGTGCGAGACCAGGAGGTCGTTGACGCGGCTGACCGGCTTGGCCTGGCCATGATATTCACGGGAGTTCGTCACTTCCGGCACTAAGAACGGTTGTTGATCGTCGATTTTTATTGTCTTGTGGTGTCGTGGGTTATCTACAGGGATTGTCAAGAAATGTTGAACTCTACGCAGTTGAAGAAGTTGCATTAAGTAAATCACCCGCTTGCATCCGGCGAACGCACTATTCCTATCGTCCCTGTACTTCTGGTCAGTATTTTTGCCGGTTCTCGCACCCAGTTTTTGCTGAACTGCAAGCGTCAGAGGGTACAATAAAGGCACCCGTCACCGGCGGTCCAGCATCCAATTTGCTATGGTTTTGGGAATCCGAAGGTCCTTCATGAATAGAGTGTTTGTCGCACTTGCTGTGCTCTTGCTCACGGTGGGGAGTCTCCTCGCACAACAGAAACCGGCCTCGACCTCGGATTCTAAAGAGCCACCGGCCGCTGCTCCGCGCAAGCCCGACAAGGCCGCCGCGTATTTCCACTACACGCTGGCGCACATGTACGAAGAGCAGATGGCGGTGTACGCGCGCAGCGATCTGGCCAACAAGGCCATCGAAGAGTACCGGCTGGCGATCGAGGCTGATCCGTCGTCCGGCTACCTGACTGCGGCCCTGGCTGAACTTTACGCCAAGACGGGGCGGATCCGCGATGCTGTGCTGGAAGCGCAGGACATCATCAAGCGGGATCCGAGTAATCTTGAAGCCCGCAAGCTGCTGGGCCGCATTTATTTACGCTCCTTGGGCGACATGCAGACGGGTAATGGATCAGAAAACGTTCTGAAGCTCGCCATCGAGCAGTACGAACAGATTGTAAAGATCGAGCCCGACAACGTAGACGACCATCTGCTGCTGGGACGGCTCTATCGCCTCAACAACGACTTTCAGAAGGCGGAAACGGAATTCAAGGCAGCAATTGCACTGCAGCCCGATTCCGAAGAGGCAATCACCACGTTGGCGTTGCTGTATGACGACGAAGGTGACAGCTCGCGCGCAACACAGGTCTTAACCGGCATCCCGGATGCCAGCCGCTCCGCGAAGCTGTACTCGGTTCTTGGTTATACCTACGAGCAACAGAAGCAATACAAAGACGCAATATCGGCGTATCGAAAGGCGATTGCGCTCGATCGCGAAAATCTGGATGCGATTCGCGGCCTGGCTCAGAACCTGCTGAATGACGGCCAGGTGGACGCGGCCCTTGAGCAGTACAAGATCATCGCCGACTCGAATCCGGAAGATGCGCAAACCTACCTGCGGATCGCCGAAATCTATCGCAAGCAGGCCAAGTACGACGAAGCACTGGAGAATCTAAAGAAAGCCGAGTCCATGGTGCAGGACTCGATTGAAGTGCCGTACAACATCGCCGCGGTCTACCAGGCACAGGGCCGCTACGACGACGCCGCGCAGGTCCTGCAGGACTTGCTGAAGAAAACTGAGAAGGCTGACGGCAATTACACCCAGAACGAGAAAAATAATCGCTCCGTCTTCCTGGAGCGGCTGGGCTCGATCTATAAGGACCAGGGAAATACCCAACTGGCAGCCGACACCTTCCGCAAAATGACGGCTCTCGGCGACGACAACGCCGTCCGTGGGTACCAGCAATTGATCGACACTTACCGCGAGGCTAAGCAGTGGCAGCAGGCCACGACAGTGGCCAAAGAAGCGGCGCAGAAGCTCCCCAAGGACCGCGGGCTCCGCATGGTTCTGGATGGTCAGCTGGCCGATAGCGGTGAGCCTGATAAGGCCCTGAAGGACGTCCACTCCCTGCTCGAAGGTAAGCCGGAGGATCGCGAGGTCTACATCACTCTGGCCCAGATGAATACGCGGTTGAAGCGCTTCAGCGACGCCGAGCAGGCGCTTGACAAAGCCGAGGAACTTTCCACCAAGCCCGAGGACAAGCAGTATATCTATTTCCTGCGCGGCTCCACTTTCGAGCGGCAGAAAAAGTACGATCAGGCGGAAGAGCAGTTCCGAAAGGTTCTGGCCAGCGATCCGCAGAACGCCATGACCTTGAACTATCTCGGCTATATGCTCGCCGATCGTGGTGTGAAATTGGAAGAGGCGCTGACGCTCATCAAGAAGGCCGTCGATCTTGACCCGACCAACTATGCCTACCTGGATTCGCTGGGTTGGGCGTATTTCAAGCTGGGCAAATACGAGATTGCGGAAGAGAACCTCGTCAAGGCTTCCCAGCGTGAAGGAAAAGACGCCACGGTACAGGATCACCTTGGCGATCTCTACCAGAAGACTGGTCGGTTGAAGTTGGCTGCCGCTCACTGGGAACGCGCAGTGCAGGAGTGGAACCGGACAGTGGCTGCCGAGGTTGATACGGACGCTTTCGCTCGCGTCCAGAAAAAGCTCGAGTCCGCCAAGGTCAAACTAGCAAAAGAGCAGCCATAGAAACAGTAAGTTGGGTTTCGTTCTCGGATCTCTTTTCTTATTCCTAAGCCACGGCTGTACTTCGCCTCATGCGCGGCGGCTGCCCTTGCCCCCGCGTTCGATTGCCTTTTAGAATGTCGTGGATTCGCTTCCTGCTGGATTAGAGCTCCCAGGCAACCGGCGGAAAGGTAGTGACGCCATGCGTGAGCAGCAAATCAACCGCCTTAGTAGCGAGGTCGTACTCGTCCTATCCCTTATAGCGTTGTTTACAGTGCTTACCGGATACCTTCAGGCGCCTCAACCGGACGAAGGTACGGCGGCACATATTTTCCAGCTGTCGGTCGTAGCGCTAGTGCCGATGATTCTGCTTTTTCTTGTCACGGCAGATTGGAAGCGGCCTTTGCAATGCTTGCGATCCATGGCATTTCCGGCTGTCGCGTTGGTTCTTGCCTTTAGCGCCTTGTATTACCTTGAGCACTATTATTACCTTGAGCGTTACCGATAGTTTCTCGCCCGGCGCGGATCATTACCCATCCACCGCTCCTCCCTGCCTCCCGAAAGCTCGCCGCCTGCTAGACTCGCCGATTTGAGGTTGTAAGTCGTCGGCCGATCAATGGCGCCGCCGCAGTTCATACTTGGAATTCACCGCCGAGGCACAAATGGACTTCGAAATCGTTATCCGCGAAGCGACAGTAGAGGACATCCCGGAGATTCTTCGCCAACGACGCGGCATGTATGAAGACATGGATTACAAAGATCCAATGGCACTGGCGGCAATGCTCTCGACCAGCGAGGCCTACTTGTCGCGCGCCGTGGCCGAGGGATCATTTCGAGCTTGGCTGGCTCTTGTGGAAGGCCGCGTCGTGGCGGGCGGGGCAATCCTGCTCAGCCCCTGGCCCAGCCACCCCTACGACGGCCAGTGCCGGCGAGCAACGATTCTGAATGTGTACACCAACCGAGAGCATCGCCGCAAAGGAATCGCCCGCCGGCTCATGGGGATCATGATTGACTGGTGCAGGAACCAGCAATTTGCCGCGGTATATCTGCATGCGAGCAAGGACGGCAGGCACCTCTACGAGCAAATGGGTTTCGAGCCGACCAACGAGATGAAGCTGACGCTGAAGTAGCAATCCTTCATGCGATCCCCGGTGCTATTCTTGCCTCATGCTCGCCGACTATGCGGTGCACGTGGAACAGTCCCGTGGACGCCGCTTTCCCGAGCCCACCCACCGTTATCGCAACGACTTCCAGCGCGATCGCGACCGGGTCATTCACGCGCGTGCCTTTCGACGGCTGGACTCGAAGACCCAGGTTTTCACCCGCCGTTACTCCGATCATTTCCGCAACCGGCTGACGCATACCCTTGAAGTCGCGCAGATCTCGCGCACCATCGCCGCCCAGCTCGGCCTCAACGTCGACCTGGTAGAGGCGCTCGCCTTGGTCCATGACCTGGGGCATCCGCCCTTTGGACACGCCGGTGAAAAAGCTCTGGACGCCGCCATGCGCCAGCATGGTCTCTATTTCGATCACAACCTGCATGCCCTGCGGATCGTGGAAGATTTCGAACTGCGCTATGCGGCATTTCGGGGGTTGAATCTCACTTTTGAAGTGCGGGAGGGCATCATCAAACACTCCCACGATTACAACGCTACCGATTTCCCTGAGCTGACGGAATACCTGCTGGACGAGCGGCCGCCGCTCGAGGCTCAGTTGATCGATCTAACCGATGAAATCGCCTACAACACCGCCGATCTTGACGATGGCTACGAAGCTCGCCTGCTCACGCTGGAACAGATTCGCGAGGGCATTCCGGTGTTTGACAAGTTCTATCGCGATGCCGAGAGGACCTATCCCGATGCTCTCGACAAGTTGAAATTCAACGAAGCGGTGAGGCGGTTATTCGATCGGCTGGTCAGCGACCTGATTCCAAACACCCAGAGCCGGATCGAGAAGGCCGCGATCCGCAGTCTGAGCGACGTTCGCAAGCATTCGGAGCGACTGGTGGCGTTCGGCGCTGCGGTGGAAGCGGAGCGGCGGGCCATTAAAGAGTTCCTGTATCGGAACCTGTATTTCAGCTCAGCCCTGACGCCGGAAAAAGACATTGCGGAGCGTGTGGTCACGGAGCTGTTCGCGTTCTGGATGAAAAATCCGGTGGCGCTTCCTCACAACTACCAGGAAAAAGCCGAACAGGATCCGCTTCCGCGGGTGGTCTGCGATTACATCGCCGGCATGACCGACAACTACATCCTGGAGCAGTTCGAAAAATACCTCGGGACGAGGTAGACCGTCCCCAATTGCTATTTTCCCGCCACCGAAGCTACCACGTCGTAGAGAATCCTTGGCGCACGCTGCAGTTCTTCCACGCGGACGCGCTCGTCGTTTCCGTGTTCCGTACTGCCTTCTTCTTCGGTGGCGGTGTAGGGCGAGAATCCGTAGGCGTTGATCCCCAGAGGACGATAGCGCTGGTTTTCCGTGTATCCGCTGGTCAATCGCGGGACGACGGGCGTGCCCGGGAAGTACGCCTCGGTCACTTTGCGAATCACGTCCACCAGAGTCGTATCCGTTGGCGAGGAGTTCGCCGTACGGAACTCCTTGGTCTGCGGCTCGACCATCACATTGGGATCGTTCACCACGTCCCGGATGGATGCCAGGAAAGCCTTCGGATCCTCGCCTGGCAGAAGACGCACGTCCAGGTTTGCCCAAGCTTCCGGAGGAATTACATTGGTCTGTTCGGAGCCGCCCAGCATGGTGAGCGAAATGGTATTGCGCAGCAGGTAGTTGATGGACTCGTCCCGTTCTACCTCTTCCTGGAAAGTCCTTTCCTGAATGGCCTGCCGGATATTCCGAAACTGCTCGGCCCGCTCGGGCGGCTCATAGGGCGCCATGTCGCGCAAGTACTCCTCCACCACCGGCAGCACTTTCAACGGGGTGCGGTACTGAATGATCCGATTCAGCGCTCGCGCCAGCCGGTCGGGGGCAGAATCGACATTAGGACGCGAAGCATGCCCCGGACGTCCGCGGGCCACCACGTGTAGCCAGAGCGGAGTTTTTTCTCCCACGTCCACGCTGATGTACTTGACCTTCCCATTCTGCAGGAGATTCTCTCCACCTTCGTTGATCAGGAATTCGGCATTGCCGAGAAGATCGCGCTGATGCGAGATGAACCAATCCGTGCCCGTGCCGTCAGCTTCCTCGTCGCTCACCGCCAGGAAAATCACGTCGCGATCCAGAGGAACGTGCTCGCGCTTGAGCATAACCATCACGACCAGCTGCGCCAGGCCTTCGTTTTTCATGTCCTGTGCGCCGCGGCCATACATCACGCTGCCTGCGATGGCTCCGCTGAAGGGCGGATGCGTCCAGTGAGACGCATCGCTGGTGACGACGTCCATGTGGTTCAGAAGGATGAGTGGACGTTTTCCGTCAGCGGATGTGTGCGGCAGGCGCGCCCACAAATCAGCCCGACCCGGCGCATAGTCAAAGACATGATTCTCGATTCCCTCCTGATCAAGAATTTTTTTGAAGAATGCGGCTGCCTTGGCTTCATTGCCGGGAGGATTCGTGGTGTCGATGCGGAGATACTCCTGCATCCACTTAACCGCAAGCTCGGAATATTGCTTGAGACGGTCCGCGGGAACTCTGGCTGAAGGTAGATTCGCCGGCGCGGCAGTGGTCTCTTGCGCTGCCTGGCGGGATGCGGCGGCGGCGCCTAAACGTAAGAGAAAGAGAAAAAGTAAAGTAGTGCCACTGATGCAAAAACGGTGCACATTCAGCTTCGACATGATGCCCTCAGGGCATTAACTTCCTTGATAACAGGCCGCGCAGTTTTTATATCGGTTTCAGCCAAAATTACTCTGCGCACGGATTTTGGCATACCAGATGCAGGCGACGGCGGTAGAATATCATTGGTTCTGAAGGATTTATCCGTCCTTGCCTCGCCGGGGTTTGGCAAGTGAACTGTTAGTAGTAGCAGCAGGGCGTCGTGATGTAGAGACACCCAGGTTTTGGATTTTGGCATGCGTTGCGTCAGCGTATGCCGGCAAAGCCGATATAGCTTGCCTTTTAGTTTACCCGCAAGGGGACGCAATTAAAACTAACGCGACACGCGCGTAACGCGTGCGGAGTGGAGCCCCAACGCTCCCCCATTTCGGAGGAAGTTTAAAATGATCAACCGCATACTTGTAGCGTCACTTCTGGCCGGTGTTCTTGCCGTGCCAGCCGTCGCGCAGCAGGATAGTTCCAGCTCCCAGACACAGCCCGCTGCGACCCAGACCGCCGCAACTGACCAAAGCACTTCGACCCAGAGCGCAACCGGCAAACCGCTTCAGCCCCCGGCTCGCGAAGGTTTCTGGGGCCGTGTGAACCCCTTTGCCCGCAAGAAGTATGTACAGCGCCAGACCGCTCCGATTCGTGACCGCATCAACGAACTCGACGAGCTCACGGCCGCCAACAGCAAGATGATCAAGGACGTCGATTCCCGCGCCCAGCAGGGCATTCAGCTGGCTTCCGCCAAGGCGAACGAAGCCGATCAGCACGCCATCGACGCCGGCAACCGCGCCAACGCCGCGCAGGCGACCGCGCAACAGGCCAGCACACGCCTGACCACGGTTGAGCAGGTGGTCACCAATATCGACCAGTATCAGCCCTCGACCCAGACCGAAATCCGCTTCCGTCCCGGTCAGACCGTGCTGAGCAAGAATGCTAAGGACGCGCTCGATGAGCTGGCCACCCCGCTGAAGACGCAGCGTGGCTACATCGTCGAGGTGCAGGGATTCTCAACCGGTCGCGGACAGGCTGCTATCTCCAACTCGCAGAAGATGGCTGAGTCGGTAGTGCGCTACCTGGTTCTGAACCACGACATCCCGGTCTATCGCATCTATCTCGTGGGCATGGGCAACGCTCCCACGCAGACCGCTGCGGCGGCGACCGATAAGCCGAAGCACACCACCGGCGGACGCGTCGAGATCAGCCTCCTGAAGAACAACCTGGAACAGCTGGCCGGCAATCAGACGGCGGCTCCGACCCAGGAGCAACCCAAGTAACTCAGACTGTCAAGGCGGGAGCCTTCGGGCTCCATCGCCCCTCCCCTGGAGCCTCTCGCGCAAGTGAGAGGCTTTCTTATTTGCTGCCGCACAACGTTGCTCCATGAGATTCGGGAGGGCACCGCTTTAGCGGTGCCAAAAAGCCCGTCCGCCACCCTTGTCATTCCGAGCCGTCCGCAACCGCGCTTGCGCGGCGAGGACGAGCGAGGAATCTGCAGTTGCGCAAGGAGATTCGTGTGAGGGTACAGATTCGTAGGCTCATCAACTTTTAAAGAGCACAACTTTCTCGGCCAGCACAATCCTGATGCCCTTTTGGACCCAGCCCCGTAGGGGCGTCGCGAGAATAGCCCACCGCTTTAGCGGTGGGTAACCGAGAAACGCTGACCAAGTCCCGGAGGGACGGCTGACTTCCAATTAAGTCGGCGCTGCGTCGGCGATATAATATTCTTTCCCATCGAGATCGGAATTCATCATGGAAACCCTTTACTACTCGCGCATGAAGTCGCTGGCCGGACCGCTGGGAATCGGGGTATCGCAGAAGGGCCTCGTAGCTTTGGAATTTGATCGCGGCAAGTTTCCTCCCAAAAACAGCAAAGACATTACGTGGGAAGAGTCTCCCGAGAAAACGCACCCCTATATTGCAGAACTGGAAGAATACTTCGCCGGCCACCGCCGCGAGTTCACCTTCCCTCTGGACCTGCGGGGCACACCATTCCAGGTGAAATGCTGGCAAGCGCTCCTGAAGATTCCCTACGGCGAGACCCGCACCTACGCCGACATCGCTCGCGCGGTGGGCTGTCCGCAGGGCTTTCGGGCCGTAGGCCTGGCGAATAACCGCAATCCCATCGCGATTGTCGTGCCCTGCCATCGCGTGATCGCCTCCGACGGCACGCTCTGCGGCTACGGCGGCGGTCTTGACATCAAACGCAAACTGCTCGAACTGGAAGGCGCCCTCACCGGAGTGCTGGCCGCGTAGGGTCTTTTTCGGTAGACTGCCTCACCATGGGCAGGTTTATTTCCATCTCTCTGCTTCTGGCCCTCTGCTCTCTCGTTGCGACGCCACTCCTGGCGCGCAGTACGCAGACCGGGTTTCTCGATCGCACCGTCACCGTAGACGCCGTCACCTACCGTTATCAGGTCTTCGTGCCGTCCAATTTCGACCCGCACAAAAAGTGGCCGATTATTCTGTTCCTGCACGGCGCGGGAGAGCGCGGCGACAACGGTTTGGTGCAGACCGATGTCGGCCTTGGTCACGCCATCCGTAAATATGCCGGCGAATTTCCCTTCGTCGTGGTCATGCCGCAGTGCCGCAACAACCACGTCTGGACTCAACCTGAGATGCAGGCCCAGGCACTCGCGGCCCTCGATCAGGCCATGAAGGAATTCAAGGGCGACACAAACCGTGTTTACTTGACCGGCCTTTCCATGGGTGGCTCCGGCACCTGGGATCTGGCGGGAAAGAATCTTCGCAGGTTTGCCGCGTTCGTTCCGATCTGCGGCGGCATCTCCGCACCCGGAACCTTTACCGCGTTGCATGCGGGCTTGGTGGACGATCCCAAGGTCACCGACCCCTACGCCGAAACCGCCCGCCGGATCGGCAATACGCCGGTGTGGATCTTCCACGGCAGCGACGACCCATTGGTTCCGGTGGAAGAGTCTCGAAAAATGGCCAAGGCGCTTGAGGCCGCCAAGGGGAACTTTCATTACACCGAGTATCCCGGCGTTGGCCACGAATCGTGGAACAAGGCCTACGCGGAACCGACACTCTTCCCGTGGCTCCTGGAGCAGAAGCTGAAGAAGTAACCCGCGGAACCGACTTTGAGCGCCACTCATTCAAAGGCCACTCCCGCGAAGTCTGCCCTGCGCAAGGCCGGGCTCTTCTACTTCGTCTGGGTCATGTTCTCCTACTGCACCGGGGGGCCATTCGGGCTCGAGGACATGGTCACGACCTCCGGTCCCGGCCTGACCCTGATCTACCTGCTGGTCATTCCATTCTTCTGGTCGATCCCGGTATCGCTGGTCGCGGCGGAACTCACCACTGCGATGCCTGTCGAAGGCGGCTTCTATCGCTGGGCGCGGGCCGGCTTCGGTGATCTCTGGGGATTTCTTGCCGGCTGGTGGAACTGGTGCGCGTCGTTTCTTCTCGGCGCCGCTTACGCCGTGCAGTTCTCGGACTACCTTGGCTTCTACTTTCCGCAGTTGACAGGATGGAAGCACTACCTGATTTCGCTTCTGGTAATTGCCTTGATCACCTGGATCAACGTGCGCGGAATCGAAGCCGTGGGAAAGTTCGCCACCGCGCTCGAACTGTTTATTCTTCTGCCAGTCATCGTTCTTGTCGTGGTTGGGCTTTCCAAGTGGCACCACAATCCGTTCGTGCCGGTGATCCCGCCCCATCAGCCGGTGTTCAACGTGTTCGGCGTCGGGCTCGCGTTGGGTTTGTGGCTCTATTCCGGCTATGAACAATGTTCCACGGTAGCGGAGGAAGTCGAGAACCCGCAGCGTACCTACCCGCTGGCCCTGGCCATTGTTGTGCCGATGTCCGTGGCAGTGTACTTCCTGCCCACGCTGGCTTCGCTGGCCGCGCTTGGCAACTGGCAGGACTGGCACACCCGCTTTTTCTCCGATGCTGCGCAGATGATCGGCGGCCCCTGGCTCGGCGCCTGGATGACTCTGGCCGCCATGGTGACCAACATTTCCCTGCTGAATGCCACTGTTCTCGCGTCAACTCGCATGCCTTTTGCAATGGCCGAAGATGGCTATCTCCCTCACAGCCTGACCGGTATTCACCCGCGCTATGGCACGCCGTGGATCTCCATCATCGCTTCGGCGGTCATATACGGGCTTCTCTCCACGCTGAAATTGACCCAGCTCATCAGCGTATACAGCTGGCTGCGCATTGCGACGACCATCCTGACTGTGCTGGCGGCCTGGCAGCTGCGACGCAAAATGCCGGGCATGAAGCGGCCATTTCTGATTCCCGGAAAGCGCATGGGATTGATCTACGCTGTGTTGGCGCCGGTCGTCATGAGTGTGGTTGCGCTCCTGGGGAGCGACCGCTTCGGCCTGATCTGGGGAGCGGTATCGATCGCGGTGGGGCCGGTGGTGTATCTGTTATTGCGGAAAGCGCACTCGGTATCTGCTTCCCATCAATGAGTGCTATGGCGATATTTCGCCAACGATGCAATCAAGACAACAGACGCATCAAGGCGTCAGGGTGATACGTGAGGAAGCCGGAACCTCCCCAACCATGAATGGCGCTCCAAATTTCGCGAGTTCCGACTGCTGCGCCGGAGTAAAATCGCTCTGTCTCCAACCAGACAAGAGAGCTTCAAGCCGGTATGCTCCTGGCTGAAGGCCACCAAAGAGACTTGTATCCATTCTGATCTTCCCCTCCACCCGTTGTCCGGGCTTTAGCAGGAGCACTTCTTTCTCCATCCGATGGCTCAGTGTTTGCTGTGAAGGCGAACACGAGCCTGCGTATCCCGGGACGAAGTGCTTCCCCTCACTGTTCTCAAAGCCCGCCCAAATGTGAGGATGGCTTGGACACTGCGCTTCCCATTCTCGAGGAACATACAGGGCAGAATTACTGACGTTCACAATTTCGTATGTCAGATAAATTTGCTCTCCGGCTTTGTAAGTTGTGTGCTCTGCCGCAACCGTGAATGAGACGTCGTTTGCCGGAACAAACGAGTTGTCCTGACCGATTACTCCTGTGACGAGCAATCCGCTCGCGGCGATGAGGAGAAATACAGTTTTCATCAGCGTGCCTCATCTGCATTGTCGCATGAGGAGTATGCTGGGCGTCTCAGGTGGCGAAATCACGCGTCTCACAAGTTAAGTAGGACTTACCTTGTTCGAAGATTATTTTTGGTGGCGCGGGCGCCCCCGCCCGCGAAAGTGCGGACTTCCTCAGCTCACCCAATCCAGAAACTTGTACCAGACTCCCGCAAATGGCAGGAACCAAGGCTTGCCGTTATAGAGTCCGAGCGGTGCACCCGGGAAGGGA
>Ga0075030_100004589_pt1 | contig 12475 bp, 8 predicted proteins | sample LitLauG_LLR_2012_FD_71393 | JGI IMG/M metagenome (GOLD analysis project Ga0075030, IMG submission 71393) | Freshwater sediment microbial communities from Pennsylvania, USA - Little Laurel Run_MetaG_LLR_2012 | ecosystem: Environmental > Aquatic > Freshwater > Creek > Sediment | place: USA... | reverse complement strand
TGGAACGATTAGCGTTTTCTTCATTTTGTTCTCCTGAGGTGGAAAGAAGGATAACGCGGGTAGGATGACTTGCGCCAGCTTGCGCTGAGTTTTTCTGGCCTGCCGAACATCAAGGTCAAAGGCCGCGGACAAGAGTGTCCGCGCCATACTCGCTCTGCGCTATCCTAATACCATGCACTCGCACGGCGGACACTCGCACTCTCATGGCACGGGGCGAGTGCTGCGCTTTTCACTTGCCGTCACAGCGCTCTACATCGCGCTGCTGGTCGTCGCCGGAGTCCGTGCGCATTCGCTAGCTCTGCTCTCCGAAGCAGGGCACAATCTGTCCGACTTCCTCGCGCTTCTTCTGTCGCTGGCGGCTGTGTATCTCGAAGGACGTCCTCCAAGCGCAACGAAGACCTACGGCTATCGCCGCGCTGGAGTGTTGGCTGCTCTGGTCAATTCGCTCTCGCTAGTGGTCGTGTCGTTCTTCATTTTCTACGAGGCATTCCACCGACTCCAGCATCCCGAGCATGTACAAGCCGGGCTGATGATCTGGGTGGCGGCCGCCGGCGTGGTCATGAACGGCGTTATCGCGCTGCTCCTGTGGCGTTCCGGGCGCGACGTCAATGTACGCAGCGCCTTACTGCACGAAGTGGGCGACACGCTCTCTACTGCAGCCGTCATTGCTGGAGGCTTGGCGATCCTCTGGACCGGTCAATACTGGATCGACTCAGCGCTCTCATTCGGTATCGGCGCGCTGATCCTCTGGTCGAGTTTCGGTATCGTCCGCGAGACGCTGAACATCCTCCTCGAAGGTACTCCCCGCGGCATGAGCCTCGATGCCGTCGAATCGGCGATGCGCCAGATCAACGGAGTCAGCGACGTTCACGATCTCCATCTCTGGAGCATCGGCTCCGAGAATCACGCTCTTTCCGCGCACGTGAAGATCGCCGACATGGCCACTTCCGAGAGCGACACGATCCTGCGCGAGATCAACGAACAACTCGGCCAGCGGTTCGGCATTCACCACACCACGATCCAACTCGAACACGTGGTCTGCGAAACAGCCCACGGATGCGTGATCGCGGTGCCCGACGAACGCGACGAGCACAGCCATTCCCATCACGATCACGCCCACTGACCAGGGCAGCTTTGTCGATAAGCCGTGCACTATCAACACAATACAGCTTGATATTCGCCTTATCCGCCGGCTTGGCGCACATGATTTTGTGGTAACCTAGTGTTTGGAGTCTCCCCTCCTAGAAGCATCATCCAATGCGTATGCGACGTTGGCGGCAAATTTTGCGTTTTCTGGCAGCAGTGCAGCTGCTCCCTGCTCTTGAGAGCGGCGAGGAGACGCTCGTCGGCGGTCAGGCCGTCCTCGAAGGCGTGATGATGCGCTCGCCGCACGCCTGGGGCATCGCTGTTCGCAAGCCTTCCGGGGAGATTGTCACGCATAGCGAACCGCTGGAGCGTCCTTCCGAGAAGCACAAGTGGATGGGCTGGCCCGTACTCCGTGGCGTAATGACGCTTGGCAACGCCATGACCCTCGGCTTCCGCGCCTTAAAGTTTTCGGCCAACGCGGCGCTCGACGAAATGCCGGCGAACGACCAAGGCAAGAAGATGGAGATCACCGGCTGGATGGCCGGGCTGAACATGGCCTTCTCCATCGCGTTCTTCATCTTCATGTACAAATATCTGCCGCTGCTCGCGACGACGGAGCTGAAGCGTGTGAATCCGGTGTTCGGCCAGCAGTTTCTCTTCAACCTTGTCGATGGCCTGATCCGAATCGCAATGTTCCTGCTATTTGTCTGGGGTGTTTCGCTGTGGAAAGACATTCGCCGCGTCTACGAATATCACGGAGCCGAGCACAAGACCGTGTTTGCCTTTGAAAATGGAGACCCGCTCGAAACCGCCGCAGTACAGAAGTACTCGACCTATCACCCCCGTTGCGGAACCAGCTTCCTGATGACGGTGATGATCCTGTCGATGTTCGTGTATATGACCATTCCCGTCCAGACGTTCTGGGCCCGATTCGGCATCCGCATCGCGCTGCTTCCCGTGATTGCCGGCGTCTCCTACGAGATCATCCGCTTTGCCGCGAAGCATCGCGGCTCGCTGTTTGCACTGATGACCGCTCCCGGACTCTGGCTGCAGCGGATCACCACGCAGCCTCCCGATGACCGCGAAGTAGAGTGCGCCATCGTGGCACTGGACGAGGCGATGAAACTTGAAAAAACGCACGGCGGTGAACTGGTGATTGCTTAGCGGTGGCAACCGCGAACTCTTGTTCCTTTTCTCATTCCATCTAGAATCATTAGAGTAGAGACGTGGCTTGCCGCGTCTAAACTCGCACACTGAGATGAGAAGCCTGTTTCACGGACAAAATCATGTTTGAACGCTTGGACCAAACCGAGTTGCGTTACGAAGAGCTGAATCGCGCTCTCTCTTCGCCCGACATCACCAACGATTCGGCGAAGTACCAGAAGACTGCCAAGGCGCATGCGGAAATTGCGCCCATCGTAGAGAAATACCGCGAGTACAAAGACTTGACGCGCGGGATCGCCGAAAGCAAGGCCATGCTCGCGGAAGAGACCGATGCGGAAATGAAGGCCTACGCCGAGGAGGAACTGGCCAAACTTGAGCCGCGCGTCACGACCGTCGAGGAGGAACTCAAGGTTCTGCTTCTTCCCAAAGATCCCAACGACGAGAAGAACGTCGTTCTCGAAATTCGTGCAGGCACCGGCGGCGACGAGGCCACACTGTTCGTAGCCGAAGTCTTCCGCATGTACAACCGCTACGCCGAAACGCAGAAGTGGAAAGTGGAGGTGCTCTCGACCTCCGAGTCTGGCGTCGGTGGCTTGAAAGAAGTAATTGCGCTTATCGAGGGTGACCGCGTTTACTCCCGCCTGAAGTACGAAAGCGGCGTGCATCGCGTGCAGCGCGTGCCGGCAACGGAACAGCAAGGACGTGTTCACACCTCGGCTATCACCGTAGCCGTCCTGCCCGAGGCCGAAGAGGTCGACGTCAAGATCGAAGCCAAGGATCTGCGAATCGACACCTTCTGCTCCTCCGGACCTGGCGGCCAATCGGTTAACACGACGTATTCCGCCGTCCGAATCACGCACATTCCGACCGGCACTGTCGTCAGCTGCCAGGACGAAAAATCGCAGATCAAGAACCGCGAAAAAGGTATGCGCGTGTTGCGCTCGCGCTTGTACGAAGTCGAAATGCAGAAGCAGGCCGACGCTCTCGCCAAAGAGCGCAAGCAGATGGTGGGCTCCGGCGACCGCTCGGAAAAAATTCGTACCTACAACTTCCCGCAAAACCGCCTCACGGACCACCGCATCGGGTTCACGATTCACCAGCTCGAACAGGTCATGGACGGCAAGCTCCAGCCCATCATCGACGCCTTGGTCACGCACTATCAATCGGAGAAATTGAAGCAGGAAACGGTCGGCGTGTGAGGTGAGCAGATTTCGCTTCTGCAATCTGGCTTCTTAACTCCTGCAATCCTCACGTCTCCGTGGTGAAATAGGTCTGTGCAACTCCGCCAAGCGCTAAACGCAGCCGTCGAACAGCTGACCAGAGCCCACGTTCCCTCTCCACGCATGAACGCTGAGCTTCTGATCATGTTCACGCTCGAGTGCGACCGGGCGTATCTCTACGCCCATCCTGAGCGCGAACTTACTCCCGACGAAACGGACCGCTACAACGGGGCTCGCGCGCGCCGGGCAACCGGCATTCCAGCGCAGTACATCACCGGACATCAGGAATTCTGGGGTCTCGATCTGATCGTTTCGCCAACTGTCCTAATTCCGCGCCCGGAAACAGAACATGTGGTGGAGGCGGTGTTGGAGATCATCTCGTCAGCTAACCCAAAGCAAAACCAACAGCAAGATCAAAGGCCGCGGGCGGGGGCGCCCGCGCCACACGCGCTGCGCATCGTCGACGTCGGAACAGGTTCCGGCGCGATTGCCCTCGCCCTAGCCAAAGAACTGCCGAACGCTGTAATCCACGCGACCGACATTTCTGCCGGGGCCCTGGAAGTCGCCCGTGCCAACACCGCACGGCATCAGCTTTCCTCGCGAATTGAGTTCCACCAAACCGACTTGCTGAGCGGCCTGTCCGGAGATTTCGACTTCGTGGTTTCGAACCCTCCGTACGTCGGCGAATCGGAAGAAGAATCCGTGCAACTCGAAGTTCGCAAATTCGAGCCGCGAAACGCCGTCTTCGCCGGACCAACGGGCATGGAAGTCATCGCGCGTCTCATCCCGCAAGCGCAAACCGCGCTCAAGCCGGGTGGATGGCTGATATTTGAAATCAGCGGCACGATTGCAGATTCCGTTCACAAGCTGATCGCGGACTGGGACGAAACATCAATCAGAAATGATTTGCAGGGAATAACGCGAGTGGCAATCGCCAGAAAAGCCGCGAGGGGCTAGGGCCTTAGCCCCCCGCGATCTCCTGCGGCGGTCCGTCCCCCACGGGCACACCGCTGAGATATCCAACGCTTCCGAACTTTAGAACGTCACCCGGACCCCTAATTGCATTGCAAACGGAATTCCGACGGTTGTGCCAGGCCCGAAGAAATCTCCCAGGCCCCCCGCGGGGATTTCAAGTTGCTTCAGGCTCGTAATCGGCACGCAGTTCGGATTGCAAACCTGAGTCGCAGTAATTCCATCGGGCGAGACTACCGGCAGCGCCGAAATGTTCGCGACGTAGTTAGCGCCGGGGTTGTTGCGGTTGAAAAGGTTGAAAAACTCTGCAAATGGGTTGATCTGCCAGCGCTCGCCAATCTTGACCGGACGGCTGACTCGCAGGTCCGCCTGAATGTATGGCGCCCCACGAAATGCGTCGAGACTAGTCGGCACCGCTTGCGTCGCTCCGGCAAACAGCACGGAAATTCGCCCGCTGTTGGTGCTATTGGTGATCGTGAAAGGACGGGCGCTTTCTCCCTGGGTGACCGTGGTCACTTCAAAACCACCGGGGACATGCACAGTTCCGGCGACGACAAATCGATGCCTGACGTCTTCGCCGGAGGGCCCATAGTCGCCGGGAGCGAAGGCGTTGTTTGGATCGCAAACTCCATTCACGTAGTCGAAGGTTTCACCCAGGATGCAGCCCCATGTTTGCGAGTGTGCCAGGGTGTAGTTCCCGACCAGGTTAAAGCGGTTCGACACGTTTCCCTGCACGTGGAACATCAGTGCGTTGTAGCTCGAACGATTGTCGGTCCGATAGAGATTGAATTCCGGAAACGGATAGGCGCGATACGCGTGGTTGCCTTCCTGATGAGTGTAATCGGCACTCACGGACCAGTGCTCATTGAAGGCATGCTGCACCCCTGCCGTTGCGTGGATGTTGTATGGCGTCTTATAGCGTGGGTCGATATAGGACGGTGGGCTGCTATCGACTCCTCCGTTCACGGCTTGCAACGCTGTGGCCCACCCGTTCTGCGCAAGATCGTTGTAAAAAATCCCGAAACCGGCGCGAATTACGGTCTTCTCGCTGCCTCCTGGTGTGTAGGCGATTCCAATGCGAGGCGCGAACTGCTTGCGGTAATCGTGCGGAACCGCAGCCGGAACTCCGTTGAGCGGGAGCGTCAAGAAGACCGGATTCGCAGCCTGGCTGTGTCCCGAGGCGTTAAAGAGACCGAAAGTCGTCTGATAACGCAAGCCGTAGTTCACTGTGAGATGTTCCGAAACTCGGAACGAGTCCTGAGCGTAGAGTCCCAACCTCTGGACATTCTGTGAAAAATTGCCATCGCCGGGTGGCGTCGACGAGCACAGAGTACCCGGCGTCGGCTGTACGTTGTTAACCGTGGAACAAGTCAGATCCGCAGTGAACTGCGTAAGGCCATTCGGATTGATCGTGGGATTGAAATAGTCTGCCGGATTCAATACGAATTGGTTAAGCGTTTCTGCATTCGATGACAGCGCTCCGCTGAGCACAGGCTCGTGAATAAAATTGACACCGAACTTCAGCGAATGGTCACCGGTGGCCCGGCTGAGGTCGTAGCGAAGTTGGTATTTTTCCTGGTTACGGAGCCTCGGAAACGCCGTGATCGGCGTGGCAAATTGGTTGTCCCCAAATGTTTCGTGACCCGATACCGTGAGCGAAGTCAGACTGAAAGGAAATTGCAGGGCAAAACCGAGATTCGAATTGCGCGTCTGGGTCAGGTGCAACTCGCTGGCGTCGAACACGAGGTTGCCAAGCCAAGTGGGACCGAACGTGTACGTGTTGCTGATGACGGTATTGAAGTAGTTGTTATGTGTTGTCAGTCCGGTTGAAGGCAACGTCGCCTGCTGCACCAGGTTGTTATGCGTGAGGTAGCTGTCTTGCGATGTGCGAAGGAACCATTGCGACTTTGAAGACTGCGCCCAGTCGATACGCAGCGAGCCCATGTAATCGCGAAATGGAATCGGCACGTTTGCCGGGACGGCGATGGCAGGGACGCCAGGAATCAGTCCGTCCGCCGCCAACTGCGCCAGCGCGTTGAATTCGGTGACGTTGGCCGGGCTGTACGCAATGCTGGCGTTTTCATGCACATGCTCGAATGATGCAAACATCCAGAATTTATTTTTCGCCAGCGGCCCGCCCAGCGTGCCGACATAGTTCTGTCGAGAAAACGGCTGCTTGGGGTTGGGCGCAGGATTCTCAATCGGGAAGCGCGCGTTGAGCTGCGATGCGCGCTCATAGAAAGCCCCGCTGCCATGCCACTCGTTGGTGCCGTGCTTAGTGGTAATCACGACGGACCCAGCGGTGGTTCCTCCAGAGTCCGCATCTTGATTCGCCGTGCGAAAAGCAAACTCCTGAATGCCGTCCGGCGAGAAATTCTGCAAAAAGCCACCGATCCAGTCGTCTGAGTTGTCGCCGCCATCGACTGACAGTTCGTTGTTTAATCCCGAGCTCCCGCCTGTGGATACTGCCGTGATGCGTGCTTTGGTCGGGTCAGAAGGTTCCACTGGTTCCGTGCCAGGCACAAGATAAGCGATGTTCGCGAAGCTGCGAGCCGCCAACGGGAGAGTTTCGAGGTCGCGGCTACTGACAACTCCTCCGTGCACAGCGCTGGCCGTATCAAGGGCTTCGGTGGTAATCGAAGAAGCATTCCCTACTACGCCCACGGTCTCGCGCTTGATTTCAGGCTTCAACGCCACATTGATGTCCCGCACTACGCTGACGGCAACTTTTACGTCCGCCGTGGCCTCGGCAAATCCGTTTGCAGTCACTACCACGTGATACAGACCGGGCAACAGTCCCTCAATACGAAACTCGCCCCGTTCATCGGCCGCCGTCTCGCGGTTGATCGAGGACTCCGTCGATTGCACCATCACACGGGCGCCTGCAACGCGCGCGCCGCTCGTATCCAACACTTCTCCGCGCAGCGCGCCATTCGGATTCTGTGCCTCTAGCGGAGAAAACTGCGCGACAACCATCAGGACAACAACCTGGAGAACAACCGCGCAGATCCAAGTAGACCTGCGGATGGCAGACAGTCGTGTGGCAAGCATGTTCGAACCGTCCAAAACCAAGGGATTGCCGCGGTTAAGACGTGCTAAGGGAAAGCGCCCGCGCGGCTGAAGCGGACTAGCTCAGTCAGAGTAGCTGGAGAAGACTTACTACTACCATAGATAGTCGTAGTACGTTGACAATAAAGGTACTCGGGCTTTTCAGGATTTAGCGGACAAGCCACTCGGTAGCTTCGTGCGTCAAGGCGAGGACCGGGCCATACGTGGCAAACGCGCAGAAAATCAAGACAAGAACCGGAGCGACAAAGTTCCAGGGTCGAACTGCCAGCCCTCTCGCTTTAGCCGAACCATCCCAAGCCAGCAAGCGCGTCACGCGAGCACTCAGAGAACCGGTAACAAATCCCACGGTACACACCGGAGGGGCATCGACTGGAACCAGCCGAGAAAGCTTCACCAGCGCAGCTGCCAGATCAACGGCATCGTCGACTTTTGCAACCGCAGCATCGTCCGCTGCCATTTCAGCAGCCTGAGACCACGCACTCTCGAGCGCAGCCATGCCCGGAAACGGACAAAACCGGCAGATGAGCTTCTTCAGGTTGTCCCGTGACCGCATATGCGCCAGTTCGTGTCGAAGTGCAATCTGCAGTTCGTGCTTAGTCAACAGTTCGACGGCGGATTCCGACACCAGCACTCTGGGGCCGCGCACCCCAACCAGCATCAGCGGCGGGGCTTCGCGCCTCGATTGCAGCGTCGCCGCCGCGAGACCCGCATTCAGAGGCCGCGCTCCCTGCTGCCAGCGCGCCACCACCCGCGATGTGCCTCTTTGAGCTTTGGCCACCCGGAAGCATCCAGCCGCAATTAACAACAACGCGCAGAGGCCCAACGCCACTGGCATAACGCCCATGCCTTCATCAGCGGAACGCGGTTCGAGCAGCTGAAATGAGGGCACGACAAAGGCAAGCGTAATGACAAACGATGCAACCAGGGGAAGAACGCGAAGCGCGAACAAGCCCACGGCCAGCCCATCGGCCGTCAACCGCAATACTCGAACCGCCCGCCACGCGACCACGACGAGTGCGGAAAGCAGACAGTAGATCAAAACGAAAAAGGTAAGAGAAACGGCCACTCCGCGAAGAGCAAATATCATGGCTGCTCCTCGGCTCTGTCTTTGCCTCCACGGTTCTTGAGCTCGCGGCGCTTTTGTTCTACCAGAAGCTGTAACTCGTCCAGTAATTGCGCGTCGTGCGAACTCAGCGCCTCCACCAAGTACGACAGGGGCAAAGATGACGCTTCGCCATTCCCCAGCAATTGCCTAATACTGTCGAGCACGGCCACCCGCTGGAACTCTTGAGGGCTTTGCCTTGGGGTGTACCGGAATGCTCGGCCTTCGGCAACACGCTCGAGCAGACCTTTCTTGTAGAGGCGATCCACCGTCGTCATCACTGTCGTGTATGCCTGATGGATGGTGCCATCCGCCAGCAGTTCGCGTACCGTGGCGCTGCCGCGCCGCCACAGTTCCTCGAGCATTTGCTGCTCGAACGGTCCCAGTTGAGGATGGGAGCTTGATCCTAGAATTGAGAAGAGCTTGGGCATTTGCGTACTACAGCCTTCTAGCCGAGAGAATAGCAAAGTGCTGTTCGCCGCGCATCTGAAATCGGTAGAAACGACCCCAGCGGGGGAATGATGAACGTATTTTGCACAAATCATGCACGCGGACGAACTAAAGAAAGGGACTTGGGATGGGATCTACCGCGTGGCGCCTGCCGGCAGAATCTCTTCGACGATATCCACTTTGGTCGGATAATTTCCGGTGTAGCAGGCGGTACAGTAAGTCGTTTTTTCGCCATCCGCACATGCCTTCTTGAGACCTTCGAGCGACAGATAGGCCAGCGAATCGGCGACGATATATTCGCGAATTTCCTCGATCGATTTATTCGCACCGATCAGCTCTTTTTTCGACGGCGTGTCCACCCCATAAAAACAGGGCGAAATCGTTGGCGGACACGAAATCCGCATGTGCACTTCCTTCGCGCCTGCGTTGCGAATCATGCGGACAATCTTCTTGCTGGTCGTCCCGCGCACGATCGAGTCATCAATCAGAATCACTCGCTTGCCCTGGAGCAGACTGCGCACCGCGTTCAATTTCAGCTTCACGCCAAAATCACGCACTGACTGCTGCGGCTCAATGAACGTGCGCCCAATGTAGTGATTGCGGATCAGCGCCAGCCGAAACGGAATTCCGCTCTCGGCTGCGTAGCCTATGGCCGCTGTATTGCCGGAGTCGGGAACCGGCACCACAATATCTGCGTCCACCGGAGCCTCGCGCGCCAGCTGCCGCCCCATGGCGTCGCGGCTCTGATCCACCGAACGGCCGAATACCAGGCTGTCGGGACGTGCAAAATAGACGTGTTCAAAAATGCAGCTCGATTGCGCTGGAGACGGGGAGTAGAAACGCGAACTGATCCCTTCCGGCCCAACGATCACGAGTTCGCCTGGCTTCACATCGCGCTCGTAGTTCGCGCCCAACAGATCAAACGCGCAGGTCTCCGAAGCAAACACGATCGTGTCTTTTTTCTCGCTGGTTAACGCGGGAATCCGCCCCATCGCCAGCGGACGGAACCCTCGCGGGTCGCGTGCCGCAAATACGCGATCACGGCTGAGCATGACCAGCGAAAATGCGCCTTCCACGCGCCGCAGCGCGTCGGCGATCGCATCTGGCAAAGTCTGCTCACGCGAGAGCGCGATCAGGTGCACCAGTACTTCGGTGTCGCTGTTCGTCTGGAAAATCGATCCTTGGCCCTCGAGCTTCGCCCGCAGTGCCTGTGCATTGACCAGGTTGCCGTTGTGAGCAATCGAGATCGCGCCCTTATTCGATTGCACCATGATCGGCTGCGCATTGAGCAATGCCGAATCGCCGGCCGTGGAATAGCGCGTGTGTCCGATCGCCAGCACTCCGCGCAGCGACGTCAGTACGTCATGCCCGAAAATATCGGCCACCAGCCCCATCGACTTGTGCTGTCGCAACCGCTCTCCATCGGACGTGACAATTCCGGCCGATTCCTGCCCGCGATGTTGCAGCGCGTGCAGCCCAAGATAGGCGAGCTTCTCTGCCTCGGGGTGCGCATGGATCGCCACTACCCCGCACTCATCGCGAAATTTGTCGGAAATTATCATCTCGGTTAGTCTGCAGCGACACTCACTTCCGTCCGTAACGCCTTCTCCAGGGCGCCTTCGTAAGCACCGCGCAGTTCTGAAATGCTTGCAGAAATCACGGGCTGGTCATCCACTCGAATCTCAACTCTGTCTGACCCCGTCTCCCCAAGCATGTCGGCGGAAACACCGTATTCCCCTGCTATCTGTTGGATTCGCACCAGCTTCGCCGGGTCGCAGCTGATCACAACGCGGCTGGCATCTTCTGCAAACAACTGGAACTCCAGGACCAGCTTCCGCTTCTTCAACTGGACGCTGCAACCGATCTCTCCCGGAAGCGCCGCCTCGACTAACGCAACGGCCAGCCCTCCGTCCGCACAATCATGGGCCGACTCAACCAGTCCCGCTTGAATCATCGCTACCAGAGCGCGTTGCAGCGTAGCTTCTTTGTCGAGATCAAGCCCGGGAGGATAGCCCCACACAGCTCCCAAAATTTCCTTCGCGTATTCTGACGACCCAAACTCAGTCTCAGCGTCCACCGCATCGCCCGGCTCATTCGCATGCAGCAAAACAATCTTTCTTGCGGACTCGCGCCCCGCCTGCGCAAAGTGCATCTTCGCAGTCTTGTGAACATCCTCGAGAATTCCCACCACCCCAAGCACCGGAGTCGGATAAATTCCCTCGCCCAACGTCTCGTTGTAGAAACTGACATTGCCGCCCGTAATCGGCGTATCCAGTTCCTCGCAGGCCTTGGTGATTCCGTCAATCACCTGCGAAAACTGCCACATAATATTTGGCTTTTCCGGATTCCCGAAGTTGAGGCAATTCGTTGCGCCAATCGGAGTCGCCCCAGCACACGCCACTTTGCGGGCTGCTTCTGCCACAGCATGCATCGCGCCCAGCCGCGGATCGAGATAGCACCAGCGGCCGTTCCCGTCGAGCGCCATGGCTAGTCCGCGCTTTGAACCTTTAATGCGGATCACGCCCGCATCGGCCGCGCCCGGCGCCTCGACCGTATTCGTCTGCACCATGTGGTCATACTGTTGCCACACCCAGCGCTTTGAGCAAATATTCGGACTCGCCAACAACTGCTTCAACTGCGGCGTGAATTCGGCGCTCTCGCCAAGCCGAATATGCTCCGGCTTCTCCCGATCCACCGGAGGTTCCCATCGCGCCAGAGGCCGCTTATACACTGGCGCATCATCCGTGAGCGCGGCGTTAGGAATCTCCGCTACCACCTTGCCGTGTTCCAGAACGCGCATCTTCGCATCCGAAGTGACGCGACCGATTTCGACCGCATCCAGTCCCCACTTCTGGAACACACGGAAGACTTCGTCCTCACGCCCTTTCTGCGCGACTAGCAGCATCCGTTCCTGCGACTCGCTCAACATGATCTCGTACGGAGTCATGCTGGTCTCGCGTTGCGGCACCAGATCAAGCTCAATCTCAACGCCAGTGCCTCCGCGGCCGCCCATTTCGCACGTCGAACACGTCAGGCCCGCCGCGCCCATATCCTGAATACCTACAATCGCACCGGTCTGCATCGCCTCAAGACAAGCCTCGAGCAGCAGTTTTTCCAGGAATGGATCTCCCACCTGAACGTTCGGCCGTTTCGCTTCCGAGCCTTCGCTGAACTCCTCGCTCGCCATAGTCGCGCCGTGAATACCGTCGCGCCCGGTCTTCGACCCAACATAGATGACAGGATTGCCTTCGCCCGACGCTCGCCCATAGAAAATCTGATCGCGTCGCACCAATCCAAGAGCAAACGCATTCACCAGCGGATTGCCCGAATAGCAAGGCTCAAACTTCGTCTCGCCCCCGAGATTGGGCACGCCAAAGCAGTTCCCGTAAGAAGCAACCCCGCTAACCACCCC
>Ga0075030_100004587_pt1 | contig 12479 bp, 9 predicted proteins | sample LitLauG_LLR_2012_FD_71393 | JGI IMG/M metagenome (GOLD analysis project Ga0075030, IMG submission 71393) | Freshwater sediment microbial communities from Pennsylvania, USA - Little Laurel Run_MetaG_LLR_2012 | ecosystem: Environmental > Aquatic > Freshwater > Creek > Sediment | place: USA... | reverse complement strand
GTTGAAGACCGTCGAGTTTTCCCAGATTTCGACAAACGGCTGCTTGCGCAGGTCGCCTGCTAAAGCCGGCAAGTATCCACAGGGATAGACCTCGCCCTGATGCGAGATGAAGCACACTGCTGTCCCGGCCAGGCATCCCTTGGTCATGGCGTTCATGTCGGAAGGGTGCGCTCCCGGATGTCCCACAGGCCGCCCGATTCCTTGAGGCTTCAATTCGATGCCGGTCGATCCGGGCATGGCCATCTCGGTGGGGCCGATGGCCGGCGCGATTTCCGGTGCGACCGCCGAAGCAGGTTGCGCGGCGTCCGCCACTGGCGGAGCAGCATGAGCAGCCGCTGCGGCGGCCTCGGAACGGTGCTCCGCAGCCCGCCGTTGCCGGACCACGCGGAAATAGTGTGGCGCGCAAGTCGCCTTCATCTCGATGCCGCCTTCGAGCGATCGATCGTAGAACCAGTTCAGCATGCGCTCGTACTCTTCGGGAGGAACCATCTGTTCGGCGGCAATATCCACGCCGCAGCCCACCGGCACCAGCAGGAACGTATGCAGCGCGTCGGCACCGATTGATCTTGCCAGGTCGAGCACGTCCGGAAGTTGGTGCGCATTGTGACGGGCGATGGTGGTATTGATCTGCACCGACATGCCAAGAGCTTTCAGATTACGGAATCCGGCAATCGCGGCATCGAATGCTCCGGGAATGCCCCGGAAAGTGTCGTGGGTAAGCGCATCGGCGCCATCGAGGCTGATGGCCACGCGCTGCACGCCGCTATCGACGATCATGCGCGCCACATGCTTGGTGACCAGCGTTCCGTTCGTAGCCAGCGCCACGCGCAGGCCCTTGTCCGTGCCATAACGAGCGAGCTGAAAAATATCCGAACGGAAGAGCGGTTCGCCGCCACTCAGCACAAGAATGGGAGTGGACACCTCGGCAATCTGATCGATAATGTCGCGTGCCGCTTCGGTCGAGAGGTCTGAAGGAGCGCTCAGTTCTGTCGCGGTGGCGCGGCAATGGATGCAGCGCAGATTACAGCCTTTGGTCAACTCCCAGAAAATCAATCGTGGTTTGTTCTTGCCCATAGCTTTGTTGCCGATCACCGTTGCGGCCGGATGCGAATGCTGCGGATTAGAATGCCCGTTGTCGTTTGCGGAAGCCATAATGTTTCACCCCTACTTGAACTGGGATCGAACGCCCACCCACGAGACAACGATACGAGAGAAGAGCAAGGAGCAGCGGTGACAAACATCACTCGGAATTGTGATTGAGGTCACGGAGCTTGGGTTTCTAGCTAATGGGGTTTGTACCACCCCCCCCCATTTTGGTTAAAATATAGATTGCAAAAGACTTACTTCCGAAATATTGGAAAATGAGGAGTTACGGGCACAAATCTTGCACCGTCGTTTCTCGAAGTCCGGTCTTGAAAAATCAGCACTCCCTTAATACCTCGGGTTATCTGATGCCATCGTTTCATGGGAATGAGCTTATGTCTGTGATGGCGCACACTGATTGTTTGTGACAAAACATGCGACGAGTGGGGCAGTCTCGGCACTCCGAGCACCAGCGCTCAGGTTCTTGGAATCGGATCGCTGGAAGCGCTGCGCCACGAAAATGCCAACAGCCATGCCAAACAATGCCGGGCATTCGCCGATCGAAAAAAGGCCGGACGTTTTGCGAGGTAAAACCTATTGGCCACACCTATTTGGAGGTGAAATGATGGTCACGTCCACCGGACTAGAGGGAATGCCGTTGGCCACCACCACCAACTGGCTGGCTCCCAATTCCGTGCTGCACGGAACGTCGAACTTAGTGCTGACGATCTGCGCACCGGTGGCCACACCCATGGTGCTGTGGTTGTGAGTGCGGGCATAAAACACGTCCCCGGAGGCGTTGTTGGTGATGCGAATCAACGGATAGTTGCTGGCATTCTGGAAATCGTCGCCATACGCGGCGCCATTCGAAAGGCCGTTGAGCTGCGTGCCACTCAACGTTTGACTTAAGTCACCGGGATGGAGCTTCTTGTGTACGCTGGTGATGGTGGGTTGCCAGGACGGCTCATAGGTGCCCGCCGTGGTGTAGAGCATATTCTCCCCTCCGCCGGTTTTATAGATCTCCCCGGTCGGCAACACCAACATGCGGTCGCCATAAACGACCTCATTGGGTGCGTTCGGTGTTCCCGGCACTGGATTCAAACTGGTGCCATCCCATTCGAAGTAGTAGACGCCCTGGTGGGTGTAGCCTGGGCCAGTGGCCAAGAGCACATTTCCGTTTGGCAGAATCGCGCCCGGACCGTCTGCGATGTCCAGTTGGCCAGCCCCGACGACTGGGAAACTCGGAGCCGCAGACCAGGTGTTTGTCGCTGTGTCAAAGACAGCGTTAACGCCGGTCGCGTCAACCCCACCCGCCTGGAAAATGGTGCCGTCGGGCCGCAGCACTGCTGGCCCGATTTCGCCGTTGGGGTTGGTAAAGTCCACGACGGTGTTAATGGATGCTCCCCAGGTGCCGGTGGATGGATCGTAGAGCTGGGAGTTGTATGCTACGTACACGCCCACGGTAAGCACCTTACCGCCGGGCAGCAGAGTCAGGCCTTCTTCATCGTAGCCGCCTTCAAGTTTGCCGGCACCGGTTGCGATCCAGTGCAGATCCGCGGGAGTCGCATAGACCGCGTACCCGTCCCCGGAAGGACCGGATCCACAGCCGGCGCAGGTAACGAAAAAGTCGCCGTTGGCAAGAACGACGCTTGCCGAATCGATCATCCCGTAGCCGCTGTTCCACACCGAGCCCTTGGGATTAGGAAGACTCTTCCACGTGTCGGTCTTCGGGTTATACACAGCACCCGGGAGGCTTGAAGTTTCGGGACCGCAGAGGTTGTATTCACCGCCGATCGTAACCAATCGCCCGTCCGCTAGCACGGACGAAGGGTAGTACAGAGGACAATAGTCTGAGGGGCCCGAGGCCAACTGCGACCAAGTGCCGTTCAAGTAGCTTCCCGTACTATCGGGAGTCAGGGCCCACCAATCATTCCCGGCGTTGCCTTGGACCATAACTCTGCCGTCGGTGAGGAGGTGGGGGTTGCCAGCTCCGTTGGGTGGTGCATTCGTGAGTGGAGTCCAGGTCTGGGCGCTAAGGCTGCCAAGCCCGGCCAGCAAAACCACACAAGTGAGAGAGAGGGCGCGCAATGCTTTCATGATTATCCTTTGCAAACCTGAGATTTGTTGGGGCTGGATTCCGTTAAGGGTGAGAGGCCGGCAGGAGTATCGAGGAGCGCGAGGTTAGCGAGCGCAGCCTCGACAGATCGTTCTGTCGCGCACATAACAATGTGTGGTTGCGTACAGACGAGTTGTTCCATGCTAAGCCCCTGTCCTACTTGAAGAAACTTGTGGATTGAACATTAAACAGGGGCGGTCGGCAGTGGGAGGTGCCAAGGGCCACAAGAATAACCGGAGAAGTTTACCATCGTACGGGGAGATAACAAGGGGAATTTGCGGTTTCCTAACTTCAAGTGGCGCTTAGTTTAACATTCCCTTAACATGCTTTCGAAAACAAAGCCTGGTAACTGAAAAGAGATGCACAATCTTGACAATTATGTGCCGCCATTCCGGGGAGAATCTAACTGCCTCATCAGACACGGCTAACTACGCGACTAATTGCGAGTGGCGATCTCGCGCAGCGCTCCTGAGTTGCGAATCACCAGGGTCGAGCCCTTCGTCTGCAAGATCTGACGTTTCTTTAACTCCGCAAACAGCCGGGTGACGGTCTCGCGCGAGGTTCCGATCATTTGCGCGATTTCTTCGTGGGTGAGTCTAAGCTTCAAGCGGGGCTCGGTTTTGGCCGATTCTCCGTTTTTCAGACTCCATTCCAGCAGCAGCTTCGCCAGCTTTTCGGCGGCGGAGTGCGACAGTCCGAGCGCGCCCGCTTCCTTGCAGGCATTGTGATACTTTTCGCTTAGCTGTTCGGCGACTTTGAAGCAGGCCTCCACGTCATCCTTCAGGAAACGAAGAAAGTCGTCGCGCTTGACGAAATTCACCTGGCAGGGATCGATCGTCTCCGCCGTCACTTCGTAAGGCTTGCCGGAGATGGTGGCGCTCAGCCCCAGCACCTCGCCGGGTTCGGCCAGCTTCACAATAACCGTTCGGCCGCTGGGGGAGTTGATGGAGAGTTTCACCGAGCCTTTGCAGAGTACAAAAATGCCGCGGGGCAATTGCCCCTCGACAAACAGCACTGCGCCTTGCGGATACGCGGTCGCATACTTGATGGCCTCAAAAGCCTGCAGCGCGGTATCCGGCAGATCGCAGAAGATCCGGTCCGTGCGCAGCTTGCAGGTAATGCAGCTTTCTACAATTTCCATTCCGTATGGTGAGAGCATGAACCAGCCTCCTGAACCCCGTCAGACCCGGTTCGCTGGCGGGCCGCATCTTGCGCAGTCCACAAGCCAATTGAGCGGGCCTCGTCTGAGGTCAGTTTCCGTCCGGATGGAACGCTTGGCTGTGCTGCCAAGCACAGGGTAATGTGATCTTCCTCACATGCCGTGGGTTACCATCGTCTGACGAAATTCACAGGGATTGGTGACCCCCGTCACAGCCCGATTAGGGAAACGGGAGTCATAGTTCCAAGTTCATCGTCTCGAAGATCTAGGATATTAGCGCCAGAAACAAGTCAGGAGCAATCTTATGGTTACCAAGCAACAAGCGCTCGACTACCACTTCGGCACGCACCCGGGAAAGATTGAAATCACTCCCACCAAGCCCTGCCGCACCCAACGCGATCTGAGCCTCGCCTATACCCCTGGAGTAGCCGATCCGTGCCTGGAGATCGAGAAGAATCCGCACGATGCCTTTAAGTACACGGCCCGCGGCAACCTGGTGGCGGTCGTCACCAATGGAACCGCAGTCCTCGGCCTCGGCGATATCGGAGCCCTCGCGGGCAAGCCAGTCATGGAAGGGAAGGCGGTACTGTTCAAACGTTTCGCCAACGTTGATGTCTTCGACATTGAACTCAACACCCACGATCCCGACGAAGTCATCAAGGTTTGCCAGTTGCTCGAGCCCACGTTCGGCGCCATCAATCTGGAAGACATCAAAGCGCCGGAATGTTTCTATATCGAAGAGACTCTGAAAAAGACGATGAAGATTCCCGTCTTTCACGATGACCAACACGGCACCGCGATCATCTCCGGAGCGGCGCTGCTCAACGGCCTGGAAGTCGTGGGCAAGGACATCAGCAAGGTTCGCGTGGTAGTGAATGGAGCCGGGGCTGCGGGATTTGCTTGTGCCGAGCATTACGTTCGTCTGGGCGTCAAGCGCGAGAATGTGATTCTGTGCGACACCAAGGGAGTGGTCTACAAAGGCCGCACCCAGGGCATGAATGCCTACAAAGAACGTTTCGCCATCGATACCAAACTTCGCACGCTGGCCGAGGCATTGGTGAACGCGGATGTAGTTCTCGGGCTGTCGGTGAAAGGCGCGATCACGCACGACATGGTGCGTTCGATGGCGGCTTCTCCCATGGTCTTCGCCATGGCCAACCCCGATCCCGAAATCACCTACGAAGAAGCGAAGGCGTGTCGCGATGACGTCATCATGGCCACCGGACGGTCCGACTATCCCAACCAGGTGAACAATGTGCTGGGCTTCCCGTTCATTTTCCGCGGGGCATTGGACGTGCGCGCCACCACCATCAACGAAGAGATGAAGCTCGCGGCCACTCGCGCCCTGGCGAACCTGGCCAAGGAGGATGTGCCGGACTCAGTGTGCCGCGCTTATGGCGTGGCCCGGCTGAAGTTCGGTCCCGACTACCTGATTCCGAAGCCCTTTGATCCGCGCGTGCTGGTCTGGGAGTCCGCCGCCGTTGCCCAGGCAGCGATGGACACCGGGGTGGCCCAGGAGCCGATCAACATTGATGTCTACCGCGAGCAACTCGAGCGTCATCTAGGCAAGGCGCACGCGATCTCGCGCATGATGATTCAAAAGGCGCAGGCAAAACCGAAGTGCGTGGTTTTCCCCGAGGGAGAGAATGAGAAAATTCTGCGCGCCTGCCACCAGATCCTGGACGAGAAGATCGCCACGCCTGTTCTAGTCGGTAACCCTGCCGTTATTCACGCTAAAACGGCGGAGCTGGGATTGAACCTGGAGCAAGCGCAGATTGTGGATCCAACCGCATCGCCGCTGCGCGAAAGCTACATCCAGGAATTATTCCGCCTGCGCCAGCGTCGCGGCGTCACGCTCAACGAGGCCCGCACGCTGATCAACGACCGCAACATTTTCGCGTCCATGATGGTGCATATGGGCGACGCCGATGCTCTGGTCGCCGGCGTGTCGCAGCACTTTCCCGAAACCATTCGCCCGGCGCTGCAGATTGTCCGCGTGCGCGAAGGCCTGCACAAGGTCGCCGGCTGCTATCCCATGGTTACGCGCAAAGGAGACCTCTACTTCCTGGCCGATACCAGCGTCAACGTCGAACCCTCGGCGGAAGACCTGGTGGAAATCGCTTTGTGCGCCGCCCAAGAAGCTCGGCGCTTTGACGTAGTGCCGCGAGTTGCCATGCTTTCGTTCTCCAGCTTTGGCAGCGCTCAGCACCCGTCGTGCGAGAAAGTCCGCAAGGCAGTGGAGTTACTCCACAAAGCCGACCCAACCTTGATCGTGGATGGAGAAATCATGGCCGATGCCGCTGTGTCTCCCGAAATGCTGGAGCAGACCTATCCCTTCAGTTCGCTGAAGGGCGGCGCTAACGTGCTGATCTTCCCCGACCTAGCGTCCGCCAACATCGGCTACAAACTGCTGAAGACGATCGGCGGCTGCGAGACGCTTGGCCCTATCCTCATGGGGATGAGCAAGCCAGTACATTTGCTGGCCCGCGGGGCTGAGGTGGAGGAGATCGTCAACGTGGTTGCCATTGCTGTGGTGGACGCGCGCGAGAGCGAGCCGGGAGCGGCGACGCCGGAGGCTACGGAGGTTGCATCAGCGGACTGAGCCACCTTCACCTAACCACTCAATCCGGATCGCAACTAAGCCTCGTCTGGCAGGCATTTTGCCTACGTCTAGGTGTTGCTCTTCCGCAGCGCCTGGAGGTCACTCCTCAAAGAGACAAGCAACGGGGCACAAGTTCAACTTTGTGCCCCAACCGGCTCTCCGCCGGTCCTCAAATGCTCGCGAGTCCGCTTACTTGGCCTGCAAAGTCTCGATGTATTGAGTCAGGTTCACCACGCGTTGCTGCACGTCACCCTCGTGTCCACCGCTCATCTTCCAAAACAACGATCCCCACACCGGCATTTCCTTGGATCCGTGCGCGGCCACATTGCCTTCGCCGTGGATTGCAGAGGTGACTTTCATGGAAGGATATTTCCCGCCATTGTTCTTGCTCAACAGGGCAAGGTCGGTGGGAGGAACCTTCAGCGCGCTGGCTGCGGGGCCTCCACCTTTACCGTCCGTTCCATGGCAAACGGCACAGTAGGTCATGTACATTTCCTTACCGGAAACGGGTGACGTTGCTTTTATAGGGACATGTTTTATGGTTTTTTCTGATTGGTCCTGCATTTTGTCCTGCGCAGCGGCCATACCAGCGCATACGATTAGAGCGGTCAACATCAATATCAGGTTCTTAATCGACATGTTTTTTTCTCCTTTTCAACGTCGCTACTCTTCTCTGAAACTCTAATGCGATTACGGAATCGTCGGTCTGACATCTTCGCCAGAGATGGCGGCAATTTGGCGGAAGCTCTCCCATTCACGGCTTGCGGGTGTCTGCCCCAGGGTTCTAAGTGCCCCGGCAGTTCGACCTCTTCGTTGCAGAACATCAACAAGAAAGACGGCCGCGTTGATGCTCTCTACCGCGCAGCGACTTTCCATTCCTTGCCGTTCCGCACCAGGGCAAGCGTGGATCTGGTCGGGCTGCCATTATAGAAATCGACTTCGTACTTGTTGATCAGGGTTTGGCGTTCCCACAGGTTGAAGCTTTTTACCAGTGATCCACCCGCATCGAACACGTTGCCCAATTCGTTGGGCACCCATTTCCAGTTGTAATCGACGGTCGCACTGTTCGCGGCGATCATGGTCACGCCCGCGACGCTCACGAATTGCCGTTGCGCCAGCGGGGCTCTATACGAAAAGCTGCCGTCCGCTTCTTTTTCTTTCTTGCAACCAGGGAGCGCCGTCAACAGCCGTTCTCCTTCGGGCGTGAGCGCGACGTGAAAGGCGCCGTGTGGCACTTTAGCCAATTTCACAATTCCGGCTTTTTCCAATAATCGATAATTCGGATCCTCAGGTTTTTCCTCGGTGCTCGGTTTCACCAAACCGGTGCGGAAGTGGATGACGGCCGGTCCCGGTCCCTGCAGCGTCGCGGTCACGATCCCGCTCGCCTCCTCCGCCGTGAGAGGCGTCGCGGCGCGGACCTGGAGTAGCACATAAGCTGCTAACCCCACGATCCCCGCTAATAGGCACATCATGAGCAGCAGCGGCAAGAACGACGAGCGTCGTTCCATCTGAACTTCGGCTTCAAACATGGCAGCTCCCTTCTTGAACAGCTGTAAATCGTCCAGCAAACCTTTTATTTTCAGTCCGCGGCTCTAGGATTGCTGTGATCGAAGGCACAGTCGATTGTTTGCCGCCGCAAGAGGTAGCCCTCCACGACGACCGGGCAAAACCGAAATGCGTTTGTGCGCGTCCTCACGAACATCCGTGATGTCTGTCACATCCGCAAGCCCACCTCGCCCGGCATAATCAGGTCCAGATTGTGGTGTTTTATAACCACCTTGAGTGTGGAGATCTCATGGCAAAAGGACGTGTTTCAATCGTCGTCGAGCGTTGCAAAGCCTGCGGCTTCTGTGTGGAGTTTTGCCCTTCCCACGTGCTTGCGCTCTCATCCGCTTTCAATTCAAAGGGTTATCATCCGCCGCATGTAGTGCATCCGGAAAAATGCAGTGGCTGCGATTTGTGCGGCATGTACTGCCCCGACTTCGCGATTTGCGCCAGCAAGGTTGACGCCTCGGGCGCACCGGCCAAGCCGGGGGCGAAAGCTGAGGCCGTTAAGGGAGGTAAAAAATGAAAGCTGATCCTCGCGGAGTCCTCACTGGCATACATTTTATGGATGGCGATCACGCCTGCTGTGAAGGCGCCCTGGCCGCCGGTTGTCGCTGTGCTGCCGGATACCCCATCACCCCTTCCACCGAAGTAGTCGAGCGCTTCGCCTCGCGTGTGCCGACCGTAGGCGGAACCTTTATCCAGATGGAAGACGAACTGGCCGCCTCCATCACACTGCAAGGCATGGTCTGGGGTGGAGCCAAAGCCTTTACTGTGACCTCGGGCCCCGGCTTTTCGCTGATGATGGAACATATTGGCTACGCTGCCATGACCGAAACGCCTTGCGTATTCGTCGATGTGCAGCGTGGCGGACCCTCCACCGGCCTCCCCACCCTCCCCGCTCAAGCCGACATGATGCAGGCGCGTTGGGGCTCGCATGGCGACTACGAAGTCATCGCCCTCTGCCCCAATTCTCCGCAGGAGTGTTTCGACCTCACCATCAAAGCCTTCAACCTGGCCGAAGAATACCGCGTGCCGGTGATGTTCATGATGGACGAAGTCGTCGGCCACATGAGTGAGAAAGTAGTAATTCCGGCCGCCGACCAGATCGAAGTGGTGCCGCGCCGCCACACACACAAATCGGTCGAGGACTATCTTCCCTATGGCACCAACGGTGACGGGGTTCCAGAGATGGCGCACGCCGGCGAAGGTTATAACTTCCATGTAACTGGCCTGACTCATGACGAACGCGGCTATCCCAACATGACCCTGCCCATCCAGGACAAGTTAGTCCGCCGCTTGCAAAGTAAGATTCTCAACGCCGTCGATCGCATCACCATGTTCGAGGCCGAGCAACTCGAAGGCGCCGACGTAGTGGTTGTCTCCTACGGAATCACTTCCCGAGTAGCGCAACGCGCCATCGAGGCCGCTCGTAAGAAGGGTCTGAAGGTCGGAAAGTTCCGCCTGATCACCGCCTGGCCGTTCCCGGAGAAAAAAATCCGCGAAATCGCAGCCAAGGTTAAAGCATTCGTAGTCCCCGAACTCAATCTCGGCCAGATGGTGCGCGAAGTCGAGCGCGCCGCCAACGGACAGGCCAAGACATACGCCGTCTCACACGCTGGCGGCGGAGTACACAACCCCGAAGACATCCTCAAGGTAATTGTGGAGGCGAGCCGGTGACCGACAAAATGACCGACGACCTGAACGACGACGCTATCAATACCGATCTTCTCAATGCCGATCTCCTGAACACGGACATCCTCAACCCCGTCGAGCCTTTCCTGCGCAGCGATCGTATCCCGCACATCTGGTGCCCGGGATGCGGCATCGGCACCACCGTGAACTCTTTCGCCCGCGCCTTAATCGAATCGAAGATCGATTTGGGTTCGCTGGCGCTGGTTTCCGGCATCGGCTGCACCGGGCGTGTAGCCGGCTACGTCAAAATGGATTCCTTCCATACCACGCACGGCCGCGCCATCCCCTTTGCCACCGGACTGAAGCTCGCCAATCCCAAGTTGAACGTAGTCGTCTATTCCGGAGATGGCGATCTCTCGGCCATCGGTGGCAATCATCTGATTCACGCCGCGCGCCGCAACATTGATCTTAAAGTCATCTGCGTAAACAATCTGATCTATGCCATGACCGGGGGCCAGACCGCGCCCACCACGCCTCATCACTCGACCACGTCCACCAATCCTTATGGCGTGTTCGAGTCGTCGTTCAACCTGCCGCACCTGGTAGAAGCCGCGGGCGCGGTGTACGTAGCGCGCTGGACCACGTTCCACGTCCGCCAGTTGACACGCTCCATCAACGAGGCATTCCAGAAGAAAGGCTTCTCCTTTATAGAGGTCATCTCGCCCTGCCCCACGCTCTATCAGCGCCGCAACAAGATGGGCGACGGCCTCGAGGCCATGAAGTACTACAAAGAGAAGAGCAAGATCCGCCACGGTGCGCCGACCGCTGAAGTCGGCATGACCATGACCGGAGAAATCATCGTGGGCAAATTCGTCGACATCGAGCGCCCCGACTATCAAACCATGATGCGCGGCCAATACCAGGAATCGCTGGGTGAAAGATTCGTAGAACAAACGGAGATGGTATGCAGCTAACGGAAATTCGTATAGCGGGTTTCGGCGGCCAAGGAGTGATCCTCTCGGCCATAGTGCTGGGCAAGGCAGCCTCGATCTATCAAGGCGCATTCGCCACCATGACGCAGAACTTCGGCCCGGAAGCCCGAGGAGGCGCCTGCAGCGCGCAGTTAGTCGTTTCCGAGTCGCCGGTGCTGTACCCCTACGTTACCGTGCCCGACATTCTCGTAGTGATGTCGCAAGAGGCCTACGTTAAATTCGGCGCTGATCTGAAAGACGGCGGCATCATGATTGTCGAGCAGGATCTGGTGCGCGTCGCCGATATCAAAAAGAACATCCAGGTCTACAGCATCCCAGCAACGCGCATAGCCGAAGAGCTAGGCAAGCGCATGGTGCTGAATTCCGTGATGGTAGGATTCTTCACCGCCGTCACCCAACTGCTCGAGCCCGATGCCGTACGCAAAGCAGTAGCCGATTCCGTTCCGTCCAACTTCCGCGAACTGAACCTGAAGGCCTTCGAAAGAGGACTGGAGTCCGGAATCGCAGCGTTAACCTCCACCGCGAACCCAGCCGACGCCGAACTGCAACCCCAGTACGCGCCGGAGTAAGTCCATTTCATTACGTCGGTCTTTCTGAAGGCGTCGGCTTCCGAGAGGGCGACCTCTACCCTATGATTGTCATCCTGAGCGAAGCGAAGGACCTGCTTTTCGCCTGCAGCTGCTGAAACCTGTGACCGACGGCTGCGAGACTTCACCGTTGCATTCTTCAACTCTCGCTGTTGCAAGATTCAATGGCACATTACCAGCCTGCAAATCACTGATTACAAGCCATCATTCGCACCGTCCAACTCCAAACGCGGAAAACAAACCTTTTGACCTGTTGCGATTCCCATCAATTCGCTGTTGACAATTTCATCGCAAGAATCCGCATCACGAAATTGGCCGTCATCCAACCGCATGATTGCACAAGAGATTCCCGCGCGCGGCAACCTTTGTCCAAAGCCGCCTCATCTTGGCACAGCAATTGCCTTTAAGAAAGGTGCTGAGCGGCTAGAAAAAACGGCCCCCAACGAGACAAACGACGAGGTGACTTATGACAGTCCTACTGGTTCTCTTCACATTCGCAACCTTCTTACTGATCGACCATTTCCGCACCAGACACGCCGTGCAACCGGTGATGCAGGTCGCTCCAGCAAAGCATGACGCGCTGCCCCGCTTGCAGCCCGCCCTGGTAGGAGGCTTCGCCGTCCCGGACAACCGCCGCTATCACCCCGGACACACCTGGGCATTGAGCGAGAGCCCCAACCTGGTGCGCGTCGGCATGGATGACTTCGCCTCCAAGCTGACCGGCAGAGTGGAAAGCATCAGCCTGCCGCAACGCGGCCAG
>Ga0075030_100004586_pt1 | contig 12479 bp, 8 predicted proteins | sample LitLauG_LLR_2012_FD_71393 | JGI IMG/M metagenome (GOLD analysis project Ga0075030, IMG submission 71393) | Freshwater sediment microbial communities from Pennsylvania, USA - Little Laurel Run_MetaG_LLR_2012 | ecosystem: Environmental > Aquatic > Freshwater > Creek > Sediment | place: USA... | reverse complement strand
TCGAAAACGAGCAGGTTATTCTGGGCGGTGGCCGTGTTGAAGATATTTTCAAGGGTGAGGAGCGACTTGGTCCCGGTGTCGGCAGTGTTATAGAACCAATGATCCCCCGCCGCCAGAGTAATGGTGGCTTCCAGTGGAAGATAGTAGGTCAGGCTGTTGTGGGAAAACGTTTTGGGATCGGGAAACTTCGGCAGGTAAGGATCGGCGGTGCGGAATTCGGAGGGGAAATAACGGATGGGATAGCCAGCCTCCTGCTGGTCGGGACGAACGAAGCCACCGTCCGGATTCGAGGGCAGGCCGATGTTTCCGTTTACGGTGAACTGGCAATCCGGTTGGAGGGTTTTCACGAGGTGATAGAGCGATGGGATGTTCCATGCGTCGCTCGGTTGCTGCCAGCCGCCGTCGAGCCAGAGTTCGGTCACAGGTCCATAGTTGGACATCAGCTCAGTAAGCTGGCGTTGCATGTAAAGGACATAGTTGTTGAAGTCCGGACTGTTGTAAGACGGCTCGTGGCGGTCCCAAAGAGCGTAATAGATGCCGAAACGGATACCGTGCCGGGCGCAGGCTTCGGAAACGAGTTTCACGACGTCCACTGTCGGCACGGACGAGGACGCAACGCTGTAGGTGGTCCAAGCGGAGGGCCAAAGGCAGAAGCCGTCAACGTGTTTGGTGGTAAGCAAGAGGTAGCGCATGCCGGCGGCCTTCGCGGTGAGCACCCATTGGTCTGCATTGACGGCGGTGGGATTGAAAAGGGTGGCGGGCAGGGTGCCATCGGTCCATTCCTGATCGGCGAAGGTGTTGATCCCGAAGTGGCAGAACATGCCATATTTCCGGTTAATCTGCGCCTGTTGGCCGGCACTCGGGACGATGGACGGAGAGGGAACCAATTCAATTGTGAGTGAAACTGTTTCGCTGGTTGTAGAGCCGTTGGTATTGCTGATGATCACGTAGTAGTCGCCCGCGGTCGCCGGGCCTGCATTGTTGATCGTGAGCGTCGGACCATTGGCTCCGTCGACGAGGGTGTCTCCGGGAGAACGATACCACTGATATTGCAGAGTGCCCGGACCGGTGGCACCGATTGTGAAACTGACGGTGCTGCCTTGCTGGACAAGAACCGATGAAGGTTGGCCGAAGATAACCGGATTAGGAGGCGGTGGAAAGTAGAGCAGATCCAATCGAGAAAATGATCCCGGAACGAAAGTGAAGATCCGAAGTTCATCGATGGATCCGTTGAAATACTTCGTGCCGCCGCTGCTCACCGCCAGATGAAATATGGTGCCGTTGGTGGGAACGACGGCGGATGAACTGCCGCTGGCCACACCGTTGACATAGAACGTGGCGATGCCGCCATCTCTAACGAGCGCCAAATGAACCCATTCGGAAGTGGTCGCAGGCATGTAACCGGTTCCAACCCACGCGATGCCAGCGATCGCTCCGCGGAAGCCGCCGTTGTTTGCGTCGAACACGAGTTGCAGGCCGGCCGCACTTCCCCCGGTGCCAAATACGGTGCAATCCTGCTGCGCAAGATCGCCCGACCTGGCCCAAACCTCGATGCCCACATTGTCCTCCGGCGCGTCATAGCCACTGTCAAAGAATCCCTGATCGATGCCATTGAAGACATAGGCCGAGGTGGAGCCGGGGGCGGGATTGGCGTTATCGACAGAAACCGCGCCGCCGTGGAGGGCTTGTAGGAAATCGCGTCCGTTTCCTGAGGCGTCGAGTGGTTTGTTGTCGGCACCGAATCCGGTTTCACCCATGCGGTAATAGGCTTGGGGCGCAACCGTGGCGAGACAGGTCAAGGCCATGCACAACATGCACCCCGCGATTCCGGCTATCGTCAGTTTCATGCTTGATGATAGGCCGGCTTGAATAACTCAGAGGCTCCAGCAAATATGGCGTCACCTTCCTTTGCGAGCCGAAAAGTCATTAGGCTGCATTGCAGGTGGCCCATTTCCTTCACATGGCACCACTGGGATACTTTTGCTTCGCCCTCAACCAGCCAGGAGCCGGTGAGATCATTGACGGGGATGTATCTAAAAGGGACTTCGGCGCCCTCCGCAATCGCGAGTGAGCTGACTTCCATCTCATTGCGAGCGAAGTTGCCGTCAAAAATGAGTTCACCTGTGAATTTCGGAATTCCAGTAATTCCAATGCCATTGCCCACTCTCGATCTCGTGTGCATTTGTGCAGTCCAGCAAACCAGTGCATAAAGGCAATCCAAAGTTTACTTGCGAAATCAGTGATCTCTTGAGAAAGACACTGAAAGCATCGTTTCTCTTGACACTTGACGTTCTCGCCCTCCTCGATCCCAATTCACAGGCCGTTGATTGGTAGAGCAGTCTGACAGCAGCTTTGGGTGACCAAGATTGTGAAGCGCAACTGCATCACTTGACGGAGGTAACGTCCTGGGTTGGACTGCTCGGCCTGCCACTCGGAAAACTGCTGCTCCTCGCGGATGACATCTAACTGCTGGCACCGTCCCAGTGATTTTTCCAAATCTAGCTGTGATCGACTGCTTGCTATCGCGCTTCCCCAAACAAAGTATTAAAATTCTTGTTAACTTTACACACAGGCACTACTACGGGGACACCAAGCAAGTGGTCACGGGTATGGGTTAGCGGGCTGGCTGCGTGCCGCTCACTTGATAAAGTATCCAGAAACTTTCCATTTGCCGGCCTTGTCAAGCATAGGAGTTATTGTTTCGACGGCCTCCTTCTTGTTTGTGAATGAAGTCTCGAACTGCAAAACCACGTATTCACCGTCTGGTGCGCCAGGGAGTGTCTTGGAGTATTTCGCGCTTTTGAGCTTGCGTGCGACAAGGCTCCCGAGCGGTTTCCGGACTGAATCGAGGGAAGTTTGCCACTGGGCTTGTGATATGGCAGCCTTAAAGTAATCAGCAGCACTCTGCCAACTCTCTGCGTACTGCCCAGCGTCAACAAGTGCCAGCCATTGCTCCGCTGCGACCTGAGCATCCTTTTCGGGATTGTCGGCAGCGAGTGATTTGATTGCGGCGGCAAAAGTGAGGAGAAGGAACAAACTGACGTAAATCGTGATGTCCCATTTTGACTTCATGTTCATGGTGTGTGGGATGGTTTACCGCGATTTTGATTCCACTCGGGCGCGTTGCAAGGCCGGGAAAATACGAGCGAGAGGAGTGGTCACAACCGCTGTCACGACCGGCGCCAATGATTTCAGACGCGATGGTAGTGAATTGTGTGCAATTGTGACCCGATCCAGAAACATGAATAGTGTCCACAGAAGCACTGGAGATGTGCTGTGTTCGCTACCGCTCAACAATCTGCTACCATTAGTGAGAAAAGGGCGTCCGAAATGTCCGGATTTGGGGTGGTGGTAAAATTGCCACCTCGTGTTCGCCTGTGTTCAAGGTGGTCTCGGACAACCCGGACGGGTATTTGCAACTATTAGCGGGAGATTTTTCCGCCGTGAGTGAAGTGGACAAGCTTCGGGGGACGAAAATCAATGCTTACCGCTGATGAGTGATAGTCTGGGCAGAAACGGTGCGCCTCAATCCTGACGTGTGTCTATACAGGCCGTGACGACGCACTGGAAAACCGCCGTAAAGATAAGGATAATAGCCAGAAAGTTCCGGGCAGTAGTCTGCTTCGACAGGAGGAATGGTGGCAGGGTAGGAAGCAGGAACACGTAAGGGCGCGGGTTGCGACGTTTCTTGAGCCGCCTTCCGTTGTTGATCCCTCCGGGTTTCAAGTGCGACAGCTTCTGATTCCGGCAATATCAAGTGTGGGTTGCGAAGATTGTTGAGGAGCGTGTCGGATGCTCCCTGCGCCTTTAATGTCGCTTCTTGCTGCGGTGTGATTACGCGAAGCAGACCACGCTGCCAAGCCTGTTCCGCCACAAAGCTCTCAGTCTCGTGCATACGGATGAGAAGGGACACTTCTTCATAATCGATTGGGGCGGCGCTGAGTGAGCAAGCCAGTGCAAAAAATAATGCGGTGGAGTGGAGCGACGTGTTCATTGGGGGTGTGTTGTGACTTTTGCTAGTAGGCCGCCGAGCATTGGAACCAGTTCACAATAGGGTTTCCGTGTGTATTGCCAAGCTGAATTGTGGAGTGTCTGCCGTCTCATTTGTTTGCAAGAAATCTCGGACAATCCGGACGGGGTTCTTCGAGAATTAACGGGAGATATTAAGATGACCATTTTTTTCTTTGGACTAATTTCAGACGGTCCCTGCAACTTCTTGCTTTCGTCGATTCCGCTTTATCCTGCTCTCCGCGACGGTGTGAATGTCCATTTCACCCAAACGGAGGAAATCCAAAAAGTCCATTCCCATGTATTGCCGCGTCGCTACATTGGGTGGGTAAATGCTGAAGGGATTTGCAGGTTGAGGTGGGCTGCCATCCAATAGGTGATGGCTTTGAGATTCTCGAAGTTGCGGGAGCCACGGGCACGGCGGCGGGCGGGCCTGCCTCCACCTCAATGTCCAAATACAAAAACTTGCTCCCCGCTCCGCCATCTTCGAACCCGATGCGCACCACCTTCCAAGGCGAACTCAATCCCAATCCCACTTCGAAGAGCATGTTTTGATTTATCCCGCTGCCTATCTTTTTCCTCCTCTCACGCCAGCTTTCCTACCCATTCAACCCGGCGAAGCGCCCATGTATTTGCAGGTTTGGCAAACGCTTTAGCGGGAGAGGACCGGCAGTCTTAATGGCTCTGCAAGCTTCTGCCACCACCATTGCCACGCTGTGGGCACATGCACGCGCACACAGATCCTGCGAGCGTGTCGGATTACTTCAGCGGGTAGGAATACCACACGCCGTTTAAGCGACTGCGGACTCAGTCTCAAGCAGTTGTCAGGAAGATACAAGAACTTCAACGCGGTCAACAAATTCTGTGCAATGCCGGCGATGGCCTCAAGGCACGGATTTCCAAGCACGCCTACAATGTGGGCGTCGCTCGGGCTCACTTCATTCAATCCCGAATTCGTGCTTCCTTCAACTCGACTCGGAAACGTAGGATGCCAGAGTGATCGTTCCAACTCAGGTTTGCGAGAGGCCACTGTCGATTCGATTATCCATGCTGTTAGTTCAACATTTAGGCGATACAAACTTTCTGCGTGCGCCTCACTTTGATCAAATAACCAATGCTCAAGCAGTGACTTGCGTGCGAGGCTACTACACCCCGCGAGTTGCCGAACAAGAAAGTCATTTCCAAGCGCTTCGGCGTCATCCAAACCGACGCCACCCGCACAGTAACTGTATAGAAGCTGCGTAATTACCGCTTTGTCACTCAATCTAGCCGCTGCCCGTAGGCGTCGATCGACAGGTCGCTCGAATCTGAGGCGAGTCCATAAGTCGAACCGCTGGATAAGGCCATCGATAGCAATCAAGCCACCAAAGCAAGTTGCTGAGCGTGGCTTTGTCGCCTCAAAATGCCACTTGCGGCCCATCATTTTTGATCCGCCATTTTTCGTTATACTGGTGCGTGTCTGGTTTGCTCGAACAACTTCTGTTTCCGCCTCGATGTCCGGCTGAGGGACGCCAGAAGCATTGCTGAAAATCAGGCGGGGAGCGTCGGACGCATTCGTATCGCCAGACACATTCACCGGGCTGAATCGCTCGTGGCAAGCTGTACTACGTCTGGTTCGTCCTCCAAATCCTAGTAGGCCGGCCAGTGTAGTCTCTTTCGAAAGCACAAAATCCAGACCACTCACATTATTGAAATCGCACGTCTCCAGAACACTTGCGAGGACGAGATACTCCTTTAACGACTTTTCGGTGAACCTACAGTTGGCATCGCGACGATACTTCGCAAAGCGTTTGATAGCACGCTCGGCATTATTGTTGTTCCACGGCACCCCATCGTAGTCGAGAAAAGTGAACATTTTCGAACCGCTTTTCTGAAATCTCTTCTGATACTTGCCTGCCAGCTCCGACACAAACTGTCGCGATCCCACTGAATTCAAAAACCGGGATACTTCTTTCTTATGCTTGTGGAGATGGTGCTTTTTTAACCCATATCGGTCAACAGTGTTCACGATGTCCATTAGGAGAGAACCGAAAGCTATTGCAATGTCTTTGAATTCGCTGTCCAATGGATTCTTCAAGAGATCGTCGTCGATATCGCGCACGAAATGAGCTAAACATTTCTGCTGTGCACATGGCAGAGAATCGTAGGCCGTATAGAAATCCGACACAAGAATGCCGGTAAATTGCGCAAGCATTTCCTCAAGAAATGCAGCTTCACGAGAGGGACGGAAAAAATAATAAACCTTGTCTGTGCTGGTCAAAACCCAGACATAACCGTTTTGACCTTTAAGATGAACGGTGGTCTCGTCGACGTGAAGAACCGGTTCCCGCAAGACAGAATGTTTCAATTCTTCATACAGTTTTCCGTAATCTTCCACCGCGTACCTTCGACACCGATATAGTGTGTCACTAACGAGGTATATCTTGAATAGATCGCCGAGACTTCTGGCTACGCGCCCCATGTTCAAACCACAGCCGACATTCATGTAAAGTGCCCAACTTACGATGCCATGCCCGCAGAGCTTCGGTTTCGGCCCGCTTTCCTCTGAACAAAAGTGAGCATCGCATTTGGCGCGCCGGTAACATTGGGCACGGATATTAGTAACCCATTTTTTAACGCCTTTTTGTGCAAACTTCAGATCGATCAAAATGTGGCTTCGTTCCTTGAGTGCCTTGATTTCTCTGCTTTTACATTTTGGGCAGCGTTGAGATTCCAGTGTGATTGTTTGGTCGGGTCGGAGGTTTGTTTTCCGCAATCTGCGGTGGTTCCGATTAATAGCTTTGAACTGGCGATGTGTTCTCACGAGGATTTTCTCGCGTTGATAGTCAAAGTATGCGCACTTCGTAATTCGGTGGAAGTCTTCGAGGACATATTTTTTGACACAGAACAGCCGCCAGTAAGGACGCTCCACACTCATTTTCTGAGTGTGACTCACCTTTGTGTCCACGTTGTTAGAGTCGTCAGCGGAGGATTCCCGCACAACGAAATCCGACAGGCGCTTTAGAAGCACGCAATCTGTGCGGTTGTATTCAATGAGCTTGGCTTTCAGATCAAGAACGTGCTCCGTTTCCCATTTTGTGCGCCATATGATACTTTGAAGTCCAGTTGTTTCATGAGTTAAACAATCGGCCGCAACAATCTTGCCAATGTCTTTTATGCTGTTCGAGTACGTTGGGAAATAAACGTGCGGGTAAAGCGCGGAAAGAACATTTGTGCTTTTTCCTAGGATCAAATCGAGTTGCTCTTGGTGAACCTCTGGCAAATGAGGTTTCATCCGCTTCATTGCGGCTGTGTCGTAGTCGCCGAAATGGAAAACACGAAAATCCTCAAGTTGAGTGATGGCGTCGGTAAATCGAGCGAAGTTGCTCGTCTCGTCGGCTTGCGTGTCGGCCCAGAATGAATGAAATTTTTCGTGCCCGTCCGAAACGACCATCGCGCCAATTAGGTAACAAAAGTCACGATCTGGCAGCCCTTCGATGTCAAAATACACGCGAGTTTTTGATTCAGGTAGTGTTGGTGTGCCATGGAAGTAAACGGTGTTTTCGCGAATGGCTAGTGCAGTGTAACGCATAGTTCTGATTGTCGGAAAAAGGAATCGTCGAGCGCCCACATCAAACAAGACCATCAGATTCAACCGTTACACTGCACTAGGGCTTGCAGCGCCAGGTAACGCGGCTTTGCTGGATTCTTCGCGCGCTTTGGTGTTCTTCTTGGACGGAACGTATAAGATAGCTGCGTGACGGTGAAGATACCTTTACTGCGGAGTTTCTGGCGCTCCTTGGCGCTCATGTTTGCGAGCAGGCTAAGGTCGTCCTTCTCGATAGCAATGTTCCGGCAACGGGACTGGAATTCACACTCGGAGCAATGTCGGTTCAGGACAAGATCAGGTGGTGCAGATCCGGAGAGCAATTCACCGATCTTTTTGATGTATTTCCGCACCTCACAGACGAGGGCCGAGGCCTTCAGTTGGAGCGCGGAGTGTTTGTCACCGTGAATGATTTTGCCGTGATTGACCTCGCGTCCCAGCACTTCCGAAACCACAAATGCATCGAACCCCGCCAATAGCTTGTCTTCCTTGCCAAGCTTGTTGGTGAAGATGAAACGGATGGGGATGAACTGAGCTGCCTTGCCCCGGCCTTCGGATGGGATGCGCTCGACGGCGTGAACTTCAGACTCCACGACGCTTGAATCCGTCTGCGCCCGTGCCATCACACCAACAGCCAGTCGCCACTTCGCCGTTTTCAGATTCTCGGGATCTGGTGACGTAGCGATCTGACCAGCTGGTGATTCAGCAACCAGGCGCTGTGTCTCTACCGCGCGATAATGTTTGTTCTGTGCTTTCAGCCACTCGGCGTAAGGATTGCCACTGGGGGATTCATCCTTGGCCCGAAGCCAGCATTTCGTGGGGCACTTGAGGTAGGCGTAAAAAATCTCGGGGGTGATTTTCATACCCCGGCAATTTTACGCGCCGCAATGATTATGCAAGGGAACCCTTCTTCAGCGCCACGGCTTTACGATTCTGCGGACAGGAGTTGAAAACACCCGTCAGAACTGTCCGAGGTGCGGTGAGCGGGTGGCAAAATTACCACCCACAACCATTCCCGGACAGCTCGGACGCCATTTTTCGAGTCTGCATCGGAAATGCGCGAGTCACTACCGACCACTCACCGGACCAATCGCGGTGGAAGTTGAAAAAGCACGTCCGAACTGTCCGCGAGAGCCAATCAGAGTTTGTCCTCTGGGTCGTAAGTGGCAATGATTCGCCATGGACCTCTACCGGCATCCCGTTTTCGACATGGCCTGCCACCAGTTCGATCTGGTGGCTGATCACCTTGAAATCCCAGCCGCCTTCCGTGACCGGCTCAAGTACCCCAAGCGTGCTCTCACGGTAGCCATTCCCATACACCGCGACGACGGTTCCGCGGAGGTGTTCTTTGGATACCGGGTCCAGCATCATCTCACACTTGGCCCCACGAAAGGTGGAGTTCGTTACCATCCCGACGTGACCATCGGCGAAGTAGCGGCGCTTGCCATGTGGATGAGTTGGAAGTGTGCCCTCGCCGGCCTGCCGTATGGTGGTGCGAAGGGCGGAGTCACTTGTGACCCCCGCAAGCTCTCCACCAAGGAACTCGAACGCATCACCCGCCGCTACACCCAGGAAATCATCCCTTTCATCGGCCCGCAGATTGACATCCCTGCACCCGACATGGGCACCAACGAGCAGACAATGGCGTGGATGATGGATACCTATTCCGTCCACACAGGATACAGCGTGCCCGGCGTCGTCACGGGGAAGCCTGTCAACCTCGGCGGTTCGCTTGGTCGGCGCGAGGCTACCGGCCGAGGCGTCGGATACCTCATCAATCGTGCGATGGATGTGCTCAATATGGACCCGACGAAGGCAACCGCAGTGGTACAGGGGTTTGGCAATGTCGGCTCCGTCACCGCACACTCCCTCACACGCTACGGCATCAAGGTCACCGGCGTCAGCGATTTCGATGGCGCAATTTTCAACTCCAAGGGAATCGACATCACGGCGCTTGAGCAACACGTCGCCACAACGCGCTCTGTGAAAGGCTTCCCTGGTGCGGAAGCAATTACCCATGCTGAGCTGCTGCTGCTGCCTTGTGACATTCTCGCCCCCTGCGCGCTTGAGCGACAGATCACCGCCGACAATGCGCCCCACCTCAAATGCCGCATTCTCGCCGAGGGAGCCAACGGCCCGACGACTCCCGAGGCTGATGTGATTCTCGAACGCCGCGGAGAAGTCTTCGTCATCCCGGACATTCTCTGCAATGCAGGCGGCGTGGTGGTGTCCTACTTCGAGTGGGTGCAGGATCTTCAGAGCTTCTTTTGGACCGAATCAGAGGTGACCGACAAATTGTTCCGCATCCTCGAAGGCGCATTCATGCAAACCCTGAACTTGAGTCGCAAGCGAAACATCTCGATGCGTTTTGCCGCACTGAGCCTCGGAATTAGCCGCGTGTTCGAGGCGAAAAAGCAGCGTGGACTTTTCCCGTGATGCGACACCTTTCGGAATCGAATACAGACTGCCGCACTCATCCCAGTGGATGTGAGAAAAGCCCGTCCGAATGGTCCAAGTTTTTGTCTGCAACGTCACTGCCCCGGCAAGACTGACACGCGGTAGAATTTTCGCGTCGCTGAACTCGCGGTCGCGTCCATCAGTTGAAAGCCCGCTTCCGGCGCTATCGTCATGCCCATCGGGTTCCATGTCCCAAAGTCGGGGGTGCTTTCGAGGAGATACCAAAGCTGAGGAGCACCGGTGAGTTGGAGGTGAAAAGTGCCCGTGGCGTCGAGGGACACGGACTGCACGCTCGGTACCGCCGGCTGCAATGGAATGAAAGCGAAGCGGCTGGTGACGACCTCGACTTGCTGACCATCGGAAGGTGCAGCGCCGTTGAAGAGCCAGAGGTTCATGTGAAGGCGCTCGTTGCCAGGCGCGGGTATGCTGCCACCCGTGTTGCTCCATGTGGTGATCTGCGGCACGGATGCGGGCGGAGGGACAAAGTTTCCGTTGTGGCTCACGAAATCCACGCGCCCGTTTGACCAGGTGAAGCTGTGTGTGGTGGGGGCGGCACCAACGGGAATTGCCCATCGCGTGAGGTTGCCGGTAATCTGGTAGGGCTGTACGACGAACTGCGCATTGTTTGTGTCCGCAGCGTTGGCCCAGCGCGATATTTCGACATCCAGTTCGCGATGTCCGCCGGTGCTGGTGGGATCATCGTCATAGGTAAACAGGCCGAGAACGACATTGGGATTCAGCGAGTCCACGACTGAATCGATGAAGAACCGGTAGGTTCCGTAACCAAACTCACGGCGCGAAATCACTTCGGCGCAATACCACTGTCCGTTCTGGGAGGTGATACGCAGGTGCAGTTTGCCGCTTGCGTCCACCCATACGTTGTTCGTGCTATCGGAGAAGAGATTTGGCCCCGGTCCGAAAAGGAAGCCGCCGGAGGTTTTCACATCCCAGTCATAGCCACACCAGTGAAACGCATTCGGGCTCGTGCGGGTCGTAGTCACACTCGCGACCGAGGATGTGTCCAACTCCGCAGGCAGTGTTGTCGTGCCATTGAGGAGCGGCGGCGTGTAACTTTGCGGGACGAGAAACGCTGCGATCTTCGTTGCATACGCGTCTGCCCCGCCGGTCGTGATGTCGCAAGTCCATGTGCCGTCGTTTTGAATGATGGTCAGCGGTGCAGCGTTGGTGGGCTTGCTCCACCAGCCCTGCACAAAAATGTAAACCGCAACACGATACGCCGCAGGTGTGACGTTGCTGGCGAGCCCGGAGAGATTGTTGATGGACCCCATCGGCGGCACCGAAGTCAGGGTGATGGCCGGTGTCAGTGCAAACAGAGGGGCGCTGAGAAAACCAAGAACCAGCAGCAATGTCCGCACGACGTTCATGTGATTGTGAGGCTCATGATATCATTGAGCTGGTCTTGCAGGAAGACTGGTTTTCAATCCCATCGCTGACCACGCCAAAGCTGAAACCGGTGGCAATTTTACCACCAAGGCACCACCCGACTGGAACAAAGCAACTGTTGATGCTGCGGGCCATGATTCGCGGATGAAGAGTCCGCCGGGATCAATGATGGGCTGCGTGTGGATCGTCGGATTTCTTACTCCCATCGCCCGGCTTGGCTTCCGGTTTGGCACCGGCGCCTTTCTTGGAGACGGGCACGAGTTCCATCGAGCAGATGGGGCACTTCGCAGGAATCGGCCAGCGAACTGTCGGGTGCATCGTGCAGGTGTAGTAGTCAACCTCACCTGGCTTGACCGCGGTTTTGCCATCTTTCTTTATCATTCCCATCATCATCATCATGCCGCCAATCTTTGCATGAGCCTCTTTCTGTTTTTGGGCCATCTTGTTGATGATCGCAGCCATGGCCTCTATCTTCTTGTCGCCTGTGCTGCCGTTCATTTCATCCACCAGTTTGTCGAGTTCCGCAGCCTCGGACTTCATCGCCTGTTTCTTCGCGTCGTCCTCCTTCTTGGGGCTGGCGCATTTCATTTCCCTCGCGGGTTCCTCTGCACGCAAGGGAGTTGCGGTGAGCACTGCGCCGGCCAGCATCATGGTCAGAGCTTGGATCGTTTTCATATTCGTTGGAGTTCAGGTGTGAGTGGCTTCGTAGAATGCTTGCTCACGCTCGTTCCCTTTATGAGAGGTGCTACGTGAATTTTGCCTGATTCGCGCCCTCCCTTGCTTCGTCTCGTTCGCGTCCAAGGTGGCAATTTTACCACTACCACGGATTCTCGGACATCTCGGACGCTATTTCCTTACTCTGGTTGGGTGGTGGTGACGAACGTCGCGTGTCCTTGTGTCCCGACATTCCACGGCTCCTAGCAGCCTGTCGGACTTTCTGCGCGACCAATATTTAGGTCGAGGGTTGAAGTGGGATGCCAGCGCGCTTCGTCTCGATCGATCACGACACCCCGATGCTCCTGCC
>Ga0075030_100004585_pt1 | contig 12480 bp, 10 predicted proteins | sample LitLauG_LLR_2012_FD_71393 | JGI IMG/M metagenome (GOLD analysis project Ga0075030, IMG submission 71393) | Freshwater sediment microbial communities from Pennsylvania, USA - Little Laurel Run_MetaG_LLR_2012 | ecosystem: Environmental > Aquatic > Freshwater > Creek > Sediment | place: USA... | reverse complement strand
CCCCCCCAGTGTCGCCTCGCCTCACCTGGCCCGGGCGCATTTCCCTAGCGTAAACTAAAGGCCAACTAGAAACTATGGCTAAGCGAGATCCCCGCCGTGCGTGGGGTCGGCGGGGTCACGTAAGGACCTTTGGCGGCCGTGTAGGGGTTTCCTGCGGCAAAGGTATGGTCATCGGCGCCGGTAATGTTGTCGACGAAGAACGCCAGTTCCCAGTTGGGCGAACGCAGACCCAGACGCAAATTGCCCTCCGCGTAGTCCCCGACCGTGGTCTTATTGTCGAACCCCAGATACGCCTTACTGACATAGCCCGCTTCGAAGGCGGCAAAGAAGCTGAGACTCGGGCGCCAGGCGAGCGGTCGCTGGTAGCGCAGACCAAACCCGATGCTGGCTTCGGGCGCTCCGGGAAGATTGCCGGCGACGGTGCCGGGAAAGCTCGCATTGCGACGCCGGAGCTGGGGCTCATTGATCAACACATTGCCCAACACCGTCAGATCGTGGCTGAGCGCATAACGCGCCTCGGCCTCGACGCCGTAGGCCACCCCGTCGCCGACATTGCCGGTGTAAGGAAAGCCCCCCGCGATCAATGAATCGGTCTGAATGTTGTGCCAGCGATAATAGAAGGCCGCCGCGTTTATGCTGAGGCGGTGATCCAAGAGCGAGGAGCGCATGCCGAGTTCGGTCGCCACCAAGCTGTCGCCGCCGAACTGCTGGTTGGGCTGTTGCAGCGCAGAGATGGTTCCAATCAATCCCCCGGTATTGAACCCCCCGCCACGATAGCCGCGCGCGATGGAGAGATAAAACAGCATATCCGGACTGGGCTGGTAGGCGAGGCGCACGTCGGGTGCGGCGCTCATCGTCTTAAGCGAGCCGCTGAACTGGCTGGTAGCTGCCAGCAGCGGCTCTTGGGTGAAAGAGCGGGTTTTGACCCTAAAGCTGAAGAGCCGCACTCCGGTGCTCAAGCTTAAATGGCGCAGGAGCGGCCAGGTCACTTCGCCAAATATCGCGCTTTCGTCGATGCCGTCGGTGCGTGCTTCGGTGTAGGCGAGCGAATTCCAAGCGCCGAAAGCGCCAAAGCGCAGCGCATCGTCACGGCGGTTGTCGCCGTCGGCGTAGAAAACCCCGACTAGCCAGGGGATCGCCGCATTCGGCGAGGAGGAAATCCGTGTTTCATGGATGCGGATGTCGAGCGCCTGCTGTTCATCGAAGGGCTTCACTTGAAGGGGATCGACGCCGAGCGCGCCAAACCCGCCAGTGGCGTCGAAGCGATTGCTGATTTGGTGGCGAACGCTTGCGGTCGTGGAATTGAGCTCGCCGAAGGGAAGCGAGACGTGCAGCGCAAGCCCCACCGAAAGAAAATCATTGTCGTGCGGTTCCAAGAGATGCGAGGAACGCACATCATCATCGCCGAGCGCGACATATTGGGCGTCTTCGCTGTTGATCGATTGATAGACGCCAAACAGGCTTACATCCCAGCCGCCGCCATTGAGCGTGGTCACCACCCGGCCGCCGCGGCGGTGGGCGCTATTGGTGTCTTGAGCTCCGGTTACGTAATTGTTGAGCCAGCCGCCAAGCTCTTCATCGTAACCAACAGCCCGCACCCCAAGCCTGCCCGACAGCAGCGGCTGATTGGCGATCAGCGCGAGATTGCCGCCGGCGCGGCCGTGCTCGACCAGATTGCCTTGCAGCGCGCCTTCAAAACTCGCATTGCTGAGATCGACGGGATTGGTCTCGATTTGCACGATGCCGCCAATGGAGCCTGCGCCATAAAGCGCCCCCTGCGGCCCACGCAGAACATCCACATCGCGAATATCGACGAGCTCCAGATCTGGATCGGGGGCAGCGTAAGTCAGGCGCAAACCGTTCAAATAGAGCCCGACGGTGGATTGCGAAACGCCGGTAAGCGCCCCGTCGGATATGCCGCGCAACAAGATCTTGTCGCGACCGAGGCCGGTATTGGTGCGTGACAAGCCGCTTACGCTCAAAACCACATCATTGAGGTCACGTGCGCCCAGGTCGCGCAGGTCGTCGGCGCTCAAGTGCGAGTCCGCGCGCGGCAGCGCCCCCAAACGGGTAGGTATGCGCGCGGCGGTGACCACGATGCTTTCGATCGGCGTTTGGTCGTCGTCGTGAGCGGGTTGGGCCAGAGCCAAGATCCGAAACGCCCCGGGGCCTGCAACCTGATAAGTGTAGCCGCTTCCCGCCAACAATTGATTGAGTGCGTCTTGGTCATTCAACGCCCCGATCACGCCCTGGCTGCGCGCTCTGCCCACGCCAGTATCGGGCAAGGCCAAAGAGGCGTGCGCCTGATCGGCAAATTGGTAGAGCGCACTCTCCAAAGCTTGGGGTGGAATGGTGAATTGGGCGCGCGCATCCCCATGCGCTGCCGGCGCCACAAACGGCGCCGCAACGCAAACAACGGAACAAACCCGCCAGAACCGATCGGCTATGGACGCACCCTCAATTCAATCCGGTCGCCATCTTGCGCGGATTGAATGGGAAGGAAAGCCTCCAGGCGCCGAACCATGAGAGCCGTGTCGTCGATGACCAACACGCCAGAGAAGCGAAGCGATCCGGCATGGTCATCGGCGAGCACAACCGGCTGTTGGCTATAGCGGTTCAGGTCTTCAACCACCTGCGACAGCGGCGCGTCATGATAGATGAGGCGCCCGCTTTGCCAGGCGAAGGCGTCTGCCGGATTGGTTCGTGAAACCGTCACCGACCCGCTGATCTGGTCCACGCGCGCCTGATCGCCGGCGCCCAGATTGACGCTCCCGCCCTTAAGAGGCGCCAGCAAGACCTGGCCCTCGCGCACCGTGACAATGGCGTAGGCGCTGGCGCGCACCACATCGAACTCGGTTCCGACATCGCGAATGACAGCAAGCCCGAAGGCGAGCATAAACGGCCGCGTTTGATCATGGCGAACGACGAACGCGGCTTCGCCACGCTCCAGCACCACTTGCCGCGATTGGGCGTCCACGCGCGCTCTAATGGAAGCGCCGCGATTGAGCTCGACCAGAGTTTGGTCGGGCAAGGTTAGGCTGCGCGTTTGCGCAAAGGGCGCGGCATAGGCCAGGAGCTGAGGCTTTGGCGGCGTCAAGAAAACCAGCGCCGCGACAATCGCTGCAAGCGCGGCTGCAGCGCTCGCCCATGGCGCTATGGGCGAGCGCCCTTGTCTGATGCTTGCGACCCCGCTGGCCGCCCTGCCTTGGCTCAGCTGGCCGGCGACGACCTCTATGCTTGCCTCTAAGGTTTCGTAGGCGGCTTTATTTTGGGGCGAGGCCATCCAGGCCTCGAACCCCAACCAATCGGCTTCGCTGGCGGCTTCTGATCCTAAACGGACCTGCCAGGCGGCTGCTTGCTCGCGCGCTGATTTGGGTTGGGCGCTCATTTCTGGACTCAAACGCCTGGACAGAGGCGCTGCTGATTAATCTGACGTCGCAGCGGGCGCTGCGCCTCACCCAATCCGGGCCAATTTCGCCGCCCGCTCATGCGTCACCAGAGGTCAGGTCGCGCAACGCCGCCATCATTAACTTCTCTACAGCACTGCGGGAAATCCGTAACGAGGCGGCAATCTCGGCGTAACTGAGCCCCTCGATCTTGTGCATGATGAACACCTGCTTGCGCCGCGGCGGCATGCGCTCCACCGCCGCCAGCACCCGCTCCAGGCGCGATCGCGCTTCCCATGCGGCCTCCGGCGAAGGCGCATCCGCTTCCGCGTCCGGCGAAGTCCCGGCCACAAAGGTCTGATAATAAGCGTCGTCGCGCGCCGCCGAGCGCCGCCGCGTGCGCATGCGATCGAGCATCAAATTGGTGCCGAGCCGATAAAGATACGCCATGGGGGTCTCAATCGGGGCATCATCAAGTGCAGCGATGCGCAAATAAATATCCTGGACGATGTCCTCGGCCTCGCTCGACGACGATGTGCGCATGGTAAAAAAGCGCAGCAATTGCGCGCGCTTTTCCATGTAGGCCGCCACCAAGAGCGATGGTCGCTTGTTGCTGTCGTCGTCCGCCACGGCGCGTGTGTGCTCCCAGCAACGCCCTCAAAACAATCGAATAGGTCCCATTTACGGCAAACCTACCCGACTTCTCGCCTGTGCCGCGATGGCGCGACGCCTGCGCGCCGTCAAGACATGCCCCCCAAAACCCAGGAGCTCGGGGTTAAGAGCGCCTGCCGTCGCCGGCCTTTTGCCCCAAGCAAGCGATCCGCGGCGCCGAGCTGATCCCGCAACGCCCGGGGGCGGCCAGACGGGCTTATCGCCGATCAGCGCCACAATCTGGTCTTGGCGCCCACCGGGGGGCGACGCCTTAATGAGCGTTATTGATCCCGCCCGCATGGCAATCGTTGCCACCATCCCAACCCGCACCGGCGCGCGTAGCGGCGCTATCGATCCCGCCACCGGCGACATCTATCTGCCGTCCGCGGAACTTACCGCACCGGTTGTGCCGAACGCACGACCGACAATGACGCCGGGCTCGTTTCAAATTCTGAAAATCAGCAACTAAGGCGGTCTTTGTCTGTTATCAGAGATTGCGCGTGCGCCTTAAGGCGCTCAAGGGCGCATGCTCAATTCGATCCGATCGCGGTCCTCCACAAACTGCACCGGCAGAAAAGCCGCCAGACGCGCCAGCATGGTGGTCGCCTTGTCGATGACCAGCACCCCGGTGAAGCGCAAAAGCGCTGCCCGATGATCGGCAATGACCACCGGGGTTCGGCTGTAGCGGTTCAAATCCTCGACAATCTGCGAGAGCGGCGCGTCGTGATAGATCAATCGCCCCCTTTGCCATCCAAACGCATCCTCGGCGTTGGCCGGCGCAACTGAGGCTACCCGGCCGCTGCCATCGACGCGGCCCTGCTCGCCTGCGCCAACGCTCATCTCCCCGCCATGGAGCGGGATCCAATCCACACGCCCCGCGCGCACGGTGACAATTGCATAGGAGGCGGCGCGCACGACATCGAATTCAGTGCCGACATCACGAATTGTCGCAAGCCCTGCAGCGACTGTGAACGGCCTTGCCGCATCGTGCGCAACCAAAAACGCAGCTTCGCCACGCTCCAGCACCAGCTGGCGCGACCGCCCGTCCAATCGCGCCCATACCGCAGCGCCGCGATTGAGTTGAACCACGCTGTGATCAGGCAAGCTCACTGTGCGCGTGGCGGTGATCGGGGCGGCGAACCCAAGTTCAACCGGCTTTGGCGCGACCAAAACCGCAAGCAGTGCTGCAAGACCTACGCTCGCGGTCATCCAGGCCGCAATTGTCGGCGCGCCGCGCGCGCTGAAGCGGGGTCCTTGCATGGCCTCAGCAATCACATGGCGCTGCGCCTCGACGATTGCGAGCGCGTAATCGAGCGCCGCGCACGCCGCCAGGTTTTGCGGCGCGCCAATCCAGCGTTCGAAATCCAGCCAATCCTGTTCGCTTGCCGTCTCGGAGGCGAGACGAACGTGCCAGACTACCGCTTGCTCGCGCGCAGAATAATGGTTGGCGCTCATTACAGGTTTTTCGCGCGTACGCCTCCGATTCATAGAGACGGCGCAACGGCGCGAACGCCTCACCTTTGCCACAAACCAAACCTCGCGCGCGGTCTGCGCCTGGAAAGAGTTGCGCGCACAACCCAACAATCGTTGAGCGTCGCTTCACTGCATTCGCTCCGCGGGCGCGAAACCACGGGCTTGGCCCGCGCACTGGCGCCAGCAACGACGAGAGCGTCCGCGCACCATCGATGCGCGCCACAAGGCGCCTGGGTTTGCCGCTGCTGGCCTTTGGTTAGCGTTCGCAAAAACGCGCCGGCGAATTCGGCAATACACAAAAATCCATGACAGGCGCCTAAGTGGGGTCAAATCGCGCGCGCGGCGTCTTTAGGGTGCTGGCGCCAGCAGTTCCGGGGACCCCAATGCCGCGTAAACCGGCCCAGCCGAACCAATTTGTGCTGCGCCAAGTCGTTGGCGTGGCCAAATCAGCCACCGGCGACAAAGCCATTGTGCGGATGAGCTCTGAGAGCGGGCAATCGCTTGATTTGGTGGCGCCGGGGGCGCTGCAAGATCTCCTGCTCGGGGCGCTGATCCAGGCCAGCCAGGTCGCCTATGATCAGCGCCGAACGCTGGGGCTTAAAGACGAGATGCCCATGTCAGTCCCCATTCCGATGCTGAGCTGGCGGTTCGGCTTTGACCGCGACGGGACCCAATTGCGTCTGCAGGCGCTGACCCCCCAGGGCACAATCGAACTTGTCATACCGGCCGCAAAAGCCGCAGAGTTCGTTGCCAGCGCGGCGGATATGGCCGACAGCCTGGCTGGGCGCCAGCATAGCGGCGTCAACTGAGGCAACCCGTCCCATGCCGTTCGCATTTGGATCATTGACGTCCACAAATTGTGACCTGATGCATGGACTGCTGGGCGACGTCACTGAGAGGCAAGGTCGCCATGTCATGGCGTGGACGCGGTGAAAAAAATCAACCTTCTTCTAGCTGTGGCGATGGCGACCTTGAGCGCACCCGCAGAAGCCCAGGAGCGTAACAGCGAGGCCCACGCCGGCGCGCGCGAGGATCCTTGGCAAGGCCTCAACCGTTCGCTTTATGGCTTCGGGAGCTTCCTCGACCACTTAGCCTTCCGCCCGCTCGCCAAATGCTATCAACATTGGATTCCGCGCATCGTTCGCCACGGCGTCCATAATATGCTGTCGAATTTGGATGAGCCGGACATCGGCGTAAACGACCTGCTGCAAGGCAAGCCGATGAAGGCAGGCGCAGCGGCGTTTCGATTTGGGGTCAACACCACAGTAGGCGTGGTTGGCGTCTTCGACGTCGCCGCCCGCGTCGGCGTCGCCCACCACGACAATGACGCCGGGCTCACATTGGGCGACTATCACATTGGCGCGGGGCCTTATGTTTATGTTCCCCTGGCCGGCCCCAGCAGCGTGCGCGATCTGGTCGGGGTTGGCGTCGACTTCGTGCTGGACCCGCTCAATATCGTGAACTTCAATGGCAGCAACATCCTCTTTAACACCCAGATGGCGGCCGGCGCGCTAGACGCGCGCGTCGACGCCGATGAGGATCTTGTGGAGCTCGACAAAGTCGCAGCCGATCCTTACGCCACCGAGCGCTCGATCTATTTGCAGACCCGCGAGGCCGAGCTCCACAATCAAGGCGTCAACGTCGAGGCCATGCCCGACATTCCCGACCCTCAAACGTCGGCGCCTGCGCCTTCACCGAGCCCAGGCGCTAACACAGCCCGTCAATGAATAAAGTCATCCTGTGGCTCGGCAATTGGGTGGCGCGCATCATCTTTTGGGCGTGCACACGGGCGAAGCTGGTCAGCGCCGTCGCCGGCGCCTTAGCGATCGCTGCAACCATCTACACTTTTGCAAACTTCGATATCAGCACCGATCTCGACGCGCTGCTTGACGCCCATTTGCCTTGGCGGATCGAGGCGCGCAACCTTGAACATTCCTTCCCTGACCAAGGCGAAGACATCACCGTTATCGTCGACGGGTCCACCCCGGAGCTGGCCGAGCAAGCTGCGGCGCGCCTGACCCAAGAGCTTGCCCGACACACCAACGTCTTCCGTTCGGTCGAGCGCGCCAATGGCGGTCCGTTCTTTGACCGCGAAGGGTTGCTCTATGGCGCCACCGCCGAGGTGCGCCAATCCATGCAGCACCTCATCGCCGCCCAGCCGTTCTTGAGCCAAGTGGCGAGCGACCCCAGTTTGCGCGGTTTGCTGGCTAGCTTGGACTTGGCGCTGACCAATCCCGCCTTGAGCGTCGACGCGCGCCAAGGCCTGAACTACGCCATTGACGATATCCAATCGGTCATCGCCTGGGCGCCCACCGCGCAGCCTCGCTATCTTTCCTGGCGTGGCTTGTTGGGAGATCACAGCGAGCAAGCCTCTGACTGGCGTCAATTCATCGAGATCCTGCCGCGCTTGGATTATTCCTCTTCAGCGCCCGGGCGCGCGGCGACACACACCATCCGCAAAGCCGAGCGATTGCTGCACATCGACGAGGCCCACGGCGTGCGCGCGCGCATCACCGGCTCGACCCCGATTGCCGACGAAGAGCTCGCAACTCTGGGCGAATCCACGGGCGCGGTTGGGATCGTCATGCTGGTTTGCATGCTGGCGATCCTTTATCTCGCAACCCGCTCGGCGCGCGCCGTTGGCGCCATGCTGGCGACGGTCGGCGCCGGCGCGGCTATAACGAGCGCGTTCGGACTTGCGCTCTTGGATCGCTTCAACCTGGTCTCGATCGCCTTTTTGCCGCTCTTTGCCGGATTGGGGCTCGATTTCTGCATCCAAATCCATGCTCGCGCGCGCGCAGAACGATCGACCCCGGAGCTCGGCAAACGGCTTGCGGCGGCGGGACAAGGCGTCGGCGGGGGCTTAACGCTTGCCGCCGCGGCCATCGCCATTGCGTTCTTTTCCTTTATTCCAACCGCTTATCGCGGCGTTTCTGAACTCGGCATTGTGGCGGGCTTCGGCATCGTGGTGGCGTTCGTTCTCTGCATCACTCTCTTCCCGGCTTTGCTTACCCTCTTTGGCGCCCCGCTTGAGAACGAACGCGAGCTGTCGATGCTGCGCCAGGGCGATCGTTTTTTGTCGCGACACCGCTACTTAGTCTTAGGACTGGCAGCACTTGCGGCTTTGGCGGCCTTGCTGGCCTTGCCTCGCACCGTGTTCGATTTCGATCCGATGCGGCTGCGCAATCCCCATACCGAAGCCGTGCAGGCCTATTTCGAACTCGCGAGCAGCGCCGAGACGACGCCGAACACCGTCAATTTGACTGCAAATACTCTCTCCGAAGCCAACACCCTTGCCCATCGCCTGCAAGCGCTCCCCAATGTTGGGGCAGCGCTTACACTTGCTTCGTTCGTGCCCACCGAGCAGGCCGACAAGCTTACGCTCATCACTGACGCGCACACGCTGCTTGAGTTCACTCTCGACCCGTTTGTGATCGCGCCGCCGCCAAGCGACGCCGAGATGGTCGCTGCACTGCGCCACACCTCCGCCAATCTGCGCGCTTATCGGGGAGACGATGACGAACGCCTTGAGCTCTTGGCGAGCGCGCTTGATGGGCTGGCGCGGGCGCCCGCGCCCTACCGGGCCCGCGTCGAAGCCTTGTTGATGCAAGGACTGGGCACGGCGCTGTCGCAAATATCGCAATCCCTCTCCGCCGGACCGGTGACGATGGAGAGCTTGCCGCCATATTTGCGCAGACTTTGGCTTTCGCCCTCGGGCCAAGCGCGGGTTGAGGTCTCGCCCGCCAAGCCCTTGCTCGACATGGCCGCTACCGAGCGTTTCGTGAGCGCGGTTCGCACCATCGCGCCCAATGCTTCCGGCGATGCTGTGACCGTCGTTGAGTCTGAGCGCACGATTTTGGGGGCCTTTGCCTTTGCTGGAGCGATCTCGGCGGCGATGATTGTGGGATTGCTCATCGCGGCTTTGCGCCGTTGGCGCAGGGTTCTGGTGGCCGCCGTCCCGATTGTGCTTTCAGGCGTGCTTACGTTTGGGATTTGCGCGCTGATGGGATTGTCGATCAATTTGGAAAATATGATCGCCCTGCCGCTGCTTTTAGGCGTTGGGGTGGCGTTCAACATCTATTTTGTGGCGGCTTGGCAGTCCCAGCCGCCAGACTTGTTTCAGTCAAGTTTAAGCCGCGGGATCTTCTTTAGCGCGCTCACCACGGGGACGTCGTTTTCTGCGCTCACCTTATCGGCCCATCCGGGCACCGCCAGCATGGGCGCGCTTCTGCTCATCGCGCTTGCCTGGATCGTCGTCACTTCGCTTTTCGTCTCGCCGGCTCTAGCCAACGTGTTTTCGACGCAAAGCGAAGCAACGCCCGATCGCTGAAGTTGGCGCTAAGCCTATTTCAAAGCTTGGGTCGCATGGTCTATGCGCGCGGCTATTGCCGCAGCAGTCTGGGGAGTAGAGGCAAGGTCTGCGCGCTGGGTCGTGAGCTGGCTAACACCGTTATAATAGACGTCGATGATGCGCCAGGCGCCGCCATAATTGCGCAAGCGATAGTCTAAATGATCCGGCGCACCGGTTTGGTGGACGACCTGGGTGTGCACGAGCTTGTCGGGGCCGCGTTCATCGACGTTGGCTGCAACATTAAACTGCTCACCGGTGTAGGAATCAAATTCATCCGCAAAGCGGGCAATCAAATACCGACGCAACGCTGCGGTGACGCTGCTCTGGTCGCTCTGCGAAAAACCAGACCAGGCTGGGCCGACCACAAAGGCCGCCATCACATCGACGTTGAAATCGGCGCCGATGGCGGTTTGCAAAGGCGCGCCGTTGGCGTGCATCGAGGCCATCAATGCGTCATCGAAGTTGGCGACGGTTGCAACTGCGGGATCGCTCGCTTGCGCCCAGGCAGGAGAACAAAGCGTTACCATTGCAGCGACTAAGAACGCACGCATAACAATACTCCTGCACGATTGATGGTTGCGAACGGGATTAGCCAAACGCATTGGATTTGGCGACACTTGACCTGTTCATCGCGACAATGACGCCATGAATCCCCCTACACCTCAAGAGCGGCGCTGCTCACTGCCGCCACATTCGTGGAGATTTAAGACTGCCGCTGGGGCGCGTCTCGAAATTGCCCAACTTGGCGGGTCCGCCGCTCGGGAAAACAGGAGCGCCCGGCCCGGGCGCTTTTAGGCCGCTTTCGCAAATAAAATAAAATCGCGCCCTGGGATGCGCAATGGGGGGTGAGGCAGAGCTTGCAACGGGACGTCTTATCTGAAACTTAATGCGCTTCGGGCGGGCTTTTGGGAAACGACGTGCACAACTTCGCCGCGGCCCCCAAAGATGAGCGCAGAGCGGGCGCCGCAGTCACCATTTCGAGGCTTAACGGTCTCACGCTTGACGCCAAATACCGCCGCGACGCCAATATCGCGAGCGTGGCCGCTGAGACAGATTTTGCTCAACACTACGATTTTCGCACTTTGTTTTACGACGCCTTTCATGTCTCGCATAAGCGTGCGGTCTGCCTCATCTGTCCGCCGCTTTTGAACTTCAAACCCAGTGTGCAGCGCGCCCGCTTCCGCGACGCCGGCGGCGCGTTGCGCGGTCCGGCTATCCACAGCCACAAAAGATTTTCGGAGGTCTGGTTATCGCATGCGTCGGGATCGGGCCGGTTGAATCTCGGCTTCGATGGCGAGCCGCTCAGCGCGCAAATTTCGCCCGACGAAAACCAAAGCTTCGCCAATCTGAATTGCGCGGTCATCAAGTCTAAGAACAACGACCTGCAATGGATTTACGATTGGGCGGACTACTACGTCAAAGTGCACAATCTTCAAGGCCTCGTGTTTTTCGACAATTGCTCTGACAAATATGACCTACCCGACATCGCAGCGACACTCGCCAAAGTCGCCGGACTGCGCCGCGCCGTGGTCGTCTCAGCGCCTTACACGTTCGGCGTTTACGCCTTTAACGACACCCTGTTTTTGCAAGTCGCCTTGCTCAATATCGCCCGCCTCCGGTTCCTGGCGCGCGCGCGCGCGGTGTTGTGCGTCGATCTCGATGAACTGGTGGCGCCCATGTCTGAGGGCAGCGTGTTTGACGCTACGGTGGCGACGCTCTTAGGGTATTTGCTGTTTGAGGGCCGTTGGCGCGAAGCAGCCCCGGACGCGGCAAGCCCGGCGCGCCATCGCGATCATATTTTCGAAACCGACGCTGCCCACATCCGCAACACCAAATATTGCATTTGTCCGGGAAAACTTGCTGGGGCCAGTCATTGGGACATCCACGGCGCTATACGCGGAGAGATCAAGAAACTGTTTGTCGATCCGCGAGCGAACTATTGGCATTGCCGCCAGATCTCCACCTCATGGGGTCCCCATCGCCCGAATTTAGCCAATGCAAGCACGCTGAAGCGCGATCAGACGCTGGCGGAGCTCTTCGAAACCGTATTTGCAAGCGCGCCGCTCGCGCCGCCGACAGCGTATGAGCCACGCCCCGGCGCCACTCCAGAGCTCGACCCGCGCGACTAGCCTCTGAGGCTTGGCGGCTCTATAGCCCGCCTGGCGCTGACTTCAGACAAGCGCAGAACCCTTGAAACGAGGCGCCGTGGCTGGCCAGACTAAAGACCCCATCGGCGAGATCCCCCCGGCTGGCGCGCAAGCGCCTTCGATCGCTGGCGCAATTCTCACCCAGCGCACAGCCATTGCAGCTTTGGCGCTCTCAGGCGGCTTGATCATCGCCCAGATCTGGCTGCGCCCGCTTTGGCGCGACGAATACTGGGCGCTCTACTTCTCCGACCCGCACGCCTCGGCGAGCCAATTGCTGAGCAAGATCGCTCGCGACGTGCACCCGCCGCTCTATTTCCTCATCTTACATTATTGGCGCCAGATCAACGATGGGCAGGTATTTGCGCGGTTGTTCGATGTCGCCTTTCTGATCGCTAGCGCCGCCATTGCCTGGGGCCTGCGCGGGGCCGATCCTCGCCGTGAAAACGCGCTCTTTCTCTTCCTGTGCGGCTCC
>Ga0075030_100004584_pt1 | contig 12480 bp, 9 predicted proteins | sample LitLauG_LLR_2012_FD_71393 | JGI IMG/M metagenome (GOLD analysis project Ga0075030, IMG submission 71393) | Freshwater sediment microbial communities from Pennsylvania, USA - Little Laurel Run_MetaG_LLR_2012 | ecosystem: Environmental > Aquatic > Freshwater > Creek > Sediment | place: USA... | reverse complement strand
CTCGGAGTGCACGCGATTCCGGCCAAGGGCGAGCCCTTCGATCCACGCTTTCACGAGGCGATCGAGATGGTCGAAACCACCGATGCGCCCGATCACACGGTGTTCGACGAGTTGCAGCGCGGCTACAAGTTCAAAGACCGCCTGCTGCGCCCTGCCATGGTTCGAGTAGCGAAGAATTCCGGGAAATAGCACGGCGCGGCAGCAATTTCCATAACGGCTGGGGCATTTGTATCTTTGAGGAGAGGCATATTCTGACGACTAACGCAAAACGCGATTACTACGAAGTGTTGGGTGTGACCCGCACTTGCACCGAGGTTGAACTGAAGAGTGCGTACCGTAAACTCGCCCTGCAGTTTCATCCCGACCGCAATCCGAATAATCCCGACGCGGAAGAGAAATTCAAGGAGGTGAGCGAGGCCTACGCCGTGCTCGCCGACTCGGAAAAACGCGCCGTCTACGACCGTTACGGACACGCCGGTCTCGGCGGAAGCGCCGGAGGCGGCGCAGGCTTCGATCCCACGGTCTTCCAGGACTTCAGTGACATTTTCGGCGAGTTCTTCGGCTTCGGCGATCTGTTCGGTGGCGGCGGTGGACGCCGTCGCAGCCGGGTGCAGCGCGGCGCCGATCTTCGCGAGGATCTAACGCTTGAGTTCGAAGAGGCATTTTTCGGCAAAGAAACTCGCGTCACGGTTCGCCGCCACGAGGCCTGCGAAGAATGCCACGGCTCCGGCGCGGCTCCGGGCAAAGGCCCGACCACGTGCCGCTCCTGCAATGGGCGCGGCCAAGTTCGCTATCAGCAGGGGTTCTTCAGCATTGCCCGCACTTGTCCGACGTGTCAGGGTGGCGGTAGCGTGATTACCGATCCCTGCTCTAAGTGCAAGGGCGAAGGCCGTATTCTCCGCCAGCGCTCGGTCGACGCCAAAGTGCCCGCGGGAGTGGAGGACGGAACCCGTATCCGCTTTGCCGGCGCCGGCGAAGTGGGCCAGTTTGGCGGCCCTGCCGGCGATTTGTATGTCGTGCTGCACGTAAAAGAGCATCCCTTCTTCGCGCGCGAGGGCAACGACCTACACTGCGTAGTACCGATTTCCGTCCCGCAAGCCGCGATGGGCGCCGAAATTCGCGTGCCCACCATGGAGGGCGAGCACACGCTGAAAATTCCCGAAGGGACCCAGCCCAGCACGACGTTCCGCGTCCGCGGCAAGGGCGTCCCGGTGCTGAACGGACATGGCAAAGGCGACTTGTATGTCGAAGTCGTCGTTCAGGTCCCCGCCAAGCTGAACAAGCGCCAACGCGAGTTGCTGCAGGAGTTGGATGCCATCTCGAAAGTGGACAACCAGCCGCTCATGCGCTCCCTGCTCGGCAAAATGAAAGACATGTTCGGATAAGTTGGACTCGTGTGGGGCGGAGACTCCTGTCCGCCAAATGCCGCCGTAGCCGTTGCCCTCGCCATCCCATGACCCGCCGCCGATGGATCGCCGACGAAGTTTCACGCAGTTGTGCCACCCTCACTGGCAACCATGCCGACCATCTCATCCGCGTCCTGCGCGCCCGCGTCGGCCAGGAATTCGACATCGCCACGGGCGATGTGGTTCGCCGCGGACGCATCGCGAGCGTGGCGAACGGCCGCGTCGAATTTGAACTTGGGGCAGAAGTTCCAGCCACATCTCCTGCCAACGTCACGCTGCTGCTCGCTATCTTCAAGTTCGACCGCATGGAGTGGGCGATCGAGAAATGCACCGAACTGGGAGTCGCTCGAATCGTCCCCGTAATCGCGCGGCGAACAGATGCACACTTGGCTTCGGCTTCAGTCAAGCGCGCCGACCGCTGGCGCAGATTAACCCTGCAGGCCTCCGAACAATCACGCCGGGCAGCTCCGCCCGAAATCGCCGCCGCGATGAAACTGAAAGAAGCGACCAACCTTCCCGGAACTCTGCGGATCGTCCTCGCAGAATCAGAGAATCAGACTCTGCTGCGCGATGCCCTCACGTCAGCCGAAGGCGACATCCTCTTCGCGGTCGGACCCGAGGGCGGCTGGACCGAAGACGAATTGCACCTCTTCCAGACATCTGGCTGGATTCCCGCGTCGCTGGGCCCCACAATCCTGCGCGCCGAAACCGCTGCCATCGCCGCCACCGCGATCATGATTTCAGAGCTCGACACCTGATTGCTCTTTAGCCGGTCCGCAGGAGAAAATTGGGTATGAATAAAGGACATATCTACTTCGAAATCCAAACTGACGATCCCAAGCGCGCCATCGATTTCTATTCCCAAACCTTTGCGTGGAAGTTTTCTGAGATCAAGGGGCTTCCGCTTGCCTACTGGACAATCGAAACGGGAGGGTCGAGAGGAGGCTTGCTACAGCGCCCGGCCAAGACACCCCCGCCCCAATGCGGCACGAACGCCTTTGTCTGCTCGCTCGAGGTTGAGAACTTTGACGCAACCGCCAAAACAATAATGAAGCTCGGCGGAATCGTCGCACTCCCCAAATTCGCAGTTCCCGGCACGTGCTGGCAAGGTTACTTCGTGGACACCGAGGGAAATACTTTCGGAATTTTTGAAGTCGATGAGAAAGCAGGTAAATAGGGGTATTGCAACCTGGACGACCTTGCGGCGGGCCGTGATTGCCCCGCCGCATGACTTACCGAAGTTCCCCACTGCGTGGCGTTCTCTTGGCCGCGTATCTTGCACAGTCTCCCCAAGTGATATTCTGACCCACAATGTCGGTTTTGAGGTCAATCTCCCGCACTGCTCCATTCACTCCCGACGACCGCCAGCGTGAGGCCATCGAGCACATCCACGGACCTCTGCTGGTGGTGGCCGGAGCCGGCACGGGCAAGACTTCAGTCTTGACCTATCGTATCGAGCGCCTCGTTCGCGAGGGCCACGCCGAACCCGGCGAGATTCTGGCTCTCACCTACACCAACAATTCCGCGACTGAAATGCGCGACCGGCTGCGCAAATTGCTGGGCTACGGAGGCGTCCACGCCACCACCTTCCACGACTACTGCCTCGACCTGCTCAAGCGCGCCAACAAAGATTTCGGCGTGCTCGACGAGCAGGACCTCTGGATCTACTTGCGCCGCCGCATACGCGAGCTGCGTCTTGAGTATTTCGTTCGCGCCGCCAACGTCGGCCAGTTCCTCAGAGATCTCCTGAAGTTCGTCGACCGCTGCCACGATGAGCTAGTAACTCCAGAAAAGTACGCAGAGTATGTGGATCGCCTGGAGCGCAGGGAAGTTCCTATCCCACGGGTTTCGAAGTCGAAGAACCTTCTGGATGAATCCGAAGTTATCGGCCGGTGCCGCGAAATCGCCCGCGTATTCGCCACCACGGAAGGCTGGCTGCGCGAAGAAAATCTCGGCACCTTCAGCCACATGATCACCCGGGCGCACGACCTGTTGCAAAATGATGACCAAATTCTGGCCGAGGCCCGAGCCCGAGCCCGCTTCATCCTGGCCGATGAGTTTCAGGATGCCAACTTCGCCCAGGTGAAGATCCTCGCTCGTCTTGCCGGGGCCGGGGGAAACATCTTTGCGGTCGGCGATCCCGACCAGGCGATTTACCGCTTTCGCGGAGCCTCCAGCGCAGCCTTCGAACTGTTCCGTCACAACTTCCCCAGTGCGCGATTGGTCGTGCTCGAAAAGAACCGCCGTTCGACGACCCCGATTCTCCGTAGCGCATTCGCCCTGATCGACAAGAATCCTCCGGTCTTTGCGGTTCATGCGCCCGGCCATGGAGACGGCGCTCTAGCCTACCGGCGCACGCCGCTGCAGTCCGCTCGCGAGGAGGAAGCCGCCGCAGCGGGCAGCCCGTTGTCGAGTCCTCCAGTGTCCGTGGTGGTGCTCTCAACCAAAGATGCGGAGGGCGCCGACCTCGTCGGCATGATCAGCGACGCGCGAAAGAGGTTGAAGTGCAAGTGGTCCGACTTCGGCATTTTGTACCGTTCCCACTTCCATCGTGACGACGTGGTCCACGAACTGGCAGAAGCCGGTATCCCCTTCGTCATCGAGTGCATGGACATCTCCGACACTCCCGAGGTCCGCGACCTGTTCGCCTGCCTGCACACAACGGTTTCTTCGGGCGACGACGTCAGCCTGTTTCGCGTGGCTGCCCTGCCGCGATTCCAAGTCAATCCACAGCAACTCCGCCAGGTCATGCGCGCCATTGCACGCGACTCCCGCGACGGCCGGGTCGTTCCCCTTTCATCCGCGCTCGATCGCGTCGAAGGCGGTCCCGAGGTGCTCGCCACGGTCCAAAGCGTTCGCTCGGAAGTCCGTGGCTGGGAAGCGAAGGCCCGAGCAGCGTTCGACGTCATCGTGAAGCAGTTCGGACTCGACGCCGCGTCTCCCACGACTCAGGCGGCCTTGCAGTTCGTGGAAGCGTGGGAAAAGAAAAAGGTCAACAAGACCACCCAGTTGGAAGAATTGGTGGATTACCTCAGCTACTTCCGCGAAGCGGGAGGTGTGATCCCCTTGCAGGCGCGCGACAACGAGAACGCCGTCCGGCTGATGACCGTCCACGGGGCCAAGGGGCTGGAATTTCCCCACGTCTTCATCCTCCGCGCCAATGCGAATTCGTTTCCCAACTCGTACAAGGAGACCCTGGTTGGCTTCCCCAACGAATTGCGCGACGCGGATTCGGCCGCTGAGGGTGACGACAAGACCCTCCACAGCCAGGAAGAACGCCGCCTGTTCTACGTCGCCATTACCCGCGCCCGTGACTCACTGCACATCTACGCTCGCGAAGGACGCGGCAAGATCAACAAGAATCCCGACGGCTACATGCGCGAGTTGATCGAAAACAAGAGCCTAGCCCGCTGGCTGCAGGCGTGTCCGGCTCGCGGCACTCAGGGAAGCCTTGAGATCTTTGCCGCCGCATCGCCCGCATACCCATCCGAATCGCAAACCACCGCGTGGTTCGAGTCTCCGGTGCTCGAGGGTTTGCATACCCGCCTCAGCGCCTCGGCCGTCGAGACCTACGATCGCTGCGGCCTGCAATTCAAACTGGACCGCGACTGGCGCCTGGCCGCGAAACCGGCCGCCGCCATGCAATACGGCGCCGCCATGCATCGCGTCCTTAAGACTTATTTCGATTCCATCCAGCTCGGACGACCTAAGACCGACGACGAACTGATCGAGCTTTTCCGGCGGGACTTGGCCGACGCCAAAATCCAGGAAGCCTACCAGCACGAACTCTACGAGAACCAGGGCATCGCCCAGTTGCGCGACTTTCTCGTATGGGTGCGATTGGAGTCTGCTCCGCAAGTCCTGCACACCGAGCAGTCTTTCGAGATTCGCATCGGGGAGACCACGGTCGTTGGCCGCATCGACCGCATCGACTCCCGTCCGGACGGCAGTGTAGCCATCGTCGACTACAAGACCGGCAAAGCCCGCGATCAGGAGGACGCCGACGAGAGTCTGCAGCTGTCGCTGTACGCTATCGCCGCTCACGAGAAATGGGGCTACAAGGTCGGCGCGCTGATGTTTCACAACCTGGAAGACAACTTACCCGTCATGACCATCCGCAGCGAGTCGGAACAGCTGGCCGCGCGACAGCGTGTAGAGACCGCTGCCGAGGGAATCGCTGCCGGGAAGTTCGCTGCCAAGCCCGGGATGCACTGCGATTTCTGCGGCTACCGGAGTGTGTGTCCAGCGAAAGAGAAGCGCATTCCGCGTCCCGTGACGGAAGGGAAGCAGTTGAAACTGAAGGGCTATCGAGAAGGGTAGGTTTTCTTGGCGTCTTTAGCGGCTGTTCTTTGCGATCTTAGCGGTTAAAGTGTTTTGATATTTTCTGAGCCCGAAAAACTTAGGGGACGCATTCAGCGTCCCCTGTTGCCGTTCAACTGCTCACTTAGTGTTTCTTTTTCTTCTTTGCCTTTTTCTTGGTTGCCATTGTTCCTATTCTCCCTTCCATTCTTCATGGAAAATGTGCAGTGGTCGTTTACTGCAACTAGTTGATGTATAGAGTTATTGAAAAATGAAGTCAAGAAAAAAATGACGATAAAACTATGCGAAGTCGCTGTACCAAAGTCACGGCGAGCGAACTTCGTGAGAAAAAGTCAACGAAAATCTTCTGCGTGCGGAAGTCGCACACGATTTTTGCCGCGACACGCGATGAGTTTGCCCCGCATCACGGAGTTCCGCTGCCGATTCGCATTCGACTGATTCCCACACTCGGCCCCACGGCGTACGTCTGGGACGTTGAGGATTCTTCTGACCCGGCGTCGATCCCCTGCATCTATAATGAGAGCTGCGAAATCTTCGCGGGAGCTTGATTTATGGCCTCTTTTGACGATGTCGTCGTCATCTCTGCGTGTCGCACGCCCGTCGGAAAATTTCAGGGCAGTCTCTCCGAGTTCAGCGCGCCCCAACTCGGCGCCATCGCCGTGCGGGAAGCGGTCAAACGCTCAGGTGTCGAGGTTGCGGAAATTGACGAGTGCATCATGGGCAACGTCATCTCCGCCGGACTCGGTCAGAATCCCGCGCGCCAGGCTGCAATCTTCGGCGGACTCTCTCCCGCGACAGGTGCCATGACAATCAACAAGGTCTGCGGCTCGGGATTGAAATCCGTAGCGCTCGCCGCGCAAGCGGTGCAGACCGGAAACAGTTCCATCGTCGTCGCCGGCGGAATGGAATCCATGACCAACGCTCCCTACCTCCTGCCTCAAGCGCGCAAGGGATACCGTCTCGGCAACGCGCAAATCGTCGACTCCATGGTCCACGATGGCCTCTGGGACATTTACAACAACTACCACATGGGCATCACTGGCGAGAACGTAGCCGAAAAGTACGGCATCACGCGCGAAGAGCAGGACGAGTTCGCAGTGAACTCTCACCGCAAAGCGCTTGCTGCGATCAAGGAATGCCGCTTCAATGCGCAGATCGTCCCGGTGGGAATACCGGCGAAAAAGAAAGGCGAGCCCCCGACGCTCTTCGAAAAAGACGAGAGTCCGCGCGCAGATACGACCATCGAAGTTCTTCGCGCCCTGAAGCCCGCCTTCAAGAAAGACGGCACCGTCACCGCCGGCAACGCCCCCGGGGTAAACGATGGCGCCGCGGCGGTAGTCGTTACCAGCGCGCAACGGGCAAAAGAACTCGGAGCGAAACCCATGGTCCGGATCGTGGCCCAGGCGACCAGCGGCATTGAGCCGGAGTGGGTCATGATGGCTCCGGTCGGCGCCGTCCGCAGAATCTGGGAAAAGACTGGCTGGAAGAACGAAGACGTCGACCTCTACGAACTCAACGAGGCCTTTTCGGTGCAGGCGCTGGGTGTGATGCGCGAACTGGGCCTGAATCCCGACAAGGTCAACGTGAACGGAGGCGCAGTGGCCATCGGCCATCCCATCGGCGCCAGCGGCGCGCGCGTGCTAGTCACGCTAATCTATGAAATGATCCGCCGCGACGTGAAGCGCGGGGTTGCCGCGCTATGCCTGGGTGGAGGAAACGCGGTAGCGATGGCGGTCGAGCGGTAATGAACGAATTAGAAACAGCCAGTCCGGCAGTCCAAGCAACTGCGATAGAAGGTTTTCGCGGGAATTACGCTTTTCTGAATTTTCCAATCCACTTGTCGTTTTCGTAGAGGGTCGACCGGTTGATCCTTTGCTCCGGATTCGAGAATGCGCCTCGCAGATGATCCCGGATCGTGGCATAGACCTGTTTCGGCATCCGCTGGCTAACCGTAATTCGGTTGATAATCGAAAGATCGAAGTCGATTTCGAAACATTCTTCAGCGGTGCTGCCCTCCCAGATAATGCGGAACTCTTCCTCGCATCGGTACGGCCAGCGCTTCGTAAAAGGTATGTCATCAACCGCGATCTGGCCCTCTTTCAGATCGGTGATCTTCTTGTATTTAACCACTCCGTATTTTACGCCCTTTACTTCTGTTAGGAGGTTGGTCAATCCCTTGGAGGAAAATTCGACGCAGCACCCGCTGATCCCATCTGCAAACGTTCTCCAGTGATGGATGGTTTCGTCTCCCCAAGCACAGCACAAAGCAAACAGCTTCTCAACTTTCTTGCGCTTCTTGTACTCAGCCATGATGGCGGAATCGTTCTTGTCGTCCCATGACGCCGGGTCCAGAAGTACAAGCCGCTTCCGTTTTAGCATGTCTAACAGAACGGGAATCGTGGTAAATCGGTTGATCTTGTACATGGGGAGTATGCTCTCGGTTTCGTCGAGCGTGCTGTCGAATGAAGAACCTCAAGTCCTCACCCCGTCCCCGCCACCGGCAGTGCCACCGTAAACACCGCCCCACCGTCGGGAGCGTTCGCCGCTTCCACGCTGCCGTTGTGTTCCTTCATTACCGACTTGCAAATGCTCAAGCCCAGTCCCGTGCCGCGCCCCGGCCGCTTCGTCGTGTAAAACGGATCGAAGATGCTGGACAGGTTTTCCTTCGGGATGCCAGGCCCGTCGTCGTGAAAGCTGACCCAGACCGCGCCATCCCCTCGGCCCAAACGAATCCTCAACGTCCCCTTATCTCGCACTTCGCGGATCGCCTGCTCCGCGTTGACAATCAGATTCAGGAACACCTGCATTAACTGGTGTGGATCACCCAAGGCATAGGGCGCCCCGGTTTCCTTCAGAAAATCCACGGTAATGTTGTTCTTGCGCAGAGAATACGCATGCAGATTCAGAGTGCGTTCGACCACCTCCGTCAGATTGATCTTGCTCTTGCCCGGAGCCGGAGGCCGCGAAAAATACGTCAGGTTCTGCACGATCTCAGCAGCCCGCCGCGCCTCTCTCTGCAGCATAGCCAACTGCTTACGAGAACTTTCGTTAGTTTCGTGGTCTTGAAGAAGTTCGCTGACACCCAGAATGCTGGTCAAAGGATTGTTCAATTCATGGGCTACTCCGCCGATCATGGCGCCCATGGCCGCCAGGCGCTCGCTCTGCACCACCTGCTGCTCCAGTTTTCGCTCGATGGTGATGTCACGAACCGAGATGATCACGCCGTTGATCTTGCCCTCGGCGTCGGATAGTTGGCTGCCCGCGGCCCGCATGGTCCGCCAGCTTCCGTCGCGGTGACGCGCTCCATACTCGGCTGCCCCGAAGGCCTGCTGGCCGGACACGATCGCACGGTACAGCGAGGCCAAATCAGGAGAATGATCTTCCAGATCCGTAATCTTCTTCCCCAGCATGTCTTCCGGCCGGTAGCCCAGCAGCTCGCGGGAGCGGGAACTCACAAACGTGTACCGTTCCTCCAGGTCGACCACCAGGATCAGGTCGGGGAAACTTTCTAGCAGCCGCCGGCGGAACTCCTCCTGCTGCGCCAGTTGCCGCTCCATCTTGCGTTTCTCGGTGATGTCAACCAGCGTTCCCTGATAGCGGATGATGTTGCCCGACGTGTCCCACACGGCCCGCGAGGAATCCAGGAACACGGCGGCGGTTCCGTCCTTCCGCCGCAGTGTGACCTCGCGCGTGCGCACCCCGCCGCGATCGTCAACAGCTCGCCCCAGGACGGGCTGGCCGGCATCAAAATTCAGAGCCGACGGCTCAACCGCCAGCAACTCTCTTTTTTCCGTATAGCCGAGCATGCTGACCAAGGCAGGATTAGCGTCGAGCAACTGCCCCTCAGGCGTACTGAAGTACACGCCTTCCTGCAACGTCTCGAACAATTCGGTAAACCGCAATTCCTTCTCGCGCTGCTCGGTCACGTCGCGGCCCAGCATGCTCGCGCCGACCACTTCGTCGCCCTTCACGATCCCATTCAGCACGCAGTCAAAGTAATGAGGCCGCGAATCGTTTTTCAGGCGGATCCGCACCGTACCCGCCCAGCGCTTTTTCTCCAGAAAGCGTCCCAGGCTGCGTTCTGTTTCTTCGCGAGTCGGTTCTTCAACGAAGTCGTAGATCTTGCGCCCCACGATCTCCGAGTAAGGCGTCCCCGTGAGTTCGGTGACGCGTTTGTTCACCGTTCGCAGTGTGCCATCGAGCGACACGGCGCACGCTGGGTCGTCAAAGGAGTCAATCAACTCCTTGAAGCTGCGCTGCGAGCGCATGATGACCTGGCTGAGCTGGTCGAGCTGCTCTTCCGAAGGCGCGGCGCCCACGTGATCCTGCAGCCCGCGCAACAAGCCTTTGAGTTCGCTGACCTCGCGTCGCCGCCCATAGGCATACACAGCGAACAGGATCGAAAGGGCTAGCACTCCGATCGGAATCGCGCGCAGTTGAAAAGGGATACTCTCCAGCCGTTCCCACAGCAAAGCCGCCAACGCGAACGACAACAGGACCATGAATCCAAGCAGCCAGCGCCATAATTGAGATTCTTCGCGTTCAAGACTTATTGGTGGCTGAGGTTTGCGTGAGAACTGAACCGGCGTCATGTGGGAACTCGTACTGAACTGAAGGTAATCCTAATCCTATATGCTTTAGCCAACAACGTGGGCTCTATTGGACAGTTTGGTGCGGGAAACAGAACATCCCCGGCGCCGTTCTGCGGATTTCCACAACCCGAAGTGACATCCGTCACAGCCAGCGCATGCGCCGAACCCGTAAGGTGGGTATCTGGAGGACCAGCGCGAGGCCCGCGGGCTGAGTGTGTCCGCATGTGATCCGACGGGTGCCCCACTTCTCGCATCTTTTTGCGAGAAGTGGGGCTGTTGTCGCACCCCTTCCGAAAAATCCTGCCCTGACCGGAGCCGAAGGGCGGGGAAGGAGAGGAGCGCCTTGAAGGCGTATTCCCCTATGCTCTATAAGACCCTCAGCGCCGCCGTCTACGGCATCGACGCCAACATCATTCAGGTGGAAGTCGACTGCTCCGGCATCAAGTGCGACCAGGATCACTTCCACACCGTCGGTCTGCCCGACGCCGCCGTGCGCGAAAGCCGCGACCGCGTCCGCGCCGCGCTGAAGAACTGCGGCTACGACATCCCGCCCACACACATCACCATCAACCTCGCCCCAGCTGACATCAAGAAGGAAGGTTCCGGATTCGATTTGCCCATGGCGCTCGGCATTGTCGGAGCCTATGGCGGCCTCACCAAGAAAGAAATCGGGGATTGCCTCTTCGTCGGCGAACTCTCTCTCGACGGCGGCGTGCGCAGCGTACGCGGAGCGCTGCCCATCGCCCTGGAAGCCCGCGGGCGAAAGATTTCCCGCATGGTCGTTCCCGAAGCCAATGCCAAAGAAGCCGCCATGGTCGGGGGAGTGGAGGTCTATCCCGTCCGTTCGCTGCTCGACGTGATCCACTTCGTGAACTCCGGCAATGGCATCGTCCCCATCAAGGCCGACGGCGATTCGCTTCTACGCGAAGCGCAGCAGTTCTTCGTGGACTTCAAAGACGTCCGCGGCCAGCAGACCGCCAAGCGCGCCATCGAGATCGCCTGCGCCGGAGGGCATAACATTCTGATGATCGGCCCCCCGGGCTCCGGCAAGACCATGCTCGCCAAGCGCATGCCCACCATCCTGCCTCCGCTCACATTCGAGGAAGCCCTGGAAACGACCAAGATCCACAGCGTGGCCGGAGTGCTCGACCCCGGAAGGGGCCTGGTGGGGACCCGCCCCTACCGCTCACCGCATCACACCATCTCCGATGCGGGCCTGATCGGTGGCGGTGTGATCCCACGTCCTGGCGAAGTCTCGCTCGCCCACAATGGGCTGCTCTTTCTGGATGAACTGCCCGAGTTTCCCCGCAATGTGCTCGAAGTCTTGCGCCAGCCGCTCGAAGACGGCACGGTGAGTATCGCCCGCGCCTCCATGTCGCTGACCTTCCCCGCCCGTTTCATGCTGGCCGCCGCCATGAATCCCTGCCCCTGCGGCTTCCACAATGACCGCACCCGCGACTGCCAATGCACCGCGCCCATGATCCAGCGCTACATCTCGAAAATCTCCGGCCCTCTTATGGACCGCATCGACATCCACATCGACGTCCCTGCCGTGAACTACAAAGAGATGCGCTCAACCAACGAACCCGAAAGCTCGGCCAAGATTCGCGACCGAGTCATGCACGCCCGTCAGAAGCAGTTGGAACGCTTCGCCTCCTCCCGCGAGAAACTCTACTGCAATGCCCAGATGCCCTCCCGCCACATCCGCACCTTCTGCGAGCTGTCGGCTGATTGTGAGCGCCTGCTCGAACGCGCCATGACCCAGCAAGGCCTGAGCGCCCGCGCCCACGACCGCATCCTGAAAGTCGCACGCACCATCGCCGACCTGGAAGACGCTCCCAACCTTGAGCCAAAACACATCGCCGAAGCCATCCAATACCGCAGTCTGGACAGAACGTATTGGGCGTAAGCACCGAAGAAAAGCTAATCGCTGTGAATGGCGATAATATGTGCGTATGGTTAGAACTCCTGTCCAGTTCAACGGATTTGGGTTCGGGGTGTCCTTCGAGCGCGAAGTGTTTAAGAAGCATCAAGACTTCTTCGAGTCTGTGATTTCTTTGCAGGACGCGTTGAATGAGATAACTGGGCGCGGAGGCCCAGCCGAACCGAGGGAGAAACTCATCATAAATCTGGCTTTGATGGGAATGATCGACGCAGCCGCA
>Ga0075030_100004583_pt1 | contig 12482 bp, 9 predicted proteins | sample LitLauG_LLR_2012_FD_71393 | JGI IMG/M metagenome (GOLD analysis project Ga0075030, IMG submission 71393) | Freshwater sediment microbial communities from Pennsylvania, USA - Little Laurel Run_MetaG_LLR_2012 | ecosystem: Environmental > Aquatic > Freshwater > Creek > Sediment | place: USA... | reverse complement strand
GCATGAAGGCGTAGCAAATGGTGGAGCCCACGAAGCGAAACCCGCGCTGCCTGAGCGCTCGACTCATGGCGTCAGATTCGGCGCTGCTGGCGGGAATTTCGCGCAGCGTCTTGGGCGGATTGTGCCGGGAGGGGGCAAAGCGCCATATGAATCGGTCGAAGGAGCCGAATTCTCGCTGCACCTCCACGAAGGCGCGCGCGTTGCTGAAGGTGGACTCAATCTTGGCCCGGTTGCGGACGATGCCCGCGTCCTGCATCAAGCGGCGAAGGTCCGCGGGACCCATCCGAGCTACCTTTCGGGGGTCGAAGGCTCGAAAGGCCGCGCGGTAGTTCTCCCGCTTGCGCAGGATGGTGCTCCAGGACAACCCAGCCTGGGCCCCCTCGAGGGTGAGGAATTCGAAGAGCACCCGGTCGTCATGCTGCGCCCGGCCCCATTCCCGGTCGTGGTAGCGCACCATGGTCGGGTCGTCGCCCGCCCAGGCGCAGCGCTTCTTGGGGATCGCCTTCTTCACCATGACCTCCCTTTAGCCAAGGATGGAGCGCGGCTTACGGCCGGTGGTCCACCCCTCGTACCCGCTGGGCGTCCAGGGCGTTTCTGCCCAGCCCAGCCAGAACCAGCCCAAGGGGACGTCTCCCCGCATCCACGAGCGGACGCAAAGCAGAAAGAACCGCCGGAGGCGAAACAGAATGGCGATGCGCTCGCAGCGCCCCTTCATCAGGGTCCATTCCGGGGCAAAGTTGGTGGGGTTGCCAAAGAGAAAGACGTCCTTAATCACCCCGGTGGCGCAGCCGAGGAAGTTGATCGCGATGCAATAGAAGGCGGCCAGCGGAAGGCCGAACACCACCCGCCAGCAGCGCCGGTAATCGCTCTCAATCACCAGCGCCATCGCGGTGACGATGGCGTAGGCCACGGTCTGGCCGCCATAGCCGATGAGGTAGCCCAGCAGCACATGCGAGCCGCCGAGAAAGTAATAGGGCAACAACAGGTAGTAGAGGCTCACGTCGAACACCACGTAGAGCAAGATCCACAGGTGCGCGCTGACCGGGAATCCGATTTCCCAGTGGTACCAGAAGGCGCGCCAGAATCGCCCCGCGCACTCGACCCGCGACGAATTCCAGCGGACCCGCTGGCGCCAGAGCCCGCGCAGCGTGGGGGGCGAGTAGGTGTAGACCCGCGCCTCGGGTTCATAGTCGTGGGAGCGCTCGACGGTGAGGGACAACAAGAAGGCCACAAACGCCTCCCCGGGTGTGCGCGGCGCATCGAGCGAGAGCCTCCCGCGCTGCCAGGAGGCGATGCTGGCAATGAAGGCCATGCAGGTGTCGTCCGACGCTCCGGTCAAGGCCTCGGGGAGCGGCTCGACCCGGCTTTCCGAAAACTGGGGCGGAGCCTTTCCCACCCACCACCTCAGCCAATCGGAAAAGCGCAGGGTCTGCATGAAGCCCATGAAGCGCGGCGCGGCGAGCAGGAGTTCCGACCAGGTGCAATAGAGTGCCCCTGGTACGCCGATGGCGGGCGCCCACTTCCAGTTGTGGCGCGCAGCGTTGGAAACCACGAACTCGCGCGCCACTTGGACATAGAGCTGGCCCTTCACGGTGAAGAATGCCCGCCACCCCTGCCAGAGCAGATCGGGGCGGATGCAGATCTTGCCGGACACGATGCGACGAAGGTTCCCGGTGAACCGATGGGGCGTGGTGATGCGGTGGGCCAGGCGTTCCAACGCTCGCGGCCCCAGCGTTCCGTCTCCGTCGATGCTGAAATAAAGGGCGGGAAACTCCGCCGCGCGCCCCTGCGCCACCAGCCCCTTCACGAACGCAACCCCGGCCTCTACCGCCATCATCTTGCCCAGCCGGGTCGGCGTCCCGGTGACGTGGACGTGAATGTTCTTGGCGTAGTCCTTTTGCGCCACCCAGTCCTGGAGCTTCTGCGCCAGCTCGGGGTGCTGGTCGCGCCCGTCCACGCTCGCTACGATCAACAATGCGCCCGGGTAACCGTTGGTTGCCGCGCTCTCCACAGTGGTGGTGATGGCGTCGAAGTCGTCCTGCCCGGCAAGGAGCGAGGGGATAATCACCAGCGCCGATGGCCGCTCGCCCGGGCCTCGCGGGACAAACGGGTCAGGGCGCTGGACGGCCAATCGCCAGAGCCAAACGGCCACCAGGAATAGGAAGTCCGCCTGGACCAAGGTGAAGCAAACCGTCAGGTTGAGGAAGAGCGGCCACGTCAGCGCAAAGGTGTCGGAGGTGCGCGCTCCCCAGAGGATCCCTTCCATCATCTACCGGGTGCGTACCCGCAGCGTCTTCGACTTGGCCGACTCATGCTCACGCAGCGCGAGGATCGCGTACTGCCCGCGCGCCTGGTTGCCCCAGGGGTCGGGGAGGATGACCTCGCCGGGCACGACCTCCGATATCGCCCCGACCTGGCGGCAGTGAAACAGGCCCCACACGCAGTCAAAGACTCCGGCGCCCGCCTTGACGCCCTCGATTTGCGTGTAGGGGACAAAGGCGACGTCCAGGCTCTTCTCAATGGCGCGAAAGAGGGGCCGGGCCTTCAGCTCGCGTTCCAGCCCGTTGATCTTCTCCAGCTTGTCATCGTCGAGCTTCTTCTCCGCTCGCTTGGCGCGTTCTTCCGACTCTGCCTTGATCAAGTCGAGCTCGATTCGGACAATTTGGTCCTCCTGCAGCAACCGCTCCGGCATCAATGGCGTGCCGTGGCTGTTCGACAGCGATTGCTTGGCCAGGACGGCCTCCTGCATCTGCAGGTTGCTCTGAATCCGAGCGCGCTCGTTTTCGAGGAGGGCGAGCTTGAGTTGACGCAGCGCTTGCAGGTCCCGTTGGTGGTCATCCTTGGAGATGACGCCTGCGCTCAAGTTGGCGTGGGAGGCCTCCGTGAGCTGCTGTTGCTTCTCGATCATCTTGGTCAGCGCCGCCTTCTGTTCGTCCAGCGTCTTTAAGTCCCCCGCGCCGGCGGAGGTCTGCTGGGCGTTGACGGTCTGAGTCCAGGCGAGGGAATGGTTGGCGATCGTCTTCAAGGCCTGCAGCCGCGAAATAGCGATCGCGTAGGCCGCCAAATCGGCGTCCGCCGCGTCCGCCTCCGCTTGCGTCTTGTCGCGCTCGACTTGAAGTTCCTCGAGCTTCACCTTGCTCTCGATGACCAGATCGTTGTCCGGAGACAAGATGATTGGGGCGATGAAGGCGTCCGTCATCGCCCGGTAGACCTCCATCCCCGCGTAGCCCAAGCCGGCGAGGAAGGCGGCAAGCGCCCCGGCCGCGAAAATGCGGGTCTTCAAGTCACCCGTTGGAACGACAGCTTCAGCTTCCATGCGGCGTCTCCAGGGCGCGGGTCAACTCCTCCACCAGGGCGGTCAGATACACCCGGTCGGCCTCGCCTTCGATCAGGCCGAGGTCGGTGAGCGCCACCGCGTGCGAGGCGTTCGGTGCATTCTCATGGGCGGCCAGAATCTCGCGCGCCGCGCGGGCCGCGCTGAGCGAGTTGCTGACGATGTCGAGCTCGCGCTGGGCCTGATCGTGAGCCGCTTGGACCTGTGCTCGGAAACGTTGGAACTGGGCAGGGGCTTCGTACCGCGCTGCCCGGAGTTCCTCGGCGCGCGCAGCGAGGTACCGTTCCTCCTTCGCGTGACGAACGAAGGCTCCGACGTTGAAGCCCAGTTGCACCATGCCGAAGAAGTTGTGAGCATCTTGAGGGACCACTCCGCCGGTAAGGGAGAGCGTCCACGGGTCAAGCTCTCGAATGTCCGAGACCTCGTCTTCGAATCGCATGCCGGCCGCGATCGCGTCGTCGATCAGCGCAGGGGACAAGGCCCGGTGCTCGAGCTGATCCAGGCCCATCGCCTCCAGGCGCTGCACGTCACCCTTGAGTTGGGCCCGCTTCCGCGACAGGTCGGAGACGCGCTTGCGAACGTCCGTGGCGTCGACCAGGGTCGCGGCGCCGGCGGCCAAGCGGCGCTCCGTTTCGGCGAGGATCGCCCCCCAAGCGGACTCTTGCAGATCGAGGTAGGCCAATTCGCGGCGAAGGGCGGGGAGGCGGCCAAAGTCGGCGCCTGCCAACAGCAGTTCCTGCAACGTCATCGTCAGCTCGTGAGCCTGGCAGTCGGCTTCGCCGACGCGAAGGGTCCGGGTGCCGCGGTACATGTCGAGCGGCGACAAAGACAAGCCCGCCCGGAATTGGTAGCCGCTCCCGTTGGTAACGCTCAGGTCGACCGTTCCATCGCTCGGAAACTTGAGCCCTTGCACTTGCACCGACGGAGCGAAGAGCAAGGAGGCATCGCTGGCTGCGCGTTCGCGAACCTTGCGACAATAAGTGGAGTCCTGGGCCCAGGAAGCCCCTACCAAGGCGAAGAAGTACGTTAGAGCGGCAGCGCGCGGCATGGCCCAAATGATCTTCATCACGTGTGCGTGCTCCTTTTAGCCGATTAAGCCCCCAGCGATTTGGCCTTATAGTGCGGGGATGACCAGGAAGGGCCTGAGCGCGCTGCTGGCCCTGGGCGCCGTGGGGTGTCTGGACTTCGGGAAGGCGGAGAGCGTCTGCGAACTTGGCGGACGTTGCGCCGCCGCGCTCCCGGCCGATGCCGGCAACGACGGCGGTCCTGTCGACGCGGGTGCGCTCGACGCTGGCAACGCCGACGCCGGCAATGGAGACGCCGGCGAAGGTGATGCGGGTACCGCGGACGCGGGTGACGCAGGAATCGCCGACGGCGGGTCCGATGGGGGCGCGGGCAACTGCTGCCAGAACCCCGCGGCCTGCCCGTCCGTCATCCAGGTGACTGGGGCCAACTCCAACGATCCCTCCCCCGTCGCGCTGACGGTCGACAGTCAATGGGTCTACTGGGCCAACAAGGTGACCAACGGGTACATTCGAAAGGCGCTCCACGACGGCGGGAGTAAGAGCACCATCGCTCGCGCCGATGCAGGACCGCCGTACGAAATCGCCACCAGCCCCGACACCGTCTATTGGGTGGAGAGTTCTGCCAGCGGCACCTCGCTCTGGGAGGTGCCTCTCGACGGAGGCGGCCAGAACATGCTGCTGGGTCCCCCCCTCACCCCATTGTCCACGTCGCTCATCGCCGATGATGGAACGAACCTCTACGTCCTCCAAGGGAGCAGCCTCAAGACCCTAGATGGCGGGCTGTTGTCGTTGAACGGCGGTTACTCACAGGACCTCCACCTCCAATTGACCGGTCCACAGGAGGGGGCCTATTGGGGGACCTGGCAGGGTTCCATCGACGCGGGCTTCATCTACGGCGTGACCTTCGCCAATACGTCGACGACGGTTCCTTTGGCGACCGCGGTCCAACCTCGGGGCGTCACGACCGATGACACCTACGCCTATTGGGTCATCCCCGATGCAGGCAACACCGTCGTCCAGCGCATCAGGTTGGACAACACTTCGCCCGGACCTGAGCTCTTGGCCGTCTGGCCTGGAAATCTCCCGCCGCAGACCCTCGTGGTGGATCAAAACGCGCTCTACTGGCTGTCGACGACCGCGAACGTGGGCCAGTTGGTGAGCCTGCCTCTGGACGGCGGCCCGCCGTCCTGCGTCTATGGCCCCATCACCAGCCCCGCCCGCTTGGCCCAGGACGCGCAGAGCCTGTACGTCTCGACCGGCGCCAACGGCGTCATTCTCAACATCCCCAAGCCGTAAAAGGGGTTTGACCGTCGCGGGGCAGTGGAGCGCCGCGGTTGTTGCCCGCATCTAACAGAAGCAACCAGGGCCGGGCGCCTACCTGACGATCCTCAAGGAACGCCATGGGTTGACGTAGGCGGCAACCTGGCAAGGCGCTTGCTCCGAAGGAGGTGATGCTTCCTTTCGCTCGGCACTCCAGCCTGTTGACGACGTGTCCGGCAAGCCTCGGCAAGGCCACTTCCTCGACATGGAGCCATTCCGGCCCCGCCTGTGCTTCGCCGAATGAATAGGCGCGCTCGCCGACCGGAGGACTCATGAGTTCGCCATTGAGGAAACGGGGGGTGGGAATGGTAGCGGTGGTGGCAGTGACCCTCATCCGCTGCGGCGTGGGCTATACGAACGGAGGCAACGAAGCGACGACGAGCGCCACTTCGGCGCTGGCGATCTCGCTCACCAATGAAGTGGGTCGGCTGGTGTCGAGCGGCAATGGCCAACGGCGGACCTTCTTCGCCTACGACGCCCGAGGCCGGACGGTCCACGCCCAACACCTGCTGGGCACGAGCTCCTACACCTTCAGCACCGGCTATGGATTTCCCTGCGCGAGTGATGGCTGCACCACGACCCAGCTCGCAGCCAATGGGCCGGCGGTGGTCGCTCAGAACTTCTCTGACGGTGAAATGGTCCACTACACCTACGACTTGTCGGGGGCGCAGCAGGCCATCACCACCTCACCCACCGACGGGGGCGCGGCCCAGGTGGTCGTGGCCAAGATCCTGCGCAACGCACGAGGGCAGACCACCGAAGTCGACTACGGCGACGGGACCGTGACCACTCACGCCTACAATGACGCGAGCGACCTCCGACTCCGGCAACTGCAGACCTTGCACGGGCCGGCCGTCTTGCAGCTCTTCCAATATTCCTTCGACGGCAACGGCAACGTCACTGGCGTCTTGGACTATTGCAATGAGGCGGCCGTCGGAGCGTGCAGTGCCAGCTCCAGCAACACCACCTACTCCACCACCTATCAGTACAACTCTCTCAACGAGTTGACCCAGGCCACGCGAAACGGCGTGGCGGTGTCCTATGTCTACGATGCCACCGGCAACCTCACCCAGAAGGAGGGTGTGTCGCAGGCGTATTTTCCCTCGGGAGCGGGGAATCCCCGTCCGCATGCGCTCTCCGCGGTGGGTGCCGTCGCCTACGCCTACGACGCCAACGGGAACATGACTGGAACCAGCGGGGCCGCGACGAACGTGGCCGTGACCTGGAACGCCGAAAACATGCCTGTGCAACTTGCCTACGGCGCGGCGAAGACCACCAAGGCCTTCGTGGGGGAGGCGATGTGGAGGAAGGTCCAGGGGGCCACCACCACCACGTACTTGCCGTCCATGCGGTTGGAGAACGGACTCGCGCGGAAGTTTTTCGGCAGCTTTGCCGAGCGAGATACCGACGGGAGCCTCAAGTTTTACCATGGTGACCATCTGGGCAGTTCCACGCTCGTGACCGACGCGAGCGGCAACGTGGTCCACCGACAGGCATACAAGCCCTACGGGGAGGACATCGTCGCCGTGGCGCCCGGCCCCTTCACGCCGAAGTTCCAGTTCGACTTCAAGGAAAAGGAAGCCGACGGCACAGGCTTCTACGACTACGGCGCGCGCCTCTATAACCCTGCCACTGGGCGGTGGCTGTCTGCCGACAGCTCGACTCGAGACGGGCTCAACCGCTACGCGTACGTGCGAAACAACCCCTTGTTCTACGTCGACCCCACTGGGCACAGCGTTTGGGACGCCCTAATCAATTGGATCAAGGGCGAGCCGCCACCGCCACCGGCTGCCCCGGCAACCCCCAAAGTCCCCAATATGGGCGTGCCTTCCGGACCTGGTCAGAAGCCCTCTGCCACTCCCAATCCTCCCTCCGCCGGTTTCAAGGACGGTAGGGTGATTGGCGGCCTGTTGCCCTCCAACACCCAGGCCGGTCCCGGGATCGACAAGGTCATCGCCCGGAACACTGAGAAGCGGGACAACAACAGCGCCGTGGGTGACTGCGCGAGCGCCGCGCTTCAAAATGCCGCCCAGGCCGAGGTCCTCGGCCTTCCGTACAGGATTTGGGTCCTCGGCGACGCCAACAATCAAGACGCGACTCACGCAGTGACCGAAGTCGACGTGCCCACGGCGCAGGGCGGTGTGCAAGCCAAGTACCTCTCGTGGGGTCAGTCGTTTGATCACGCCTCGGAAATCATGGCGGTGGGGCAGATTTGGGGGCCCTACACATCGGCTCAGTTCGCGGACGAGTTCGTCGCATCCGGTCAGCGGTTTATCGGGCCCGAATATGGCCCGCGCGCGGATACGCAGGGCCTCATCCAACCAACGGGGAGCGGGCCCCCACAATACTCACCGCTCAACAACCTTGTTCCGACCGAGTAGCGAATCGGCCACGAGGCCCGCGGAAGCGGTCATCAGCAGCACCATCAGGACCTCGGTCCACTGGGATTGAGCGTTCGGAGCCCAATACGGCGCTGGTGATGCGCCGAGCGCCGGGAGGTGAATCACCAGCAGAAACGAACCCAGCATCAGGGTCTCCAAGGCCGCCGCCAGCCGTGAGTGAATACCCGTCAGGAGCCCCAGCCCGGCCGCCGCGTGGCATGCGCCTGTCAGGTAGGCGAGCGCCGCATGCGCCGGGAGCCATGGCGGCATCACGTCGACCGTGGCTTGCGGATACCGGAAATGGGACACGCCAAACGCGACGCAGGAGAGGCCAAAGAGGACTCGAGCGGCCTGCCTCAGGTTGGGATTGACCAGCAGAGCGCATCCGAGTGACGGCAGCAGGGCTTGCCCAAGCGTCAGCCACCCGACCACCTCGGTGGGGTGCGACGCCACTTGGGCGCCCAACGCCAGCGCCCAAATCAGGTAGAAACCGCTCAACCCAATGGCCCCGACCACCGCGGCGCGCTTGAAGAGGAGTGCGCCGCCCCCCAACACGAGGACGGCTCCCGCTGCGTAGGCCAGGCCGTGTCGCCACGGAAACCCGGGCGGTACCGGTTGCCATTCCAGCGCAAAGTCGTCGTAGACCAAGCCCAGGACGCCCAAGCCAATCGTCGCCAGGGCGAAAGCAGGGCGACTGAGTTTCAGCGCGCGCATCGGTACCCCTTGGCAGGGCACCGGGGCCACGGTCTATTGGAAAGTGAACGACGCGACCTGGGTGTTGGTCGAGTAGTCGTAGTCCGTGACTGAGAACGTGCTGCCGTTCTGTTGGACGGTAACGTACCCGTCACCGTTCGTGTTCGCTCCCCCATTGCCGACGACGAAGAACTTCACGTTGGAGGCGGGGTAGGTGCACTTGGTCACGCTGCTCAGGGAGCCAGAACAGAATTGGTGCACGTGGCCGACGATCAAGGCGTTGTAGGTGGCGGTCTTGAGCAGGGTGTCCATCTGATTCACGCAGGGGCCCGTGTTCGCCGTGGGGTCCTCGTGGCGAACGAGGAAGGTGTAGGTGGTCGGCTGCGCCAACTGCGCCTGGAGCCAGGACTGCTGCGTCGAGTCCCAGGCGTTGCATGCCACGATGATGAACTTGGACGTCCAGGAGCCATCGGTCGCGTTGATGGGAATCGTGTAGTAGGGCGTGCTCTTGCCGAGCGGCGCCACGAAGGCGTTGAACCACTCGGAGTAGTTGTCGGACACCACTCCGTCGCATTGGCCGTTCGACAAATTCATGTTGCTCGCCGTGTAGCCATTGCACTCGTGATTCCCCATGGCCGAAAAAATGGGGCCGCCCGTGTAGGCCAGCGAGGCCGTCTTGTAATAGCCAATCTGAATGGCTGCGTTCCCCGAGCCGGGGTCATCGAATTGGTAGTCCCCGGTGGTGATGACGAATTGCGGCTTGGGATTCAAGTTCTCGATGTCTTGGTACAGCTTGGTGATGATGGCGGTGGGGTAGCTGCCGTTGGAATTGTTGCTGCCGGGGCGGGTGTCGCCGATGACCGCGAAGTAGAGGCTGGGAACGGTTCCTCCGTTGGGGCCAACGGTGCCGGTGGTCGCCGGAGCGCACTGGCTCGAGGCGTTGCAGGACTGCCCGCTAGGGCAGGTGCCGCAGGTCCCTCCGCACCCATCCGAGCCACATTGCTTGCCTGAACACTGGGGAGTGCACGTCCCGCTGCATTGGCCGTTGCCGTTGCACGCGTCGCCGATGGGACAGGAGCCGCAAGTGCCCCCGCAACCGTCGGAGCCGCACTGCTTGCCCGAGCACTGCGGGACGCAAGTACTCGCGCATTGGTCGCTGGAGTTGCACGTTTGTCCGGCAGGGCACGTTCCGCAACTGCCGCCGCAGCCGTCGGAGCCGCATTGCAGGCCAACGCAGTTGGGAACGCAGGAGTTGCTCTCGCAGGACCCGTTGACGCAGCGTTGGCCGCTCGAGCACGAAGCACAAGCGTTGCCGTTCTGGCCGCACGCCCCGGACGAGGTGCCGAGCTGACAGGTGTTTGACGCGTCCAGACAGCCGGAGCAGGCGTTGTTGATACACACGCCGCTGGAGCACGACTGCGTGCTGCCGCAGACGGAACAGCTTCCACCCCCTGAACCGCAGGCGAAGATGGTGTTCGAAGGCGTAATGCAGGTGCCGTTCGGCGCGCAGCATCCGCCGCAGTTGGCCGGGCCACAGCCCTGAATCGTTCCGGTCGTGGTGAGTTGACCGTTGGCACACCCGGCGAGCAGTGCCACCCACAGAATACTCAACGAGACGCGACGGCTGCCTTGGTGCATGGCACGCTCCGGCGGCCGAATCCGCGCCGCCATCGTTTGGGACCTGAACGGCTAGTAGTGGCGGCGGTGGAATCAAACGGCTCGCGCTGCTCAGCCAGCAGGACGATTGTCTGGATCGCTTACAAGAGGAGTGTCGTCGGTTCAGGCGAGCGCGACGGGGATGCTCCAGTCCTAGCTGTTGGCTGAGGTGCACCAAATCGCCAACTGGATGACGAAGGGGAGGGTGTACAGTCCCCGCGAACTGAATGTTGCCCTATGGACATGGCCTGCGTCGACGTGCTCTCGCGAGCGGGTGTGCCCTCGTCGCGACCGTCTGGGCCCCGGTGGTTTGGGGCGCAGAAAGGGCTCAGTCCCCTGAAGTTATTCAACTGAGTCCGCCCGGGCCGGGCCGCATCTATGCGGGCTCGTGCTGTGACACCACGCCGCTCGACGAGCGGGTGCATGTCTTGGATGGCGTCAGGATTCTGGGAACCTTGCCGGCCGGCTTCTACGGCGCACCCGCCTTGTCACCCGACGGCAAGACGCTCTACATCGCGACGACCTACTACTCCCGCCTCGACCATGGTGACCGGTTGGACATCGTGGAGTTGTATGACACCACCACGCTGCTCCTCACGGGCGACATCAAGATCCCGCCCAAACGTGCCATGGAGAGCCCGGTTCCCGGTCTCGCCGCGCTGTCGAAGAGCGGCCGCTATCTTTTTGTTCAAAACGCGACGCCGGGGGCGAGCGTTACGATCGTCGACTTGCTCCGGAAGCGAACGCTTTCGGAAGTGGAGAACGCCGGCTGTTGGACGATTTGGCCTTCACCCACGGACGAGCGGTCGTTTGTAAGTCTTTGCGGCGATGGCTCATTCCTGACCGTGAAGTTTGACCAGCGCGGGCGAATGGAGAGTCAGGCTCGAAGCGAGGCGCTGTTTGATGCGGAGAATGATCCGCTGTTTGCAGAGGGCGTCGAGACGGCGAAGGGAGCCATTTTCATTTCCTTCAGCGGCATGGTTCACCAAGTTGATTACTCGGGCGAGGCGGTTCGGCAAGAGCGCCCATGGTCGGTGGTGCCTGCCACGGAGGCTTCCGCGCATTGGCGTCCCGGCGGCGACCAACCCCTTGCCTTCCGCGCCGATGTTGGGCGACTGTTTATCGCCATGCATCGCGACGGCAAGGACGGATCGCAAACCAAAGCGGCCGACGAGATCTGGTCCGTGGATATTGCGACGCGCCAACGGGTCCAGCGAATTCCAGGGGATCATGCCATCGCTCTTTGCGTATCGACGCACACCGTCCCTCCCTACCTGGTCACCTCGGGCGAAAGCCACGCGATCAAGCTGTTCGATACTGACACGCTGTCCTTCGTCGGCGAACGGAGCGCCGTGGGGGCGGCGACACGCCTCATTGTCCCTGGGCGATGAATCCAGTCATGGTTCTCCAAACAGTCGTCGTGATGGTGTCGCGCCTGACCGTGGCGGCGATCTTTGGCGTGAGTGCGTCCAAGAAACTCGGGCAGGTGTCGGCCTTTGAGAATTCTGTCCAAGGGTACGGGTTGCTGCCCTACCGCTGGGTTGGGCCGTTGTCACGGCTCCTTCCCTGGGTGGAGCTGGGGACAGCGGTTTGTCTGTGTGGACCTCCAGCTTTGAGCGAGCCCGCTGCCGTGCTGGCCTTCGCCCTTCTTGTGGTCTTCTCCTTCGCTATCGGGTGGAGCATCGTCCAGGGGCGCAGCGGGATTCCCTGCGGGTGTGGCCTGTCTGACCGTCAACCGATCTCCCACTTGCTGCTCGTTAGAAATCTGGGGCTGGGATTGATGTCCCTCCAGGCGACCCAACCGCTGTCAACATCACCGACGTGGCAGACGTATCTCATCACGTTCGTTGGAGTCCTCGCGGCGCTTGGCCTTATCGGCTCTGCCGACCAGCTGATGGCGAACCAAGCTCACCGCGAGGGGACGAAGGCATGACCCTCCTGATCGCCCTGAACGTTGTTCTCAGCGTCGTGGTGCTTGCCCTGGTGGCGGTGGTCTTCGCCATGACGCGGCAGATTGGCATCTTGTACGAGCGCGTTGCTCCCCTGGGCGCGCTGGTGACAGATGCAGGGCCT
>Ga0075030_100004582_pt1 | contig 12485 bp, 8 predicted proteins | sample LitLauG_LLR_2012_FD_71393 | JGI IMG/M metagenome (GOLD analysis project Ga0075030, IMG submission 71393) | Freshwater sediment microbial communities from Pennsylvania, USA - Little Laurel Run_MetaG_LLR_2012 | ecosystem: Environmental > Aquatic > Freshwater > Creek > Sediment | place: USA... | reverse complement strand
CGCCCTTTCCTTCGTGGTGACAAAGCCGCGCGCATCCGCCATCGTCGCCGGCAATGTTGAAGCTACTTTTTCTAGGCGATGTCGTTGGCGAACCGGGCCGCAAGGCCGTCATCGAAATGGTGCCCCGGTGGCGCGAGGAACGCGGGCTGGATTTCATCATCGTGAATGGCGAGAACGCCGCCAACGGCCGCGGCATCACGCCGAAGATCTGCACCGACCTGCTGCGCGCCCGCGTCGCCGTCATCACCAGCGGCGATCACATCTGGGACCAGAAGGAAATCATCCCGCACCTCGACATCGAGCCGCGCCTGCTGCGCCCGCTGAACTACCCGCCCGCCACTCCCGGCCGCGGCAGCATCGTCCTCGAAACACCCAAGGGCAAAGTCGCCGTCATTAACATCCAGGGCCGCACCTTTATGCAGCCGCCGCTCGAAAATCCCTTCCTCGCCATGCAGGCGGAAGTGGATCGCCTGCGGCAGGAGACGCCCGTCATCTTCGTGGACATGCACGCCGAGACCACGAGCGAAAAAATCGCGATGGGCCGCTTCCTGGACGGGCGCGTGAGTGCCGTCGTCGGCACCCACACGCACACGCAGACGGCGGACGACCAGATTTTCCCCGGCGGCACCGCGTTCCTGTGCGACGCCGGAATGTGCGGCCCCGTCGTGAGCTGCCTGGGCCGCGAGATCGAGCCCATCATCCACCGCTTCCTCACGGGCCGCCCCATCCAGTATCCCGTCGCCGGCGGCCCCGTGAAACTCCACGGTGCGCTCATCGAAATTGATGAATCCACCGGCCGCGCCACGAAAATTGAGCGTGTCGCCGAGATGTTCCACCCCTCGCACGGCTGATGGTTGAGGCTACCATCGCATCGCGGTGATCATCTCATTGATCTTCGCCCGCAGCACCTGGATGTCCGCGAGGCAGAGTGGATCAATGGTGCGCGGCAGTTTCTCCGCCTTGTATCTCTCGCGCGGGGCGTCAGGCTAGCGGTTCCCGCTGATACTCTCCCGATGAAATACCCCGCCCTCATTTCCGCTCTGCTCGCTATTTCCGCCACGGGCCTCTGCGCGAAGGAGCCGCCGGCGGAGAAGCCGGCCGCCGTGTCGCGGGATGTCTCGGCGGCGGAGGTGAACGGGACGTGGAAATGCGGGAAGGACACTTTCAAAATCTGGGCGCTGGGCAACGGGAAGCTGCAGGTGGCGTTCGACGGCGTGTTTGAATACAAGTCGCCTTCCGGGCCGATGGCCAATGAGGGACAGGGCGAGGGGGTCGCGACCATCGCGGCGGACACGGCGGTATTCGTGCCCTATGGCACGGAGGCGGACGGGAAGATCACGCTGAAATTTGCCGGTGGGAAACTCATCGCGGTGCAGGATGGGACGTGCGGCTTCGGCCATCGCGTCCGCGCCGACGGCACGTATCGGAAGATCAGCAGCCGGAAGCCGAAGTTTGGCGAGTGATGCGGGGTAGGCGCGGGCGTCCGCTACTTCTTCCCCTGGTTCAGGAATTCCTCGCGAGAGAGGAAGCCGTCCTTATCGAGGTCGAATTTTTCGAAGCGGGCTTTGGCTCCGGCCTTGTCGGCGGCGGTCGCGATGAATTCCTCGATGCTCAGTTTGCCATCGTGGTTTAGGTCGCGCTCGTCAAAGCGGGCGGCGCGGGGGTCGGCGTTCTGCGCCGCGGGGACTGCGGGTTGCGCACCCTTTTTCATGGCGGGCTTGGCGACCTTATTGCCGTCAGCGTCCTCGCCCTTTTCGCCGCCGAAGGGCTGTGTCTGCTTCACAAAGTACTCCGGGCGCGGTCCCTCGAATTGTTTCAGCGCGGCCTGTAGCTTTGCCTTCGCGGCTTTCGCGGCAGCATCGAGCACATCGTCGGCGAGCGGGGACTTTTCGTTGTCGTCCTTTGCGACGGCGTAAAAGCGTCCGTCGGTGTAGAGTTTGAAATTCACGTCGTGTGCGAACTCGGCCTTCGCAGTCGCGCCGCCTGCCGGGTTGTACCACGCGTAGAGCCATTCGCGCGGCGTGCCCTTTTCTCCGCGGAGCTGCGGGAGGAAACTGCGGCCGTCGAGCTTCGGATAGGCGGGCACGGGCACGCTTGCGGCTTCGCAGAGCGTCGGCAGGAAGTCGGTGGCGTCAATCAGGTCGGGGTAAATTTTCCCGCTCGCAAAATGGCCGGGCCAGTTGCCGATGCAGGGGACGTGCGTGCCCCACTCGGTGGTGGTGCCTTTTCCGCCGAGCACGGCGCGGCCCTTGAATTTCGACGGTGTGCCGCGGCCCGTGCCATTGTCGCCGAGGATGAGCAGCACCGTGTTGTCGCGCAGTTTCAGTTCGTCGAGCTTCGCGACGAGCTTGCCGATGAGCTTGTCCGTGTAGGTGACCATGTCGGCGAAGTGGCCGATGTTCTTCATGCCTGTTTCGGATTTCGATTCGATGTAGTCGGGGCTGTCCGGCGTCGCGTCGTAGGGCGCGTGCGTGAGCATCATCGGGTAGTAGAGGAAAAAGGGCGCGTCCTTTTTCCGCCGGATGAAATCGAGCGCGTAATCGCTCACGATGTCCGGCCCGTATTCGTTCATCGTGTAGTCGTGGAGCTTGCCGTTGATTTCGAGGCCGGGGTTTTTGTAGCGGCCGGGACGGCGCGTGAGCTGCCAGAGCGCGTATTCGTCGAATCCGAAATGCGCCGGCCCGTCGAAGCCGTCGGCGAGCTGCCATTTTCCCGTGATGCACGTCGCGTAGCCGGCCTTTTTGAAAACGTTCCCGAACGTGGTCTGCGATGGATCGAGATGGCCGAAATGCGTATAGTTCCGCCGGTTGCTCATGCCGGTCATGAGCTGCACTCGCGTGGGCGTGCAGAGCGGTTGGACGTGGCATTGCTCGAAGCGCACGCCGGTCGCCGCGAGCCTGTCCATCACGGGCGTGCGGTAGCTCTCGCCGCCGTCGGCGGTGACGCACTCGTAGCCGAAGTCATCAATGAGGATGAGCACGACGTTCGGCTTGCGCCCGTCGGCGCGGGTCGTTGGGACGAGGACGAGCAGGAATGCGACGACAGCGGGGAGCAGGATGTTTTTCATGGAGGCGGGAGTGGATCTGGGGGCGATGCGGCTTTCGCGATTTGGAAAAGCCCGCGGTGCGCGGAGTGAAACAGCACGAACGCGCCTGTTTTATACGATTCATTCGCTCAAACAACCGCGATGGGCATGTGCACGGCGCGTCTTCATGTACCGGATGCTTCGTTCGGGGTGATGTCACCTGCCCGACTCGCCGAGCGTTCTGAGTTGACGGTCAGTCATGAGCCACACGAGGCCGTTTTCCGATGCGTGTTTTTTCGACAGTGCACGCCGCGCCTCGCTCTTTGGATACTCGATGAGCAGCACCGGCTTCCGCATCTCCGCGATTTTTTTCAAGTGGCCGAGCACTTCATCTGTGTGCGACTTGGGCTGGAGTTTCTTCCCGTCGGTGAACAGGTCCTCGATGCCGATTGCACTGATCGCGCCGAGGAAATCCGCGTACGCGACGAGCTGCGAGCCGTTCTGAGGGATGACGAGTGCGGCGGGATTTTTCGCACGCGCGCGGGCGGCGATGGCTTTCACCCAGTCCACCATGTCGCGACGGTAGCTCTGCTTTGTCTCCGGGTTTCCGCGGTCGTCTATGAACTCCGTGCCGTCCTGCTCGAAGGTCTCGAAGCCGTCCACGATGTCGAGATACACGCCATCGAAGCCGCGCGTCATCGCGTCGTCCACTGCCGCGAGAATGAGCCGCTGCCACTCGGCTTGCCAGTATTTCACGCGGTAGTTGCCCTTCCATTCCGGGTTCTCCGCGCCGAGCCACGCGGGCGCGGCGGTGGTGAGCCTGCCCTTGCCTCCCCATTCCTTGCGCCAATAGGGCCGGTAGTCCTCCGCCTCGCCGATGGAAATGTATGCGATCACTTTGCGTGCGGGTTGTCCGTCGCGAATCGCGTCGAGTTCCGCGTGCTCCCACGGGGTTTCGCCGCCGAACATCGCGTCGAGCACGATCCAATCGCGCCCGCATGCCGCAAGTTTTTCCACTGCGGCGGGTTTCGTTTTGGCAAACGAGTCGGCCTGCAGCACGTAGGCGAAGGAGCCGGGCGGCAGCGATTCGTCCGCGGAGAGCGACCCGCAGATCAACGCGAGGAGTGTCAGAAAAATATGGAGCGGGGTTTTCATGGGAATGCTGCTCGCGGATTGTGCGGTTTCAGCGTCGCGAGTCACCGCATGGACGGCATCCGTGGTTCACTGCCCCGACCGCGGTTTGGCAGCGCGGATCGTCATTCGTCATTTCGTGCCGGCTACTTTTCATTTCCCTTCGCGTCGCGCACCGGGGCATCCGCGGGCTGCGGCGGCTGGCTTGCGGCGAACCAGTCGTCGTGCAGCTTGCGCAGGCGCTCCACTATTTCGGGGTGCTGCCTGGCGAGGTTCGTCTTTTCGGAAACGTCTGCCGCGGGGTTCGCGAGGAAGAATTGTTTGTCCGCGGCGGTCAGTTCCGCGTCGGGCGTGGCCTGCACATTGGCGATCAGTTTCCAATCGCCCTGCCGCACGGCCCACTGCGGCTGCTTCCCGCCGCCGAGGTGCCAGTGCAGCACGTCGTGCGGCGACGGCGCATCCGCCGAGCGAATCACCGGGACGATGCTGCGCCCGTCAATGTCCGCATCCAGCACTTTCACAGAGCAGAGTTCGGCGAGCGTTGGCATCCAGTCGCACGCATGGACGATCTGACCGCGCACCGCGCCCTCGGGCAGATGGCCCGGCCACGAAATCATGCCCGGCAGACGGATACCACCCTCGAACATGCTGAACTTCTGCCCGCGGTACACGCCCGCGCTGCCGCCGCCGAAATGCGCGCGCTCCTCGGTCGAATGCCCGTTGTCGGATTGGAGCACGACGATCGTATTTTCCCGCAGCCCGAGCGCGTCCACCTTCCCCAGCAGCATGCCGATGCGCTCGTCGCACGACGAGAGAAACGCCGCGTAAAGATTCCGCGGATACGGCAAATCCCTGTAGCGCTCCAGCCACTTCGCCTCGCCCTGATACGGGTAGTGCGGCATGTTCAGCGCGAAATAAATGAAGAACGGCTTCGCGCGCTTTTCCGCCATGAATCGCGACGCCTCCTCGACCATGAGGTCCGCAAAATAGCGGCCCGGATACCAGACCTCGGTGCCGTTGCGCCACAGATCGTGGCGGTTCGGTCCCTGCCAGTAGAAAAAGTGCGAGTAGTTGTCTATGCACCCGCCCATGTGACCGAACGAGTGATCGAAGCCGCGCGCATTCGGCAGCGTCTCGGGCGTGAAGCCGAGGTGCCATTTTCCAATCTGCGCCGTCGCATAGCCCGCGACGCGGAACATCTCCGCCATCGTCGGGTGCGCCGTGGTCATCGCGCCTTTTCCACCCGGCTGCGACGACGCGTTGCCGATCAATCCCGCGCGCAGCGGATACCTTGCCATGAGCAGCGCCGCGCGCGACGGCGAACACACCGGCGCGCCCGAGTAAAACTGCGTGAACCGCACGCCGTGCGCCGCGAGAGCATCCATGTTCGGCGTGACCAAATCCTTCGCGCCATAGCACCCCGCATCGCCCGCGCCCTGATCGTCCGTGACGATGACGATGACATTGGGCGTTTCCGCCGCGCGGGACGGTTCATGGGTGGTGAGGAGCAGCGCCATTGCGGCTGCGAATAGCGAAAAGTGCTTCATAAAAGGGCAGGTGGGGAATGATATGCGCGATGCGTTTCCAATGGATCGCGCCTGCGACGCGTGACGGCAAAACAAAACTCCGGGAACACTACCACGATGCCTTCGCCTTTTCGATGAGCCCAAGGTTCGCGAGGAATGCCGCGACATCCGCCTTAGTCTTCGCATCGGCGGCTTTGCCTGCATCGCCGAAGGTGATGGAATAGTACGAGTGGCCGAGTCCCTCGATCGTTACCAGTTCGCAGCGATTGCCACCGCTGACGAGCCTGTTGCGAAGCGCGACGGAATTCGCATACGGCACCGTTTTGTCGCCGGTGGCGTGAAAGATAATCGTGGGCGGCATCTTCGCAGGCATCTGATCGGGAACCGAACAGGCGCGCGCACGGGCGGCGTCATTGCCAAACCGTTTCGGCCCACCGTAGCCGCCCTCTTTCGTGTCGCTCACCGGATTGATAAGCACCAGTGCGGCGGGCAGCGTGGTCGGAGCGGGATCGTCCTTGCCGGGGCCGGGTGCGGGAATCGCAGTCCAAGCCGCGACATGCCCTCCCGCCGAAACGCCGATGCTGATCATTCTTTTCGCATCAATGCCAAGATCGCCTGCATGTTCGCTCAGCCAGCGCACCGCCGCGCGACCGTCGGCCACGCAATCCTCGGGCACTGCGTTGAAACGCACGCGCGTACGATAGTCCGGTGCGATGCCGACCATGCCCTGTTCCGCGGCCCACTTCGCCCACTTGATGCTTCTCTCGGGCGTGCCCCCGCTCCAGCCGCCACCGAAATAGCTCACCATGCACGGACGGCGATCACCTTTGCCCCAGCCCTTCGGTTTCACGACATGCAGGCGCAGTTCGATGTCGCCGACCTTGCGAAACACAAACGCTTCACGGCCTTCAATGGCGAGTGGCGTGACTTCGGCCTTCGTGGCTGCGGAGTCGGACTGCGCACGGAGCGATGCGAGGCACAGGAACGCGGTGGCGGCGGAAAATGCGAACTTCATGAGTCGGTGGCGTTACTTGATCCACAGCACCGGTTGCGTGATGCCGATGTTGCGCTGCACTTCGGGGTCGGCCGGATCGGCGGGGAGTTTTTTCCAGAGGTCGAGATATTTTTGTTCGCCGAGCGCGAGGCCGGCGAAAATGAGATTCGTCTGACGTGCGGGCCAGCCTTCCCAAGCCTGCACGTCCGGCTTCAGCGTCCATTTCGATTTGTCGGCGAGGAACGGGAAGAGGAACTCAACCGCCCTGCGGATGCCACGCCCGTCGGGCAGCGCATAGTACCAGAGATTATCCTGCTCGGTGCTCAGCACCTGGCAGAGCGTGGCCATGTTATCGAGTTGGAAAATGGAATAGCCGTACGGTTTCGTGCGCGCGAGTTCGAGCGGGAAGCCGCCGTCCGCCACCATCTGTTTTGCCACGAAGACTTCTTTGTATTCCTTGCGGCAGCGCGCGAGCTTTGCCTCGTCGCCGATGAACTCGGCATATACGGCGAGTTGCAGATAGAACGCAACGGCGTGGTTGTTCTTCGCGTGCGCTTCGTCGTCGCCGTTCTTGCTCGTGGTCATCCACTCCGCGAGTTCGCGGAACCACTGGCGCAAATCCTTCGCCAAGTCCCGTGGGAAGGCTGGCGATTTTTCCATCGCACGCACGGCGGCGGGAACTTCGATTAGATGCAGCGCGTCAATGATCCCGATGCCACGTCCGGGCGAAACGCCGGGGATGGCTTGCGCGAAGTTGAGATTTGGATTCATCCGTGTCTTCGCATCGAGGAAAAACACACGGAGCAACTCGGCGGCCTTTGTCACGTAGCGATCCTCGCCGGTAATTTTGTATGCGGCGGCGAGCCCGGCGACGGAATCGCGCAGCGTCTTCACCGCGAGCCGATGCTGGGAAAAATTCCCGGGGTTCGTCTCGCCGTCGCGCTTGATGTAAGGCAGGCCGTCCGGCTTGCCCGGGTCGGGCCACCAATAATCACCGTTCGAGTAAAAATCATTCAGCCCGCCCTGGCTGAGCTTCGCGGGGAATTTCGTGATCGTAACAGGTGCTTGCTGCAATGCCGCCGCAGCCGCCTTCAGGATGCGCTCGCGATCGAGCGCCGCGACATCGAGGGTAAGTTTCGGCGCAGGTGCGCTCGGTTTCGCAGCGGCGGTTGTCTTGGCAGCGTCTGTCGTGTTCGCGGACTTCTGTGATTTCTTCTTCGCCGCAGGCTTGGTCGTAGCGCCTGCCGCCTCCGCGCTTTCATTCGTCACATACACGAACTGGGGCTTGCGACCTTCCGACGAAACCGAGATGCAGACCTTGTAGCCCGTGAGCTGCGCATTGATTTGCGCGCGGCCATTGTAAAGCTGCACAACGCGCGAGCCGGTCGAAGTGCCGAGATTGTCGAGCAGATGGCCATCGCCCGCGATGCTGAAACGCACGACATTCGCGCAGTCGAGGCACGGCACGTCGCTCGAATCGAGCATCCGCACTTCCATTGTCGCGATTCCGCCCTTCTGCGCGATTTCCGCGAGCTTGAGCTTCGCAGGCTTGGTCCACTTTGCAGTTTGGTAACTGACGGTGATTTCATCGCTCACCTCGGTGTCGTCGCGTTTGCCGACTGCGCGCAACTTGTTCTCGCCTTCGTTGAGTTTCACTTTCCAGTGCAGCCCCGCGGCGGGAAAGTCCGCGCTCTTGCGCTGCTTTACGCCGGCGGATTTGCCGTTCACGAACAGCTCCGCCTCACCGCAATTCGAGTAAACACGCACTTCCCTTTCCTCACCCGCCTCGCCCCAGCGCACCGGCCACGCATGGCCGAAAATGTGGATCATCGGTTTCTCCGACCAGTAGCTCTGGAAGACATAATACGTTTCCTTCGGCGTGCCATCGCGCTCGACGACACCCTTCTGGTTTACGCGTGGCACCGGATTTTCCGGTCGCAGCGGCGTGGCAAAATCCTTGAAAATCCACTGCGCGCTGCCCGTGAGCCACGGCATCTCGTCCTGTTCCTTGAGATGCCAGTCGAACAGATTGCACATGTAGCTCTCCGACCAGTCGCCGTCCTTCGACACCCGCACCTTGCCGCCTGTGGGCTTGTAGGCTTTGCCTTTTTCGGCCGTGCCCTCGCCGGTCGCGACCTTCTCGATCATCTTTTCCGGCTCCTCGGAAAATCGCCGCGCATGACTGTCGCCGCCCCACTCCGCGTGGAAGAAATGCGGGGTCTCCTTCAGTGCCTTCTCCGCCGATGCGCGATACTCCGTGTAACGCCCGGAATACCAGCCCGCCCAGATGCTCGGCGAATAGATGTCCACGATGTCCTTGCAGAAATCGCAGCGGCGAATGCATGTGGGCCGCGAGGGATCCAGTTCATGGGAGTGCTTGTTCAGCTCCGTCATGAAAGTGCGGATCTTCTCCTTGTCGAACACCTCGAAGTCGCCCGGCCAGTCGTTCTCGTTGCCGAGGCCCCACATCATGACCGACGGGTGATTGTAGTGCTGGTCAATCATCGCGCGCTGCATGGCGCGCACCTGCTGCTGATATCGCTCGCCACCGATGCCACCGCGGCACCACGGCACTTCCTCCCACACGCAAAGCCCGAGTTCGTCGCACAGTTCCAGCACCAGCGGCGCTTGCTGGTAATGCCCGAGCCGCACAAAATTCGCGCCCATGTCCTTGATCATCGTCAGTGTCTTGCGAACGACCTCATCCGGCACCGCCGCTGCGACACCCGCGTGATCCTCGTGGTAATGCGTCCCGCGCAACAACAGCCGCTCACCGTTCAACTTGAACGGCCCGTGCTCCACCCACTCGAAAGAACGCACACCGAAGCGCTCAGCCATCTGCTGCTCGCCATGCGTCGATTTCAAAGTGACAACGCACCGGTAAAGCGACGGCGTCTTCGGCGACCACAGTTCCGGCTTCGCGATCTCAAACGCACAGATTTCCTTCTCTCCCGACCACGGCGAGAGCTTCCGCGAAGCCGTGTGCAAGACCTTGTCCTTCGCATCGCGCACCTCGATCGCGAGTTCAATTTCATCTTTCAGCGCCGACGGATTGTAGAGCCGCGGGCGCACCTTCACCGAAGCGTTGCCGCCTTCGACCCTCGCCTCGACATGCACACGCTCGACCGAAATCGCCGGCGCATATGCGAGGCTCACATGCCGATACAGCCCGCCATAGCGATTAAAGTCGCTGAGGTCGGACGGAACGCTCTCCGCGTCGCGCGAGTTGTCACACAGTACCGCGAGCGGCACCTCACCCTTGAACGTCTCGTTTTTCAGAGCCTTCTCCGCCGCGTCCGTAATGTCCACATTCCACTCATCGTAGCCGCCGACATGCTCGCCGGCTTTCTCAGTGTAAACGAACACCTGTGATTTCTGCCCCGCGCCGTTGAAATGCAGCAGCGTGCGTCCGTTCGGAAATGGATTCGAGATTTTCAGCCGCGTGCGATACCAGCCCGGCCCTTGATAATACCGCACATCCGGGTCCACGGCATCGCGCCCATTGAAGCAATGCGGCAGCGTCACCGCCGACCACGCGACATTGTCACTCGCGGCATCGCCGCGCCAAACCTCCCACACGCTGCCGAGCGAGCCTTGGTAATATTCCCAGCTGCCGGCCGGACGTTGGGCAGGCCCGGCTGCGGCAAGCCGGGCGCAGAGGAGCACGGCGAGGCTGAATAAGAAACGTGAGGGGGGTTTCATGAGGGGCACGGTATTGTGAAATTGAGGAGATCGAATGGGTACACAGGCTACTGCAAGGTCTTCAGCTTCTTCGCGCCATTGTTGATATATTCCTCGCGCGTCACGAAACCGTCCCTGTTCGCGTCGAACCTGTCGAATCGCTTCGACGCTGCCTCGGGGTCGGACTGGCGGGCCATGTATTCTTCGCGTGTGAGCTTGCCCTTGTGCTCCTTGTCAATGCGGTCGAATTTTCGCGCGCGTTCGGCGAGTTCCGCATCGGCGGGCGCGAGCGGGCCGGGCTTGGAAACGGTCGCAGACTCTGTCGTCGACCCCGGCTCTGTTTTCGGCGCAATACCGGAATCGGGTTTTGCTGCGGGGTTTGCGGCAGCCTTCTTTTCCATATTCTTTTTCCCCTTCTTGCTCTTGTCCGCGTGACGGCCCGAGCCGTCCCCCTCGTCGAGCACGCCGCCCGCTGGATTCAGCTTGGCGAGCGCGGCGGCGAGGCGTGTGCGCACTGCCTTGCTCGTTTCGGTGTCGGCGGAAGCGGGGATCAGCTTCTCGGTGAACGGCGAGTCGCTCATGTCGTAAAGTTCGCCTGATTGGTTTAACTTCCATCCGGCTTCGCGCACATACCAATTTCGCGCGAGTTCGATGAAGATCGAGTCGCGCGGCTTGCCCTCCTCACCGAGCAACTGCGGAAGGATACTGTGGCCATCGAGGATTCTGCCGGTGGGTAATTTCGCACCTGTGAGTTCCGCAAACGTCGGCACGAAATCGGTGGAGTCCACCATGTCCTCCAAGACCCTGCCCGCAGGCGTTACGCCTGGCCAGTTCGCGATGAGCGGGACGTGCGCGCCGCCTTCGAGCATTTCACCTTTTGCGCCGGACAACTGCCGCCCGCCGATGGTGCCTTTCGCGGCCCAATTGTGCCCCGTGCCGTTGTCGCCCATGAAAATGAGCAGCGTCTTTTCGCGCAGCTTCAGGCGCTCGAGATCGGACACGAGCCTGCCCACCAGCTTGTCCATGTAGGCCACGTTATCCACCATGAGATCCTTCGGATTCGGCTCGCTGTCCGGCGTGCGCTGGAGTTCGCCGTGAACGTGCGACATCGGATAGTAGATGAAGAACGGCTCGTCGCGGTGCTTCTCCATGAACTTCACGAGGTGATCGTGCATGAGGTGCGGCATGTATTCCTTGTCGCCCAAAGTTTTCTCCACGCCGTTCACCCAGTATTTTTCCGGCCTGCCTTTCGAGTTGCTCCAGTACACGCCGCTGCCGCGGAACTTTAGGTAGTCATCAAATCCAAACTCCGCCGGCCCGAGCGGAAGCTGCCCCCACTTGCCGATGCACGAAGTCACATAGCCCGCGGGCTTGAGATAGTTCGGCATCATCGTCTCGGCCTTCGGCGTCATGCGCCCCGTCGCGTCCTGATTCGTCGCGCCTGTGCGGAACGCGTAGCGCCCTGTCATGATGAGCGCGCGCGACGGCCCGCAGAGCGGCGCCGTGTAGCCGTGCGTGAAGCGGATGCCCTCCGCCGCGAGCTTGTCTATGTTTGGCGTCTTGTAGTTGTCCGCTCCGTAGCAGCTCACATTTCCGACGCCGAGGTCATCGGCGAGGATGAAGATGATATTAGGCTTTGCGGGCGGCGAGGCGGCTAATGACGAGCAGGCGCAGACGAGCGCGGCGAGAAGGGTAAGTGGGTGTTTCATAGTCGAGTGAACTGGCAAAAGTCACTTCGCGTTCGGATGCTTGCCGCCCTGCGTGACGAATTCCTCGCGCGTGAGGATGCCGTCGTGATTGGTGTCCCATTTGTCGAAACGCTCCGCGGCGGCAGCGGCGTTGGACTGGTGGGTGATGTAATACTCGCGCGTGATCTTGCCGGTCTTTTCCTTGTCGAGTTTGTCAAAGCGCGGACCGCGATCCTCCGACGTTTCGGCGGATACGGGTGAAGTCCCAGGGGAGTTTGCGGTAGCCTCCTTCGCTTTCATCTCCTTCTTTGTCTGCCCCTTCTTTTTCTTTTCTGCGACTTCCGTGACGACGGGCGGCAGATGCTTCGAGAGCGCCTCGATGATCGCTTTGTTCTCCGGCTTGTCGTGCAGGCTTACGGTTTCGGCGGGATCGTTTTTTT
>Ga0075030_100004577_pt1 | contig 12491 bp, 11 predicted proteins | sample LitLauG_LLR_2012_FD_71393 | JGI IMG/M metagenome (GOLD analysis project Ga0075030, IMG submission 71393) | Freshwater sediment microbial communities from Pennsylvania, USA - Little Laurel Run_MetaG_LLR_2012 | ecosystem: Environmental > Aquatic > Freshwater > Creek > Sediment | place: USA... | reverse complement strand
CATACCATTGTGGCCGGAGGGCGGCAGGCCTGTGATCCGCATGAACAGGGCAGCGGCCCCCTGAAGGCGCATCAATCCATCATTCTGGATATTTTTCCACGGGACCAGGCCAGTGGATATTTTGGCGACCTGACCCGGACGGTGGTGCGCGGACGTGCGCCGGAAGCCCTGGGTAAACTCCGCGCGACCGTGCTGGCCGCGCAGAAAATGGTGTTACGGGCCATGAAACCGGGTGCGGACGGGGCGGCCTTGCACCGGCAGGTCACGGATTATTTTACGGCGCAGGGCTACCCGACGCGGCGGGAGCGGGGTCGCTGGGTGGGTTTTTTCCACGGCACGGGGCACAGTCTGGGTCTGGAAATTCATGAAAGCCCGCGTTTTGCGGCCGGGAAATTCAAGCCCGGCCAGGTCATGACCGTGGAGCCGGGGCTTTATTACCCCGGCATCGGCGGGGTGCGGATTGAGGATTTGGTGTACATCAGCGGCAAGGGATGTCGCAACCTGACCCGCGCCCCGGATGTCTGGGAATTGTAAAACAACAGACCGCCCCGGGTTTTTCTTCCCGGGCAATCGCCGGGCCGTTCAAGTGATTTTCAGCGAGTTTGGCTTGGACCCGGACTGCGGGCAGATGATTTGTAAATAACAGGTGACAGCGCCCGAATGAACTTTCGGTGAACATTCTGTTAATACAGTTTCGGAGTACAAATAGAGCATGAGTCGAATCGACTTTCTGCGGACGGTTCCGTCACCGCATGCCTCACCAGTATTTGCATGATCCCATTCCCCGCGCCTTCAATTTTTTAAAACGTTTCCCAAAACCCAAGAACAAAGAGTCCGAAAGAATTCATCCATCCAACTTTGCCTTGTTCGACGGGTGACGAAGGACGTTCAGCAGCAAAAGACGCACTAGTCTTGCCTTGGTCAGTGAAGTAGCCTTACTTCCATGAACTATACCGCCATTATTAAGCAGGATGGAGACTGGTGGATTGGTTGGGTTGAAGAAGTTCCTGGAGTCAATGCCCAGGAAAAGACCAGGGCAGATTTACTTTCCTCACTTCGCCAAGCCCTGACTGAAGCGATTGAATTCAACCGAGAAGAAGCGCGAGAAGCAGCCGAGGATAATTATACCGAGGAACTGCTATCGGTATGAAGCGTCGCGAGTTCGTGCGATACCTTCATGATCACGGCTGTATTCTCATTCGCGAAGGCGGCAACCATTCTTGGTGGGGCAATCCTGCGAAGAATATAAGGCCTGCTGTTCCCCGACACAGTGAAGTTCATGAGATTATGGTTCGTAAAATCTGCAAAGATTTGGACATCCCAAAACCATAAAGAGCTGAGCAAGGCCATCTGCCCAAGGACCTCCATGCCGTCGTTTTGCTCCGTCGTGCTTCCTGCAAAGCAGGAAAACGCCCGTGATTAATTGTGAACGTTAACGTAAACAATCGGATGCAAAGATCATGTGGCGAATTCCCATCATTCTGAATACTTTGATCATGTGTGTCTTTGCGATGGGCAGTGCCGTAAGCCTCACGCCAGCGCGAAATCATTTTGTTCAATATCCGGAACCCTGCCCAAAACCGCTTCCCGTTATCACCAGTTTTGTCTTCAGTAATACTGGGATATACTTTGCCGTCCCGGTTGTGTGGGTGATGATGGCGTTGCTCGGCTAGGCCTATGTCCGACACGTATATTCATTTTCATACTTCGCTTACTTTACTGTTCGGCCTCATCATGCTTGCCACATTTTTACTGGGGGGAATTCTTCCTTTTATTCCAATTGTAGTCGGACTGCTGAACTGATGGTGTTGATCCATGTCGTCCATCACAATCAATTACTTGCTGGGACTACGACTCCGAAGGTCAGATTCGGGTTCCAGTTTAATCACGGTTGATGTGCCAAAAAAACAGTCAATGCACGAATAGGGTAAATAACAGGTCCCGCTCCAGGAGGATCTGAGCGACCCAAACTCAATCAACGGTGTCGGGCTCGGGAGGAGGACCTTCTTTTTCCTCGAGCTGATGGAAAATATCCATGACGCGGTCGCCACGTTTGAGATGGACATCGTAGCGGTAGGTGAGGCGGGGGGTGTACTTGATTTTCAGCCGGGCGTTGATGGCCTGCTGCCATTCGTGGGCGAGGTGGCTGAGTTTTTTCAGGACCAGTTCCGGGTCCAGCTTGTCATTGAGCGAGCTGACATAGACAAAGGCCTGGCGCAGGTCGGGAGTGACCTCGACGGAGGTGAAGGTGAGCAACATGCCTTCCAGATCCTTTTCGCGTGAAGCCAGCCGGCCCAGTTCGGACTGGACCAGTGCGGAAAGCCGGGTGGTGCGGCGGGTGGCCATGATGCAAATTAGTCCGGTTGCGCAGGGGATGCCAGACGGAAAAAATCAGAGCAACTGCGGCACCTTTTCCAGAATGTAGCACTCGATGATATCGCCTTCCAGATATTCGTTGAAATTGCCCAGGCGGATGCCGCATTCCATGCCGGTGCGCACTTCGCTGGCATCGTCCTGGAACCGTTTGAGGGTCTGGATGGCGCCGTCGTAAACAGCCTGGTTTTTGCGCAGCACTCGGGCGCGACCGGTGCGCACGATGCGGCCGGATTCGACCAGGCAGCCGGCCACGGGGAATTTGCTGAGATCGAACACCTTTTTCACCACGGCCTTGCCGATGCTGGATTCGCGCAACTCGGGGTCGAGCAGACCGGCCATGGCTTCCTTGACCTGGTCGATCAACTCATAAATGATGCTGTAGAGCTTGATCTGCACGCCTTCGCGCTTGGTGGCGCCGGCGGCGGCGTTGTCCACCTTGGTGCCGAATCCGATGATGACGGCCTGGGAGGCCTTGGCCAGGAGCACATCATTGACGCTGATGGGCCCGATGGAGGTGAGGACAAAATTGACATCCACCTTGTCGGAGGGGATTTTTTTGAGGGCCTCGACGATGGCTTCGAGCGATCCCTGCACATCGGTTTTGAGGATGAGGTTGAGCACCTTTTTCTGGCCGTCGGCAATGGAGTCGAAAAGATTTTCCAGAGTGACGGGGCGGGCGGTGGTGAGCTTGTCCATGCGACCGCTCTCCGAGCGTTCCTCGGCCAGTTGGCGGGCTTCGCGTTCATTGGGCATGACCACAAACTCCTCACCGGGCGAGGGGGCTCCGTTGAAACCCATGACGCGGGCGGGGGTGGAGGGTCCGGCAGATTTGATGATGGCTCCGGTGTCGCTGATGAGCGACTTGACCTTGCCCCAGTAGGGGCCGCAGATGAAGGAGTCGCCGATTTCGAGTGTTCCGTGCTGCACAATGACAGTGGCGTTGGCACCGCGTCCGACATCGATCTGGCTTTCGATGACCACTCCGTGGGCGGAGCACGTGGTTTCCGCCTTCAGTTCCAGCATTTCAGACTGGAGATAAAGGCTTTCGAGCAATTCCTTGATGCCGGTTCCCTTGGTGGCTGAGACCGGGCAGCAAATGGTGGTGCCGCCCCAGTCCTCGGGGGCCAGACCCTGCTCCTGAAGCTGTCCCTTGACGCGGTCGATATTGGCGCCGGGCAGGTCGATTTTGTTGATGGCGACCATGATGGCAAAATGGTTCGGATTGGTGGCCAGCGCGGCTTTGGCATGCTGGATGGCTTCCATCGTGGTCGGCATCAGGCCGTCGTCGGCGGCCACTACAATGACCACAATATCGGTGACGGAAGTGCCGCGAGCGCGCATGGCGGTAAAGGCTTCGTGGCCCGGGGTGTCGAGGAAGGTGATGCGTTTGCCATCGCGCTCGATGCTGTAGGCGCCGATGTGCTGGGTGATGCCACCGGCTTCGCCGGCCGCGACCTTGGTTTTGCGGATGGCGTCGAGCAGGGAGGTTTTGCCGTGATCGACATGGCCCATGAACGTGATGACGGGGGGGCGGACGGGGGCCTGCTTGTCGTCCTTGTCCTCGGGTGCGATGGGGGGGACAATGACCTCCTCGATTTTTTTATGGACGCCCTGGCCTTCTTTGCGGCGTTCCAGTTCGAATTTGAATCCCTTGGCGGTGCAGACTTTGGTGGCGGACTCCTCGTCGATCTGCTGGTTGAGCGTGGCGAAGATGTTCATCTCCATCAACTCATGAACCACCTGGAAGGGTTTGAGTCCGAGCTTCAGGGCCAGCTCCTTGACGATGATGGGCGGCTTCATCCGGATGACGCCGGGGTCATCGTGCTCTTCGTCGGAAACATCTGTGACCATCGGCTCCTCGGGCGACACCGGAACGGGGACAGGAGGAGTGGGGGCGGGGTCTGCCACCGGCGTGAGGGGTTCGGCGGCGGGAGCTATTTTTTTGGATTTGGCCGGGGCCTTCTTGGCGGCGGCAGGCTTGGGTTTGGCTTCTCCTCCGGCTTCGGTCGTTTTCGGAGTCGCGGCTTTTTTGGCAGTGGTTTTGGAGGCCTTGGGCTTGGCCTCGGCATCAGAGCCGGCTTTTTTGGAGGAAGGTGAAACCATAGGTGCTTTCAAAAAATCAGGAAACGGAACCTCCACGGGCCTTGGCCATGATGCTGTTGATGACTTCGTCGGAAAGAGTCGGGACGGCTTCCTTCAAGTCGGAGGCCTCCACTTCGGCCAGGACTTCGATGCTGGGGAACCATTTGACGATCAGGGAGGCTGTGTCGTGGTCGATCTCGAGGTCTTGCACGAGTTTCTTGGTGGCCAGTTCGAGCTTGTCCTCGAATTTTTCGCTGACGACCTCCTCCTTGTTGATGTCAATTTCCCAACCGGTGAGTTTGGAGGTGAGGCGGGCGTTCTGGCCGCGGCGGCCGATGGCCAGGGAGAGGTTTTCCTCATCGACAAGGGCGTTGATGCGTTTGGTTTCCTGGTTGATCTCGATTTTTTTGAGTTTGGCCGGTTTGAGGGCCTCGATGACGAGATCGCGGATGTTGTCGGACCAGCGGAAGAGGTCGATTTTCTCGTTGTTGAGTTCGCGGACGATGTTTTTGACGCGGGTGCCGCGGAGTCCGACGCAGGCGCCGACCGGATCGATTTTTTCATCCTTGGACCAGACGGCGATCTTGGTGCGGTAGCCCGCCTCACGGGCCAGGCCCTTGATTTCGATGGTGCCGTCATGGAGTTCGTTGACTTCCAGTTCGAAGAGGCGACGGACAAAGTTGGGGTGGCTGCGGGAGAGGGTGATCTGGGGGCCGCGCGGGGTGTTGTCCACGGCCAGGACGATGGCGCGGATGCGTTCGTTGGGGGAGTATTCCTCGGTGGGAACGCGCTCCTTGGAGGGCATGATGGCCTCGAATTTGCCGAGATCGATGATGACATCGGAGCGTTCGAAGCGGCGCACCACGCCGGTCACGATGTCGCCGACCCGGTCCTTGAACTCGTCAAAGATCATGGTCTTTTCGATGCTGCGGATATTCTGATTGATGGTCTGTTTGAAGACCTGGGCGGCGATGCGGCCGAAATCCTTGGGTGGGATTTCGATTTCGACGTATTCGCCGACCTGGGCGGTGAGTTTTTTCTGGCGGGCCTTGAGGAGGGCGACCTCCTCGAAGGGATTGAGGACTTTTTCGACGGCTTTGAAGGCGGCAAAGGCGCGGATCTGGCCGGTTTTGGGGTCCATTTGCATGCGGTGATCCCGGGCCAGGCCGTAGCTTTTGCGAAAGGCGCCCAGAAGGCCTTCTTCGATAACCTGCATCATTTGCTTGCGGTTGATGCCCTTCTCCTTTTCCATGTACTCAAGGACAGCTAAAAATTCCTGGCTCATGCTCGTGTATTTCCTAAAAATTTCAAAATTCGCGCGGGAAAAAAAAAGTGGAAACCTTACTTAGTTTCCACTCAAGCCATCCCGCTTGTAAACCTCCTGATAAATTAGGGCAATCAGGAACGTGGTCAAGAATTGATTTTTCAGGTAACAAGCGACAGGCTGCATACACATGACTGGACTGGGATTGATAGCGGGAAAGGGGAATTATCCCCATTTGATGCTGACGGAAGCGCGTCGGCAGGGCGTGAAACATATCGCACTGGCGGCGTTTGAGGGTGAAACCGACCCGGCCCTGATCGCGCAGGCGGACAGCCATTGCTGGATGCGTGTCGGGCAGTTGGGGAAATTACTGGCCTACTTCCGGGAAGAGGGAGTGAAGAGCGCGGTGATGGCCGGGCAGATCACACCGGGTCGCCTGTTTGACCTCCGACCGGACTTGAAGGCGCTGCTCCTGCTGGCCCGACTCAAGGAACGCAATGCCGAATCACTGTTCGGCGCCGTGGCGGATGCGCTATGCCAAAACGGCATCGAACTGCTACCGGCCACGACGTATCTGGAAAGGCATCTGGCGACCCCCGGACTGGTGGCGGGGCCGAAGCCCTCCGGGAAGCAACTGCGCGACATTGAATTTGCCTGGCCCCTGGCCAAGGAAGTGAGCCGTTTGAACATCGGCCAGAGCCTGGTGGTCAAGAACGGCACCGTGCTGGCGGTGGAGGGTTATGATGGAACCAATGCCACCCTCCGGCGTGGAGGCGGCCTGGGTCGGGGGAGCGCCGTGATGGTTAAAGTCTCCAAGCCCAATCAGGACATGCGATTTGATGTGCCGGTCATCGGGCCTGATACGGTGCGGATTGCCGCTGAGTCGGGGGTGACCTGTCTGGCCTGTGAGGCAGAAAAAACTTTGCTCCTGGGGGCGGATGAACTAAGACATTTGGCCTCTCTTCACAAAATCACGGTTTGGGCGAGGGGATAACGGGAATTGAATATGTCGAAAATCAAAGTGGGTGTTGTCGGGGTGGGTCACATGGGCCGGGAACACGCCCGGGTCTATGCGGGGTTGGAAACGGCTGAACTGGCCGGGGTTTACGACATGGACGAGTCCGTGGCGCGCAAAATCGCCCAACAGCACAAATGCCGTGTCTTCAGCAGTGTTGAGCAGATGATTGCGGAAGTCGATGCGGCCAGCATTGCCACTCCGACCAGCGCACATTTTTCCGTGGCGAAGGCGTTTCTTTCCCAGGGCAAACATCTTCTGATTGAAAAGCCCATCACCAACACCACGGCCGAGGCCACAGAGTTGGTGGGACTGGCCAAGCTGAAAAATCTGGTGCTGCAGGTGGGTCACATCGAGCGTTTCAATCCCGTGTTGCAGGCGCTGGAGGAACGCCTGACCCGGCCGCGTTTCATCGAGGCCCACCGCCTCTCGCCCTTTCCGGGGCGCAGCACCGACATCGGGGTGGTGATGGATCTGATGATCCACGACATTGAAATCATTCTGCACATTGTGCGTTCGCCGGTGGCTTCCGTGGATGCGGTGGGGGTGCCGGTGTTGAGCAAGAGCGAGGACATCGCCAATGCCCGCATCCGCTTCGAAAACGGCTGTGTGGCCAACATCACCACCAGTCGCATCAGCCCGGAAAAATTGCGCAAGATCCGCGTCTTTCAGGACGATGCCTATCTGTCGCTGGATTATCAGAAACAGGAGGGGGAAATTTACCGCAAGCAGGGCGAACAGATCACCCGCGACCGGATTCCGGTGGCCAAGGAGGAGCCGCTCAAGCGGCAGTTGGAATCCTTTGTGCGCTGCGTGGCCACCCGGAGCGCCCCGGTGGTTTCGGGCGATCACGCCACGGGAGCCCTGAAACTCGCCGCACAAATAGTGGAATTGATCGGGCGCCAGAATCTGACCCTGCCGCAGCTTTGAATTTCCCCCCTGTGAATACGTTTTACATCGTGGCCGGAGAGGCCAGCGGCGACCGTCACGGTGCGGAATTGCTGCGTGAGCTGAAGGCGAATTACGCGGCGGTGCGGTTTTTGGGGGTGGGTGGGCGCCATCTCCGCGCGGCGGGTCAGGAGCAGTTGTTTGATCTGGCCGGCCATGCCGTGGTGGGGGTGACCGATGTGCTTCTCAATTACGGAAAATTCCGCCGCTTTTTCAACGAAATCATTTCCGATTTGCAGAGCCACCAGCCGGAGGCCTTGATTCTGGTGGATTTTCCCGGTTTCAATCTGCGACTGGCGGAGCGGGCCCGGCGTCTGTTTCCGAAGATGAAGATCATTTATTACATCAGCCCGCAGGTTTGGGCGTGGAAGGCGGGCCGGTCGAAAAAAATGGCCCGCCTGCTGGATCTGCTGCTGGTGATTTTTCCGTTTGAAGAACACTGGTTTGCCAAACGCGAACCCTCGTTGAAAACAGTCTGGGTGGGTCATCCCATTCTGGACCGTTGGAAACCGCAGGAAGAGGCTCCGGCCTGTCTGGAGGTGGACCATCGCGTGGTGCTGATGCCGGGCAGTCGTCAAAAGGAGATTCGCACCCATCTGCCCATTCTGCTTAAGACCGCTAAAATCCTCGCCCAGACTGTGCCGAATCTGAAATTTCAAATCCTGACGCATGATGCGCAACTGGTGCCGCTGTTTACAAAAATCATTGAGCGGTGCAAGGCGGTGGGATTGAATCTGCAGGTCAGTGCGGGTTATCAACTCACCCATCTCAGCCGGGCGGATCTGGCGCTGGTGGCTTCCGGAACCGCCACCCTGGAATGTGCCCTGGCCGGACTGCCCATGCTGGTGGTTTACAAGGCCAATCCCCTGACTTATTTCATCGGGCGCCGCCTGGTGCATCTGGAATTCATCAGCATTGTGAATCTCATTGCGGGACGGAAAGTGGTTCCGGAATATCTGCAGGACAGGGCTGACCCGCAAATTCTGGCGGAATCCGCCCGGCAGATTCTGATTCAACCGCAATTGGCCGGACGGATGCGGGAGGAACTGCGCTCGACTGTGGCCAAGCTGGGTGAGCCGGGAGCCAATGCCCGGGCCGTGGCGGAAATCAAAAAACTCTGCCCCGCGCAATAAGGCCTAGCTCTTGCGGCTGAGCAGGTATTCGGCAATGGCCTGCAAGGCCCCGGCTTTGGGCCCCATCGAGCGGATGGTATTCTTGGCCAGACGCGTCAGGCGGGCCGCCTCACTCTGCGCCTTTTCCATTCCCAGAATCGCGGGGTAGGTGGCTTTTTCCGCGGCCAGATCCTTGCCCGCGCTTTTGCCGAGCTGTTCACTGGTCTGGGTGATGTCCAGAATGTCGTCGATGACCTGGAAGGCCAGGCCCAGAGCCTCGCCAAATTTGCTCAGGGTTTTCAACTGGGCCGCACTGGCGTTACCGGACATGGCACCGAGCCGGATGGAGGAGGTGATCAGGGCGGCGGTTTTGTTGCGATGAATGTAACGCAGTTCCTCGGCGCTGATTTTTTTGCCTTCGCAAAGCAGATCCACCACTTGTCCGGCAATGAGAGCCTTGCTGCCGGAGGCGGCGGCGAGCTCGCGCACCACGGCGGCCACGGAATAACGGGGCCAGCCCGGGACGCGGGCTGCGAGTTCAAAGGCATGGGTGAGCAGGGCATCTCCGGCCAGGACGGCAATGCCCTCGCCGTATACCTTGTGCGAGGTGGGCATGCCTCGGCGCAGGTCATCATCATCCATGCAGGGCAGGTCGTCATGGATCAGGGAATAGGTGTGAATGCATTCGACGGCACAGGCCAGAGGCATGGCGGCGCGGGCGGTGCCGCCCACGGCTTCCGCGGCGGCGAGGCAGAGGATGGGGCGCAGACGTTTTCCGCCGGCAAAGAGGCTGTAACGCATGGCCTCGTGAATGGTGGCGGGTCGGGTCTTGGCGGGGGGGAGGGCGGCCTGCAGCGATTTTTCAAAGGCGGCCTGGCGTTGTTTCCAATAAGTATGAATCTGCACAGCTGATGTTTTTAATTGAGACGGCCTTCTTGGCAAGCACCGATCTGTAAAAGTTTTTAGAAGCGGTTTGCCAAGGAGGGGGTGACGGTGGGAATGTGGTGGGGTTGAGTGTCACAAAAACCATGCGGTACGGTTGTGGGATGCTGCTGTTTGCCGCAGGGACGTTGCTGGCAGCGTCCGGTGGGCACGCGGCTGCGAAGCCGGAATTGCGCCCGCTGTACAAGGTCGAAAGCGCCGATTTTCCCATCACAGTGCAGGGACCGGATTTCACGGCCAATCCCGAGGTGTTGCGATCGGCGGAGGAGGCGTACCGGTTTTTGCTGCTCACGTTGGGACTGCCGGCGATTCCGGATTTTTCCCTGGAGATCCGCTGGGACACCGTTCAGGCGGGTACGGAACTGCCACTGACATTTTCGCGCCGGGTGCATATCCGGAACGGGAAGTACAATTTTCACATCGACGCCCGGGGTGTGCCTGCGACCGCGACCGAGGTGTTGCAGCGTACCTGTCTGACGTGTTTTTTGCAGGCCTTGATGGTCCGGCGGGAACCGGACCGCGCGTTGAAGATACTGCCCGAACCTCCGCTCTGGCTCAGCGAGGGGATGTTACATGAGGCGGACAGGGATCTTTACCTGGCCATCGGACGGCGTTATGCGCGGGTGGGGAGGGCGCCCACGTTGTCGGAAATAGAGAGTTGGACGGAATTGGGTGATTACAGTCTGGAACGTTGCTGGCAGCAGGCGTTTGCCTGGTTGCTGGTCAGGGCGGGAACCGAAACCGCAGTGCAAAAACAAACCCTGCTGCTGTGGCTGGCCTCGGACGAGGCCGCCAACGGAGGGATGTTTTTGGAGGCCGGACCGCAGAACGAGGCTTGGTGGCGAAAAGCGATGGACCGGCCATCGGAATCCTTCAAATTTTATACGAGGGAGCAGAGCGTGGCGGCCCTGGGCGAAGTTTTGCAGATTCCGTTAAGGATGAAAGGCGAGGCGGTGAGTCGCGTGCTTTCCGTCCGGGATCTGCCGGTGCAGGAAGGGCTGGAGCAGAATCAGAATCCGGGGGAGAAGCAGAGGGAATTTGTGGAGCTGCAGACGCGGGTGGATCCGCTCTGGCAGCCGGTGGTGCTGGCTTATCAGGGGGCTTTTGAATACTGGCGCAACAAGGATTATAAAAACTATGCCATGGCCTTGCAGAGGGCGGAGGCGCTGGAGAAAAATACCGGAACCTATCTGGAAAAAATCGATGATTACCTGAATTGGGTAATTGTCAATTATCCCACCGACCGTGGCCGTGCCGAGTTCGAGGGCTGTCGCAGCTCACTGGCGGCCTTGGAGGCGGAGCGGACCCGGTTCCGCAAGGTGAAAAAACTGCCCGAACGGACTTTTCTGGACGAGAATGCATTTTGAAAAGTGCCTTGGGTGAAGGGGAAAACCAAGCGCTGCGGCAGTTGCCGGGGCGTGGCTGCATGCAGCCGTGGCGTCCGCCCCAACACACTCCTAGCGCGGGAAGCAGCCCCTGCCGGGATTCCCGAGGGGAAGTCTTTTAAGCTTTGCGTGAGGTGCTGTCGAAGGCGTCGTCGAAAGCAGCCTGGCTGCGGGAAAAATCCTTGGCTTTGACGTAGGCGGCGGCTTCCCGGGCTCCTTGTTCCCGGTCCATGCCGATATCCTCCCACTCGACGGAGAGGGGCCCGGTGTAGGCCACATCGTTGAGGGCGCGGATGATCTCCTCGAAGTTGATGCGGCCGCGGCCGGGGGAGCGGAAATCCCAGTAGCGGCGTGGGTCGCCGAACTTGGTATGACCGCCGAAAACCCCGGCATCGGTCGGGGTGGGAGACCAGTAGGCATCCTTCATGTGCACATGATAAATGCGGTCGGAAAATTGGCGGATGAATTTGACGTAGTCCACGCCCTGATAGCCGAAGTGGGACGGGTCATAGTTAAAGCCGAATTCGGACCGGTGCCCGATGGCTTGCAGGGTCTGCGCGGCACTGGCCAGGTCGAAGGCGATTTCGGTGGGGTGCACTTCGAGGGCGAATTTCACACCGCATTTGGCGAATTCATCCAGGATGGGATTCCAGCGGGTTGCGAAATCGGCAAAGCCGTCCTCGATCATGGCATCGCTGACGGGCGGGAAGCTGTAGAGATAAGGCCAGATTTTGGATCCGGTGAATCCGTTGACCACCTTGACGCCGAGATTTTTAGCGGCCTGGGCGGTGAGCATCATTTCCTCGGCGGCCCGTTTTTGAACTTCGGCGGGCTTGCCGTCGCCCCAGACGTGCGCGGGCAGGATGGATTTGTGTCGTTGGTCAATGGTGTCGCAAACGGCCTGACCGGCGAGATGATTGGAAATGGCCCAGGTTTTCAGACCGGACTTGGCGAGCAGTTCATGGCGTTGATCGCAATAGGCTTTGCTTTGGGCGCCTTGGCGGACGTCGAAGTGGTCGCCCCAACAAGCCAGTTCCAGACCGTCGTAACCGAAGGAGGCGGCTTTGCCGACGATGGTTTCCAGAGTGAGATCGGCCCATTGGCCGGTGAAAAGGGTGACGGGTCTAGCCATAATAAGGGATTCCGGTGGAGGTTGGAGCAACGGTTAAGGTTTGATTTTGACCCAGGCGCGCTTTTGGGAGGAGGTGGCCACGGCATCCAGAACGAGCTGGTTGCGATAGCCGTCCTCGAAGGTGGGCTGGGTGGATTTGCCGCGCACGACTGCCTGGATGAAATCGGCAATCGTGTGAACAAAAGTGTGTTCGTAACCGACAATGTGGCCGGGCGGCCACCAGGCGCCGACGAAG
>Ga0075030_100004575_pt1 | contig 12491 bp, 12 predicted proteins | sample LitLauG_LLR_2012_FD_71393 | JGI IMG/M metagenome (GOLD analysis project Ga0075030, IMG submission 71393) | Freshwater sediment microbial communities from Pennsylvania, USA - Little Laurel Run_MetaG_LLR_2012 | ecosystem: Environmental > Aquatic > Freshwater > Creek > Sediment | place: USA... | reverse complement strand
GGCGCAAACTTCGACGCCGCGCTCTGCACCGCATAGGCTTTCGCCGAATATGCTTTTACCGTTCCCGTGACTTTCTTCTCTTCCGCGGTGATGGTGGAACTCTGCTCGCTCATGTCAGACACATCTCCTCTATTTTGAGTGTTTTGAAAACTGGACGATTGCGGCGGCGCAAAACCGCCGCGCCACGCGGTCAGCCGACTCGGCGCTTCGGTTTCCCGATCGCCCCGTCAATAGCTTCGACCAGGTCTTCGAAATCGAATGCTCCTTCGTGCCGCACGCCGTTGATGAAGAATGTCGGCGTTCCATTCACTCCGCTGCGCGCTCCGCCCAGGAAGTCGGCCTTGATGCGCGGCAGGAACTCGTGGCCTTCGAGCGCCTTCTTCAGCGCGTCCCCATCCAGGCCCAATTCGCCGCCCAGTTTGACGAGAAACAGAGGGCTTAGCCGGTCCTGGTTCTCGAAGATGGCGTCGTGCATCTCCCAGAATTTACCCTGGGACGCCGCAAACTCGGCCGCTTCCGCCGCAGCCTCGGCATACGGATGGATTTCCGTCAGCGGAAAATTGCGGAACACAAACCTCAGTTGCTTGCCGAAATGCTTCTGCACTCGCTGCACAATCGGATAGGCGCGTCCGCAATGCGGGCACTGATAATCGCCGTATTCGACCAGCGTCACGGGGGCTTGCTCATCGCCCTGGCCGTGGTCAGCTGGCGCGACTGGAACTTTCAAGGTGGCCATGACTGTTCCTCTCTTTCAGGTTCTCCAGCGCCTCAAGGATGCCGTCGGCTCCGGGATTGACCGCGACCGGCGAACAGTAGCTCCAGAAAATCACACCTTCCTCGTCAATGACGAACAGCGCCCGCTCGCAGACGCCTTCTTTCTCCCGATAAGCGCCATACTTGCGCGCGACGGCGCCCTTGGGTTCAAAATCAGAGAGTAGAGGGAAATGGAGATGCCGGTCTTTGGCAAAGGCCGCGTGGCACCATGTGCCGTCGACGGAAATGCCCAGCACTTCGGCGCGATACTTCTGGAATTCAGGATGAATTTCGTTGTAGAGCGCCATCTGGTCGCCGCATACCGGGCTCCAGTCGGCCGGGTAGAACGCCAGGACCACCGGCTGTCCGCGCAGGTCGCTGAGGGAAAGATTCTGGTCCGGAGTCACAGGCAAGGTGAAATCCGGGGCGGGAGTTCCGGGAGGGAGAATCTTAGACACTGGTGTATCTCCTCGTTTCCAAACTGTTCCGGGTGTCGTCCTGAGCGTAGCCGCTTTTCAGGCGGAGCGAAGGATCCAGTCTCTCAACTCAGCGACTTGGGAGCTGCTGTGACAGATGCCGGCCACCGGGTGATGGATTCCGCTATTTTACTCGTAGGCCAGCGCGTCGATGGGATCTTTCTGGGCGGCTTTGAACGCGGGGTAGATCGCCCCTAGCACCGCGCCCCCGACCGACACCGCGGCGGCGCGTAACATCCATCCCAGGCTGTGGTCGATCTGCACCGTGGGCCAGCGATGCACGATGACCACGCGGGCCGCCAGGCTCAGCAGAACTCCCACCGCGATTCCCGCCAGCGTCAGCAGCAACGTCTCGCGCAGGATCACGCGCACGATAAACGCTTTGGAGGCGCCCAGAGATTTCAGTATCCCGATCTCGCGCGTGCGCTCCATCACCGCCGTATACATCGATTGAAAGATCACCAGAAACCCGATGACCACACTCACGCCGATGACCACCCCGATAAACGGCCGAAAGCCGGGCAGATGGCTTGGCGTCATCATGCTCAGATATTCCTCGGTGGATTGGACCTGATATTTCTCCATGCCCGGCTGGCTCTTCACCGCCTGCACTACCGCGTCGGCGTTGGCCGGGTCGTCCAACTTGACGTAGAACACGGATGCTTTGTCTTTTGCGCCGATCAGGTCTTGCAGTGTGGCGATCGGGACAAACTTGCGCGCCGCGCGCCCGCTCTCCACCACGCCGGAAATCGTGAACTTATTGCCCAGGATTTCCATGGTGTCGCCGACTTTCACGTGCTTCTGGCGCGCGATGTAGTCGTCCACCAGCGCATCGTTCGGCCCCTGAAACGGGCCGCCGGAAACGTATTGAAACGGGCCTCCAATGGCTTCGAAACTGGCAATGTCGACGCCGTCGATCACTTCCAGGCCGCCCCCTGTCGTCAGTTGCCAGATGATAGGGCTGACCGCTTTGACGTGGGGCATCGGCCGCAAAATATCGGCGACTTTGACCGACACCGGCGCTCCACTGATGCCCGCCAGAAAAGACGATCCCGGCGGCTGCACAATCACGTCGGCGCCGATGCCCGCCGTCCGGGTCTTCGCGTCGTTCATGATTCCGTAGCTCAGGCCCACGATCAGCAGGATGAGCGTGACCTCGAGCGCGATGGCCACAATACTGATCAGCGACCGGATCGGCCGATGCACCAGGTTGGCAACGATCAGTTTGTTCATAGGGTCGGTTCCATGAGGCGCAGAGGAACTACTGCGCCGCCTTGGCCGTACTCGGCTGCGGGTGGTCGAGATTCACGACTTCGGCTCCGGCGGGCTGGTCCAACTGGAACTGCTCATCGGTCAGCTTCTTGTTCATATCCACCTTCAGCAGGTTCAGCACCAGATCGTACTCTTCCTGCGGACGATTGATTTCGATGCGCGAGGGGAAAGAGATGCCCTCATAGTCTTTGTAGTCGGCATAGCGCGCTTCCGAGGCTAGAACACCATGCTCGTCGTAGATCAACTGCCGGTCGGGCCGCAGGTCGATGCGGCTGAAAATGATTTTCCTCGAAAGCGCCCATCCCTCGCCGCGCTTTCGAATCACCACCAGTTCGTAGTCTTCCTGAACCACTGGATGTCCCTTGGCGTCGTGCAGCAACTCCTCGCCATTTTCCATCACCGCGATCTCGTTCGCCGGATCGATGGGGCGGATCAGCAGGGACTCGAAGATATTCTGCGGCCGCAGGTTCTCCAGCGGCTGCGCCGGGTTCTGCACCTGCACTTCGTTCCGCCCGATCACAAAGCGGTTCTTCGGCGGAATCCAAAGCTTGAACGCGTCGCCGTTGCTGGTCATGTCGAAGCCGGTGGTGCGGACCACCGGCAGCAGCCCGATCATCCGCAACATGCCGGGCTGGCGCAGCAGCACGTAGCCGCGAATCTCTTTGTAGTCGGTGATGTGGCCTTTTTTGATGCCTCCGGAAGAGGAATCAATGTCGGCGGTCGCCTGCAGCGACTGCACCTGGGCGGATTGTTTGGCGAGCTGATCGATCAGCTCCTGCTGCGTGCCGGCCCGGAGCGGGGCTTTTGAATACTGCTGCTCGACAGGCCGCGTGCGGAAAAGACAACCCGTAGCCGGAACCAGTAAACCCAACAGTATCAACAGGCGAACGCGCGTATTAAGACGAATGTAGGGGAGCAGACTCATCATCAGATCATTTGAGTATACCGCGCCGGAAAGGTTGCACTAAACCGACTGGCGGTCGTCGTCTCGGGTTTGCGTCTGGTTCGGAGAGCAGCGGACAAAGCCGGCAATCTCCCTCCGCTTCTGGCCGCTCGGTCTTACCGCCCGCGCATGGCGCGCCGGTAGGCGGCGACGTTTTTATCGTGCTCTTCCAACGTTTTGGCAAAGCGATGATGCCCTTGCGCATCAGCGACGAAATAGAAGTAGTCGCTCGCCGCCGGGTGCATCGCCGCCTCAATCGCTCCCTTCCCTGGATTCCCAATCGGCCCCGGCGGCAAACCGACATTTCTGTAGGTGTTGTAGGGCGACGGGAATGACATGTCGGCGTGGTGCAGCGCGCCGGTGTAAGCGCCGACCAGCAGTTCCGCGTAAATAATGCTGGGGTCGGCGTCGAGCGCCACCTTCTTCGCCAGCCGGTTGTAGTAAACCCCGGCCACCAGCGACCGCTCTTCCGGCACGGCCGTTTCTTTTTCGACGATCGAGGCCATCGTCACCGTTCGCGCAACCCGGTCGGGCGGGGCGTCGGCGCTTTCCGGCGTCAACCCTACCTGTCTCGCCACCTGCCGAAACTGTTTCACCATCGTCGCCGCCATGTCTTTCATCGACTGCATGCGCGTGAACTCGTAGGTTTCAGGAAAGAGATAGCCTTCGAGAGAAGTTGCGTGCGGTGCCAGATCGCCAATCAGCGCGGTTTCTGTTTTCGCCGCTTTTACGAACTCATCGGCTGGTCCCAGTCCGGCTTCTTCGACGGCCTGCGCGATGTCGAACATGGTGTAGCCCTCGGGGACCACCACGGTATGAAAGAAAACGTCGCCCCGCGCCAGGCGGCTATGCACTTCGGAAATGCTGGCGGGCCTTTCAAACAGATACTCGCCCGCTTTCAGCGAACGACCGCGATGCACAAAATGCCAGATCAGAAATGCTGACTCACTCTCGATCACGCCCGCGTTTTTCAACTCGCGCGCGATCCGCCGGCTGGAGTAGCCCGGATGCAGCAACAGCACCGTCTTGGGAGCAGGGTGCACGGGCGCAAGCACGGCCCACGCGAACCAACCCGCCGCCGCAATGACCGCCAACAGCAGAATCCAGAGGAGCCTTTTCACAGTTAAATCAGTTTAGAAGATTCACCCGCCGCGGGAAGATTACCGAGGGCTGCGGAAGCTGGTTGGTCAACGGATTCGATAAATCACACCCCACCACGGAAACACCGAGGCACGGAGGAATGCTTTGGCTCAACCTGGAGAAAGCGTTCTCGGTCTTCCTCCGTGTCTCCCTGGTGTGTCTCTCTTACCTCCGGGCGTCCATGTAGCCCTGCAAGATCAGCACCGCCGCCAGTTGGTCTACGGCCCGGCCCCGTTTTTCTATCGAGAGATCGGCCTGGCGCAACACCCGGTTGGCCTCCACGCTGCTGAGTCGCTCGTCCCAAAGGTGGACCGGGAGTTTGAAGGTGTCCCGCAGCAGATCGGCAAACGCCCGCACTTTTTCCGCCTGCGAGCCCTCTTCCCCGCTCAGGCGCAGGGGATGGCCTACCACAATTTCCTTGATCGAGTGCTGGTGGAGTACTTGCTGGAAGGCTGCCAGGTCGGTCCGGTTGTTCTTGCGCTGTAGGGTCGGGATACCCTGGGCGGTCAGACCCAGGGGATCCGAGACGGCCATGCCGATGCGCCGCAGCCCGACGTCGAGCCCCAGCAACCGGCCACGTTCCCCGGCCGATGTATCGTTTTGACGGTCTGATTCCCTTTTTGGCCCGCTCACCCGGTGGATTATATCCCCATGCTTTCTGAGCTAACTTCTTCCCCTGCAACAGAGTATAACGATCTGGTCACTACCGGCGCGCGACTTCCCTTGCCCAAAGCCCGTTTTCGCGCTAAAATGGTGTGAGTTCTGTTTCAGCTCTCCTCTAACCAGCCGTTCCCGGGTGGCCTTCTTATGAGCACTGTGATCGACCTGAATTTCCACGTCGGCGACAAGGTTGTTTACCCGAATCATGGCGTCGGAGTTATTGAACAAGTCGGCAATAGAGTGCTGGGGTCCGCGCCCGAAAAATTTTACCTTTTAAGCATCAAGGCCAGCGGCCTGAAGGTGACCGTGCCCAGCCATAGTGTGGGCAATGTCGGGCTGCGCCGGGTGGCGCGCAACGGGGAGATCCAGAAAGTGCTCGGCCTGCTGTCCACTTTGGGCACCCTTGATCAGGGCGACTGGAAAGACCGCTACAATCGCAACTCCGAGCGCATGCGTTCCGGCCTGCTGATGGAAGTGGCCGCCGTTTTGAAGGACCTGGTCTGCGTTCATCAGACCAAGCCGCTCAGCTTCCGCGAGAAGAAAATGCTGGAGCGCGCCCGCTACCTGCTGGTCAGCGAACTTTCCATGTCCCGCAACTGCGACGAGAACAAGGTCGAAGAGCTTCTCTCCGAAGCCCTGGCCAAATGCAAGCTGCGCTTCCCCGAAGCCAGCGACTTCGCCGCATAAGCAAGCTCCCGCCGCAATTCAGGTTCCAATGGAGACCCCTGTCCACCCCACCCCACTGTGCCGCCGCTGCGAGCTCTTTGACTTCACCGCTGCCCATCCCTAAACTGGTCTGCGCATACCCACCATGATCGGCCAAACCATCTCTCACTATCGCATCGTGGAAAGGCTCGGCGGTGGGGGCATGGGCGTCGTCTACAAAGCCGAGGACCTCAAGCTGCGGCGTTTTGTCGCGCTCAAGTTTCTGCCCGACGACGTCGCCAAGGACCCGCAGGCGCTCAGCCGTTTTCAACGCGAGGCGCAAGCCGCTTCGGCGCTGAACCATCCCAACATCTGCACCATCCATGAAATCGACGAGTTCGAGGGCATGGCCTTCATCGCCATGGAGTTCATGGAAGGCCAGACGCTCAAGCACCGCATCCTCGGCCAGCCGCTCGATACCGAGACGCTGCTGGGCTTGAGCATCGAGATTGCCGACGCGCTTGACGCCGCGCACAGCAAGGGCATCGTGCATCGCGACATCAAGCCGGCCAATATTTTCGTGACCAAGCGCGGCCAGGCCAAGCTGCTCGATTTCGGCCTCGCCAAATTGTCACCAGCCGCGAGCGAAAACACCGCCACCGCGGTCACGCCGCACGAACTCACCAGCCCCGGCTCGACCATCGGAACCATCGCTTACATGTCACCGGAGCAAGTGCGCGCGCAGGAGATTGACGCCCGCACCGACCTGTTCGCCTTCGGTGCCGTGCTGTATGAAATGGCCACGGGAAAGATGGCGTTCGAGGGCAGCAGCAGCGGCGTGATCTTCGAAGCCATCCTGAACCGCATGCCCGCGCCGGCCGGAGTGGTGAACCCGAATTTACCGGTCAAGCTCGATGAACTGATCACAAAGTCCCTGGAGAAAGACCGCGACCTGCGCTACCAGACTGCGGCTGAACTGCGCGGCGACCTGAAGCGCATCAAGCGCGACCTGGACACTTCGCGCGCCCGGCTTTCGGGCAGCGTGCCGATCGCAGCTTCTTCGGGCCCTGGTTCCGGCATCTCTTCTTCGTCGTCAGGCATCTCTGCTCCGCAACCCTCGGCACCAGCTCCCGCGCCCAAGCGCAGCCTGGTTCCGATGCTGGCGTTTTCGGCGCTTGCCCTTATCGTTGGCCTTGCCGTCGGAACTTACCTGCTGCAGCGCCCCTCTCCTCCTTCGTTTCCGGCCTACCATCCGCTGACCTTCCGCCGCGGCACCGTGCCTTCGGCGCGCTTTGCGCCCGATGGAAAAACGGTCATCTACAGCGCTTCCTGGGAGGGTGGACGTCTTGATCTTTTCACCACCCGGCCGGAGAGCCCGCAATCGCAGGAGATGGACCCGAAAGGGGCGATGTTGCTGGCGATTTCCTCCTCCGGCGAAATGGCCATCGCGCTGAAAAGCCGCACCAGCGATGCGTTCTTATATTCCGGAACGCTGGCGCGAGTGCCGCTGGTGGGCGGCGCGCCGCGCGAAATTCTGGACAACGTCGAGTTTGCCGACTGGGCGCCGGACGGAAATTCGCTGGCCGTCGTCCACGGCGTGAATGGCCGCAAGCAGCTTGAGTTCCCCATCGGCAAAGTGCTCTATCAGGCCGACGGATGGATCGGCAGTCCACGGATCAAAGGCGACAGCAGCAAGATCGCCTTCATCGACCATCCCCAGCCGCGCGACGACGGCGGCTCCGTCTCAGTCGTCGACATGGCTGGGAAAAAGACCATGCTTACCGATGGCTGGGACAGCATTCAGGGGCTGGCCTGGTCGCCCAAGGGTGACGAGATCTGGTTCAGCGCGACCCGCACCGGCGGCGACCGCTCGCTTTACGCGGTCGATCTTTCCGGCGCCGTTCGGCTGCTGGCGCGGGTCCCCGGCGAATTGACTCTGCTCGACGTGAACCGCGACGGCAACGTACTGCTCACGCGCGGCAACGATCGCGCCGGAATGATCGGCCTCGCGCCCGGCGAAAAGAAAGAGCGCGACCTCTCATGGCTCGACTGGTCAGTACCGGGAGCGCTGTCGCCCGACGGCAAGCTGGTTCTGTTCCAGGAAGCGGGGGAAGGCGGCGGTCCGAAGTATGCCGTTTACATGCGCAACACCGACGGCTCGCCCGCGATTCATCTCGGGGAAGGCAGCGGCATGGCATTTTCTCCCGATGGCAAATGGGCACTCTCGCGTCTGAATACAAGCCCGTCGCCGCTAGTGTTGCTGCCCACGGGCGTGGGCGAAATGAAGCCGCTAAAAGATGATGGATTGAACCACATTCACGCCGCCTGGCTGCCCAGCGGCAATCAGATTGTGTTCGTCGGCATCGAGGCCGGACACGGAGCGCGGCTCTACACTGAGTTGGCCGAGGGGGGCAAGCCAACGCCGATCAGCGGCGAGGGCGTCGGGAGCACCATCATGCTGTCTCCGAAGGGTGACGTGGTAGCCGATTCGGGCGCCGACCGCAAGATCTATCTCTATCCCATTGCCGGCGGTGAGCCGCGCCTGGTAACGGCGGCTGAGCCAGAGGAAGTTCCCACCGGCTGGTCCGCCGACGGACGCGAACTGTTTGTCATGCGGCGCGGCGAAATTCCCGCTCAGGTCTTCCGCATTGATCTCGCGACCGGCAAGCGCACGCTGTGGAAGTCCATCGAGCCGGCGGATTCCGCGGGAATTGACACTATCGGCCGCGTCAATCTGTCGGCCGACACCAATTCCTATGTCTACAGCTACGTGCGAACGTTGTCCGATCTCTACCTGGTCGAAGGCCTGAAATAAGCTCGCGCCCAAGGCCTTCCCGCTGCCCGCAGGTCTATAATTGTGGATTGCAGTTTGAGCCATCCATGTTGAGCCATTCATGACAGACGTAATCAAGAAAAAGCTGAAAGACGAGATCGAAGCGCTCGAACACGAGCTGATCCACGAACTGCCCAAGGAAATCAAGCGGGCCGCCGCGCTCGGCGACCTGAGCGAGAACGCCGAATATCACATGGCCAAGCAGCGCCAGGAGTTCGTTAAGGCGCGCGTGCGCCAGCTCGGCAAGCGCCTCGCCGACCTCTCGCTGGTCAACATGAACAACATTCCGCACGACAAAGCGGGCCTAGGCTCGACCGTCCGCGTCTTCGACAGCACCAAGAACGAGGAAGTGGAGTATCACCTCGTCACCAGCGAAGAGACCGATGTGGCCACGGGGAAAATCTCCACGACTTCGCCGATCGGACGCGCTCTGCTGAATAAGAAAGTCGGCGACCTGGCCACCGTAGTCACGCCCAACGGCAAGCGCGAGATGGAAATCCTGAAGCTCATCACCGTACACGACGAAACTGAGGCGGCAGCCGGCGAGGCCAAGGCCTGATGGCTTCCGGGTGGAAATCCTGGACCAGCGCCTTCGGCCGCTCCTGCGGCGTGCTGCTGAACGCGATCGTCCGCTGGCTGGCGCTCTCGCGCATCAACCCCAACGTGCTCACGTTCATGGGGTTGGTGGTGAACACCTGGGCCGCAGTTCTATTTGCCGGGGCCAACGCTGACAACCAGAAGCGCATGTTCATCTATGCCGGTCTGGTGATTATCTTCTCCGGCTTTTTTGATCTCGTAGATGGCGAAGTCGCGCGCGCCACCAACCGCGTCACCCGCTTCGGCGCATTTTTTGATTCCGTGATTGACCGCTACAGCGACGCGTCGCAGTTTCTCGGCCTGCTGGTTTTCTACGGGCGCCAAGACCGTTTTCTCTACGTCGTGCTGTCGGCGTTCTGCATGATCAGCGCAATCATGGTGAGCTACACGCGCGCCCGCGCCGAGTCGCTGATCGGCTCCTGCCGCGTCGGCTTCATGGAGCGCCCCGAACGCCTGGTGCTGGTCATCATCGGCGCGCTGTTTAACCGCATGGCGCCGGTGCTCTGGATCATCGCCGTGCTCTCGACCATCACCGTGATCCACCGCATGAGATACACCTACACGCGCACGCAGGATCCTCCGGTGGCGCTAAATCCCGGGCAAGCCGCGTAGTCGCCGCATCGAGGATTCCGTTCTTTAGCTCATCCTGCTATCAACCGCTCCTGCTATCCTATCCCGTCGTTCACGAGGAAAGCCTTTGCCCACTTCTCCTGTTCTCGTCGTCCACGGCGGCGCGTGGGCCATGCCCGATGATGCGGTTGACGCGCACATTCGCGGCGTGCGCGCTGCGCTGGCTGCGGGATGGCGCGTGCTGTCCTCCGGCGGCACGGCGCTCGACGCTGTCGAGGAAGCCATCGTCATCATGGAAGACGATGAAACTTTCGACGCCGGCCGGGGCAGCTTTCTCAATCGCGATGGCAAGGTGCAGCTTGACGCGCTCATTATGGATGGCGGCACTTTGCGCGCCGGCGGCGTGGGCTGCGTGGAGCGGCTGCGCAATCCGGTGCGCGCCGCGCGCAAGATTCTGAGCGAGAGCCCGCACGTTTATTTTGTCGGCGAAGGCGCGGAGCGCTTCGCCGCCGAGCACGGTGTCCCGCTCTGCGGCAACTCCGAACTGGTGATTGACCGCGAAGTACAGCGATTAAAGGAATATCAGGCGAAAGTTACCTCCGCTCGCGCCGAAAATGCGGGAGAGTTGACGCTCCCTGCTCCCGGCAGTGAAATGTTCGCGCCTGAGATTTCGCACGACACCGTCGGCGCGGTCGCGCTCGATGCTGACGGCAACATCGCGGCGTCGACCTCCACCGGCGGCACGTTGAACAAGGCGCCGGGCCGGCTGGGGGATTCGTCGCTGATCGGGTGCGGCTGCTACGCGGACAATCAGTCAGCCGCAGTCTCCACCACCGGATGGGGCGAGCCCATCATGAAACTTGTGCTGGCCAAATGGACCGCCGATCGTGCCGCTTCCGGCGGCGCACCCGCCCTCGCAGCCGAGGAAGCGATGACGCACCTCAAGAATCGCGTCAACGGACATGGTGGCATCATCGTGCTGAACGCGCGTGGAGAGTTCGGCATCGCGCACAATACTCCGCGCATGGCCTGGGCCGCACAAACCGTGCAGCGGGAAGACGCCGGCGTCAAATTCCCCTCACCCTGAGCTGCTACACTCCAGACACGCCGCACATGACCAGCGCCACGCCCATCCGGTCAACGCGTCCCATTTGGCCGGTGGTGGCCATGCTCGCCCTTGCGGCGCTCATCAACTACGTGGACCGCAGCAACATGTCGGTGGCTGCGCCTTTCCTGAAGAACGAATTGAATCTGGACGAGCGGCAACTGGGCCTGCTGTTCGCCGCATTTTTTGCCACCTACTCGCTCATGCAGCCGCTGGTGGGATGGCTCGTGGACCGCATCGGCTCCGGTATGGTTTTCGCCGCGGGTTTTCTGTTGTGGTCGATGGCGACCACGGCGACTGGGCTGGCCCGCGGCTTTGGCATGATGTTTGTCGCGCGCCTTGCACTGGGCTTGGGGGAGTCTGTCTTCTTCCCTTGCTGCGCCAGAATTCTGGCCAGCATCATGTCTCAAAAGCGCATTGGATCGGCCAATGCCGTCATCATGGCAGGCATGCACCTGGGGCCGGCCTTCGGCATTTTCGCGGGCGGCCTGTTGATGACGCGCTTCGGCTGGCGTCCGTTTTTCATCGTGGTCGGGCTGGCCAGCCTTCTCTGGTTGCTGCCCTGGATGTTCACGATGCCACGAGACGCAGCGCCGCTCAACCACGCCACGCCGGACGGGCCTTCGCTGCGCCGCATGTTGCGCGAACGCTCGCTGTGGGGAACCTGCCTCGGTCTGTTCTCCGGGAACTATGCCTGGTATTTCCTGCTGACCTGGCTCCCCTATTACCTCGTGCATGAACGGGGTCTGTCGGCGGCACAGATGGCGCGTCTGGGCGGCCTGGCCTACGTTTGCAGCGCTAGCACATCCTTCGTTACCGGCTGGCTGACGGACCGCTGGATTGCCATGGGCGCATCCCACACTGTCGTACGCAAGACCACACTGGCCACCGGCTATCTTCTGGCCGGCTTGATGCTGCTGCTGTGCGCCCGCGCGGGTGCAAACCACTTTGCGCCGCTCGTGGTGGTGTCCACCATGTGCATTGGGGGCTGTGGCTTCTCAACCTTTGCTGTCGGCCAGACGATCGCCGGGCCAAAAGCGGCGGGCAAATGGGTCGGCATTCAGAATGCTTTCGGAAATTTGAGCGGTGTGGTTGCGCCCGCGCTCACCGGTTTTGTGGCGCAGCGAACCGGCCATTTTCTGCCCGCGTTCCTTGTGACTTGCGGGGTGTGCGTGTTTGGCGCCGCCACTTGGATCTTCGTGGTGGGGCGAGTAGAGCCGATGGCCTGGGACCCGAGCACCGCGTAGCAAAAAGCTACAGCCAACCTTTGGTCCGCGCTATCCGCGCGGCTTCCACGCGATTGTTGGCGCCCAACTTGCTGATGGCTTCGGAAAGATAGTTTCGCACCGTGCCTTCGGAAAGATTCAATTCTGCGGCAATATCGCCGCTCTGCGCGCCCTCTCCGGCCAACCGCAGCACCTGCCGCTCGCGGTCGGTCAGCGGATCGTCTTCGCTCCAGGCTTCGGTGGCCAGTTGCGGATCGATCACCCGCAATCC
>Ga0075030_100004573_pt1 | contig 12492 bp, 9 predicted proteins | sample LitLauG_LLR_2012_FD_71393 | JGI IMG/M metagenome (GOLD analysis project Ga0075030, IMG submission 71393) | Freshwater sediment microbial communities from Pennsylvania, USA - Little Laurel Run_MetaG_LLR_2012 | ecosystem: Environmental > Aquatic > Freshwater > Creek > Sediment | place: USA... | reverse complement strand
TGGCCCGGTACCGGGCCAGTCGGTCCTCTGCCATGGCTCGGGGTCCAGGTTAGGACCCGGCTCCGACCCTCAGTCGTCGTGGTGCGCCAGCCGCTCGAGCAGGGGCAGGGCCCGGGCGAGCACGTCGCGCTCCTCCGCGGTCATCGCATCGAGGCGCACCGCCAGGAACGCGTCGCGCCGGGTCCGGGTCGCATCGAGCAGCGCCCGGCCCGCGTCGGTCGCCTCGACCCGGGCGATGCGGCGGTCCGCCACGTCGGCGCTGCGGGCGACCAGGCCCCGCTCCTCGAGCCGGGCGGCGATGCGGGTCATCGACGGCGGCGCCACCCGCTCGATCTCGGCCAGCTCCCCGAGGGAGAGCGGCCCGGAGTGGTCCACTGCCGAGAGGGCGGAGAGCTGGGACTGGGTGATGTCCCCCACGGATTCCTGCCGAAGGCGCCGGGCGAGGCGCATCACCGCCAGTCGGAGCTGGCTCGGGAGGCTCGCCGTGACCGGCATGGTGCGCACGTTCCTCAGGGGAGCGACGGTGTGACACCGGGGAGGTAGTGGATGTAGAGGCCCTCGATCGCCTCTCTCAGACCCTCCGCCGTCTTCCAGGCCTTGAGCTCCACGGTGACCTCGTTGCCGTAGATCGCGATGCGCTGCACCGCCTCGTGCTCGAAGAGCCGGCGGGCCAACTGGTCGGGTGGCCGCTCGCCGTGGACGTCGGCCGAGGAGCCGTACTCCTCGTGCCCCATCCCCGTGAGCACGCGGTTGAGCTCGAAGCGGATGACGCCCTCGCGCGAGGTGGGCTTCTCTGTGACCCTGATGGGCTGACCCATGATGGCCGCAGCGTACCGGCTGGATTAGCGTCGGTACATGTCGACGATCCCGCCGGAGCCGGCGCCGGCTCGTCGACCGGCCCCGGTCCCCGTGCGGACCATCGTCGCCGCGGTCGCATCGGTGCTGCTGGCCGTCGGGCTGGTGGAGCTGTTCCTGCGGCTCGAGCACGTCGCCATCTGGGTCGCCGTGGCCCTCTTCCTCGCCGCGGTCCTCCACCCGGCCGTCGATGCCCTGGTGCGCCGCGTCCACCTGCGGCGGGGGATCGCGGCCCTGGTGGTGTTCGTGATCGGAGCGGCGGCGCTCATCGGTCTCGGGTACCTGTTCGTACGGCCGCTGGTGGACGAGGGCAACGTGTTCGTCAACCAGTTCCCCAGCTACGTGGACGATGCGGCGGCGGGTCGGGGTGCCGTCGGTCACCTGGTCAAGCACTACAACCTCGACGGCTACGTCCGGCGCAACCAGCAGAACCTGCGCAACGCCCTCGACCGCATCGAGAAGCCGGCCGTCCACCTGGCCCGCGGCGTCCTCAACACCGCCGCGGCCGCGGTGACCATCATCGTGGTCACGTTCCTCGTGCTGCTCGAGGGTCCCCGCATGATGCGCAGCGGGCTCGGCGCCCTCTCCCCACCGGTCGAGCTGGCGACCCGGACGCTCTTCGACGACCTGTTCCGCACCGTCTCGGGCTACGTCGGCGGCCTGCTCCTGCGGGGCGTGCTCGCCGGCGGCGGCACCTATGCGCTGCTGTGGCTGCTCGGCGTCCCCTTCCGGGGCGTGTTGGCGCTCTGGGCCGGCTTCACCACGGCGATCCCGGTGGTCGGCGCCCTCGTGGGCGCAGTGCCGGCCGTCGCGGTGGCCTTCATCCACTCGACGCCGGCTGGCATCGGCGTGGTGGCTGCGCTCGTGGCGTACCACATCATCGAGAAGCGCACCCTCGGCAAGTGGCTCAACCGCCGCACGGTGGCACTGAGCCCGCTCGCCATCGTGGTCAGCGTGCTCTGTGGGCTCTCGCTGCTCGGCATCCTCGGCGCCCTGCTCGCCATCCCCGCCGCCGGGGTGCTCCAGGTCACGGTCCGCGACCTCGCCGCCTTTCGCCGGCCGGGGACCGAGGTCGCCCCCCCGGCCGGAACCGCTCCCGGCTGAGCCCTGGCCGATCCCACATCGGGCCGAGTCCGCCCACCGACCGCCCGGGCCGCGGAGGCCACCTTTCCGCGTGCCGGTCGGCATTCGCGCAACACGCTCCGCCCCCGGACTACGTCGAGATCACCGCCTCGGCTGTGTCCCCGACGTCGAAGGCCCGCCACATGGACGCGTAGACCCCGTCGAGCGCCAGGAGCTCGGCGTGGTCGCCCTGCTCCACCACCCGGCCCCCGCCGAGGACCACGATGCGGTCCGCCGCGCGCGCCGTCTGCAGCCGGTGGGCGATGAGGATCGACGTCCGCCCGCGCGCCACCAGGCCCATCGCCCGGGTCACCCGCGCCTCGGTGTCGAGATCGAGGTTGGAGGTGGCCTCGTCGAGCAGGAGGATCGCCGGATCGACGAGCTGGGCCCGGGCGAGAGCCACCAGCTGGCGCTGGCCGGCCGACAGCGAGCGTCCCCGCTCGGTGACCGCGTGGAGGTAGCCCCCGGCGAGCCCGGCGATGAAGTCGTGGGCACCGACGGCCCTCGCCGCGGCCTCGACCTCGGCGTCGCCGGCCTCCGGCCGCCCGTATGCGATGTTGTCCCGGATGGTCCCCGAGAAGAGGAACGCCTCCTGCGGCACGTAGCCGAGGTGGCGGCGGTAGGCGGAGAGGTCCAGCAGCCGCAGGTCCCGGCCATCCACGAGGACGCGCCCCGCGGTCGGGTCGTAGAAGCGGGCGACGAGCTTCACGACCGTCGACTTACCGGCGCCGGTCTGGCCCACCAGGGCCACGGTCTCACCCGCGGCGATGGCCAGGTCCACACCCTGCAGCGCCTCGCTCGACGTCACGCCTGGATAGGCGAAGTGGACCTGTTCGAGCTCGACGCGGCCAGTGACCGCGCCAGGGTCGATCGGGTCGGCGGCGGGAGGGGTCAGCGTGTCGATCCCCATCAGGCGGTTGATCTGCACCGACGACGCCCGCGCCTGCTGGTAGGAGTCGAAGACCTGGGACAGCTGCTGGATGGGCGAGAACAGCAGATCCAGGTACAGGAGGAACGCGATCAGCACCCCCGCACTGAGCTGGTGGTGGGTGACCAGGTCGTAGCCCACGCCGAGCACCACCACTGCGGCCACGTCGGAGAGGAGCTCGACGAAGGGGAAGTACAGCGCGACGAGCCTCTGCGCCCGGACCCGGGCGTCGAGGTAGCGGCGCCCGAGGTGCCGGAAGTCCTGCTGGCTGCGGTCCTCGCGGACGAAGGCCTGCGACTCGCGCACGCCCGACAGGCTCTCCTGCAGGTTGGCGTTGACCGCGGCGATGCGGTCCCGGGCCCGGTCGTAGGCCTGCGCCGAGAGGTGGCGGAACACGGCGGTCGCGGCGGCGAGCGGCACGACGACGACGAGCACCGACAGCGCCAGCGTCAGGTTCATGACGCACAGCGCGACACCGACGCCGGCGAAGGTGAACAGGTTGACCACCGCGGTGATGAGGCCGCTTTGGAGCAACGTCGAAAACGCGTCGACGTCGGTGGTCATGCGGGTCATGATCCGCCCGGCCATCTCGCGGTCGTAGAAGTCGATCGACAGCCGCTGGAGATGGGACCAGATGCGCACCCGCAGCGCGAACAGGAGCCGCTCCGCGGTGCGGCCCGTCACCAGCGTCACGACGACGGAGTCGACGAGGTCGGCGGCGGTGACCGCGAGGAAGATGGCACTCGCCAGGAGCAGCGCCGCGAGGGAGTGGCCGACCACGCCGTGGTCGACGCCCTGGCGGATCAGGTAGGGGCCCGCCAGGGTGGCGAGCGCGTCCAGGACGACGAGCAACAGGCCGAGGGCCAACGGCCGGCGGTAGGGCCGCACGAAGCGGCGCAGTGAGAACGACGGGTCGTGGCGGGCCTCGACGTCGACATCGATGTCCGGCACGTCGAGGGCCGGACCGAGGGCCTCGACCTTGGCCAGCAGCTCGGGCGTCGCGACCATGTTGCCCATCCAGCCGCCACCGCCGGCACCTGCCATCCCCCCCGCTCCCCCACGGGGTCCGAGCCCCGGTCCGAGGGCGGCCCGCCCGGTCGGCGTCGCCACGACCGCCCCTGGCTGCGGCGCTCGTGCGGCGGCCACCCAGGCCGACCGGGTGATACCCGGAGGCCCGCCGCCGTCCGGGCCGACGCCGCCGTCTCGGTCGAGGCTGACGTCTCGGTCGAGGCTGACGTCGACGCCCTCGGCGTCGTCACCCGGGCCGGAGAGCAGCAGCCGGTAGAGGCGACAGCGGCGGGTGAGCTCGTCGTGGGTGCCCTGGTCGAGGACCTTGCCGTGCTCGAGGACCACGATGCGGTCGGCGAGGTGGAGCGTGGAGCGGCGGTGGGCGATCAGCAACGTGGTCCGGCCGTGCATGACCCGCCGGAGCGTGGCGTGGATCCCCTCCTCGACCTTGGCGTCGACCGCGCTGGTGGCGTCGTCGAGGATCAGGATCCGCGGGTCGGTCATGAGGGCGCGGGCCAGCGCGATGCGCTGGCGCTGGCCACCCGAGAGCGTCAGACCGCGCTCGCCGACGACGGTGTCGTAGCCGTCGGGGAGATCGGTGATGAAGCCGTGCGCCTCCGCCGCGCGCGCCGCCTGCTCCACCTCCGCAGCGGTGGCGTCCGGGCAGCCGTAGGCGATGTTGGCGCGCACCGTGTCGGAGAAGAGGAAGCTCTCCTCGAACACCACGCCGATCTGGCAGCGCAGCGACGCCAGCGTGACGTCGCGCACATCGGTGCCGTCGATGCGCACCGCGCCCTGCTGCACGTCGTAGAAGCGCGGCAGCAGCAGCGCGACCGTGGACTTGCCCGAGCCGGAGGCTCCCACCAGGGCGACGGTCTCGCCGGCCGCCACCTCCAGGCGGAGACCGTCGAGGACCGGCTCGCTGCGCAGGTAACCGAAGTCGACGTCGTCGAAGGTGACGGCGCCTTCCACCTCGGGGAGGTCGTGCGCGCCGGGATGGTCGGCCACGCGGGGCACCGAGTCGAACAGCTCGAAGATCCGCGCCGCGCCGGCACGGGCCTGCTGGCCGACCGTGAGGATGCCCGCGAGCATGCGCGCCGGGGCCATGAGCTGGGCCAGGTAGGTGGAAAAGGCGAGGAACGTCCCGATCGTGATCCGGTGGCGCAGCGCCAGCCACCCGCCGAGCGCCAGGATGCCGACCTGGCCGAAGGAGGGGATGGCCTGGAGCAGCGGCTGGTACCAGGCCTGGATGCGCACGGCCCGCAGGCGCGAGCCGTACAGGTCCTCGCTGGCCGCGACCAGCCGATCCAGCTCCTGGCGCTCCTGCCCGAACCCCTTGACGACCCGGACCCCCGACACCGCCTCGTCGACGACGTTGGCCACCTGGCCGGCCCGTTGCTGGGCGTCCCAGGTGGCGGGGAACACCTTTTCGCGCATGCGGTACGCGACGACGAGCAGCGCGGGCACCACGACGAGGCTCACGAGTGCGAGGAGGGGGGAGAACACGAACATGATCACCAGCGACGCGGCGAGCAGCAGCGCGTTGCCGGTCATGACCGGCAGCAGCGACAGGAGGCCCTGGAGGAGGTTCACGTCCGAGTTGGCCCGGGAGACCAGCTGCCCCGTCTCCATCTCGTCGTGGGTGGCGAAGTCGAGGCGCTGGAGCTGGTCGAAGATCGTGTTGCGCAGGTCGTACTGCACGTCGAAGGCGACCCGCCCGCCCCGGTAGCGACGCACGTAGGCCGCGCCGAAGCCCGCCAGCCCGCAGCCCACCAGCAGCACGAGCCACCCCGCAAGTGGCGAGCGGTGGTGCAGGATGACGTTGTCCACCACCTGGCGCTCGATGGCCGGCACCGCCGCGGAGAGCGCCCCACCGAGCAGAGCGGCACCGAACGCGACCACGATGTTGCGCCGATGTGGCCGGAGGAAGGGGCGGAGGCGACGGATCCAGCCGGGCGGGCGTCGGCGCGCTGCTGTCACCGCGCGCGGAACGCGAGCGCCTGGTGACGGGTCATGCCACGACGGTACCCAAGTCGTGCGTCCCCAGCACCCCCTATCGTGGCGTCGAGCACGAAGGAGGCCCGCCCATGGCTGACCAGATCACCGAAGAGGCCTTCGGGGAGGAGGCCATCCGGTTCCTCGACGCCAACGCTCCCAAGCAGGTCGAGCGCCGCAGGGGCTGGGGGGAGGGCTCCGACCGCGTCGGGCTGTTCGTCGAGCGGACGCCCGAAGAGGAGCGCGCCGCCGTCTCGGACTCCAAGGCCTGGCGGGGCAAGGTGTTCGACGCCGGCTTCGGGTGGATCACCGGCCCGGCCCGCTGGGGCGGTCGGGAGCTCCCCGCGTCCTACCAACGGTGCTGGCAGGCCTTGGAGTCCCGCTACGACACCCCGTCGCAGGCGATCTTCGGCATCGGCCTCGGGATGATCGCGCCCACGATCGTGGCCCATGGCACCGATGTGGTGCGGGACCGCTACCTGCGCGACCTGTTCGCGGGCCGCATCGTCGCGTGCCAGCTCTTCAGCGAGCCCGTGGCGGGCAGCGATCTCGCCGGCCTGCAGACCCGCGCCGAGCGCGACGGCGATGAGTGGGTGGTCAACGGTCAGAAGGTCTGGACCTCGGGCGCCCAGTACAGCGACATCGGCGAGATCATCTGCCGGACCGATCCCGACGTCCCCAAGCACAAGGGGCTCACCGGCTTCGTGCTCGACATGCACGCGCCCGGTGTGGAGGTCCGACCACTGCGCCAGATGACCGGGGGGGCGTCGTTCAACGAGGTGTTCTTCACCGACGTGCGCATCCCCGACGACCACCGCCTCGGCGACGTCAACCAGGGGTGGGGCGTCGCCCTGACGACCCTCATGAACGAGCGGGCGGCGATCGGCGGCGGCGGCGTCGGCGTGGCCATCGACCTCCCCCGCCTGCTCGAGGTGGTCGCGCGGACCGGGCGGGGGGACGATCCGGTGGTGCGCCAACTGGTGGCCGACACCTGGATCAACGCCAACGTGGCCCGCTACACCAACCTGCGCGCCATGGAGCGCACGCAGCAGGGGGGCATCCCCGGGCCCGAGATGTCGATCGGGAAGCTGGCCCTCGGCTACAACCTGCTGCGGGTCGCCCGGCTCCTGTCTGCCGTGCTCGGACCCGAGCTCGTCGCCGACAGCGGCCGGTGGGGCACGTTCGCCTGGTCCCAGCTGGTGCTCGGCATCAGCGGCTTCCGGGTCGCGGGAGGCACGGAGGAGATCATGAAGAACATCATCGGCGAGCGGGTCCTCGGCCTGCCCAAGGAGCCCGCCGGGGCGTGACCGGCGTCGCCGGTCACGCCGTGCCGTCGGGCCCGAACAGGCTCGGCTGAGGATCCTCCTCCACCTGCACCCCCCAGGGCAGGTGCGCCATGAAGACCCAGGTCCTGCGATGGATCGTGGTCGGTCCGAAGGCCTGGAGCGCCATCTTGTGGCGGGGGCAGGGGTAGCCCTTGTTGGAGTCGAAGTCGTAGGCCGGGAAGTGCCGGGACTCGGCGCGCATCACCCGGTCCCGGGTGACCTTGGCCAAGATGGAGGCGGCCGAGATCGACAGGCACGTCACGTCGCCCCTGACGATGCGCGTCGTACACCCCCTCCCGACGAAGTCCCAGTTGCCATCCACGAGCACCTGGTCCGGCGCCACCCCGAGGCGGTCGATGGCGCGGCGGGCCGCGAGGCGCTGTGCTTCGGCCATGCCGAGGCGATCGCACTCCTCCTCCGTGGCGGCTCCGACCGCCCAGGCCCGGCACCACCCCGCGACGCGGTCGAAGAGCCGTTCGCGCTCGGGCTCGGAGAGCATCTTGGAGTCGCGCACGCCGTACACGCGGCGCTCCCGCGGCAGGACCGCCGCGCCGACCATGAGCGGGCCGGCCCAGGCGCCCCGCCCCACCTCGTCCACGCCGACGACGACGTCATGGCCGTCCATCCACAACGAGCGCTCGACGGCGAGGGTCGGCGCGACCGCCTTCGACGAGCGCGCGGTCCGGGGCCGTGCCTCCCCCGATCGAGCGCGCCCCGCGGCCACGACCGCCACGCTACCGGAGGCGGTCAGGCCGACAGGACCACGCCGGCTGCACCGGCGGTGACCTCCCCGACGACGACGAAGCCGGCCCCGATCAACCGGTCCACCTCGGACCGCTCGACCGAGGCGAGCAAGCCGCCCGAGGTCTGGGGGTCGTAGGCGATCGCCTCGATCGCGGGCGGAGCACTCGAGACGACCCGGGGCTCGAGATGGGCCCGGTTGCGGGCGTCGCCCCCGGTGCGCACGCCGCGCTCGGCCGCATCGAGCGCGCCCGGGTACAAGGGCAGGTGCGACCCGTCGAAGCGCAGCACGCACCCCGAACGCTCCGCCATCTCCCAGCCGTGGCCGAGCAACCCGAAGCCGGTCACGTCCGTCACCGCGTGCGGCGCCCCGGCGAGCGCGCCGAGCGCCTCGGCCGCGGCGCGGTTGAGGCGCCGCATCTCGGCGATCGCCGCGGCCTTGTCAGCCTCCGACCCCCCGGCGAGCACGATGCCGGAGCCGAGGGGCTTGGACAGCACGAGGACGTCACCCGGTCGGGCGCCGGCCTTGGTCCAGATCCGGTCGGGGTGGACCAGGCCCTGCACGGCCAGACCGAAGATCGGCTCCTCGGAGCGGATGGTGTGGCCCCCGGCCACCGAACCGCCGGCTTCGCGCACCACATCGGCCGCGGCCGCGAGGATCGCCGAGATCGCCTCGAGTGGCATCCGCTCCGGGAACGCCGCCACGTTCAAGGCGACCACGACCCGCCCGCCCATGGCGAACACGTCCGAGCAGGCGTTGGCTGCGGCGATCGCACCGAAGTCGCCCGGGTCGTCGACGAGCGGGGGGAAGAAGTCGGTCGTCGACACGAGCGCAAGGTCGTCGTCGAGCCGGTAGATGGCCGCGTCGTCAAAAGGGGCGAGGCCGACCAGCAGCGAGGGGTCGGCCGCGCCAGCCAGCGCGCGCACCAAGCCACTCAACGGCGCCGCGCCCCACTTGGCGGCGCACCCGCCGCAGGACGTCCACTCGGTGAGGCGGATGCCGACCAGTTGATCCATGGCTCTCCCATCGACGGCGATCCGCACCCGCGCACCCTATCGCCGCGCGCGCAACGGAGCGCGACGCGGCTCGGCTCGCCCGCCACGCCAGGGGCGCGTCCGCGCCCGAGGAAGCGCCGACCTGCTCGATCAGCTCCACATGCCGGGCGCGGCCGGCGTCGCTCGTGGCGGAGGTGCTTGCCCCGGAGGAGCGAGGAGCGCCTCACCGCGGGCCGCGCCGCTCGACCAGGTCGGGTCGAGCGACGGGGCGCGCAGGTGCACCGGGTCGTGGCCCCGCGGGCGCAGCTCCCACAGGAGCGCCGGCCGCTCGCCGTGCCATCGGAGCGCGAACGACAGGAGACCCCACGCGGTGGGCGCGTCGTGCACCTCGATGCCGTGCCCGAGCCAGCCGCCGGGGAGCGCGGCACACAGCGAAAGGCCCCCCGGCACCTCGTGCACCAGCATCGTGCGCACCAGCGTGCAGAGCGCCGCGGTGGCGCCCGCATCGGGCGAGCCGCCGTCGCGATCGGCCCCGACGCCGGGATCGCCGATGCGGGCGGGCCACGTGCAGGTCGCGCTGGCGTGCTCCAACACCCGCGCCAGCTTGTCCCCCGCGCCAGGTCGGCCCGCCATCGCATCGACGACCGCCGCCGAGAGGACCGTGGCGGGCGAGCAACCACCGAGGCGCTCGCGCTCGGCCAGGAGCCCGAGGCTCGACGCAGCCAGGACGACATCGTCTCCGGTCGCGGGACGCAGGCCGAGCGGCCAGCAGGCCTCGACCAGCGCCAGATCGACGCCGATGGAGGGGACGGCCATCGGCCGCTCGGCGTTGGCGCGAAGCGCCGCGGCCCACGACCCGACCGTCGCGCCGGCGTCGTGCTCGCCGAGCGCATCGAGCACCTCGGCCGCGTCGAGCAGCGCACGCACCCGGCGGAGCAGGGCCATCAGACCGGGACCGTCCTCGGTCACCCCGTCCCGCCGCGGGTGGCGCTCCCGCCACGGGCTGCGCCGGACCCATCCCGCGGCCAGGGCCACCGCGGGCACCAACGGACCGAGCAGATCAGAATCGCCGCTCAACCGCCAGTGGTCGCCGAGCGCCGCGAGCACCCTCGTGGTGATGTCCGCGCCGTCGGCGGGATCCTCGATGCGACCGTCCCGGCGCTGGCACGCGGCGGCAGCGGCGAGCACCTCGGCCGCCTCGGCATGCCTGCCCATCCGCTCACACGCGGCGAGGACGGCGTCGGGGCACGCGCCGGCGGGGACGCTCTGCGCGGCGAGGAGGAGATGCCCCTGGCTGGCGTGGAAGGCATCGGCCACGGGACCCGCCGGGAGCACGACCCGCAGACCGCGCTCGGTCAGCGCCCGCCACGACCGGGCGACCGCGTCGGGCCCCGGGACCCGGCCGGCCGGTGCTCGACCGGCGCGCCTCCCCCAACCCGACCTTGGCCCGTGATCATCCGGGTCGAGGCGCAGGACCACGCGCACCGAGGCACCGTGCGCGACCGGGAACACGAACGCGGCCTCGCTCCGACCTGGATCCCCGCGCGTCGAGGGGCGGGGCTCCTGGATCATGGGTGCGTGGGCCGACGCGGCGACGAGATCGTCACCGGCGACCATCGGGCGGGCCATGCGGGAGGGAACGGTCGGGAGCAGGATCGTGACACGACCGTCGACGAGCACCTCCTCCCCGTCGAGATCGACGCGCGCGATCGGCACCGCCCCGGCCCGGCCACTCGGGCCCACGCGGATCGCCAACGAAAACGGAGCCGGCGAGCGGTTGTCCACCTCGATCACACCGATCGCACCGAGATCGGGGTCCGACACGGCCCAGACCCGCTGCAGAGCATCCCCGCCGGGCACGCGCATGGCGGTCTCGACGACCGGCGTCAGGTCCACGAGGCGCTGGCGCACCGACGGGTCCTCGGCCGGGTGGCGCCAGCGGTCGTCGGTGCCGATCCACCAGTCCACGCACCACCCCTCGGGTGCGACGACGAGGCCGCGCGGATCGACCTCGACGCGCGCCGGAGCCGCCAGGCACCCGATCGAGGTCGAGCTCCCGGCGCCCGCGCCCGAGGCTGCCCTCATCGCTCGGCGGGGACCGTGATGTCCTCGAGCTCGGGCTTGGGCTGGCGCAGCATGAGTGCGGGGATCACGTCCGCAGCGGTCGTCTCACCGCCCACGACGGCTGCGACCTGCTCCGCGATCGGCAGCTCGACGCCGTGTGCGGCAGCGAGCTCGACGGCGGTGCGCGACGTCTTGATCCCTTCGGCGACCATGTGCATCTCCGCGACCACGTCGTCGATGGTGCGCCCTTTGCCGAGCTCCACGCCGACGTGGCGGTTGCGGCTCTGTGCGCTGGTGCAGGTCGCCACCAGATCGCCCATGCCGGCGAGGCCGCTGAAGGTCAAGGGATCGCCGCCGAGCGCGGCGCCGAGGCGGGCCAGCTCTGCCAGGCCGCGCGTCATGAGGGCCGCCTTCGCGTTGTCTCCGAGCCCCATCCCATCGCTCATGCCCGCCGCGATCGCCGTGACGTTCTTGAGCGCGCCGGCGATCTCACAGCCGATCAGGTCGGTGTTGGTGTAGACCCGGAACGAAGGGCGTGAGAACAACGCCTGCAGCCCCGTGGCGAGCGCCGGGTCCGACACGGCTATGACGCTTGCCGCCGGGCGGCCGGCGGCGACCTCGCGGGCGAGGTTGGGACCGCTCAGCACGCCCGCCGGGCTCTCGGGCAGGATCTCGCCGATCACCTCGCTCATGCGCAGCAGGGTCGTCGCCTCGAGCCCCTTGGTGAGGCTCACGACCGGCACACCGGGCCCGACGGAGGAGGACGCGGCGAGGAGCACCTCGCGAAAGCCGTGTGACGGCACCGCCATCACCACCACGTCGGCGTCGAGCAGCGCCTCCTCGAGGCGGGAGGTGGCCCGCAGGTGGCGCGGCAGACCGATCTCGGGCAGGTACCGGCGGTTGACCCGGGTCGCGTCGATCTCCTCGGCGAGCTTGGCGGAGCGGGCCCACAGGACCGTCGACACGTTGCGGCAGATCAAGCAGGCAACGGTGGTTCCCCACGACCCGGCACCGATCACCGCCACCTTCGTCGCCACCGTATGCACGCTACTCGTGGGGCCGACGCCGCAGCCGGCCGTATGATCGTCCGGTGGACCTGCCCGCCCGGCCATCGTCGCTGCGGCTGGGTCGCGACGCCGTGCTGGTACCGGTCAAGGCGTTTGCCGAAGCCAAGGTCCGCCTCGCGCCCGCGCTCGACGCCGACGCCCGCGCCTCGCTGGCACGCGCCATGGCCGAACGGGTGGTCGCCGCAGCAGATCCGCTCCCGGTGGCCGTCGTGTGCGACGACCGGGAGGTGGCGTCGTGGGCTCGGGGGCTCGGCGCGCTCGTGATCTGGGAGCCGGGACAGGGGCTCAACCGCGCCGTCGAGGCCGGCGTCGGCCGCCTGGCACGAAGCGGTGTCCGACTGGTCATCGTGGCGCACGCCGATCTCCCCCTGGCCACGGACCTGGCGTGGAT
>Ga0075030_100004572_pt1 | contig 12493 bp, 11 predicted proteins | sample LitLauG_LLR_2012_FD_71393 | JGI IMG/M metagenome (GOLD analysis project Ga0075030, IMG submission 71393) | Freshwater sediment microbial communities from Pennsylvania, USA - Little Laurel Run_MetaG_LLR_2012 | ecosystem: Environmental > Aquatic > Freshwater > Creek > Sediment | place: USA... | reverse complement strand
GGCTCACCGACGCGACACCGGGTTCGGCGAAGGGGATGCACCTGATGGTCACCGACGCCCTGGCGGTCGCGGACGAACTGCGAGGTCGAGGGGTCGACGTGCACGGTCCGTACCACTTCGTCGACGGGGTCGTGGTGGAGGGTGCGCTGTCGCCTCGAGCGCCCTACGAGACCTTTCTCGATTTCGCCGATCCCGACGGCAACACCTGGATCGTGCAAGAAGTTCCAGCGGACAACTAGTTATTCTCGAGAACTCGACCGGGTCCCCCACGGTACGATTGTTCGCCGACGAGTAGTGAGAGAGCGATGCGACGCAAGAGCGAAGGCGACTCGAGTCGCCAGCGGGTTCCTCAACCGGTCCTCAAGACGCGCATCGCGTCGGGTCGCGGTGCGATGGAGCAACCCAACGTCACTCACGACGGCGAGGCCGCCTTATCGCCCAAATTCTGGTTGGCCATTGTCGTGACGGGAGTCGCGACCGGCCTCTTCGGCGCCGGTCTCATGGCCCTGTTGCAATTCGTGGAGAAAGTGTCCTTTGGCTTCCACGGCGGCAGTTACCAGGCCGCGGTCGCGGCGACGTCGCCGCTGCATCGGGTCCTCGTGCTGACCCTCGCCGGTCTCATCGGGGCGGTGGGCTGGTTCCTCGTGCGCCGCTACCTAGGTCACGAAAAGTCTGAGATCGACGACGCGCTGTGGAACGGAGATGGCGAATTGGGCGCTCGACGCAGTCTTGCGACGTCGGTGATCTCGGAGGTCGTGATCGGGATGGGGGCGTCCGCGGGTCGCGAGGCCGCGCCGAAGTTGATGGGGGGAGCGTCGGGGAGCGTGCTCTCGCACTGGCTACACCTCTCACCCGCGCAGAAGCGTCTCCTGGTGGCCTGCGGCGGCGGCGCGGGATTCGCGGCGGTCTACAACGTGCCCCTCGGCGGGGCCATCTTCACCGCCGAAGTGATGTTGGGCAGTTTCGCCCTGCCGACCGTCCTCACCGCCCTGGTGTGCTCGCTCACCGCGACGTTGACCGGCTGGCTATTCCTGTCGAGGTCGGCGACATACGTCGACGTGCCGACCTATCACTACAGCGGTTCGATCATGGTGTGGTCCGTGGTCGCGGGGGTGGTCATTGGCCTCTTGTCGGTCGCGTACGTCCGCCTACTGGGTTGGGTCTCGCACTATCGCGCGCGCGGCACCACGCTGCTGTGGGTGATGCCCCTGGCCTTCGCCGTGGTCGGGGTCGTGGGTATGCGCTACCCGCAGCTGTTCGGCAACGGCAAGGACATCGCTCACGACGCCTTCGTCGGTGTCGGCGGCGCGGGACTGCTCTTCGCCCTCTTCGCGCTCAAACCCCTCGTCACCGCCCTGACGCTCGGCAGCGGCGCGGCCGGCGGCGTGTTCACGCCCTTCCTGGCGACGGGGGCGGTCCTGGGTGGTTTCCTCGGTCTCGCGTGGACGCACGTCTGGCCCGGTGCGCCCGTGGGCGCCTTCGCCCTCATTGGGGCCGCCGCGATGATCGGTGCCTCCATGCAGGCTCCCCTCGCGGGCCTGGTGTTGGTCATCGAGCTCACCCACAGCGGTTTCGACCTGATGCTGCCCATGATGACCGCGACGGCCCTGGCGACGTTGGTCGGCCGGCACATCGACGGATATTCGATCTATTCGGCGCGACTGCCGCGGCGCGACGAATGAACGACGCGCTGCGCATCCGACCCGGACGGGCGAACGAGGCGACGCGTCTGCGCGCGATTCGACTCGAGGCACTCCTCGATTCCCCCGACGCCTTCGGCGACACCTACGAGGAGTGCCTCGCGTGGGATGACGCGACCTGGGAGCGTTACGCGCGCGAGTGGAACTTCTACTTCGCCGAGCTCGACGGCGAGGTGGTGGGAATGGCCCGGGGCGAGGCGCACCACTCGCGCCCCGACTCACGCTGGCTGTTCGCGATGTACGTGGCCCCGCGCGCGCGCGGCACGGACGCGGCGCGAGGGTTGGTGGACGTGGTGAGCGCCTGGGCGGTGTGCGAGGGGGTCGACGCGCTCTACCTCTACGTGTCGAAGGCCGTGCCACGCGCGAAGGCCTTCTACGAGAAGGTGGGTTTCGTAGCGACGGGCCCGTCACTGTGCATGTCGCGCGACGCGAACCTGGTGTGCGAGGAGATGCGTCGCGACCTCTCCGACCGTGCGTTCCGCGTCGAGCAGGTGCCCGCCGCGAGGCTCTACGACCTCCGCCGTCGCGTCTTGCGCGAGGACCGCGCCGACGTGGACGTGACCAATCCCGGCGACGACCTCGCGACGTCGCGGCACTACGCCGGCGTCGTCGGTGATCGGGTGGTGGTGAGTGCGTCGTTCTACGCGGCGCCCGCGCCCGCGACGGTTCCCACGGCGGGACCCACGGCGGAGCCCTCGTTCCAACTGCGTTACATGGCGTGCGACGACGACCTCCGGGGCAAGGGTCTGGGGGGACGGGTCCTGACGCACGCCCTCGACGACCTGGTGCGTCAGGGCGCGCGCCGCGCGTGGGCCTACGCCCGCGTGGGCGCGCGGGATTTCTACCGGCGCGCGGGCTGGAGCGAGGTCGACGACTCCCTGTTCGTGAGCGCCGAGACCGGTATCGACCACGTGGTGATCTACCGGGACCTGGCGTCAACGTCGACCCTTGGTTGACTAAGTTGTTCCCATGCGCAACCAGCTCCGCTACATCATCGCCGCCGTCATCGTGGTCGTCGGCATCGTCGTCATCGTCGCCACCCAGGGCTCGAGCAAGAAGACGCCGACGGTCACCACCACGACCGCGCCCGCGTCGCCCGTCGCACCGTTGACCGGTCTCCCGGACCCCTCGGGCACGGCTCTGCACCGGCCGGCGCTGACCGTCAAAATCGAGAACGACCCGAACTCGCTCCCCCAGTACGGGGTGGACCAGGCCGACGTCGTCTACGAGGAGATCGTCAACGGCGGCATCACCCGATTGGCCGCCATCTTCAACCAGAACGCGCCGGCCAAGATCGGGCCGGTGCGCTCGGTGCGCCCGACCGACACGTCGATCGTCTGGCCGCTCGGCGGCATCTTCGCCTTCTCCGGCGGAGCGCAGTACGCGATCGACTCCATCTCCACCGCGCCCGTCAAGTTGATCACCGAGGGCGTGGCGGGACCGGCCATGTTCCGCGACCCGGGCCGCATCGCCCCCTACAACCTGTACGGCATCACCCCGTCGTTGTTCAAGTTCGGTGGCACGCCCACTCCCCCCAAGCCCCTCTTCTCGTATCGCCCGCTCGGCCAGGCGGCCGTGGGGACCGCGGTCTCGCAGTTCGTCGTGCCCTTCCCGAGCTTCTACCCGGTGACGTGGACCTGGAACACCACGACGCACTCCTGGGACCGTTCCACCGTCTTCGGTGGCAAGGACTACACCGGGACGCACACGCGCATGTCGCCCAAGAACGTGATCGTGATGCACATCAACTACATCAACGGCCTGGGCACCCCGGCCTCCTACGCCGACCTCACCCACGGGGGCGTGGTCAACGTCTTCACCGACGGGAAGGAGATCACCGGCACCTGGGCGCGACCCAACCACGACAAGACCAAGCCCCTGGTGTACCTCGACTCGTCGGGGAAGACCATTCGCCTCACGCCGGGCCAGACCTGGGTCGAATTGCTCGACAATGGTCCCGCGCTGACCATCACGCACTAGGCGGCGTCCGTGCGCGTGGGGAACATGTACGGTCCCGACCACACGTTCCTCGGCGTCCCGAGCGCGGACCCCGACGATCCCTCCCAGTGGTCCGACAGTGGTGCGGTCATCCTGGGTGCCCCCTTCGACGGGGGGACGTCGTATCGCGCCGGGTGCCGCTTCGGCCCCCAAGCGATGCGCGCGGCGGACTACCTGCCCCACGACGGGAGTCGTCCGAGCCTCGCGCTCGGGGTCGACGGGTTGATCGATCTCGCGGTCAAGGACCTCGGCGACGTGGAGATGCCCTCGGGCGACACCGAACGTTCGTTGGCTGAGCTCGAGGCGCGCGTCACGCAGATCGCCGCGGCCGGGGTGGTGCCCATCATCCTCGGTGGCGACCACACCATCGCCCTGCCCGACGTCACCGGGGTGGCGCGTCACGTGGGCTGGGGGCGCGTGAGCGTGATCCACTTCGACGCCCACGCCGACACCGGCGACTCCCAGTGGGGATCGCTGCACGGCCACGGCACGCCCATGCGTCGCTTGATCGAATCGGGGGCCTGCCGTGGCGACCGGTTCATCCAGATCGGCTTGCGCGGCTACTGGCCCGAACCCGCGACCCTGGAGTGGATGGCCGACCAGGGCATGCGTTCCTTCGAAATGAGCGAGGTTGTCGCGCGCGGGCTCGACGCCGTACTTGACGAGGCCTTCGTCCTCGCGCTGGATGATTGCGACGCGGTCTTCTTGTCGGTCGACGTCGACGTGGTCGATCCCGGGTCGGCGCCGGGCACGGGCACCCCGGAACCCGGGGGCTTGACCAGTCGACAGCTCCTCGACGCGGTGCGGCGCATCACGATGGAGCTACCCCTGGCGGGCATGGACGTGGTGGAGGTCGCCCCCCCATACGACCACGCCGACATCACCGCGTACCTGGGCAACCGCGTCGTCCTCGAGGCCCTGGGGGGCATGGCCTGGCGCGCCCGGGCCCGCCGGGGCGAGACCGTGCGCCGGCCGGCCGATCCCCTGCTCGAGGGCCGTTAGGCGTTCATCGACGCGAGCACCGTGGCGATGACCTCGTCGCTGGTATCGGGGTGCAAGAACGCAAAGCGCGCCACCATCTCGCCCTCCCAGCGCGTGGGGGTGACGAAGGCCACCTGGTCGCGCAGGAGCTGCTCGCTCCAGGTGAGGTACTGCGACTCGCTCCAACCCGGACGGCGAAAGAGCACGATCGACAAGCTGGCGGGCCGCACCAGCTCCAGGTGGTCACTGGCCTCGACCATCGCGGCGGCCCGCTCGGCGAGGTCGATGGCCGCCTGGGTGGCCGTCTCGTAGGCGGTCACCCCGTAGGTGGCCAGCGAGAACCAGAAGGGGAGACCGCGCGCGCGACGCGACAAGTGGATCGCGTAGTCCGACGGATTCCAGTCGTACTCCTCGTCGTCCCCGCCGTGCAGCACGTCGAGGTATCCGGCCTGCTGGGCCAGGAAGTGGCGGGCGGTCGCGGGATCGCGGTAGAGCAGGGCGCAGCAGTCCAGCGGGGCGAACAACCACTTGTGCGGATCGACGATGAAGCTGTCGGCGTGGCGAATGCCCGACAACAGGTCGCGACGATCGGAGAAGAGCGCCGCGCCGCCGTAGGCGCCGTCGACGTGGAACCACAACTCGTGCTCGCGCGCGTAACTGCCTAGTCCTTCGAGGTCGTCCACGATGCCCGCGTTGGTGGTACCCGAGGTGGCGACGATGCCGATCACGTTCTCGGGGTGGGGGTCGTCGCGCAACGCTCGCTCGAGATTCGCGCGCGTGAAACGGTGGTCGTCGGGTTCGACGAGCAATGGTTCGATGCCCAGGACGTGTAGCGCCTTGCCGATGCTCGAATGAGCGTCCGCGGAGATCGCGAAGCGTAGTTGGTGAGCGGCGATGTCGGGGCGCCGCGTGCGTCCCACGTCGCGTCCGACGGTCAGGGCGGACAGGTTACCGCTCGAACCGCCCGACACGAAGGCGCCCCCCGAGCCGGTGGGCAGGCCCGCGCGCGCCGCGAGGAACTCGAGCGCCTGGTTCTCGGCGATCACCACGCCGGCGCTCTCGAGCCAACTCGTGCCGTTGAGTCCGGAACAGGCCACCACCATGTCGAAGAGCAGTGAATTCTTCGAGGGGGCGTTGGGGATGAAGGCGAGAAAGTTCGGCGAATCGATGGAGACGATGTGCGAGGCGAGTTCGTCGCGGAAGAAGGCCAGGACGTCACCGGGGGCGTGGCCCTCCGCGCTGATCATGCCCTCGAGGGAGGGTCGGGCGACGGGCGAGTGACTACCGAAGTCGAGTGGCGCTTGGTGCTCCAAGCGGTCGCGACAGTATTCGAAGATGGCGTCGGTGAATGCCTGATCGTAGGTGAACATGGGGTGCGCCATGGCACGTCCTTTCGTTAGGCCTCAAACATCGTAGAAGGTCGCGGGTCCCCGGCGAGGGCCCCGAGTAACATCGGCGCATGTCACTGGCGCGAGTGGGGTTCCTCGGACCCGAAGGATCCTTCTCCCACGAGGCCGTGGCCACCCTGGGTGACGTCGAGGCCGTCGCGTGTGGTTCGATTGCTGACGTGCTGGCCGACGTGAGCGACGGTTCGCTCACCACCGGCCTCGTCCCCCTGGAGAACGCCATTGAGGGGACGGTATCGGCCACCATCGACGGACTGGTCTTCGACCACGACCTGGTGATCGTGCGCGAGGTCGTGCTACCCATTCACCTGCACTTGCTGGCCCGGCCCGGCGTCGCGCCCGCGCAGGTGACGCGCGTCGCCAGCTACGTGCACGCGTTAGCGCAAGTGCGCGGCTACCTGGCCACGTTGCCGGGCGCGAGGATCGATCACACCACGTCCACCTCCCAAGCGGCGCGCGAGACCGCCGAGTCGACCGAGCCGTGGGCCGCGGTGGGCTCGGCGATCGCCGCCGAACTCTTCGGCCTGGAGATCATCGCCGCCGACATCGCTGATCACCCGGAGAACGCGACGCGTTTCGTCGAAGTCGGTCGCGGGGCGATTCCGGCCCCCACGGGACACGACCGCACGTCGATCGTGTGTTTCCAAGACGCCGACCGTCCGGGTTCGCTCTACGGCATCCTGGGCCGCTTCGCCGCGCGGGACATCAACTTGACCAAGCTCGAGAGCCGACCCACGAAGCGGGGGCTGGGCGACTACTGCTTCGTGATCGAATTCGACGGCCACGTCGGCGACGACCTCGTGGCCGACTGCCTGGCCGATCTCCAGGCCCACCTGGTGCGCGTCAAGTTCCTGGGCTCGTATCCGGTGACGGGTGAGGAGGCGCGCGACCGGCGCGCCGAGGTGGGCGCCGCGCGCGGCGCCGCGCGCGAATGGATCGAGACTCTGCGCGCGCGCATCGCGCCCTGACGCGAGGCTGTCGACGTCGAAGACTAGGACACCGCTCGGCGCAACGTGGCGATCTCGTCGGCCATTGAGCGATAGTGGTCGAGCGGGGGGACGTCCAGGCCCGCGACCTTGGCGCGGTCGTCCCAGGAGCGCAACGCCAGCGCGGCGCTGAAGCTGGGGTGGGCTTCGAAGCGTTCGCGCTCGTCGGTGCTGAGCGACCCTCCCTGAGCGACGAAGGTGACTTGGGACGCGTAGGAGAGTTGGTCGAAGTAGTCGGGGTCGATCGTGCACCGCCAGCGTTTGGCGATGACGTGCAGGGCGACGGGTTCGGCCACCTCGGGTCCGAAGAGGGGGTCGAGGATGCGCGCGCCGAGCACGGCGTGGTCGCCGCTCACCGGAATGACGTCGTCGGTGCTCTCCTCGGGTGCGAGGAACCAGCCCACGTCGTGGAAGAGGGCGGCGGCGATGAGTTCGCGGGTGGCCCCGTCGTCGAAGGCCAACGCCGCGCACTGCAGCGCGTGGGCCAGGCCGGTCACGTCCTCGCCGTACTTGCGATGTCCGTGCGTCGTGTAGAGGGCGAACAGGTCGTCCACCGTGTGGGGGAGAAGGTCGTCCACGTCACGACCTCGTGCGCTGAGTGGGCGAAAGGGACATAGCGACACCCTAGAAAACCAGGGTAACGACGCGGTGTCCACTCGGATACCGCGCCATGGCGTCGCTCGTCACCCGGAATTTACGTTGGCGGAGGGAGTGGGATTTGAACCCACGGTGGGCAAGCCCACGCCGGTTTTCAAGACCGGTACATTCGGCCGCTCTGTCATCCCTCCGTCGTCGATTCTAGACGACGGGTGATCAGCCCTTTTTGCGAGCGCGGGCGCGGCCGGGCTGGTCCAAAATGACCTTGCGCAGGCGCACCGACTTCGGGGTGACCTCAACCGCCTCGTCTTCGGCGATGAACTCGAGCGCCTGTTCCAGCGAGAGGATCGTGGCCGGCGTGATGCGCTCGGTGTGGTCCGAACCGGAGGCGCGCATGTTGGTGAGCTTCTTCTCCTTGGTCGGATTGACGTTCATCTCGTCGGCGCGCGCGTTCTCACCGATGATCATGCCCTCGTAGACCTCGACGCCGGGGCCAATGAACAAGGTGCCGCGCGGTTCGAGATCGATCAGCGCGTTCGCCGTCGTCGGTCCGCGGCGGTCCGCCACCAGGACGCCGTTTTGACGCAGTCGGATGTCACCGAACCAGGGCTCGTAGCCGTCGAAGTTGCTGTGCATCATCCCCGAACCGCGGGTCTCGGTCATGAACTCGGTGCGGATGCCCACCAGGCCCCGCGCCGGGATCCGCCACTCGAGACGGACCCAGCCGGTGCCGTGGTTGATCATGTCGGTCATCGTGCCCTTGCGCGTGGCGAGGAGCGTGGTGATGTTGCCGACGAATTCCTCGGGGGTGTCGATGGTGACGTGCTCGACGGGCTCGTGCACCTTGCCGTTGATCTCGCGGGTCACGACCTGGGGCTTGCCCACCGTGAGTTCGAAACCCTCGCGACGCATGGTCTCGATCAAAATGGCCAACTGCAACTCACCGCGACCCTGGACTTCCCACGCGTCGGGCCGGTCGGTCGGCAGCACGCGCAACGACACGTTGCCCACGAGTTCCTTGTCCAGACGATCCTTGACCTGACGCGCGGTGAGGAGCTTGCCCTCGGTGCCCGCGAGGGGGGAGGTGTTGATGCCGATGGTCATGGACAAACTGGGCTCATCGACGCTCAGGGGCGTGAGAGCCACGGGATTGTCCGGGTCGGCCAGGGTCTCGCCGATGGTGATCTCCTCGAAACCGGCGACGGCCACGATGTCGCCGGGCCCGGCGCTCTCGGCCGGGACTCGGTCGAGCGCCTCGGTGATGAAGAGCTCGGTGATCTTGGCGAACTCGATAGTGCCGTCGATGCGACACCACGCCACTCGCGCGCCGCGCTCGAGGGTACCGTTGACGACGCGGCACAGCGCCAGGCGACCCAGGTAGGGCGAGGCGTCGAGGTTGCACACCAGGGCTTGGAGACCGTGGCCCTCTTCGAACACCGGGCACGGGACGTAGTCGGCGATCGTCTGGAACAACGGCGTGAGGTCGCCCGACGTGTCGTTGATATCGGTGGAGGCCCAGCCCTGGCGGGCCGAGGCGTACAAGATCGGGAAGGAGATCTGGTGCTCATCGGCGTCGAGGTCCAAGAAGAGGTTCTCGACTTCCTCGACCACTGCTTCGGTCCGGGCGTCGGGTCGGTCCACTTTGTTGATCACCAGGACCACGGGCAGTCGGGCCTCGAGGGTCTTGCGCAGGACGAAGCGGGTCTGGGGGAGCGGACCCTCGGCGGCGTCGACGAGCAGGATGACGGCGTCGACCATGGCGAGTCCGCGTTCGACCTCGCCACCGAAGTCGGCGTGGCCGGGGGTGTCAATGATGTTGATGGTGAGGTCGTTCCACTTGACGGCCGTGTTCTTGGCCAAGATGGTGATGCCCTTTTCGCGCTCGAGGTCCCCGGAGTCCATGACGCGGTCGGTGACCGCCTCGTGGGCCGTGAAGGAACCCGTCTGTCGCAACATGGCGTCCACCAGGGTGGTCTTGCCGTGGTCGACGTGGGCGATGATGGCGATATTACGGAGGGAGGTGCGCAGAGTCATGGCCTCACTACGCTAGTAGGCCCAGCGCCGGGCCCCATCTCGCGTCGCGCTACGCCGCGCGCACGAGCCCGACGCGACGTTGGGCGACCGCCGCGCGCACGAAATCACGACCGCCGGCGCGCACGTTCTCCATCGTGCCCTCCACCCCCAAAAGAAGTCCCGCATCAGGCCACAGGCCGAGGTAGCGGCGAGGGGCCACTCCCTCGGGATGGGCGAGAGCCTCGACCGCCAAGTCACTGCGCAGCCCGTGACCGGCACTCTTTCCGGGGTGGCCCGAGCGAAGTCGCAGCACGACGCGGTCGGCCCCGTGGCCGATCACGACGTCGCGACGTCCGCGCAGGGTGGTGCGAGCGCCGGCGACGTCGAAGTACACGTCGGTCGGGGCCATCCGCCAGTCGTCGAGGTCCTCGACGCATTCGAGGACGGTGGTCGCCCAGTTCAACGCTTCGGCGGTGATCAGCCCGAGCACCGGGTGAGGTGCCGTCGCGAGCCAGTGACCCAGTGAACCCGCCCGCGCGTAGCCCGACGCGGCACGTAATAGTTGGTCGGCCACTTCGTCGCGCACGGCCTGCGAGAGGGCGTCGGACGTGTCTCGCGCCCGACGCAGCGCGTTGTTGCCCAGGATGCGGCGCGCCGTGACGGGCGACCAGGCGAAGGGGGCCGAGGGACGTCCCGCCCGTTCGACCAGCCAGGCGTCGAGGCGCCGGCGGTCCGGGTGGGGTACGGCGCGAAGCCGACTGGCCAGGCTGAGCCGGTGGTCGTCGGTGAGCCGGGCGACGTCATCAGGTCCGCCGTCGACCACGGCGCGCAGATGACTCGCCGTGAGGCGACGGTGAAGCAGGGCGTTCACGCGGCCACCTCACCGCGCATCGCGGTCACCACGTCGTCGACTCCCCGTAGCAGGAGTTCGGGGGTGACGTCGTGGGTCCAGACCTCAGCGGTGGCCGTGGAGAGGATCGAGGTGCGCAGCGGTACCACCGAGGTGCGCAGCGTCTGCACCAGTGCGTGGAAGCGCATCAGGCGCTCGGAGTGCACGCCCAACGGCGACGTGGTGACGTCCACGAGGGCGACGTTGGCGCTCTCCCCGTGCAGTGATCCCACGATGAGGTCGACCACGTCACGAAGTTCGAGATTCCCGCCACCGAGGACCTGGCGCGCGCGTTGCGCGCTGCGTGGTCGCCAGGCGCTCGGGATCTCCCCGAGAACCGCGCGCAGAGTGGTGACGTGAGCGGTGACGTCGGCGCGCAGTCGCGCCGCCAGTTCGGCGTCGAGGTGATCGACGGTCTCGAGTAGCGGGTCACCCGGTCGGTCCGCGCGCCACGCGCAGAGTGCGTCGTCGTACGGGTCACCGACGTGCACCCCGGCGACGAGCAGGCGGGTCACGAGGGCGACGATCACGCCGCGCGACCGACTGAGGGTCGCGTCGGCGAGGTCGCGAGTGGTGACCGATGGGCGCAGTCGCGCGCCCGACACGATGAGGGGAGCGTCGAGACGTTGCGCACCGAGGATGTCGTAGGCGTGGTCCTCGAGAAGAGCGCGCAGCCCCGCGGCGGTCGTGTCGTCACGGCGGGGTCGGCGCGCGCGATCACCGCGCAGCGCCTCCATCAGTTGTTCGGGCACCGGGGTCATCAACGTCGTCACGCGTCAACTTTGACGATGCGTTGTGACATGACTAGCCTCGAAGCGTGTTCGCCACCGGCTTCTCGCCCGCCTTCGATCTCGTCTTCGGCGTCTTCGTCGTGGCAATCATCGTGCTGACGGTGCTGACGGTGCGCTTCGTGATTCGCCGCGACCGCTCGCGGCGCTAGTCGCGCGCGTCGAGCCGCTGTCGTAGCTCGTCGAGTGAGCGTCCCAGGTCGGCGATGGCGCGCTCGATCACCGAGAGGCGGGCCGACAGCGTGTGATCGACGCGATCGTCGACGCGACGGTCGACCTGGTCGCGCAAGCGCGAGTCGAGCGAGTCGACCAGGGGTTGCGCCAGGTGCTTGAGGCGGGCGAGCAATTCTTGGGGAGTCTCGCTCGATGACGTCGCGTCACTCATGGTTCCAGCCTAGGGCGCGCAGTAGACGCCGAAATTGAACTGGAGGGTGTTGAACTGCCCGGCCCAGGGCGCGGTGACCAGCGTGTGTTCCTGGCTCCGTAGGGCGCTCGTGGGGGTGCAGGTGGCGTTGAAGGCGATGTAGCCCAGGATGTTGTGTCCATTGGACCCCGCGATGCGCACCGGTCCGCCGCCGCCGAAGGCGATCGCCTCAAAGACCGGCATCGTCAGGTTGGTGAGTCCGTAGTTGCGATACTCCGATTGCTCGGCGTACACCCCGGGGTGCAGAGAGGGATCGACCTGGGTGAGGCCGGCGCTCCAGCCCTGGAGCATGGCCGTCCAGAAGCTGGCGTAGCGGGCGATCGTCGCGGGGGAGGCGCCCGCGGGAGCGTCGAGGGCGGAATGGTTGTCGGGGTACCCCTCGGGGTCGAGGATGACCCAGTTCGGTTTGAGGTTCACCCCGTGGAGTCGGTACTGGTCGATCTGCTGCGCGACCCACTGACCGGCCAGATACCCGTGGCTGTAGTAGGTCGCCGACGTCTGGGTCGCCGGCGACAACGGACCGCTGACCGTCCAGAACGAGAGCCAGGTCTCGCGTTTCTTAGCGGCGGCGATGCTCTGTCCCATCAAGAAGTCGGGTGACTGGGACACCGTGGCGGGCGAGGGATACGAGATCCACGGCGCCGTCAAGGTGCCCAGGCCACCCGTCTCCGAGATGATGGGCCACCCGTCGCTGATGGCGCGGCCCCAGTC
>Ga0075030_100004566_pt1 | contig 12500 bp, 17 predicted proteins | sample LitLauG_LLR_2012_FD_71393 | JGI IMG/M metagenome (GOLD analysis project Ga0075030, IMG submission 71393) | Freshwater sediment microbial communities from Pennsylvania, USA - Little Laurel Run_MetaG_LLR_2012 | ecosystem: Environmental > Aquatic > Freshwater > Creek > Sediment | place: USA... | reverse complement strand
CCGATATATTTTCTGATTTAGATATCGTAATTGGCTTTTTCATTAGATCTTTTACAACATCCATATCAAAATCAGATCTTTTTGACAATAAAAACCCCATTGTAATTATCAATTATGAAATTCAGAAAAATGGCCAAATAGATTACATGTAAGACTATTCGTTTTATGATAAGCATCTTTGGAAATTTTCCACAGGATCAAAATAAATTCAGCAACTTTGTTTCAGAAATAGTCTTAACATAAAAATAAAAAACGGCAGCAGATGTTTTTACTTGCTCCACATCTTTTGCCAAGTTTCAGCAAATTTATTCATCATGTCTCCATAGGTTTTTACTTGTTCCATGCCAGACTGATTGAATACCTTCTGCCAGTTATCACCAAATTGTTTGAATGTTTTAATTCCTGCCTCACTCATGGATTTTTGCCAATTATCAGTAAATTGGCTCAATGTTTGTTCACTGGACTCTTTTAGTGCCTTTTCCATGACATCCTTGTACTTTGATTGAACGTTTTTAGTTGCCTCTTGAAGAGACTCAAAGGCATCCATCCAAGACTTGAGTGATTTATTATATTCAATCCACAATTTGTCCCAATCTTTAGGTGGAGATTCTTTTGACATAGACATGTATTGTCGTATTACTTGATAAGACTATTGATCAATTATCATAATGTATCTCCCGGTTCAAACAAGAATAATGATTTACCACAATAGATAAAATCAATCAAGACACAAACTAGATATTGAATGTATCAAGTTCAGCGTTTAAGAACGAGGATATTATTCCATCAGAGTTTACATGTGATGGCCAGGATCTGTCGCCACCTCTTAGCATAACAGGTGTACCAAAAAATGCAAAAACTCTATCAATTATAATGGATGATCCAGATGCCCCAATGGGAACTTTTACACATTGGATTGTTTGGAACATTCCTTCTCACAAGACACAGTTTGCAAGAGATGAAAAGTTTGATTTTGCTCAAGGACGTACAAGTTTTGGGACAACACAATATGGAGGACCATGCCCTCCATCTGGTACTCATAGATATTTTTTTAAAATTTATGCATTAGATACAAAACTAGATCTAAAACATGGAGCAAGTGTAAAGGAACTACAGAGTGCAATGTCAGGACATATTATTGACCAAGCTGTACTGATGGGAAAATATTCTAGAAGCTAAGTGCATAAACGGATTATTTTTTCTGAAGCTCTTTTTCTTTTTTAAAGTCAGAGATTCCAATCAATATTCCAATAATAAATGCAATTATACCAATTGCCACCATTCCCATGGACGCCTGAACCAAACCACATTGTATTTCAAAGGACGAGTTACAGTTTTTACTCAAGAAGGGATCCTCACCTATAAGGACATTAATTTTTACGGGTTGACTTCCAGTATCAGAAATTTTAATTGCGTACAATCCTCCCCCCTGATTGCTTTTCTGTATGATATGATACAAAAATCCGTCCTTGCTTTCTTTTTCAAATATCATACCATTTGGTTCTATCCCCTCCAGCTTGACAGAGCCAGATGATGGAGTGGTATGTATTATGAGGACATTATGTTCCCAAAGTTGATCAGAGCGAATTGTAAGATTAGCAAATTGATTTGGCAAGATTTCTTTATTTGTCATCAAGCTGGATTTAATTCCAAGAATTGGCTCAACAGATTGATATGACAAGTCAAAAAGATTAGCTCCAATCACGACTACAATCAAACCAATTGATGCAATTATGGGACCTCGTGCTAGGAACAATTTTGTCAAGTGTGTAAAATTTTTAAAGTGCCTAATAAGAAACTTGCAGTAATTTATCACCCAGAAAACTTTTTTTCCTTAGGGATTAAAACATGATTACTTTACAATTATGCAAAGAGGCTTTCTCATACAAAGCAGAGTAATAACAGACAAGATTTTTTCGTTATGATGAAGTATCTTCCATTTGACTATTCTTTTTAGAGACTCTGAAGACGTGGATTCGATTTTAGCTAATATATCATAGTCACCAATAACTTCCAAAACCTCTACAATACCGTCGATGGAGCGGAGTTGCTCGATGGCATCTTTTAGATAGTCAGACTTGCATTTTATCATAACATGTGCTGTTGCCATATCATGAGACGATTGTGTATCAAATTCCTCATGCATAAAACTTGTTGAAAATTTGTGTATCTAAGAATTATCTATATGTTGTACATGTACTCTGTTATTGCCAAAAAACTTTAGTGTACACATGTAAAATTATATAAACTATACCGGGCGACAAATTAATTCATAGGTAACATACAGATTAATGTTTATGATGGTCTATCTACCCTAGCAGAATACACACTTTGAAAAAAATTCTCATGATTATAATAATTGCAATTTGCATCATGGTGCCTCAAGATATATTTTCAACTACATCACCTCAAAGTCAAGCATCATCTATCTCTGGGAGTGATTATTCATCACCCATCCATCTTAACAAAAAAGTATTCAGCTGGACTGACCGTGTATACATTACAATTTATGCGCCAGATTTCAACTCAGATCCCAACATAATTGATGAAATTGGAGTTACAACAGATGATAAAATTACCATCTCTACAAGTGGCAATAGCATACCGTACCGTTTGGTTGAAACTGGCACAAATACTGGAATATTTAGTGGATATGTGACACTTACAGGCGATCCAACATTGAAGGGTTCAACAGGAGTGGATGGCCAAGGGACAAATCCTACAGGAATGCAATCAACGTGTAATCCAACATGTGGTCCAACAAATGGATTTCTTCCAAGTGAGGCAACTGATGGGATAACAGTCTCATTTGAACACAACCGTAACCAGGTTATCACTGGTTCAGCCCCAATTCTTTGGAATGTGGGCAATGTGAAATGGCTCCAATCAAACTATCCAGTAAACGGTCAAGGTGTGGTACAAATAACGGACCCAGATATGAGTCTCAATCCAGATGCAATCAACAAGTTTGACACAAATGTTTGGTCGGATTCTGATTCTGGAGGCATCAAGTTGACAATGACTGAAACCGGTCCAAATACCGGAATATTTCAGGGAACAGTATACTTTACTACGGATTTGGGATCATCTGGAAACAGGCTACATGTTTCACCCGGTGATACTGTAACTGCAGAATACACAGATACAACTCTTCCACCTCCACATTCACCGCCTGACCAATTGCGCTTTACTGCAACAACAATTGCAGGTACGCCTCTTCCCCCACTTGAGCAGGCATCCGTATATAATGCAAGGATTCTAAGCTCGACAGGAAAATCAGTGGACAAAGTCAGTGTAAACCAACAGATACAGATTGTTTCAAATGTGACGAATCAAGAAAATAGGGATCAGTCATTTGCATATTTGGTGCAAGTACAAGACAACAATGGAATAACTGTGTCCTTATCATGGATAACGGGAGACATGGTACCAAAACAGACGCTAAATCTAGGTCAATCATGGATACCAACTGCCGTAGGATCATATACTGCCCAAATCTTTGTTTGGGAAAGCATTACCAATCCAAATGCATTATCCCCTCCACTGTCACTACAAATTCAAGTTACATAGATAGAATTCTCATGAGTTTGGATATTAAATATGAAATCTAGAATATCATTAAATAATTGTGCAGCATATTTTATCATAGATTGCACAAAGAAGTACTAAAAAGCGTATATTCTCATAAAAAATACCTAGTTTTATCCATATCAATATTTATTGCACTATTGATTGCACTTTCCACAGTTTCAGAATTCATTTTTTTCACACCTATCTTTGTTTTTTATGTTCCGACATATGCAATTTTTGATTTCACATTAATTACCATAATTGCAGCACTGTCAGGAATTGTCATCAGTTTAGGGATTTATCGTGTTCATATGTTGAGTAACAGTGTAAGAAAGTCTGGAACTGGATTCTTTGGCTCCATCATTGGTGCAGGTGCAGGTGCCTGTAGTTGTGGACCTTTGGGTTTTGCAGCAGTATCAACATTTGGAGCTGTTGGAGGAACTGTCACCTCTTTTTTTACAAATTACGAGACGCCTTTAAGATTCATTTCAATTGCGATATTGTGTTATTCATATTATGCATCAATCAAAAGCATAACACCCCAGTGCAAGATTGTCAAATAGAGTATTCATTACAAAAATCATAGTTGACATAGATTTCAATTTTGTCTTGTTACCATGAAAAATCCATCTCTCGTGGAATTCCATAATTTCATGGCCAGACACTAGAGCATATTATAATCAGGGATTTTTACAGGTAAAATTCCCATACTGTCCATATAGACCAGCTACTCTTGCAACATTGGCCCCAGAGGGATCCTCTTGAATTTTAAGTTGACACGAGGGACCGGAATGTTTGTTGGTTTCAATCTTACTTGCAAGAGTCATTGCAGCAACAACCGAAGAATTTTCAGGATGAGGTTTTTCAAAAAGAGAGTGACCTACAATTTCAGGTATTGCAACCAACAATATTATCCCAATTGCAAAAAGGTTAATTGTTTTCTTACGGTTTGATTTCAATTCTATCACGCTGTTTTAGATTATTATAATCCTAATGTTGATTATCAATCTTAGCAATTAAAATTTCATTAGATCAAGATATTTGTTTATTTGAACCTTTATCAGTGAGAATCCCCTAACAGTTACATTGAATAGATCCTCTGATCCAATTCCTAAAAACAATATCAAGAATATACACAAAAAAGCACTTGGATTACAAAAAGATGGAAACCAAGAAGAAGCCATAAGATATTTTGACAAGGCATTAGAATTTGAGCCCAATAATTCTGAATTATTATATGACAAGGCAATATCATTTCAGATGCTGCTTAGATTTGATGATGCAATAGAGTATTACGACAAGTCATTAAAAATAGATCCGAATAACTTTGGAGCATTTATCAACAAGGGACTATGTCTTTCAAGTCCGAACATGAATAGACAGGAAGATGCCCTTTTGTGTTTTGACCAAGCTCTCATACTAGTACCCGATGACCCTGGCGCCCTTTCACTTAGAGGATACGCACTAGATAGCATAGGAAGATATCGTGAAGCAATAGATTGTTTTGACAGAGTCCTTGAAACTCAGCCAAGAGAGGTCAATATTTTGATAAACAAAGGTCTTGCTCTATCACATCTTGGCAAGTATGATGAGGCAATGGCGTATTTTGATACTGTACTTGATTATGAACCAGATAATTTTTTTGCATTACAATTAAAACAAGAAGCTACCAAGAGCATGAAGAGAGATTTGTTACGCTAGTTATCAGTGCAATCATTACCTAATCAGGATATCATGCTAGTCATCTCTCCCTACAAAAGGCATAGAAAAAAGTCACCAAGCGTGAGTAAATTAACTAATGAAAAGGCTCAAACCACATCAATGGTTAAATAGCAAAAAACTAGAACTTGTTTCGTTGAATAAGAAAGATGCTCAAGAAATAGTAAAAGAAATTCGTGCAATTAGTCAGTATGTCAGATTTGCAGGTGTGATAGACAGCAAAGGCAAAATTGTGGCATATGCTAGAAGGCAAGGACATGAACCTCTGCTGAACATAAAAAATACAACGGACCAGTTTTCCCATCTGGCGATCAAGACACGTATGGCATCACAATTTAACAAACAACTTGGAGATGTACAATTCATGTGGGAGGAGAGAGAAAAAGTTCAGACCATTTCTTTTGCATTAGGTAAGAACACGGTGTGGGCATCAATAGATAAAAAAGTAATCAGATCTGAGGTACTCAGAATAATAGACAGTTGTCTTCCCATTGTCAAGCACTTTTCATAATAAGACACAAGAAAAAATCCTGAACAATAAATATACGGGTATGATCAAGGGCATCATGGATAAAAAATTTCTAACAAGTCTAGTTGTGATTGCTTTAATTTCAAGTTCTACCAGTTTGGCATATGGCACAAGTCATAAAACTCCCATATTTTCAGATGCCCAAAAATATACAGATTCCAACAGTTATAAAAATGCCAATTATAGTTTTTCAATACAGCCCCCTCCTAACTGGGTCGTTTTGGATAACTTGCCACCCAGCGTATCAAAACAGGCAATAGTGATTTTTTCAAATAATGACAAAAGTCAGTTAGCCACGTTTGGAGTATACCATCGATACATAGGTCAAAATGTACTAGATGCCATAAACAATCACTCCGACAACGACGTTCTTGCCACAATAGCTCAAGAGATGTCAGGCAATGACTCTGATTCCCAGACCATTGTATATAATGGAACAGTTGACAGGTATAACGACGGTATGCGCGTTACAATCAGTTCTGCTACGCGGTACACCGCAGACAATTCCACAACATTAAGTGAAAATATAATTTATTTTCTTAACAACAGAAACCAGTATACATTAGATCTGACAAGCAATCCCAATGACATTGTTAAAAATTCACAACTGTTTGAAGAGTCAGCAAATACGTTTCTATCAAGCCAAATGAATCCAATTCCGGAATTTCCCATCTCTCTCATCATATTGATAGTCGGGATGTTCTCAATCATCTTTATTTCAAGAATAAAAACCAATAGGCAGTAAGAGCGGCTATATCAGAGGACCTATTTATGAAGTAACTGCAATACCAAATTAGCAAAGAATAAGCGCGTGGGACCTTGAGTGCCTGAATACGGAGTATATAGTCAAACATGTAAAATAGGTCTAAAAATTCTGAGTGAACAGTTATTATGTAGCATTTAGCAACGAAAACCATGTCAACTGAAGACAGACAAATGTTTCCTGCCACATGCGCAGACTGTAAAAAAGAAACACAGGTTCCCTTCAAACCAGCAGAAGGAAGACCAGTATATTGCAAAGAATGTTTACCAAAACATCGTCCAGCACGAAGATTTTAGGCTGAAAAACGCTTAAAAAAATTTTTTTGAACTCATACCATATTGTCAAATCAGAAAGATTAATTCATTTTCAAAGTATATTACAATAGTTGTCCAAGCTACATGTCCCTGAAAACTTTGCAAGGGAAAGGCATTCTGGAATGGTTGAAAACGATGGGATAACCCCGTATTATGAACATTTAGCATCAGTGGTATCCAGACTCAAAAATCTTGGGATATCAGACCAAGATGTAATATCATCTTCATGGTTGCACGATATCCTCGATTACACGGAAACAAGTTTTGATGAACTAGATCAAAGATTTGGCTCCAAAGTAGCAGTTCTGGTCTTGTCATTATCAAGAGACAAGAGTTTGTCAGGAGCAAAGCAAGAAGACCAATATGTCAAACAGCTAAAAGAAGCATCTTTTGAAGCAAAACTAATCAAGCTGTGTGACATATCGGCAAGTCTCAGAGATTTGAAGAATTCATCATTTTCAAAGACTAGGAAAACAAAACAAGTAAAAAAGATGACATCCTATCTGAATATAATAAAATCAGATTTAATCAAAAACAAATCCCAAGTTCCAGGCATCATTGGTTTGATTGACGGAATCAACGAGATGATATCCAGATATGGACAGAGGCCCATTGTTGTTTAATAATATTCATAAAAAGTACAATCATGTGTAAAAATTCAATAGCCTTTTAGAGTTGGACAAGGTAAGAGATTCAATGGGACTAGGTCCGTACATTCGGAAAGAGATAGACAGTGCCATCAAAAATTGGTGTCCCAATGTGACACTTTTAAAGAAGGGAGAATCACGTTCACAGAAAGTTTGGAAATTCAAAAGTGGTTCAGATTTCATATATGGTTATTTAGTGGGCCAGATGGAAGGATATATTGCAGGTATGATCGTAGGAAGATATGGTAAGATACCAGATGCAGGAGAAAGCAAAGAAATTAGGAAAATGGTAGAAGTGCGTGCAGAGGAAATTAGACAGGTAATGTCTTACCACGAGAAGGAAGGCTAATTTTTTTACAAGGTATCATATTTTTATTAGACAGCATTATGTCACAAGCATGGCGTTAGAAAAAAAAGATAAAAAAATGCTAGAGACAATGATAGAAGAGGAAATAACCAAGATTCCAGGACTTGTGAGAAATCTTCGGCTGCCTCAATTTCAAGATCGGTTTCAAATAAAAAACGAGTCAGAGTATGTATATGGATACACACATGGTTCGATAATTGGCAAGTTTGAAACTTATTATTTTGTAGTTCATTCTGGAAAAAAACCAAACGGAATGGAGGTTGACGAAATAGGAAAAACAATATTTGAAAGATCAGACGAGATACGAAATACCATTTCCAAAAGCAGTTAATGGCATCAAGATATAAGAAACATTTAGGATAATTGACAAACAGAAAATAGATCGCGCAATACTATAATATTGATAAAAAATAGTTGTTAATGAAAAATATTAGATAAAAATTGAGAAAAATGAGGAATCAGATATAATCTGAATGCCTTATTTTATTGGGAACCTTCTACTAGTTCAGCAGAAGCAAATCTCTGGCCTACTTGGGTAATTCTTACCTTTGCATTCTGGCCAGCCTTGCCGTCTTTAACAAATATCACAAAGCCTTCTACTCTTGCAATACCGTCGCCTTTTCTACTGATTTCAGTAATGGAAACGTCGTATTCCTTTCCGGTTTCTACTGGTTTTGGACCGTTATCAAAACTTCTACCGCCACCGCCGCCAAATCTTCGACCGCCGCCGCCGTATCCGCCACTTGATCGTCCGCCATAGGAACTTCCTCTATCGTTGTAACTCATCGTCGCACCTCCTTCTGATCGTGGAATAGATGACACTCAATAAAAATGCTCGAAATTTGTTTTGGAAGTCAAAATTTTGGTTCTTTTTCAATCATTGACTCATTTCATTATACTTAATACGGATAGAGAGCGTCAATATTCATGGCAAAAGCCAAAGCAAAACCAAAAGCAAAAGCAAAAGCAAAGAAGAAATAAAAAAATCGGGCCTGTAAAAGGTCTTATCCTTTTTCTAAGATTCTTAGATTTTGTTATATCTTTCAATTTCTTACACCATGAGATGAAAGTCTGATGGTTGAGATTCCCAATCTACCTTTCATATTTTTCCACAATTTCCATAAAACTCATAATGAAAATCTTTAAACTTATTTGGACATAATTCAAACCCATGAAAAAACAAGACCAAACTATGAAAATTACAATATCTAAATTATTTGAAGAGTTACAATCAAGTTCAGATGGATTAACAAGTAAACAAGCTAACGAGAGATTAGAAAAATTCGGTCCCAATATTTTAAAGAAACAAAAACAGTCAGACGCGTTTTCACTTTTTCTTTCCCAGTTTAAGAGTCCCATAATCATAATACTTCTTTTCGCTGCAGCATTGTCATTATTTTTACAAGATTCCACTGATGCCATAATCATATTTGTGATTATTTTTGTAAGCAGCATGCTTGGTTTTTTTCAAGAATATCGTGCATCCAGTGCAATAAAGAAATTACTTGCAATGGTGAGAATAAAATCCATTGTAATTCGAGATGGTTCTTCAAAAGAAATTCCGTTAGAAGAAATTGTACCGGGAGACATTGTTATGCTTTCTGCAGGAAATAAAATACCAGCTGATTGTACCATCATCAATTCAAAAGATCTTTTTGTAAATGAAGCTGTTTTGACAGGTGAGACATTTCCAGTTGAAAAAAATGCAGACTTGCCCATAGAGGAACTTTTGAGTGTGAAAAAAACCAACTTGTTATTCATGGGAACAAACGTAATTAGCGGAAATGCAAAAGTCGTTGTTTCCAAGACAGGGCCTCATACAGAATTTGGCGAAATTTCCGAGCGTCTAAGACTACGCTTGCCTGAGACGGAATTTGAGCACGGGGTCAGGAGATTTGGCTACTTTCTCACCCAAGTTACACTAATTCTAGTTATTGCAATCTTTGCAATCAATGTATACTTGGCAAGACCTGTGTTGGATTCATTTCTGTTTTCTCTTGCACTTGCAGTTGGCCTTACCCCCCAGCTATTGCCTGCCATCGTAAGCATTAATTTATCACATGGTGCAAGACGCATGTCAAGCCGCAAAGTTATAGTCAAGAGACTAGTCTCCATTGAAAACTTTGGAAGCATGAATATTCTATGTTCCGACAAGACAGGTACGCTAACTGAAGGGATTGTCAATATAAAATCATACTTGGATGTAGAGGGAAACAATAATGAAAAAATACTCTTGTATGCGTATCTTAATGCAATTTATGAGACTGGATTTGCAAATCCAATTGATGACGCAATTCGTTCTTACAAAGTTCTAGATGTTTCAGATTTTAAAAAACTAGACGAGATACCCTATGATTTTTCAAGAAAAAGGCTCACCATATTAGTATCAAAAAATAATAAACAATTGGCGATAACAAAGGGAGCATTATCAAATGTACTATCAGCATGTTCTTATGTTGAAGTTCAATCGCAAAAAATAGGGAAAGAAAAAGCAGAGGCACAAATTTTGCAGAAATTTTCAGAACTAAGCCAACAAGGATTTCGGGTCTTAGGTATAGCATACAAGGATCTTGAAACCACTGAATTGAAAAAGGAAGAAGAGTCTAACATGACATTCCTAGGATTTATTGTACTATATGATCCGCCAAAACCTGGAATAATCAATACAATAAATCAATTAAGAAATCTTGGTATTTCACTGAAAATAATAACCGGTGACAACAAGCTTGTTGCTACAAATGTTGCCAACCAAATAGGAGTTACAGATCCAAAAATCTTGACGGGTAAGGAAATCAGAGAAATGACTGATGAGGCATTTCATCATCAGGTAAATAACATTCAGATTTTTTCAGAAGTAGAACCAAATCAAAAGGAGAGAATCATCTTGGCTTTAAAAAAAACAGGCAATGTGGTGGGTTTTATTGGAGATGGGATAAATGATGCAACCGCATTGCATGCAGCAGACGTTGGGATATCAGTAGATACTGCAGTAGATGTCGCAAAAGAGGCATCGGACATTGTGCTTTTAGAAAAGAATTTGGATGTACTAATAGAGGGAGTAGAAGAAGGAAGGAGGACCTTTGCTAACACTCTCAAGTATATATTCATGGCAACTAGTGCAAATTTTGGTAACATGTTTAGCATGGCAGGTGCATCAACATTTCTTACTTTTCTACCAGGCCTTCCAAAACAGATACTTCTTACTAATTTGATGACTGATTTTCCTGAAATGACCATGTCAACTGACAATGTAGACAGGGAGATGGTGAAATTGCCCCACAAATTTGATCTCAGATTCATCAGAAAGTTCATGATAGTATTTGGACTCATAAACTCCAGTGCTGACTTTGCAACTTTTGGAATGTTACTTGCATCAGGAGTTACGGTGGATCAATTCAGAACAGGATGGTTTATAGAGAATGTTATTTCTGCTGCGCTTGTAGTTCTTGTCATTCGTACCAGAAGATCCATGATACGTGGAAATCCAAGTAAATACCTCGTATTAGCCATACTTGCCTCAATTTGTGCTGTAATTGCAATACCCTTTACAATAATCGGAAAAGAGTTTGGTTTTGTTCCACTTCCAGCAATTATACTTGGAGCAATACTTGCCATCGTGTCAGCATATATCACAGTAGTAGAGGTAGTCAAGAAGATATTCTACAAAAATATCAGGAATTAATCCTTCTTGTCGGTAGTTAAGTTTTATTATCCGTTCATCAAGGATCTCGACATGGCCATTGTAAAGACCGTAGAATTAGATCAGTTTTGCAAGTCCATAATGAGCGCGGATAGAAATATACGTTTTGTTGCAATAATGGACAAAAAGGGAATATTGCTTCACAACAGATCCAATAACAGATTTGTACAACCAAGTTTAGAGAAATGGAATGACATTCATTACATGGATTGCATGCTTGACATATCCATGGGGGCAAAGTTTGATGATCTATACGGGCCCATCAGATATCACCATTCAAACAAAGATAATTTTTTTATGTTTAGTTTCCCATACAACAAAAATGTCGTAATTGTCACAAGTACAAAAAAGACAAGTCCTATTACCGTTGCAACAAAGATATCACATATTATAATTAATTCCAGACAATTGTAATGTCACAATACATAATCAACGTGATTTTCTATAAATTATGTCATTTTTAATCTACTTACAGCCTTTTTAAAATCATTCATTGGAACAATTTTTACGGTACTTATTGCAGATATTCCCACGGTTATACACAACTGCTCAATATCATGCGCGCTTGTTGCATCCATAATTATTATCCATTGATGCTCAAGAACAGACATATAAAAGCCCAATATTTTTTGAATGTGAAATTTTCTTTTATTGTATTGCATTTTATCATGAATTTCCAGAAATATTTTTTTACTATTTTTATTGTTTAACGGACATAATTCTGGGCTATGTACAGCAAAAACCCCAAAAAGCACAAGTTCAATTAAAAGTTATTTCTAATAAATCTTAAGGCAGGCAGAGAGATTGGAATTAATAGACATATTAAAGATGATTCCCCATTTTTGAATCCTAAATTGCCTTTATATGAAAATATAATGTAGTGATCAATAG
>Ga0075030_100004565_pt1 | contig 12503 bp, 8 predicted proteins | sample LitLauG_LLR_2012_FD_71393 | JGI IMG/M metagenome (GOLD analysis project Ga0075030, IMG submission 71393) | Freshwater sediment microbial communities from Pennsylvania, USA - Little Laurel Run_MetaG_LLR_2012 | ecosystem: Environmental > Aquatic > Freshwater > Creek > Sediment | place: USA... | reverse complement strand
GGCAAAAGCCTGGCCGATATTGAAGGGCATCCGATGCTTTGGCATGTAGTCGAGCGCGTCCGCCGCGCGCAACTGGTGCACAAAGTCGTGGTCGCAACCAGCGACAAGATTGCTGACGACCCGATTGCCGAGTTTTGCGAGCGCGAGGGAATCCTTTGTTTCCGCGGCAGCGAAGACGACGTGCTCGACCGCTTTTATCAGGCGGCTAAAGAGCACTCTGGTGAGGTTTTGGTTCGCGTTACGGCTGACTGTCCGCTGATCGATCCTTCCGTGATCGACAGGGTAGTTGAGCGTTATGAGCGCGGGTCGTTTGACTACGTATCGAACGTCATGCGCTGTACCTATCCTGATGGGCTGGATGCGGAGGTGTTTTCGATTTCAGCTTTGGAGCGGGCATGGCGTGAAGCGCAGAAGTTGTCGGAGCGCGAACACGTAACGCCCTACCTTCGGTCGGGGAAATTCCGGACCGCGAACGTGGAGAGCGATCTGCCCGTTTCTGGTGGGCAGTATCGATGGACGGTGGATGAGCCACCAGATCTGGAGTTCGTGCGCAGAGTCTATTCGGCCTTCGCGGGCAACGGAGGCTTCGGATTTCACGACGTGTTTCGGCTGCTGAAAGAAAGGCCTGACGTGGCAACAGCGCAAGCAACGGCGATCAGCAACGAAGGCTACTACCGCAGCTTGTACCGGCAGGCGACGGCGGGCGCCGCGCCAAAACTGCCGCTCAAACAGTCTGAGGACTGGTTGGCCCGGGCCCAGAAAGTGATTCCGGGCGGGGCGCAAACTTTCAGCAAGGCACATACACAATATGTGCAGGGCGTGGCTCCGATGTTCCTGCAACGGGGGAAGGGATGCCGGGTTTGGGATATAGACGGCAACGAATACGTCGACTATGTCCAGGGACTGCTGCCCAACATTCTGGGGTATGCGAACGATGAGGTGAATCGCGCTGTCAGCGAGCAACTCGCCGAGGGACACAGTTTCTCGTTGCCGCATCCGATCGAAGTTCAGCTTGCAGAACGGCTCACGCGATTGATTCCGTGCGCGGAGATGGTGCGGTTCGGGAAAAACGGATCGGATGCTACTTCCGGTGCAGTTCGCGCGGCTAGAGCTTTCACGGGCCGGGACCGAATTGCCTGTTGCGGGTATCACGGCTGGCAGGATTGGTATATCGGCAGCACGACTCGCAATGCGGGCGTGCCGGAAGCAGTCCGCTCTTTAACACATCCGTTCTTGTACAACGACCTCGCGTCGCTGGAGCGGATCCTTAACGAGCATTCGAAGGAATTCGCAGCAGTGATCATGGAACCGATGAATTTCACCGAGCCGGTTCCGGGATTTCTGGAGGGCGTGAAGCGACTGGCGCACGATCACGGCGCCCTGTTGATCTTCGACGAGATCTGCAGCGGCTTCCACTTTGGACTCGGAGGCGCGCAGAAGATTTTTGGCGTGACTCCCGATCTTGCCTGCTTCGGTAAAGCGATGGGTAATGGCTTCCCGATCTCCTGCGTAGTGGGCTGGGCAGAAGTGATGCGTGTTTTCGAAGAGATCTTCTATAGCTTCACGTTTGCCGGAGAAGTGGCCTCTATGGCGGCCGCGATGAAGGTTCTCGACATCCTCGAAAATACCGATGCGCTGGCCACCATGGAGGCGAACGGGCGCCTGTTGCAGGACGGCATCCAAGCGATGGCGAAAGAAGCAAAGTTGGCCGATCGCGTGAAGTGCGTCGGCAGGCCGGCCTGGTCACTTCTGAAATTCCTGAATGCTGATGGCAGCGACAATCCGCTCATCAAGAATCTCTTCCAGCAAGAGGCGATCAAGCGGGGAGTGCTGATCCTGGCCACGCACAATCTGACCGCTGCACATGACTCTCCCGCGATTCAGAAAACGCTTGAGGTTTACGCGGAGGTGATCAAGACTCTGGCCGGCTGGCTACAAGACCAAAATCCCGCCCGCTTCCTCGAGGGCAAAATGAGCCAGCCCGTTTTTCGAGTGCGATGACACTACTGATCCGCAGCGACGCCAGCGTTTCGATCGGCACAGGCCACGTCATGCGCTGCATGGCCTTGGCCCAAGCTTGGCAGGACGCTGGCGGGCGCGTGATGTTTGCCATGGCTGAGTCCACGCCCGCGCTGGACAAGCGGCTTGGCGCGGAAGGAATTGACGTTGTTCATCTTGAAGTGCGCCCCGGAAGCGATTCCGATGCGAATCGGGTGATCGAACTTGCCCATGAACGGGATGCTTCCTGGACCGTAGTCGACGGCTACCAATTTGCGGGCGAATATCAACGGGCCATCAAGAGCAGCGGTCAGAAGCTTTGTTTCATCGACGATAACGGACACTGCGAAGATTATTCGGCCGACATCGTTCTGAACCACAACGCTCACGCGAGGGAAGGTCTCTATCCCAACCGAGCTTCTCACACAGAACTCTTGCTCGGCGCGGGGTACGCGCTGCTGCGGCGCGAATTTCGACGATGGAGGACTTGGCAGCGCGAGATCCCGGCTTTGGGAACAAAAATCCTTGTAACGGTCGGTGGCAGCGACCCCAATAACGTGACACTCCGGGTAATGGAGGCTTTGCAACTGGTCAAGGTTGAGAATCTGCAAGCGGTGATCGTGGTAGGGGGCAGCAATCCAAATACGGGGTCGATAGAACACGCCAGCCGCCAAGCAGGACGGTTCGTCAAGGTTGTTTCCGATGTGACCAACATGCCCGAACTGATGGCGTGGGCGGATCTTGCTATTGCTGCGGCGGGAATTGTTTCCTGGGAAATATGTGCTTTGGGACTGCCGGCCATCTTGTTCCCGGTGGCGCCTAATCAGCAGGCGACTGCCGAACACCTGCGAAATCTAGGCGCGGCGCACGTCATTTCTGGGATTGGCACTTGCAGTGCGATCGATCTGGCGAACGAAATCATCCAGTTCCTTCACTCGTTCGAAGATCGAAAACGGATTTCTGAAACCGCCAATGAGCTAGTGGATGGCTTAGGGTGTGAGCGCGTAGTCGCGGCTCTCCACCGAGCAGCGGAATTGCCCGTGGAGCAGATCAGTGGGTGCCGGGCGTAAACCTCGGCGGAGAGAGGACATGATTCGTAAATGGCGAAGCCCGGCGAAGGTGAGAAAGTAGGAGGGCACGGGCGCCTCGGTTCTGAGGACATCGCGCGGAGAAATGATCCAGAGTATCCAGATCGGCAGCCATAGAATCGGGCCGGGGAATCCGGTTTACGTGGTCGCTGAGCTGTCGGCTAACCACAATCAGGACTTTGACCAGGCAGTTCGCATTATTCGTGCCGCGAAAGAGGCGGGTGCTGACGCTGTCAAGTTGCAAACCTACACGCCGGACACGATCACGATTCGCAGTGACCAGGAACTTTTTCGCATCAACGGCAATACGTTGTGGGACGGGCGCAACCTTCACGACCTTTATGCCGAGGCCTGTACACCCTGGGAATGGCAACCGAAGCTGAAGGACATAGCCAACGAACTAGGGCTCGACTTGTTCTCCAGCGCCTTCGATTCGACTTCCGTTGATTTTCTGGAGAGCATGAATGTACCCGCACACAAGGTGGCCTCGTTCGAATTGGTGGACATCCCTCTGATCGAAAAAATGGCGCGTACCGGCAAGCCGTTGATCTTGTCCACTGGCATGGCGGCTTTGACAGAGATTCAGGAAGCGGTAGACGCAGCGCGCAATTCTGGCGCCTCCGAAATCATCCTTCTGAAATGTACGAGCGCCTATCCCGCGCCAGCGGATGAAATGAATTTGAAAACGATCCCTGAACTGGCCCATCGATTCTCGGCTCCAGCAGGCCTTTCCGATCACAGCATGGGAATTGCGGCACCGGTAGCCGCCGTGGCACTGGGCGCGTGCATGATCGAAAAACATTTGACGCTGTCGCGCTGTGAGAAAGGGCCGGACAGCGCCTTCTCGCTCGAACCTGAAGAATTCAAAGCCATGGTTGAGGCTGTACGCGTCGCCGAAAGGGCGCTGGGCGAGGTTCACTTCGGAGCCGGCGCTCGCGAGGCGCAGAGTCGTGCGTTCCGGCGATCACTTTTCGTAGTGGAAGACGTCAAGGTTGGCGAGGAATTTACTTCCGGCAACGTGCGCTCGATAAGACCGGCGAACGGGCTGCACACACGCCACCTTTCTGACGTTCTGGGAAAGCGCGCAGCCTGCGACATTCATCGGGGAACTCCGCTGAGTTGGGAACTGGTGCTAACCAAGTGAGATTCGTCAGTCCTCTTCTAAAGCGCGTTGTGTATCCCTGCCTTTCGGGGAGCGGCTTTCTGCAGCGACAGGTCAAGCCGAAGGATTTGTGCGTTATTACCTATCACGGTGTTCTGCCACAGGGATATGAGCAGGTCGATCCCATGCTTGACGGCGGCCTGGTGAGCGCCGAAGCGTTTCGTCGGCAGCTTCGTCTTCTCAAATCTCACTACCACATCGTTCATCCCGAACAGTTATGTTCAAGAGAACTAAAGCAGTCTGTCCCGCCCCGCTCAGTTCTTATCACCTGCGACGACGGACTCCTGAACACGCTGACCGAGATGCTTCCGATCCTGCAAGAGGAACAAGTGCCGTGTCTCTTCTTTGTGACCGGACTCTCAACGGCGGATGCCTCCCGCATGCTCTGGTATGACGAGCTTTATTTGATGATGCTGAGCACGCCGGCTACGGCTTCGATTGCAGAGATTGATCCCGATCTTGCGAGAGCGGATTCGCTGGCGAGAGGTGACGTGCGGTCCTTTTGGTGGAGCCTGGTAAAGAAGCTATCGCGCCTGGATGCGGAGGCTCGGCAGAGGTTTCTGGACGAAGCACGCGAGAGGCTGGGGCTGCGGGAGGATTGGCATGTTGCCTATACGGATGATCCCATTCGCCGCCGACGCTTTCTGGTGATGAATCGTACAGAGTTGAAGAAGCTTAAAGAGACCGCGGTCACGGTTGGCTCCCACACATTGAGTCATCCGATGCTCTCGCAAATGACGCAGGAACAGGCTTGGCACGAGATTGCAGAGAGCCGCCGGGTCCTGGAACAGATTCTACAAAGGTCCGTCTGGGCGCTGGCGTATCCCTTCGGAGATCCCGATTCGGTGACGCAGCGGGAAACCGAGATGGCTGAGCGGGCGGGATACACATGGGCATTCTCAAACCACGAGGCAGGCCTTAGTTCGGACGGGTGTTTTGTGGTTCCGCGCGTTCATGTGACCGCCGACATGACGTTGTCCGAATTCGAGGCGCACGTTTCAGGTTTCCACGAAGCCCTGCGCCGACGGTTCGTGAAGCCAATTGCAGCGCCAGTTGCCGTAGGCTAGTCGCCAGCGTGAGGGGTTCCCGCCCGTGGACTCGTGTGCGAATGCCGTGGGCGGTAAACTTTTGAGACTCTCCAAGAGGGAACTTACTTGCATCTGGAACTGCTGCACGAGATTCCGGAAGACGGCCAACTGCGACAAGACTGGAACGCTCTTGTGCGGCAGATGGAACGGCCGGAGATCTTCTACACCTATGATTGGGCCCTGGCGGTGCAGCGGGCGTACCGCGCCACTCTGGTTCCCCTGTTGGCGCTTGCTTATGAAGGTGGAGCCCGTGTAGGTGTGGCCGCGCTGGCTACCGACCCTGCCCGTCAGGAGGTGACATTCCTTTCCGCGACAACCGCGGACTATTGCGACTTTGTGAGCGCACCCTGTCATAGGGAAGCCTTGATCGAGGCGGTTGTTTCCGAGTTGCGTAGTTTGCACCTTCGCCGGATTCGACTTGCGAACTTGCCTGCTGACTCCGTCAGTTCAAAGATCTTGAGAAATGTGTGCCGGAATTATGGGCTCCACGCCTTCTCGCGACCGGCGTACAGGTGCGCGGGAGTTTCTCTGGGATCGCAGCGCGAGCGCGAAAGCAGGAAGTCTGGATTGTTCGGCAAGAAGATTCGTCGGTACCTGACTACGCTTGAGCGCGAAGGGCCAGTCGCGATCGAACACCTGAGGCACCTCGGTGAGATTGAAGAAGCGCTTCCGCAATTTTCGAAGGCGCATGTGGCGCGGTTTCTGGCCACGGGACGAATCAGCAATCTGGCGCGTCCTGAGCGCCGGTTATTTCTTCGGGAGCTTGCCGATTTGCTCTCCCAGTCAGGGACGCTAACTCTTACTCGGCTGATGGCCGGCGACAAGCCGGTTGCGTGGAACTTCGGGTTCCAATTTGCCGGCAGCTGGTTTTGGTACCAACCGACGTTCGATAGCGAGTTTGAGCAGTGCTCGCCGGGCATTTGTCTGCTATCCAAGGTTGTTGCTGAGTCCTGCGAGAATCCTGACATCACTCGTGTCGATTTAGGGCTGGGAGCGGAAGGCTACAAAGACAGATTCGCGAATGGTGCCCGCGAGACGCTGCATGTGACGTTGACAGCGTCCGGGGCCCGCCACGTGAAGGAAGTTCTGCGCTATCGTGTGGCTGAGTTGGTCAAAACGAAATCTGAGATTGAAGAAGCAGCGCGTTGGGCCGTGGGCCAGCTCAAGGATTCCAGCCGACGACTGAACGAAGCGGGACTCGTCAAGGGCGTGATAGGTGTGGCGAAGCGCATGCTTGTGAATGTCTTTGGTTCGCAGGAGACAGTCTTTTTTGAGTGGCAGCGGAACTGGCGCTCCGGCGCCGTCAAATCAACCGGCGGATTTACGCTGCGGCCGCTCGATTTGGACCATCTTGCTGCGGCAGCTATGGAGTACTTCGACGACCCCGAGACTCTGAACTATCTGCTACGCTGCGCGGATCGCCTGATATCGAGTGATCTCAAAGGATATGCCTTAGTTCGGTCTGGCGGGAAACCTGTCGCTTTTGGTTGGGTCTCTTCGTCCCGAGAACTTTTCATACGGACACAAGGCGTGGAAGCTGTTCCTCTCCCTCCCGACGCCGTCCTTTTCTTCGATTCGTGGACGCCCAAAGTGCATCGCGGTCGAGGCTTCTTGGGGAAGACCGCTCAATTAATTGCTGATGGCCTGGCCAAGAGGAATCTAATTCTGTGGACCTGTGTCGAGGCAAGAGATGCCGACTCCGTGCGGAGCGTCGAGGAATCCGGATTTCAGCGGCGTTACTCGATATATCAGAGGAAGTTATTCTTCTACAAGCGCGTGAAAATTCGAAACGCTGCGACGCCAATCTCCCGGGTGGAGGTTCCCGTTGCATCGTAGGCGGACGGGACTAGCCCTGTGAGAATTTTCTTGCTTCACCCGGAGGACTCTCCGCACAGCGGGCCATGGCGGAAAATGCAGTGGGATTTGGTTGTCGACTTAGGTATCTCATCTGCGTTCCAGGTCCGTTCGTGGGAACAAGAACTGAATTCTTCCGTCCTGTCCTTGGGTTTGTTTCGCCACGGGTTGGAAGATCCCAAAGACGCCAACAAAATATTACAGTCAGGCCGGGGCCATCTGGTGGGAAACCATGAACTGGACTGGTGGGAACTGGTGGCCTTACTGATTCATGAGGAACTAGAGACAGCTCTTCTGGTCTCGCGCTTGTGCGCAGCCTTGCCGCACGCTGACGAGATTTACGCGAGCCGCGCTGGTTGGCCTATTTCTGCCGCAGCCGCGGATCTGAAACGGGAGATAAAGACCCTCGGGCCCAACCCAGATGAACGGACAAGCGGACGCCTGGCTCACTACTGGAATGTTGTGCGCAAGTTTTCGTGGCCCCAGCTAAGGGAGATATTCCTGGACAAGTATGACGCCGGCTACAAGTGGCGAAGCCGCGTCGGAGTGCGCGCTTCCAGGGGCAGCGGTTCGGTTGTGCTGGTTCCAACCGCTTACACGAATGTTTCACGCATGGCCGCGGACTATGCCCGAATGCTTCCCGATCAAGAGTTCTTGTTCGTGACGACCCGAACGAGCGCCGCTCAGTTCGAGCGTCCTCCGAACGTGCGAGTGGCGAACCTTGCTGCCTATGCCACCAAATCTGCGGACGAGGGTGAGTGTTCGCGGTTACTCGATAACTGGAAGGCGCTGCGAGGCAAGTTGAGCCAGATCCCCGAGCTCGCCGTGCTCATCTCGGCGGGCAGGCTCGACTTTATCCCAGATCTTTTACGTAACGGTCTTGCCATGCGAGACGCTTGGCGCGGAGTCTTGGCCACGGAGCAAGTGACGGCCGTGCTGTGTGGCGATGACAGCAACCGCTACACGCGCGTACCGGTGCTGCTCGCGCGCAAACTGGGCATACCTACCGTGGATTTCCACCATGGCGCTTTCGACGGTCGGTTCCTGTTTAAGACCCTGCCTTCCGACCTTTTCCTGGCGAAAAGCGAAATGGAGCGAGACTATCTGGTTAACATTTGCGGACTTGCGGCCGAGAAAATCGCGCTGGGCGCTCCTCGCCTTCAGGACTACGTTGATGCTACGGGCTCGGAGAAACGCGAGTTCACTCATATCATCTTCTTCTCCGAAGCCTACGAGACCAGTAACGCGAGACCGGAGGATATATACCGGGAGCTGTTGACGCCTCTTTTGAAGCTGGCGAGGAAGTCCGGTGTAAAACTCGTAATCAAGCTGCACCCCTTCGAAAGCGCGAAGGAACGGCAGTGGCTGATCGAGAGAGTTTTCTCGCCTGCGGATATAGACCTGATTGAGATTGTCGCAGGGCCCCTTACTCAAAATCTCTTGCTGAATGCCTGGTTTGCGATCACGGTGGAGTCCACCGCCGCACTCGATTGCACCCTGCGCAACGTCCCGTGCTTCGTCTGTGAATGGCTAGTGCTTTCTTCTTACGGCTACATTCAGCAGTACGCCCGCTTCGGAGTCGGCATCATGCTGAATTCACCGGAGCAAATCCAAGACATTCCCGAGGTTCTGGCGAAGAGCAATCCCCTGGCCGTGCAAAAGGATTATCTGTGGAAGCCGATTGAGCCCGGGACGCTCGCAATGTACTTATCCCAGAGCCCTTCCTTGAGTTATGACAAAGGGAGAGGGCGCAAGGCGAATTAGCGACGGGCCCGCTCGAGCGGAATAAGGTCATGGCCACACTTACCACAACTCCGGTGGAAGGCACATCTCTGGCGGCAGATTCGCATGTGTTTCGCAGGGAGATGGGCCAGATCTCCCGCCAGTCGGGAGTGTTCTTCGCCGGGACTCTATTCACAACGGCTGCGGCCTACTTTTTCAAAATCTATTTGGCCCGAGTGCTGGGAGCAGAAGCGCTGGGTATCTATGCGCTCGGAATGACGGTGGGTGGGGTGCTTGGGATTGTTGCCGCGCTGGGTCTTCCCCAGGCTGCTGCCCGCTACGCGGCCGTGTACAGAGCAACCGGCCGTTTTGAGGAGCTAAGAGGATTCCTCTGGCGTAGCGTGGCCGTCCTCCTAGCTTCAAACATCCTGGTGGCAACCGTCATGATTGCCGCACGGCACTGGATAGCGTTGCGTTTTTACCACACCCCCAGCCTGATGCAATACATAGTGTTGTTTGCGGCCATCATGTTACTGGGTACGTTTACCACATTTCTTGGACAGGTGTTGGCAGGTTACAAAGACGTCACGGTCCGTACGGTGATCACGAACTTCGTTGGCAGCCCTCTGACGATGATCCTCACCGTCTGCCTTCTGGCTCTGGGCGCTGGTTTGCGGGGATATGTCGCGGCGCAGATCGTTTCCTCCGTCGTTGTTCTCGCGCTGATGGCGGGTGTGGTGTGGAGGCTGACACCTCGGACGGTTCGTCCCGCACTCACGCCACTTCCCGGGTTCGAAAGTGAAGCTTGGTGGTTCTCGGCAAGCCTGTTTGCGGTGCAGGGCTTGGAATTCGTTCTCGCCCAACTGGACAAGGTCTTGCTGGGCCTCTACACCGACGTGCGACAGGTTGGGATCTACACAGTCGCCGTGGCTTTGACCACGTTTCTTCCCCTGGCGTTGCAGTCGATCAATCAGATTTTCTCGCCGACGATCGCGGATTTACATGCCCGAGGAGACGCAGACCTTCTGGGACGTCTCTATCGGACGTTGGCTAGGTGGGTGCTTGGCCTCACTCTTCCGTTGGCAATGGTTGTGTGCACATTTGCTCCGCAGTTCATGGAGATCTTCGGCGGTGAATTCAGAACTGGCTGGCCAGTCCTCGTGATTGGGACTTTTGGTCAGCTCATCAACTGCGCCGTGGGATCGGTCGGATTGCTGCTGATTATGTCCGGCAACCAAAACAAATTGATTCGCGTTCAGCTCAAGGTAACGGTGGCGACCGTCATACTCGGCCTTGTGTGCATCCCTGCGTACGGGATTGTGGGGGCTGCGATAGTCTCAGCCGCCAGCAATGCGGCCATAAATCTGCTTTATCTGCGTGAAGTGAGGAGCACATTGAGAATGGCGCCATCTCTCCAGGGCTATGTGCGCCTGGCGGGAGCAACCGTGCCCGCGATGGCCATAGTGCTCTTGTTGCGGTCGCAACTGCACTTGCTGCGCTCTCCTGTTCTTACCATTGTATTGAGCATTCCGCTGGCGTACACCGTCTTCCTCGCGATCACATTCCTATTTGGCCTGGATGACGATGACCGGCTGGTGATCGGAGCTGTAAAGTCCCGACTGCGGCAAACATTCTGGAAAGTTGCGGAGGCTGCATGACGAAAGAATGGAGAGATGTCCGCCTGCCAGTCGAACTATGCGAGGCGGCGGAAAGACAATATGCCGATCAGTACTCCAGCCTTCAGGAGTTGCTTACGTTCATGCTCAGGTACGTGACCCGGGAAGACGTCGAACGGATGAACAACGCGGAATTGGAGCTCGTGCAGCAGAGGTTGAAAGACCTGGGGTACGTTTAACGTTTCGACGCGGGCAGCTTTACAGGTTGATCTATGGGTCTTGAGTTCGTCGACAAACGACATCTGTCCCTGGCACTCGAGAACGAGATTTACGAATTTCTCGATAGGCAGGACTCGAGCCATCCCTTTCAGCTCCCGGGTTGGTGGCCTGCGGATCAGGGACACTGCGCGATCCTGCGAGATCGGGGCCGCATCGTGTGGTTTGCGATGTGCGGCGTCAGTTACCCGTCAAGCCGAGTGCTGCGAGGCATTCGTGCATTAACGATATCGCACGGCCCGGTTTGCGACGATGCGGAGTGGATGGCCGAAGGCCTTCATTGTCTTGCAGACTATTGCCGAAGCCACAGCCTCGCTTATCTCGATGTCGCCGCGGAGTGTATTGGCCCCGCAGCCGAGGCGTTACGCTGCATTCTGAGCCGGGATTCCTGGCAGCTTCTCACCCCGATCCAAACGTCTCTGCGACTCGACTTGCGAGCGGATACTGATCAGATGTTCGGCGGCTTTCGCAAATCAACTCGTTACGAGATCCGGCGCGCAGAGCGGGAAGGCGTGCTCTCCAAACTTGCGGCCACCGAAGGTGAAGTCGAAGACTTTCTGGGAGTTCTTTATCGGATGGCGGCCCACAAGCGTTTCAGCCCCGGGCCGCCAGGTCATTTGAGGCACGTCTTGAAGTGGTTGTTGCACGGTAGCGGAAGAGGAACTTTGCTGCTTGCGTATCACGACGAAATGTTAATCGGGGGTACTGCAGTCGTAAGGGTGCGAGATCGTTGCTGGTACGTGTGGGGAGCACGGAACGAAGAAGCGACTCTGAACGTCGGACATCTGCTGCAGTGGCACGGGATCCAATGGGCAAGAACACAGGGCTGTACGGAATACGACTTTGGCGGGTATCGCGAAGGATCGGACTCAGGCCCGGCACTGTTCAAGAAGGGATTTGGCGGCAGGGTCGTTCATTTTCCACCAGCATCGAGGTATATCGTTGACGCTTCCCTCTGCCGAATTGCCAATGCGATATCCGCTGCGCGACGACTGCCGGCCAGGTTAGCCGCGACCTAAAGGCCCGGTTTCGCCCGCTGGATGTACCCGTCTACCTGCTAATCACTTCGGTTCACGTCGCGTGTGTCGAGGAAGTCGCTCTTGTATGCTCACTTCTAGAAGAGACCAGACAGCCTGCCATGCTTAGACATGCTCAGACATTGTGGAACCGAAGGAGGGCAACCGTTCCGGCAGAAGGTTTCGTCTTTGACAAACCCTTGGTCCTTCTGCAGAGCGACGATTGGGGTCGTGTTGGAGTCCGCGATCAGGAAGGGTTCGAGCAGATCCGATCCTCGGGCGTGGTGCTGGGAGAAAGGCCTTACGACTTCTACTCGCTCGAGACCGCTGACGATGTCTCGGCCTTAGGTGGCCTACTAAAGCAGCATCGTGATGCGACCGGGCGGTCCGCATGTTTGGAGATGAATTTTGTTCTGGCCAACGTCGATTTCAAAAAGTGTGCGGCGGATCGCTGGCGAAGTGTTCATCTCCTGCCGCTAAGCGAGGGACTGCCGGGGCAGTGGTCGCGGCCCAGGCTCTTTCAGGCTTACGCAAATGGAATTACAAGTGGAGTTTTCTGTCCCGCGCTCCACGGGTTGACTCATTTTTGCCGGTTTAGCGTCGAGCCCTACGCTGCTCGGGATCGGGATGCTCAAAGTCAACTCCTGCGGACCCTCTGGCGAGCGGAAACACCCTATATACAT
>Ga0075030_100004564_pt1 | contig 12503 bp, 7 predicted proteins | sample LitLauG_LLR_2012_FD_71393 | JGI IMG/M metagenome (GOLD analysis project Ga0075030, IMG submission 71393) | Freshwater sediment microbial communities from Pennsylvania, USA - Little Laurel Run_MetaG_LLR_2012 | ecosystem: Environmental > Aquatic > Freshwater > Creek > Sediment | place: USA... | reverse complement strand
GGCTCACCGCCGCCGCCGTGAACGGAGCGCAAACCTCGCTCGACCCCAAACAGCTTCGCCGCTGGATGCCCAACATGGTTTATGGCGGACACGCCATGGGCTTCACCAAACCCGGCCAGAAGCGTGACGCCGAATTCCAGGCGTTGATCGACCACCGCGAAGAAGTGCTCCCCTGGATCAAGGAATACTCGCCGATTGAGCACGCGGGAGCCGGAGATCCACCCATCTTCTTCGACTATCCCGCACAGAAGAAGCCTCCCGTGATCGGAGAGAACCAGGACGACCCGACGCACTCTGCCGTGAACGCGCTCGATCTCGTCGACAAGTTGAAAGCCGATAAAGTCGAGGTTCATCTCGCATACCCCGACCATAAAGACGCGGAATACGCCTCGACGACCGATTTCCTCGTCGCCAAGCTGAAGGCCGGGGCAAAGAAGTAGGGGGAAGAGTGAGGGTGCGTCACGACGACGCACCCGTTACTCGTTTAGGCGTCACTGGTCACGAGACAACACGATGCCCGGGAGCACCATTGATCGTCAGGGAAGAAATGTCAGCCGCCGAGAGTGTGGCCGTGATTCGATCTCTTTCAATGATTTCTGATTGAGATGCTGCCCCTTGGTGGACGTCCTGGCCTGACGTGTGTGTGGCAGATTGGCACGTTTCATTCATAGTTCACGGATTTCGCTGTTCACCCGGCTCCATCAGGTCGGACTCGTTCCAGCCTTCCGGCATACGGAACTGTTTGACCTCAGCGCCGGTGATGTGATGAGGAGAGACACCCATTTGGCTATCACTAAGCCAGTGCGCGTTCAACTCGGCCATGTAAGCAGCGTGCTCGGAAGCTGTCGCGGCCCACTTGAGGGCGACTTTGGTACGCTCCGGCGAGGGCGGCGATCGACGCCACCGATCGACCTCGCGGCTCATGTTCGCGGGTGGAGTGAACCGGAGCGAGTCGAACAATTGATCGGTGATCTCAGCCGCCATCTGTGTACCGACTCCGGCTTTCCGCAGTTTTTCGATCTCGCCGCGGAATCGCATGTCGACCTCGTGCCAGCCGCGCGCCTCATTTCCGTAGTAGGTGATCTGCCAGCGACGAATCTCCCGGCTGACGTACACGCGCACCATTACATACACGCAGACCACGATCAACGCACCGATGACCGCGCCAGTCAGCGAACGGCGTGTGAACCTCATGGAACGTACCCATCAGTCGGCACTCTTGCAAAGTTTCGTCTCTAGATCGCGGCTTACGTCTGATCTTCGACGCAAGTCGTGAAACGACGGCCCGAAAAACTCCGACCCACGGCCGTAACGAAGCTTTACACTTTGATGGCTTGCACACTTACCGATTCTATCGGGACCGGGTCTCATCCACAACGTCCGACGGTTTCTGTGACGGAGTCATTCGATCCTCACGTGCAGCCTGGCTGTCGCATTGAGTCCCGCCGCGTTGGCCCGGTCGATACGGACCAGGTAATCTCCGGGTTTCTCGTACCGATGGGTAAAGACAGCGTAGCCATCGGCGGCATGTTCCTCGGCGTTTCCATCGGAGCTCACGGTGATCTTGGATGCGCCGTCTCCAAAGTCAACCGTCTCGGAACCCCCGTCGTTGCCGACTCGGAAGGTTCGCGCTTTGAAGGTTACCTCAGCACCGGCTTTCAGACCCGTCGTGGGGAAGTAAGCGGCGTGCAGTGTCGGCGAGAGGTTTTCCAGGGTTTTCGGGTCGATGATCTGGACCACGGCGAAGTCGTAGGCGAAGTGTCCAGCCGCGTCGGTCGTCTTGAGGATCTCGCTGTACTGGCCCGGCTTGTCGTAGGTCCGCTCGACAGCGGCTGTGTCGGCTTTCCTGCCGTCGGAGAGGGTCCATTCGTGCTTGACGGGGCCGTTGCGAGCCCAGGATTTGGAACCGTCGAGCACAACCTTATCTCCCACCCGCGCGAATCGGTGCGGGCGGGCGACGGCGACGACTTCCGGTTTTTGCTCGGCGAGCGCAGCCTCCCAGAGAAACGCGAAGCCTTCTTGGGTTCCCCATTTTCCGGAAGGCATCAGGCTTTTGATCTCGAAATGAAGGTGCGACCAGCCTCCGCTTCCCCCTTCTTTTCCGAGCAGCCCGATCCTCTGGCCTCTCTTCACGGTGCCGCCCGGCTTCATCGCCGCGTCGATCGTTTTCAGGTGGCTGTAGCGGTAATACCAGCCTCGTAGGTCCTGTAAGTAGACGACGTCGGCGCGGGTGTTCACGGATTTGTCTTCAATCCCCGGAATGCTCGCTTTTCCAGAAGAAACAACGATCCCGTCCGTGGCAGCGACGACCTCGACCAGCCCCTCCGCACCTCCGATATCGAGACCGCTATGGTAGTAGATCTTTTGATTCTTGGGAACCTCTCCGCCATCGACATACACCGGTTCGTTGGCCATCTGCGTCATCGAGGCCAGCCATTTTTGCTTCGCGGGGAAGCCGAACGTGCCGGGCTCGATCCAGGGTTCGCCCGCGGGCCAGACTCGGATTCTCGCGGCTTTGATGAGGCCCCAATGGTCCTCGGTGGAGTTCTTGTTGTAAGCGGAAACCACCGGGCAATCGACCTGCACCGAGCCGACACGCCGGGGAAGTTCGTAATTCCCCGTACCGATCGTCACGGGCTGGCCGTTGATGGTCAATGAGACTTTTGCACTTCGAACGGCGTTGCGGATCGGGTCGGTGATCGCATCCACGCGGTCAAGCCGGATGTTTGCTCGCGCGTTGTTGGCAAGCACCAGAGTATTTGATTCCCCGATGTTCAGGTCGGCGATGGTCGGCCCGGAAGGTGCCATTTCGGACCTGAAAACCTTGGCGATTTCCTGGTACTCGTCGCTGGCGATCCAGTCGACTTCCGCCTTGCGTGCCTCTTTCCACCGGGTTATTGCGGCGTCATCGTTTACGAATTGATAGCCCGAGAGCAGCGTTCCCGTGTGGCCGTTCAGACAGTAAAACCGGACGCGGAACCCTTGCTCGTGGGCTCGCGCGACAAGCTTGGAAAGCCGCTTGGAATCCTCCGAGGTCCAGTCCTTGGCAAGTGCCGGCCCCCCCTGCTCGACCACTCCCCAGTGAAACGTAAGGAACCGGTGGTAGGCTGTCGACTTACCAGGAATGTAAGCGGCGGCATCGAGCTCGAACTTACCACCTTGACCGAACACCTTGTCGCGGAAGGCGCGGTAGGTTCCTCCAGGAGGAATCATGGAGTCGTAAAGATCCTTCGCGCTATCACTTCCCGTGAAACAGACCGTGAGGCGGCGGGTGGTGAGCGCCGACTTTTCGGCTTTCGGCGCCGAGGAAAACCAATCCGCGTGTGCATCGAGGAAGGCTTTGAACTTCGCCAACGCCTCCGGCTTCGCGGTCTTCCAGTCGATCGTGAGAACGCTGGGCGCAAACGCATCGGGATACTTTCGCCAATACGCTTCGATCGCGGGAACCAGATACGCTTCAAACTCGGGATACACGACCCCTTCGCGAGGAGCGACATCATGGCCGACGATCAACGTCCCGGCGCGCTCGTCCCAGCCGAGGTCGATTTCGATGTTGTCGATGCCCAGGTTCAAGGCTTCGACGAGCCTGGCGTTGCTCTCGCTGCGCGACGGGTAGCAATTATGGGCGCTTGCGGGCAAGGTACGCGGTGGAGTTTCGGCAACCGCCACGATCGGTGTCAAAAGACAGATCGCTAATACGAACCGGCTCATGGGTGCACTCCGAGAGAGATTTCTCACCGACCCGACATGTTTTCAACGATGCGGGATCGTCTCGCCGTCGATGGTCCATTCGAGCGGCGTCTTTTTTCGGACGAGGGTTTGAAGCGCGGCGATGTGGGCGAATTCCTCACGAGAGGTTCGACCGTTGCGAGCCATGTCGGCTGCGGCGACTCCCGCGGCGGTTCCGGTTGACCATTCGATCGGGTGAAGCCGAGTTGCCGCGTTGGCCATGAAGCTCTGAGACATCGTCTTGCCGGCGACGAGCAGGTTGTCGAAGCTCTCGCTGGTCAATGCCCGGAACGGGATGAAGAACGGGAGGGTGTACGCTCCCCGAAGCGCGGGTTCGGGGAACTCGCAGGTCGTCATCGGGTGGATGTCGGCGGGATAGGCCCCCAGCGCGACGCGGTCGGGGAACGGCTCGCCGGTCTTGCGTTTCGGCCAGCCGGTCAGGTCGTCGATCTTGAGCACGAAGCCATCAAGACCCACGGCGCGGCGGGTGTCTCGAATATAAGGAAGCTTCGCCAGCCCGTGCTTGGTCCCGAAAACGTCAGTGGCCAAGGTGATCTGTCGAGGGTCGATCCCTTCGGGAGCATGAGCCTTGAACCAGGAGTGCCAGGAGAACGCCCGCTGTTCAACCGCGGCCATCACCTTCAGGTCGACCCCCCCTCGCCAGTCGGCCCGTTGGGCTTCGGTGTCTTTCTTGGACTTGAACAAGTAGCCATAAGTGTAGTCGTTGCCACCTTGTTTGAGGCGGGTCGAGTACCCCCAGTTTTGCAGGCTCAGGTCGCCGGGAGTCGGCCCTTTGCCGTTCCCTTTGAGACGGCGGTAAGTCCAGATCAAGTCCCAGACTTGCGGCCGACCGGTGTAGTCTCCGAAACCGAGGTCATCGGTGATCTTACCGACAGCAGGCTCATCGATTGGCTTCGCGTGATATCGCTCGACAAATCCGTAGACCGTGGATTGCCCGCAGCGGTCGTCGCCTTGCTTGCCATCAACCGATTCGATCCCTTGAAGATAATTCGCTCCCGATAAGGCAAGCAGCTCGCCCCATTCGGTTGCGTCCATGAAGATCGTGGTCTTGGTGGCGGGGAAAACGAAGACTTCCTTGGTGAAACGCGAGGATGCTTCCGGGTTGTACCAATCGGGGATGTCTTCGGAAGGGAGCCGGTCATAGCCTCCTTGTTCGACGCCCTCTCGTGGTGTTCGCCGGATCGCCGTGATTGAGGTGATCCGTCTGCTCAACGTATCGACGGCCACATTCTTCACGACGGTATTCCGATAGACGACCAGCTTGTTTTTAAGCTTGCGCTCCAGCGGAAGCAGTTGAGTGTCGAGAAAAAACTGAGGCTCGAAGCAATAGTTGCTCACCCATCCTCGGCCGGGGTTGCCCGTGGCGTCGAGCATCGCGCGGAAATTTGGTGTCATGTTTTCTCGACGACGCGCGATTGAGCGAACGTCGAGAAGGATGGCGTTGGTTTTCGGGTCGGTGATTCTGTGCCAGGCTTCATCAACGGCCGGGACCCCCGACGCGGTAAGCTGGCCGCCGATCCAGTCGGTTGGTTCGATCAGGCAAGTGCGGGCGCCTTCCTCGGCCGAGGCTACGGCGGCGGCGAAGCTCGCGGTGGTTCCCCCCGCGATCACGACGTCGAATTCCTCGGCCTTTGCGGAGTGAACCGCGAAGAGAATCATCGTCGCCAGAATCATTCGAAGCCGCATCAGTGATGGCCCCGTCTTTTGTCGTGGATCGAACTTATTGTGTCCCGACGGTTGAGCCCGCACTGGTGGAGTACCACCAGTGTTACCCAACTCTTGGTCATCGGTGAGTTGTCATTTGATTTTCATCGTTGCTCTTACCGTGTCAACGAACGGTACTTGATCCGATGGGGCTGGTCGGCCTCCATCCCGAGTCGTTCTTTGCGCTGGGCTTCGTAGGCCTGGTAGTTACCGTCGCACCAGACGACCTTGCTGTCACCCTCGAAGGCGAGAATATGCGTGGCGATCCGGTCGAGGAACCAGCGGTCGTGGCTGATGACCACCGCGCATCCGCCGAAGTCGATGATCGCGTCTTCAAGGGCTCGAAGCATGTCGATATCGAGGTCGTTGGTCGGCTCGTCGAGCAGGAGCAAGTTGCCACCGCTTTTCAGCAGCTTCGCGAGGTGGACGCGGTTGCGTTCTCCACCGGAGAGGTTGCCGACCTTCTTTTCCTGGTCGGGTCCTTTGAAATTGAACTGGGCGACGTACGCTCGCGAGGGGACTTTCCGCTTGCCGAGCACGACGTTGTCGAGTCCGCCGCTGATCTCCTGAAAGATCGAGTTCTCGGCCTTGAGGGTTTCTCGCGACTGGTCGACGTAAGACGTGACGACGGTGTCTCCAACGCGGAGCGTGCCGCCATCAGGTTGCTCTTGTCCGACGATCATCCGGAAGAGCGTGGTTTTGCCCGCGCCGTTGGCCCCGATCACTCCGATGATTCCTCCTGGTGGAAGTCGGAAGGTCATGTCCTCGAAGAGCACGCGGTCGCCGTAGGCTTTCTTCACTCCCACGGCTTCGACGACGAGGTCGCCAAGGTGCGGCCCGGGGGGAATATTGAGGACGATCGCCTCGTCGCGCTTATCGACGTCCTGCGACGCGAGTTGTTCGTAGCGTTGAAGTCTCGCGCGGTTCTTGGCGACTCGCGCTCGAGGGGCCATCCGCACCCATTCGAGTTCTCTCGCCAGGGTTTTGCGGCGGTTGCTTTCCTGTTTCTCTTCCTTCGCGAGGCGCTCCTGCTTCTGTTCGAGCCAGGAACTGTAGTTCCCTTGCCAGGGAATGCCCTGACCGCGGTCGAGTTCAAGAATCCAGCCGGCGACGTTATCGAGGAAGTAGCGGTCGTGGGTCACGGCCACGACGGTTCCCGTGTATTCCTTCAGATGCCGTTCGAGCCAGGCGACACTCTCGGCGTCAAGGTGGTTGGTGGGCTCGTCGAGGAGAAGCAGGTCGGGTTTACGGAGCAGAAGCTGACAGAGGGCGACTCTACGCTTTTCGCCACCGGAGAGGTTGGCGACCTCGGCGTCTCCAGGAGGCAGGCGCATCGCGTCCATGGCGATTTCAAGCTGACGGTCGAGGTCCCAGCCGTTGGCATGTTCGATGGCGTCCTGAACTTTGGCTTGCTCTTCAAGAAGCGCGTCGAGTTCGTCGGCGTCGGGACCTTCCCCAAGCCTGGCGTTGATCGCGTCGAAGCGGTCGAGCAAGGCGCGGACGGGAGCAACCGCCTCCTCGACGTTGCCGAGAACCGTTTTGTTGGGGTTCAGAATCGGTTCCTGCGACAGGAAACCAATCGAAGTTCCCGGCGCGGGCCGCGCGGTGCCGAGAAAATCTTTATCGACGCCCGCCATGATCCTCAGGAGCGTGCTCTTGCCCGCGCCATTGCCGCCGAGCACGCCGATCTTCGCGCCTGGATAAAACGAAAGCCAGATCCCCTTGAGGACGTCTTTCTTACCGTGAGCCTTGGAGAGGTTTTCGATCGTGAAGATATACTGCTGAGCCATGGACATTCCTCGGAAGTTTCAACCCGTCCCGCGCCCCCTTGAATCCATCTTGTTCAGGGGCGAACGACAAGCCCACCAGTAGACCCGAAGCGAGTGGCGGAGAAAAGGCCGAATCCGGCGTCCTCACGTGTCCGACCCGAAATAGAATCGTCGGGTTTTCGCATCGATCCGGTTTCAACGCGAGTCCAGGGGTTTTCGACGGCAAGCGGGTTCGGGTATCCTGACATGATCCTGTGGAGAAGGCATCGAGGTCTGGAAAACCGCGTCGCCTTGGAACGGCTTGCCTGGGTGGTTCTGATTTGAAGACCGACGCGTTCGAAGACTTTCTGTCGAGGCTACTCCTTCAAGGGCGGGTCGTTTTCCAAGAGGCTCCGGTTCCGTTGCCGGCAACCGGTTCCGCATCGGGTGCGCTCCAGCTTCTGTCGCGGGCTTTCGAGCGAGTTCGGCTTGATGTAGCCGGTCCCCTAATCGAGTTCGACCCGAAGGCCGCCGTGTCTGCCGCGGAATTTCTCCGACAGGCGTGCTGGGCGATGGTTTGCCGTAACGAACGCGCGGAGAACCTGGGACGCCGGTTGTCGTTGCGAGTTTCTCCCAGGCGGGCCTTAGCTTCAACTCACCTTTCCGTCGACCTGACCTTTCGATATCTGCCGCAGGTTCTTCGACGTGCCCGCGGGATCGACCCTGACGACGTTTTGGTGAGCATTATCACTGACGCGCTGTGCTCCTGGCCGCTTTCGGGTGTTCTTGCCGAGGTGGACGAGCCTCCCGCTTTTCAGGAATCGCTGGAATTCGACGGCCATTCCGGGCTCATGCTGCTCTATGCCGAACGGCTCGCCGCGCACGACCGACCGGCGTGGCGTCCCGCGGAAGGGACTCCCCTGGAGTATTTCGAACTGGTCGCGCCCGGCCGTGCTGTTGCCTCGCGGACCCACCATCTGGACGGACAAGTGGAGGATTCTGTCGATGATTGAGGAGGGGGTTTCGGGAACCGTCGGCAGGCTGCGAAGCGAAGTCACGGACGGGTTGAAACGCCAGTTCGTCGGCCGCGACGAGGTCGTTGACCTCATTGCACTGGCGGTCGTGGCTGGCGAACACCTGTTCTTGCACGGGCCGCCCGGTACCGCGAAGTCCGCGTTGATCCGACAGTTTGCAACCGCCGTGCAAGGTCGCTATTTCGAATATCTTCTCACACGATTCTCGGAACCCAACGAGGTCTTCGGGCCGATCGACCTGGTCCGGCTTCGGGAAGGAACCGTGGCTACCGTCACGACCGGGATGCTGCCGGAAGCCGAATTTATCTTTCTCGACGAACTGTTTAACGCCAACAGTGCGATCCTGAACAACCTGCTCTCGGTGCTGAACGAGCGAGTTTATCGTCGAGGGGCCGAGGTTCACAGCCTGCCCGTGCTCTCGCTGTTCTCGGCTTCCAACCACCTGCCGGAAGACGATGCCCTGCGCGCGCTCTTCGACCGGTTCCTGCTGCGATGCCACGTCGAGAATCTGAAACGAGACGCAATGCCGCGGTTGCTGACGGCGGGATGGGAACTCGAAGGGTCAAAGGCTCATCCCTCAACAGTGACCGCCGCCGATTTACGGGCGCTCTCGCAACTTCTCTACAAGGTTGACCTCTCCGGAGTGACTGAGCGTTATGCCGAAGTCGTCTTCAAGGTTCGCGATTTGGGCGTGGCGCTCTCTGACCGAAGGGCCGTGAAGATCCTGAAGTTGGTCGCGGCGTCGGCTTTGCTCTGCGACCGGCTCCACGCGAACCCGAGCGATCTCTGGGTTTTCCGCTATGCCTGGGACCGCGAGGAACAGATCGCGCCGCTCGCGGCATTGATCTCCGGAGTCCTCGAACCTCACGCGGGAGACGCCGAGGCGCATCCCCTGGCGGCGTCACCGGAACGCGCCGACGGCGAGGCCCTCGCGCGTGAGCTCGACGCGGCCGAAGCGGAACTCAAGGGAACGAGCGGAAACGGTAGATTGAGCCTGGCGGCCGTCGCGCGACTGCGCGAGAGACTCGCTGAAATGGCCGACCGCGCTGCCTGGGTCAACGATCCCCCGGCTCGCGATCACCTGATCAGACGCGCGGCGGGGTTACTGGAAACTCTCGGTTAAGGGTGCGGTCTGATGCCCGGATCGGGTATTGTAAGAGCACATGCAGAGGGTTCATACCGATTCTTGCTGACAGAATTTCTGCTCCCCTCGTCGAGACCAGAACGACCGAGATGCGCCCCGAACTGAACCAGGTCGGCTGTGCCAGTCTTCCTCGCGACGCGCTCGCGACCCTCGCCGACCTGCGCCGCGCGGAAGGGATCTGGGTCACGCTCGTCGGAGATCGTGCCTGGGTGCGCTGGGAACCTGGGGACGACGCGGCCCTTCGTAAAGTTTTGCCGTTGCCAGGCTCGGAACTTTATGTCCGACGAGGGAAACACTGGTATAAACTCGGATCGCGATTGCCGTCGTTCGATCTTCCGATCGAGCAGCGCGGGTTGGATATGGTTCCATTGCACTCGGCGGTCGTGCCCCGTCCGGTGCGTCCAGAATTGCCGGAGGATGGTCCGGCCGTTTCGGTAGCTCTGACATTGATTCAAGACGATCGGGTCCGCGCGGCCTCGGCGCTTCGCTGTCCGATCGCGGTTCTCGGCCGTTGGGCCGATTCCGCCCCGACCTCGCGGTTCGCTGGGCTACTCGCGGCGAAGGCCGACGATCTGGTCGTTGTGGTCGGACGCTCGCTGCCGGAGGTCGCGGGTGTCGGGGTTGAGCGGTTCTGGGGCTCACGAGTGCTCGCACCCCTGGGCTTGCGACCCGAGCCATTGCTACCCGAGCACGCACTTCGTCGAGTTCTGGGCATCGCCGATGACGAACTGCCGCTGCTGATCGGCTTGCCCGGAGAATCGGCGGCGGTCGAGATGATTCCCTACTCCGCGCTTCGACCATTTAACCGCGCGGGGGTCCGGCTTGCTCTGGACGGTGCGTTTGATCTTGGCGACATGATCGCCTGGGATGGCGGCTCATGATGCTTGCCGAGGAATATCTCGAGATCCCCCGCGACTACGGCAACTGGCTCGGTGGGCTCCGCTGGAGCCTGGACGGGGACGCCATCGAGTTCACGTCTGAAGGAACTCACGGCTTTACCTATGTCCTTGGTGTCGAGGTCGCACCATTTCTCGAAGGGCTTACTTCGCAGGGGGGCTTTCATCATTTCGGGCATGTGTTACACATGCTCGATGTGCTGGGTTACGGTTTGCGACGGGGTCGTGCCGAGTCGAAAACGCCGATCCCATCGGTCGCTTCGAATCTCGAAGCGCTAATGAATGAATACACGCCCGTGAGCCATGAAGCGACTTCGCTAACACTTCCGACGCGACGCCCCGCGGAGTTTTTCCGGCTTGCGAAAACCTTCCTTGAGTGCGGTAGCCCTCTTCCGCTTCGCAACGCGGGAGCGTTTTGCGGAACCCTTTGCTCGGCGTTGCCGAAGCTGCCCGATCCTCCGGCGCTGGAGTCGGTGGTCTTTCGGCTCCTGCATCGATCGCAGTTGAGACACGCCCGTCGCGGCCGGGTCTCCGGCCTGGAACCGCCACTTTCGCCGGACGAGTTCGAGGCCAGAATGGCCGAATCGCTCGCGAAATTCTCGAACGACGAGCTTCGACACTGGTTCAAACATGGCCGAGGTTCGGTCAAAGACGCGGGAAGAAAGATCGCCAGGGCATTGCCCCCGACGACGGTCGCCGAGGTTCTCTCCGCTGTCGTGGCAAGGCCTCGATTGAAAGGCGCGCGGGGGCTTGTTGCGCGACTTTCCGGTGCGCTCTCGTTGCCTCCCAGGAAACTCGCGGCGGCGGAGCTACCCGTCGGAGGTTACACCGATGTCGCCACGCGAGGGCGCCCCGAGCAGATTCTCCCATTTCAGTTCGCGCTCGATACCGACGAATTTCTGCGGCGATTCGCCGAGCGGGAGCTTCTCTACTTCCACCGCGAAGAACCGAAAACGCCGTCCTCGCGAGCGCTATTACTCGTTCTCGATCAAGGCGTGCGAACGTGGGGAGACATCCGTCTGGTGCTGGTTTCCGCATCACTTGCGCTGGCGGCCCAGGCCGATCGAAAAGGGTTGCAAGTGCGTTTCGCCGCAACGAGCCATGTCGGCTCTCCGCTCGATCCCGCCCTGGTGAGAGCGGAAGGTCTCGGCGAGCTGCTCGACGCGAGTGACTTGACCGCCGACCCCGCCGCGAGCCTCGCCGTGGTTCTCGGCGAGATTTCCGATGAACCACGCGATGTTGTCCTGTTGACGCATCCGCGAAACCTCGCCGAACCGGCGGTCGTCGAGATCACGAGAGCCGCCCATGAGGGGACACGCCTTTTCGCCGTCACCGTTGGATCCGACGGGAGCGTCGAGTTGAGCATCTTGCGGCAGGGTCGACCCGTCGTGATCGGCCGTTGCCGGGTCGACTTCAACGAACGCCCTGAAGACGAGAAAACGCCCCTGGTGTCAGGCTCGACAACGGCGGCAATTGATTCGTGGCGAGGGGATGTCGAATCGGTTCCCTTCCCCTTCCGTGTCGGCCCGACCGACTCGATCGCCGACCACCTTTTCGCGTTCGACGATTCCGGAGAATGGCTCCTTGCGGCCGACCACTTCGGAGTCCTTCGGCTAAGGCGCACGAACGGGACCGGGGGAGAACTCCTTCCTCGCGGCGAATCGCCAAAGAGCGGGCTTCTCAACCACAACGTTGAATCGGTCGTGGGTGTCGCTGGTGGTTTCGTCGTGATCGGCTTCTATGGCCTGAAAAGGCTTGCGGTACACTATGACATCAAAGAGCGAAAATGCGTGACTTACGAAATGGCCCTGGTTTCCAGTAAGCCGCAGACCTGGACTTACCTCCGTCGATTTCACACGGTGATCGGTCATAATGGCCGAGAGGTGATTTCGGCTCTTGATCTTGGAACTGAAACTCCCGGGGTGGTTTTTCCGTTCAAAGTGCCATTACCATCACGCACCCGAGAGATGCTGCTGGAATGGGATCGCAAGCCGGTGCTGTTGCGCGAAATCAACGGCGCGACGTCGGTGCCCATCCTGACCGCGAGCGAGTCGATCGATCTTTCCAAGGCGAGCCCGGAAGACCTCGCTCGGGACGATGACCTGAAAACGGTTCGGCTTGACCTGGAGGGACGCCTCCATATCCGCGAGGCATCAGACGGCTGGCGCACATTCACTCCGCTCTCCGACGGTCAACCTCGACTGAAGAACCGCATGCTGATCCGGGC
>Ga0075030_100004563_pt1 | contig 12503 bp, 11 predicted proteins | sample LitLauG_LLR_2012_FD_71393 | JGI IMG/M metagenome (GOLD analysis project Ga0075030, IMG submission 71393) | Freshwater sediment microbial communities from Pennsylvania, USA - Little Laurel Run_MetaG_LLR_2012 | ecosystem: Environmental > Aquatic > Freshwater > Creek > Sediment | place: USA... | reverse complement strand
GCTAACCACGCTGCTCACTCCCACCAGCGGCACTCTCGAAATCGACGGTCTCAATCTGCGCACTCACTCCAACGAGGTGCGCAAGAAATTCGGCATCGTCTTCCAGGATCCGAGTCTCGATGGCGATATGACCGGTGCGGAGAATATGGAACTGCACGGCGTCTTCTACCACGTCCCGCGCAAAATCCGCCTGGAGCGCACCGAATATCTGCTGAAATTGTTTGAACTGTGGGATCGCCGCACCGCGCTCGTAAAAACCTACTCCGGCGGCATGAAGCGCCGTCTCGAAATCGCTCGCGGCCTCCTCCACACACCCAAAATTCTGTTCCTCGACGAACCGACCCTCGGCCTCGATCCCCAAACTCGCAACCAGCTTTGGACGCATGTTAAGCGCCTCAATCAAGAAGAGCAAGTCACCGTCTTCCTCACCACCCATTACATGGACGAAGCCGAGCGCGTAGCCCAACGCATCGCCATCATTGACCACGGCAAAATCGTGGCGCAAGGTTCGCCCGACGAACTCAAACAGCAAACGTCCACCACCTCTTTAGAAGAAGCCTTCCTCTCGCTTACTGGCTCCACCATCCGCGATGAGGCCGCGAACTCCAACGAGTCACTCAAACAAATGGCAAAAATGTGGGGAGGCAATCGTAGATGAGTGTCATCTTGATCATGTGGCTTCGCGAACTGCGCCGCTATACTCGCTCACGCGCGCAAATCGTCGCATCTTTAGGCCAACCGCTGCTCTATCTGCTCGCGCTCGGCTTCGGCATGGGTCCAGTCTTTCAAAAAGCGGGGCAGGGCAACTATGTTCAATTCGTAGCCCCTGGCGTCATCGCCATGACCGTCCTCTTCAGTTCCGTCTTCTCCGGCATCGGCCTTCTCTTCGACCGTCAATTCGGCTTCCTCAAAGAAACGCTGGTCGCGCCCGTGCCGCGCTTTCAAGTTATGTTCGGCCGCACCCTTGGCGCATCCACCGTCGCAGTCATTCAGGGCACGCTTGTCATGATCGTCTGTTTCATCGCCGGCTTCCGCGTCACCAGTTGGGCGCTCTTCCCCCTCGCGTTTCTTTTTATGGGTTTGATCGCCTGCGTCTTCGCCTCGCTCGGTACCGCCATTGGTTCGGTGCTCGAAAACATGCAGGGCTTCCAGCTCATCATGAACTTTCTCGTCATGCCCATGTTCTTTCTGTCCGGCGCGCTTTATCCCATCGACCATCAGTCCAAAGTGTTCAGCACAATCGTCGGGCTCGACCCGCTTGCCTATGGCGTCGATGCCCTCCGCACCATCCTCATCAGTCGCTCTTTCTATGGACTCACTGTGGACGTCACAGTCCTGAGCGTCGTCGCCTTGGTCTTCGTCGCCATCGGTACAAAAATGTTTTCCAGAATTCAGGTCTGATGGCGAGAACACCCAGCGCCAGTGCTCACGAGAAAGTGATCCGCGCCGCTACTGCGCTCTTTGCCGAGCGCGGCATCGAAGGCGCCAGCATGGACGCCATCGCCGAAGCGTCCACGGTCAGCAAAGCAACTATATATAAGCACTGGTCTGACAAGGACGCTCTGTTCCTCGAAGTTCTCGAGCAGATCAACGGCCTCAAAGCCCGTCCCACGTTCGATTCGGGAGACATCCGCGCCGATATAACGGCCGTATTAGCCTATCGCCCCAGCGAAGATGCCGACCTCCGCGCTCGCATCATGCCCCAGTTCATGGCCTACTCCGCAAAACATGTCGAGTTCGGCGAACTCTGGCGCAAGCGCGTCATGGAACCGCCCCGCCGCGAACTCACCCGCCTCCTCAAGGCAGCGATCAAAACCGAACAACTCCAGTCGATGGATCTCGAATTCGCCCTCGCCCAACTCATCGGCCCGATTCTCTATTGGTACATCTTCCTTCGCCGCACCCAGGAAAATCCCCGGCTCCTTGCCGAATCCGTCGTCGACTCGTTCTGGCGCGCCTTCGCTCAGAAACCTTCCCGTACGCGCCTCTAACCCCAATAAGGCCGCTGACGAGAACTTCAACCTGAGCGAATCGCCGCAGACCCGCATGCGGGAAGCTGCACGTCCAGTTCGAAGAGTGGGCAGAACAAGCCGCCCCTACCCACTTCACCGTCTAGCCATCAGCAAGCTGCGAATCGCTTGCGAAAAACCAGCAGCCCAACGCCAGCCGCAAATACCAGGGCCATTGCTGACGGTTCCGGCGCTGCGACCGACACTGTGCGGTCGTCCACTTGAATCGCTGAGAGGACGTCCCAATCGAAGCTGGCCGGATTGGAAATTTGAATCGAATCAAGGCTTGTCCCAGCCCAGGACGAAGGAAGGACGAACGTTTGTACATCCAGGCGCTGACCGTTGGAACCGTTGTTCCACCATTCCTGGGCTGTCACCCCACCCAACGACGAGTTAGAGTTATAGCCTTGTAAAGCATTCGTATAAATGTAATTGTTGTAATCGCGAACGGTCTGATCGCCCACCAGGCTGAACACCGCTGTTTGGTTATTTGAGTTTGTGAATGTAACCACACCCTCGACAAAGTTTGCCGTACCGTAGAAGTTGTTGATCAGCGTGTTCACAACGGCGTTCGAATTCAGCAGAATAGGGGAGCTGAGCGTGATCGTCGCACCCCCAACGTACGAGCAGGAGTCGCTCGTCCCACAGATGGCCAGAAAAGATCCATTGTAGTTCCCAAATGTGATCCCGGTCCCAGTATTTCCCGTGGTTGGCGCTGCAGCAATCTGGTTTCCATTCGCCTGATTAGCCGAGGTCCAACCGCCGCAACTGACAAGCCCGCACAAGTTCACATCGCTCACCGAATCCGCCGATGCGATCAGATCACCGGAAGCCAAACCGAGGCAGATAGCCAAGCCCAACCTGTGCGTTGCAACGACTCTAACAAATTGTTTCGTTTTCATAAAAAGCCCTCCTATGTTCTCCTGTCATTTGAGAACGCGTAAACGCGCTGGATTTCCCCTCACGCTCGTTTGACCTTTTATGGGCGGGTAGTGCCCGAAGCTTTTTCACTCACGCTGCGGCGGTTGCCCCTGTGTCGCTAGGGCCATTGCTTGTGCCAATCGGGTCCGCAGGTCCGGCGCCGTTGCCGCCGGTAGGTGGGCGCTGCCCTGTGCGGCTATTAATCCCTTTTGCAGTGTGCGAACGGCACCCTTTGCATCATGCAAACTCAGTTGTGCTTGCGAGATTTGTCGCTGGATATCCACATACAGCTTCACCGTCTCCAGCGGATCGTCCGCCGCTACCTGCTCCAGCGGTCGAAGCTTGGCTTCGGCAATGCGCAAATGCCGTAGAGCATCTTGATACTTCCCCGCCGTGTTTTCCGCCGAACCAAGATGGTTGTAGGCGTTTGCCAGATCCTGCTGCGCTTCCAGGCTGTTAGGTTCCGCTGCCGAAACCGGTTCCATTAGTGCCAGTGCGCGCTGCGCAGCTTGGATCGCGGCTTCTCCTTCTCCGGTGTTATGCAGTGCCCAACTCAATTCGCCAAATGCATCGGCACAGTTTCTTTGAGAGCGGGGATCGGGCGTTTTTTCAAAAGTCTCGCATGTCGATTCCTGACCCCGGCGGTGTGCCGCGACGGCCTCTTGGAAATATCGTTTGTCTCCCGTCTGTACCGCCAGACCTTCCAGGGCGAACCCTGCGTATTCGCTGCACACGCCGGCTATATCGCGCATCCCGGGATGCTCAGCTTGAATGTGTTCAGCGATCGCTATTGTTTTTTTTAGCTGCGCCAGCGCTTCACCGTACCCCTGAGCGGTCGAAGCAGTGTTCGCGTTCAGCATCGCGTGGCCAAGGCTAAAGTGAACGGTCGGAAACAACGCGGCCGCCGGTTGCCCTTCAAACTGAAGATCGTGCGGTGCCTCTGTCCAAAGCCGCCGCGCGGGCTCCAACGCCGATGTCAAAAGGGCAATCGCCTGCTGATAATGTCCCGATCGCGTCTCAATCGTGGCCATCCTCTTTCGGGCGGCCACCAGTTTCGCCACCAAATCCCAATCGTTTGCCGCTCCACCGCGCGCCAGCGTCTCCGCCTTTCGGTAGCTCAACAACGCGCCATTCGTATCGCCCAGACTCACCGTGAACGATCTGCCCTGGATATCGCCCAGTTGTAAATAGGCTCCCGCCAAAGCACGCCGCAATTCAGGATCGCCCGGCGCATCCGGCAACAACTGGTCCAGATTTCGACGCGCTCGATCCACAATCAGCAGCCGCGCATTCATCGATCCCGGCAGTTTGCTAACTTCTTTCAGGACGTCTGTCAAATACGATTGGCTCAGTTCGCGCACTTGCGCCATGCGCTGTTGTTCAAGGCCGTATTGCCGTAGCGCGAAAACGCCGGAAACTCCGATGATCGCGCTCAATCCAACGCCCAAACACATCTGCCAGCGATAGCGTTGTACAAATCTGGCGCCTCGATACCACCACGTATGTGAGCGCGCCCGGACTGGTTTTGCTTCCAGATACGAAGACAAATCCGCCGATAACTGTTCCACTGACAAATAACGCCGTCGCGGACTGGCCTCCAGCGCTTTGCATACTATGTTGCGCAAGTCGCCATTCAGAATCCGTCCAAGCTTCGACTTAGAGGTAGATCGCAAGCGTGCGGACTCGTCCGTAACGCACACCGCGGGGGGCGTGGGCGGTACCTCTCTCACCGCCCGCTCCAGGCCGGCGATGGGCGAATTCGGATCTCCAAAAGGCCAGCCACCGCACACCAACTCGTACAACATCACGCCGAGTGAATAGACATCCATCGAGGTGGAAACTGATTCCCCCCGCAACTGCTCTGGACTGGCATAACGCGGAGTCATCGCTCCAAACCGCGTAGTAGTAGATTCCTCCAACCCCGTCATCAACAACTTCGCCGTTCCAAAGTCAAGGAGCTTCGCCGTCCCATCCGCGGTCACCAGTACGTTCCCCGGCTTCAAATCGCGATGCACTACCAAGTTGCGATGCGCATATTCGACAGCCGAGCAAACCTGTAGAAAAAGCTTGATCCTGTCTGGAATGTTCATCAATCGTTTGTCGCAATAGCGGTTGATGGTTTCGCCATCCACATACTCCATGACCAGATAGGGGTCGCCTAGCGCACTCACCCCGCCATCCAACAGCCGTGTAATATTCGGATGATTTAGGTTCGCCAGAATTTGGCGTTCCGCGCGAAACCGCTCCGTAAAGAAATTAGTTCGGAGGTGGGCGCTAACCACTTTGAGCGCAACCTGCTGTTCAAACTCTCCATCCGTGCGCCGGGCCAAGTAGACCGTACCCATGCCGCCCTGGCCCAGTTCCCGCTGCAGTTCGTAACCGCCGACGTCTTCGCGAAGGTATCCTTTCCCTTCCTCACTCGCAGCAGCGGCCGAGTTCGCTTCCTGAGGTGCCTTAAAGCGGTTCGACTCTTCAAAAGCCCCCAGCAGCTCTTCCAACTCAACCAAGAGAGTATCGTCGCCTTCGCACAAGTGACGAACTAGCTCGTTACGGTTGGTTTCAGGGGCTTCGCGGGCAGCGTGAAAGGCCGATTCCAACCGCTTCCACCGCTCCGCCTTGACGTCTGAAGCCATTCGCACCTCGCCCTCGTTACTTACCGCGCAAACGGCGGCGAAACCCCCTCAGGCCGGAACTCGCGGCCCGCTGGCATCTTTTCTTCCTTGCAGTTTCAGAAAGAGCCACGCGCGTGCCAGCGCTAAATCGCGCTCTGCCGTCGCCACGGAAATATTCGCAACCGTGGCAGCTTCTGCTACCGTGCAGCCCAGAAAATAGCGAAGCTCCACCAGCCGCACCTTGCGCGCATCAAGCCTCTCGAGTTCGTCAAGCGCGCGGTTCAGATCGAGTACATTTTCTCCGTTCACATTGACCCATGGGATCTCATCGTTCAGCGAAACATGCGCGAGGCCGGAACCGCGCTTGGACGCCTGCGAAGCCCGCGCATGATCTGTGAGCACCCGCCGCATCAACGACGCCGCAAAAGCGTAAAAGTGCGATCGATCTTGCAAGTTCGGCTGGCGCTGCTGTACCAGCCGCAGGTACAGTTCATTCACCAGCGCGGTTGGCTGCAGCGTCTGATTGGGAGACTCGCCTCGGATGTAAGCGACGGCAACTCTATGCAGATGAGGGTAGACGTAGGGAATAAGTTGGTCGCGGGCTTGCTCGTCTCCATCCTTCCACCGACGAAGCAAAGCAGTGATTTCGCCGTTCTGAACCTCACCCATTGAACGCTCCTCGCGCGTTTCAACTCGCCAACTAGTGTCAAGGTATCATGTCTTGCGAGCCCAGGGAGCCTTGTTCGTTAACTCGCAGTACCGTTACCCTTGGGGGGCGCGTTGCCCAAGCGTGAGCGGTCAAACCGAAGTCCATCTCCATACCCCTCCACGTTTCCCCTCTGCCGTACGTCCTACACTTGAGGTATGCCGCGCCTTAGGTGTCTTTGCACGCTCTTTTTGCTAGGTTCTGCTCTACTCTCGGCCGCCACAACGACCGATGAATTGATCAGACGTGTCGAAACACGCTATAACGCAGCCCATACTCTTTCCGTTGAATTCGTAGAAAACTACAACATGCAGGGACATCCCAGGCCACCCGAAATCGGCACTCTAACCCTCCGCAAAGTCGGCAAAATGCGCTGGGATTACACCCGTCCTTCCGGTAAGTTATTCATTTCAGACGGAAAAACAGCATATCTGTATTCTGCCGGTGAGAACCGTGTCGAGCGGATGCCACTTAAAGATACAGAGGATATGCGTGTGCCCTTGGCCTTCCTGCTGGGGCGTCTCGACATGAAAAAGGAGTTTCGCGATTTTTCTAGCCGTCCAGGGGAGGGAAGCACCGCCTGGCTCGTTGCTCGATCCAAAAACGACCGCACGCCGTACGACAACATAGAGATGTTAATCGCCCCCGATGGATCCATCCACGAACTCAAAGTCGCCGGACGCGACCAGTCCCTGCTTGCCTTCACCTTCAAAAGTGAGCGCATGAATCCCCCAGTCAATGACAATCTCTTTCGTTTTGCTATCCCGGCCGGTGCAGATGTGGTCGACTCAGTAGCTTGGGACGGACAAGGGAAATAGCCGTGGCTGAATTCTTACTCCGTTATGCCGATCAGCGCGGCCAAATGCACGAATCAATGACCGAAGCGGCCAGCGAACGCGAAGCCCGCGAACGCATGGCGCAGCAAGGCTTTCTGGTGTATTCAGTTCGCGCCAACGATCTAGGCACTCGCCTCGGCGCCGATGCTGGCCGTAAACAATCGGTCAACCTTGAAAAGTTCCTTATTTTCAACCAGCAGTTCGTCACTCTCGTCCGCGCCGGCCTGCCCATTCTGAAGTGCCTCGATATTTTGGCCGATCGCCTGACAGACGAAAAGTTAGGCCGTCACATTAAGGCTGTTCGCGACGAGGTCAAGACCGGCACAGTCCTCTCCGATGCGTTCGAAAAACAGAACGTCTTCCCAGCCATTTACGTGACTTCTGTTCTGGCTGGCGAAAAAAGCGGATCGCTCATCGAAGTCCTCGACCGCTACCTGACTTACCAGCGCCTGACCCTCACCGCTAAAAAGAAACTGATGTCTTCGCTCGCTTATCCGGCAGTGCTTATCGTCCTCGTCATCATCTTGATGGTGTTTCTGGTCACCTACGTCGTGCCGAACTTCGCCGCTCTCTACAGCAGCATGGGTGCAAAGCTGCCGGTAGCCACCACCGTCTTGATCGCCGTCGGCACCACCGCGCGCGCCTATGTGTTGCTCGCCTTCGTTGCGCTCATCGCTGCCGGAGTGGCAATATATTTCTGGTCTCGCCGCGATTCATCGCAGGAAACGATCGACCGCGGCATCATGCACCTGCCCGTCTTTGGCGATATCTGGACCAAATACCAGGTCGCCCAACTCGCCCGAGTTTTGGGCACGCTGCTGGTCGGCGGTATCCCTTTAGTGCAAGCTCTTGAAACCACCGGGCGTTCCCTGGGCACCAAGCTGCTTAAGAAAGTGCTGGACAAAACCTCAATTTTAGTCCGCGAAGGCAAACCCCTCTCCGAGTCCATGGCCAGTATGGGTATCATGCCGCCCTTAGCCGTTGACATGATGGAAGTGGGTGAATCATCCGGCGCTCTTCCCCAGATGCTGGCGAGCGTCGCAGAATTTTACGAGGAGGATGTGGCCAACCGCATGGCGACCTTGCTCTCTTTAATAGAGCCCGCCATCATGATTTTTATGGGTATTTTCGTTGCCTTCGTCTTGGTAGCGCTCTATTTGCCCATCTTTTCTCTGGCGGACACAATTCGATAAACCATGGCTACCGAAACCATCAGCCGTCTCAAAGATCCCGTCGCCGAAACGGAACAAGCGCGCTCTATCGCCCAGCGTTACTGCTGCGAGTTCGTCGATCTGAAAACCACCAAGATCGATCACGAGCTCTTCCGGACCGTTCCTGTCGACCTGATGTTCCGCTATCACTTCGTGCCCATTCAGGCTGTCAACGGAACTCTCGAAATCGCCCTGGCCGATCCCAAACAGATCGTTCTCATCGACGAATTATCGGTCCTTCTCGGCAAGAAACTCAAAGTCAAGGTCGCCACTCATTCCCAGATTTCCGACCTGCTCAAGAAAACCGAGCAATCGCAGCGTGTTCTCGAAGAAGTCACCGAAGGCTTCGCGCTCGATGTTGTCGGTGACGAAGAGAACACCGACGAAAATCTTTCCATCGACCGCCTAACATCCGGCGAGGGCGATATCGCCCCGGTCATCAAGCTGGTCGATACCACCATCTTCAACGCTCTCGAACGGCGCGCCAGTGATATTCACATCGAAACGCGCGATCAGCAATTGGCCATCAAATACCGCATTGACGGCGTCTTGCAATATGCCATGACGCCCATCGCCAAAGAATGGTACTCCGCCGTCATTTCGCGTATCAAGGTCATGAGTGAACTCGATATCGCGGAACGCCGCGTCCCGCAAGACGGCCGTTTTCGCGTCCGCTACAAAGGCCGCCTGATCGATTTCCGCGTCTCTATCATGCCCACCATCCATGGTGAGGACGCCGTGCTTCGTGTCCTTGATAAAGAATCCATGAGCGAAAAGTTTTCCAAGCTTTCGCTCGATGTCGTCGGCTTCGGCGAGCACGATCTGGTCAAATTTCGCCGCTACATCAAAGAGCCGTACGGCATGGTGCTTGTCACCGGCCCCACCGGGTCGGGCAAAACCACCACGCTCTATGCTGCACTCAGCGAAATCAAGAACGACGAAGACAAAATCATTACCATTGAAGACCCGGTCGAATATCAGATCAAAGGCATTACGCAAATCCCGGTCAATGAGAAAAAAGGTCTAACCTTCGCCCGCGGACTGCGCTCCATTTTGCGCCACGATCCCGACAAGATCCTCGTCGGCGAAATCCGCGATCAGGAAACCGCGCAAATCGCCATCAACGCCGCGCTCACCGGACACCTTGTCTTCACCACTGTCCACGCCAACAACGTGCTCGACGTGCTCGGCCGCTTCTTGAACATGGGCGTCGAGCCTTACAACTTTGTTTCCTCTCTGAACTGCATTCTGGCCCAGCGCTTGGTTCGCATTATCTGCGCCCACTGCCGGAAACAGGTCAGATACGAAGACGAATATCTCGTCGAAAGCGGGCTCGATCCCGCCCAGTGGCGCGACTTTGAGTTCTGGGAAGGTCGCGGTTGTATGGAGTGCTCCGGCACCGGCTTCCGTGGACGTACCGCCATTCACGAATTGCTCGACCTTACCGAAAAAATCCGCGAAATGATTCTCGAACGCCGCCCCGTATCTGAAATCAAACGTAGTGCTCGATCGGACGGTATGACCTTCCTGCGTCAATCCGCTCTTGACCGCGTCAAGCAGGGCATTACCACCCTGCGCGAAGCCAATAAGGTGACGTTCATCGAATAACATGGCTAACTGGTTATCTGATCCCCCTCCGGATCACGTCTTCGAAATATCGGAATTCGCCTTGGCGGCCGTTTCCCCCCGCCAACCCGAATTGCAAAACCGCGAGCGCTTTAAAGACCGCGGTCTGACTGCCTCGCCCAGTTTGCCCAATTTCATCCGGCCCCAACTTTATCGCGATGCCTTGCCTGTCGTTTCCGCCGGCAACGGTGCTCGTCGCATGACCACGGCTCTCGTCATTCCCGATTATGCCGTTCGCATGGCCATCCTCGATTTCGAAGAATTCCCACCTAAGGATGAGGAGCGGCTCTCTCTGCTCCGCTTCCGGCTGCGAAAAACTGTGCCCTTCCACATTGAGGAAGCCAGGCTTTCCTATTCCGTTCAAGATTCCCGCCCCGGTCATTATGAAATCCTCGCCGTCGCCATTGCCAATCCCATACTGCACGAATATGAGTCCATCTTTATCGAAGCGGGGCATCGTGTAGGCATGGTCGTCCCTTCTTTGCTTGCCGCCTTGCAGTTCTGTGAAACAGAGCAGGAAGGCATTACCCTCCTCGCCAAAAGCGCCGGTTCCACTTTGTCCATTGGCTTAATCGAGAAAGGGCATCTGCGCCTCGTCCGCTGCATCGATTTGACCTCCGAAGATCACGATTCCCAATCGGGCGGTCCGGCCTTCCCTGTCCTGCAGCAAACCCTGGCCTTTGCCGAAGATCAACTGGAACAAAAAGTGAATCGCGTCGTCTTGTGCGGTTTCGGCCCCGAAACGGGCGCCATCGGCGAACAAATGGAACAGGAATTCGGTATTCCCTATTCTCCGGTCAATTCGCGCTTCGGCCCTGCACTGGCTGAAAACTCCGGCCTACTCGGCCTTTTGGAGCAATTCGCCGCATGAAGACGAACCCCTCTCTCAGCATCAATCTGGCGTCCAACCCGTTCCGCCGCGAGCGCGCCGAAAACGCCGCCTTTGCCGCTATCTGCGGCTTGCTCTTCTGTTCCTTGGCTGTGCTGCTCGGCTTAATTTTGCACGCACGTTCGGAGGCTGCCGATCTTCGTAACCGCATCGCGGGCGAAGAGAAACGTTTGGCCGATCTGCACCGCGAACAAAGTCAATATGCCTCCATCCTGGCAAAACCTGAAAACGCCGGCACCTTTGCCTACAGCGTCTTCATGAATCAACTGATCGCTCGCCGTGCCGTCAGTTGGACCCGCGTCTTCCAAGACCTCGCTACCGTGATGCCTAAGAACGTCCGCTTGATGGCCATCCGCCTTCCGCAAGTCGATGCCGAAGGGGAAAACACCACCAACCGTGTCGAACTCGATATGCTCGTCGGCAGCACTCAGCCGGAAGCCGTAATCGGCTTATTCAAGAACTTACAGAAATCGGATCTCTTCGGTGCTGCTTCTTTGGTAAGCCAAACTCCGCCCGCGCAAAACGATCTGTTCTACAAATACCGCATAACGGTGGCCTATGACCAAAAGCTCTGAATCAAGTGAACTGATCGGAGTACTGGCCGCCAGCGAGGCGTCGCAGCGCAGCCTTTCGCCCATTCAACTGCGCCTTCGCTTGGCTGCCGGGTTCTTAGCGCTGCTGAATGCCGTGGCCCTGTACTTTTACCTTTCGCCCCCAGGCGGCAGCCGTCAAGACCTCGAACTCCAAAGCGTCCAGGTGCGCACCCAAATCCGCGCCGCTCAAGTCCAGATGGGCAAGACCAGCGCCCTGGCCTCGCATGTTCAAACCGCCAGTACACAAGCGGCCGCTTTTTCCGACAAATACTTTCTGCCCCGCCGCACCGCATACGTAACTGTCTTTGAAGAAATCCAACGAATGGCCAAGGCGTCCGCTATACAGGCGCGTGACGCTGGCCTGACCGAAGAACCAATCGAAGGCACTGCCGATCTCACTTTGCTGAACATCTCCGCTAATTACGAAGGCACTAACGCCGATCTGATGAAATTCCTGCATGAGGCGGACCAATCGCCCATGTTGCTCGTTCTCGATACGCTGCTCGCCTCCCCGCAGCAGCGCAATAACGTGATCAACACCAATATCCGTTTTCAGGCCATTGTGCGTGAGCCTCCTACAGCCTCCGCCACCACCACTGCTGCTCCCGTGAGCGCTCCCACCGTCGCCGCACCCACCGCAGGAGGCCAGCAACCGTGAGCCAGGGCACTAAAGTCTTCGGCATGAATATACCCGTCCAACCAAAAGTCCTGGTTGGCGGCTTGTTCGCCATTGTCGCGGCTCTCGGCGTCTACAATTTCATGGGTGGCGGGAGCGACGAATCGCAAACCCCCCGTCCCGCGTCGGTCGTCAAAGCGCAACCCTCCGCCGTCAGCGCGTCAACCTTGAACCCGACTCTGTCCCGCCGCTCCGAACTCAGCAATAAAAACAAACAGGGTGCCTTGCGTCTCAAGCCCGTCGATCCCGCTCTGGTGGTTGATCCGACTTTGAAACTTGCCCTGCTCGACCGCGTCCGATCTGTCAAACTTGTGGAAGGTGGTCGTAATCTCTTTGAAACGGGTCCCGATGTGGCGCTGGCCACGAACCTGCCGCCAGTGCCCAAGGTGCCTTCCATGATGCCCAAGCCGACACAGATCATTGG
>Ga0075030_100004561_pt1 | contig 12505 bp, 11 predicted proteins | sample LitLauG_LLR_2012_FD_71393 | JGI IMG/M metagenome (GOLD analysis project Ga0075030, IMG submission 71393) | Freshwater sediment microbial communities from Pennsylvania, USA - Little Laurel Run_MetaG_LLR_2012 | ecosystem: Environmental > Aquatic > Freshwater > Creek > Sediment | place: USA... | reverse complement strand
ACCCTTCGCTCAACGGATATTCCGACGAACAAACCAAATCGTTCTATGAACGATTAAACGTGAACCTACAAACCATGCCCGGTGTTACTTCGGTTGGATTCTCCGCCATGCCGCTTTTGAAAGGCTATGCATGGCAGAATGCGGTCCTCGGCAAGGATTTCGAAGGAGCGCCGATCGAGGAACAGCCGATTCTCAGCGAGGTCGGCCCGGGCTACTTTGCTACCCTGGGTATTCCTATCCTGGCCGGGCGTGCCTTCACCACGCAGGACGCGGGGCCGAGCAAATACGCTGTCGTCAATGAGAGCTTTGCCAGGCAATACTTCCCGGGCCGAAATCCGATCGGGCAGCGCTTCGGGCTGGTGGACGACATGGAGCCCGTCAGCCCGGACATTGAAGTCATTGGGTTGATCCCGGACAGAAAATACAGAGATCTGCGTGAGACACCACCGGCGCAGGCTTACTTCCCCTATCTCCAAGGCGTCCATTTCCGCTTCATGAATATCTATTTGCGGACGCAGGCCGATCCGCGCCACTTCGAGAATGAACTTCGCGAACGCATGCGGCAGTTCGACCCGCATGTTCCGCTCGATGAACTGCAAACCATGAACGAACAGATTGGATTCTCCCTGCGGACCGAGCGACTGGTGGCCGGCCTCTCTGCGGTATTCGGCGGACTTGCCACCTTGCTTGCCGTTATCGGGCTTTATGGCGTCACGGCCTACACAGTGATGCGCCGAACCCGAGAGATAGGTATCCGCATGGCTCTCGGAGCAATACGCAGCAACGTCATTGGGATGGTTATGCGCGAAGTGTTGATTCTCATCGGAGCTGGCTTGGCTGCGGGTTTTTCGCTTGCGCTGGTCCTCGCCAATCTGGTCCGCAGCCAGCTCTTCGGGTTGAACCCGCGCGATCCGTTAACGTTCGTTGCCTCGGCAATCGTTCTTGCTGTGGCTGCGGGATTCGCTGGCTTTATTCCCGCCTTGCGCGCAAGTTATGTCGATCCGACAACCGCTCTAAGAAATGAATGAACCAGTTTGAGATGGGGCATTGCCCCACCCTCGTGAGCGTCTCAGCTGTCGAAAAGTCGCCGAGTCGCTCATCGGGAATTGACTGGTACCAACATGTCGGCTTGTAGGAAGTGATCTTCGCGCTTGGCATCCACTCTAGACGGATGACGGGCAAGCCGGAAACAATCTCCATTGCTTGCCAGAGCGGTGCTTATGTGGCAAAACCAGCGTGATCACACCACGCCCTAACGGATATTTACGGGACCGCTTTAATGTGTCTCTTTCGCGCTCGGGAGAATCGCGCGCGCTTGAATCAGCTCAGGATTCTTCAGCAGTGGCAGCCACTTTTCCCGCACGGCGGCAAACTCCGGCATATTTTTCTTGGAAACCGGATCGGACGGAGGCAGGCCCAGCTTTTCGAAATTCTTGTACTGGCCCTTTTGTAATATACGGAAGTCGAGGTGCGGCCCCGTGGAGAGTCCTGTGCTCCCCACCAGCCCGATGGTCTTGCCGATCTCCACGTGTTCCCCGCTGCGCACAAACATGCGCGACAAGTGCAAATACATCGTTTCGTAACCGTTGAAATGCGCGATTTGCACCATGTTGCCCTCGCCGCCCTTGCGCCCCGCGAACACCACCTTGCCACTGCCAATCGTTTGCACCGGTGTGCCGACGGGTGCTCCGTAGTCCGTCCCCATGTGAGGGCGATAGGTCTTCAAGATGGGATGAAATCTCGCCCGGCTGAAATGGGATGTCACCGGCGCGCCGAATTTCAGCGGCGAGCGCAGAAACGCCTTCTGCAGTGATTTTCCGTCCGCAGAATAGTATCCCGGCCGCCCAGCAGGATCGTGGAAGAGCAAGGCCTGGTATTTTTTCCCGGCGTTTTCGTATTCCGCTGCCAGAATTCTTCCGTACCCGGCCATCTGGCCATTGGCGTATTTTTTCTTTTCCAATACCATTCGAAACGTGTCGCCCTTGCGCGGATCAGTGTAAAAATCGAGGTCGTAGCCGAAGATCTGCGCTAGCCGCATGGCTAACTCCGCGGATTCTCCCGCATCTTCCACCGCATTAAAAAGCGAATCGTCTACGCGGCCAGTCACCGCCGCGACTTCCACCTTCGATGGAGTTTCCCTGATCTGCGCCGTGAACCCGAGGTCCTCAGGAACAATCTTGAGCATACGGTCGGCGTCAATCTTGTAGTCGATTTCACGCAGCGTTCCTTCCACCGAGCGGCCCACCGTAATGGTATTCCCCGCGCGGACCTGCCGTAGGTTGAAGGCATGCTGAGCGGCAGCCGAGGCGTTGGCCGCTTCTTCCGCGCTCAAGCCGAATTTCTCGAGTGCGGCCGTGAAATTTTCCCCCGCGGGGACCTTCTTCTCCGTCGGCAGGATCACTTGCTCGCGGATACGTTCAGCTTCATCCTTCGCCAGCTTCAACTGGTGATCGAATTCCGCAGCCGTAGCAAGCCGTCGCTGGAAGGCATACCCCAGAGTTGCAGCTCCAGCGGCGCACACAAACAGCACTACGAACAAGAAACGACGATTCACGATTCCCCCAAAGCCACTCGCTTATGGTGCTTTGACAGAGTAATGCCCTTCACTCTTTTGTCGCAAATTGCAGTTGGCGTCAAATGTGTTTCCGGCGCATGCGCTCAATCGTCTAACCTGGAGATATCCGATGAAAGAAAAACGCTGCGGAGATCCTCCGCAGCGCGGCAAAATCATGGGTGTGAAATCTTAAGATGTGTTAGTTGCCGGTCTTGACGGCCGCCGTGTGTGTAGCGTCCGCGAAATAATTCTGCTCGCGAAGCTTGCGGTAGATCCGGCCCGCAACAACTGCAGCCATCGGACCTTTCACGCTCCGAGTGTTTCCGCGCAGCAAGACGGCCAGCGCGATTTTTGCGTGCGCATCATCCGCATAGGTGATGAACCAGCCGATTTTCGATGGCGTCGTATGATCGTCGCAGGTCCCTGTCTTGCCGAGAGGCATCTCTTCGCCGTCACGGTCGAAACTCGATTTGCCGGTGCCGTACAACACCGCCGCGAGCATCCCTTCGCGAAGTTCCGGGAGAATCGCGCCAATGTTCAATTCGCGCTTCACGCGCGGCGTGAAATTCTCCACTTCTTCCTGTGTGTGAGGGTATTGCAAATAATAAAGTGTTCCCCCGTTCGCAAAAGCCGCGGAAAGCGCTGCGAGTTGCAGCGGGGTAACCTGAATCCCTTCGCCAAAGCTCGACATCCGAGCAACACCGCCGTTTGCCGGCGGCACCATCGGAAACGACCCCGGATGCTCATCCGGCAGGTTGTACCCGGCGAGTTCGCCCAGGCCGAGGAGCCGTCCATACTTCGAGACCGTCTCGAAACCCATGCGCGACCCGAGTTGCTCAAAAAACACGTTGTTCGAGTGCGCCATCGCCTCCGTCAAGTTCATGTACTTGCGGCGCCCCACCTTGAGCATGGTGTCGCGAGTGATGACATTTTCTTCCAGCGCGGCAAGCGCGATCGTCGGCTTGATCGTCGAGCAGGGAATGTATCCATCGCCGAACGCAATCTTCTGATTCACAACCGTGAGGATCCGCCCGGTGTGCGGATCAACCGCGACCACTGCTCCGTTGTATCTGCCCAGCGCAGAAACAGCGGCGGCACGCACCACGGGATCATCGTAGCTGGCATCATCAGCCTTGGAGGAATCCGCAAACGTGGGAACACCGCGATACCGCGAAACGTATTTGTGTGTGCTCTTGACAGGCGCTCCCGCACCGGGAGCTGCCGACAGCGGCATCGCGCAAACTGCTGCCATCAATATTGCAAGACTGGCTTTTCCGCACTGCTTCACCGTTCCCACCTCATTCGGGCTGACCGTACCGCTCAACCCGCCCCGCTCTGCCCCACGCCAAAAATCAACCGGGGTCAGAAGTTTTACCTTACGCTGTCCGCAGGGTCAACAAACATTCACAAGAACTGTTCGTTGCCGCTACCGTCTGCCTGCCAACGGCAGACCGTCACAGCGATTTCTTGCACCCCACCCGCCAATCAAGGGCACCCTTGATTTGATGCGACTTAGCACCGGCGCGCGGGAAAATCTCTTCCACTGAGAGAAACGGGTTCTCTCAGAATGATACACATTTTAGGCTTCTGTACCGTTTTTGCACAATAGACATCTGGGTCCAGTACGAGCTATGTGCTTTGTTTTGAATAGCTGGCCGTCAGGTCAGGGACCTGAACCTTCGCCCGGTTGGAGTCGCGGCCCGGCCAACGCGGTACAGGTGCTCTGTCGCATCTTGAAACGGCCGCGAACCGCTCGGGCCGTTCAGTCGATCCGCTTCCGGGCAGGTGTCGCGCATCAGCAGCTTCCGTTCCCGGAACCTTTACATTGCCACGTTCTCTCCATTTCAGGTCGAACATCACCACCCGCCGGGACGTATCACTGTCGGGGTTTTCGATGAAAAGATGCATCATCTGTATCGTCATGATTGTGGGTATCGCCATCTGCCATTCAGCGGCATCGCAACCGTTGCCGAATCCCTCCTCCATCAAAAGGTTGGACGGCAGTGCCATCACCGCGAGCGATATTGATGGAACCGTGTTGCGGCTGATGCACGCCGCGAAAGTCACCGGGACAGGCATCGCGATTTTCAACGATGGAAAGATTGCTTATTTGAAAGCCTACGGCTTTCGAGACAAAGAGAAAAAGCTGCCGTTGACACCCGATTCGGTGATGAGCGGCGCTTCCCTGACCAAGGTCGCTTTTGCCTACATGGTCATGCAACTCGTCCAGGAAGGATCGTTGGACCTCGACAAACCGGTTTATCAATATCTGCCGAAGCCTCTCCCTGAATTTGACGGGTATAAGGATTTAGCCGGCGACGACCGCTACAAGAAAATCACTTCGCGGATATTGCTCGATCACACCAGCGGATTTCCCAATTGGCGATGGTTTGAAGACGACAAAAAGCTGAAGATTCATTTTGAGCCGGGCTCACGGTTTGCCTATTCGGGAGAAGGAATCGCTCTTTTGCAATTGATTGTCGAGACCATTGCGAAGAGACCTCTTGCGGATCTGATGCGAGAAAGAGTCTTCCAGCCGCTTGCCATGACTCGAACCAGCATGGTTTGGGAGCCGAGCTTCGAAGACGATTACGCCAACGGATACGACGAGCAGGAGAATTCTCTTGGGCCGCAAAGACGGAAACGCGCCGGTTCCGCGGGCTCAATGCTGACGACTCCGGCCGATTTTGCCAAGTTCATGCAAGCGATGATGCATGGGATCGGCTTAAGCAAAGGAATGAAAGACGCGATGCTGGGCCCGCAAGTGCAGATTTTCTCGAAGCACGGTTTTCCCCCGCTCGCAACGGAAACGACGGATGAAAACAAGCCCATCCGCCTGAGCTATGGTCTTGGCTGGGGTTTGTACTGGACACCCTATGGCAAAGCCTTCTTCAAGGAAGGCCACGATGACGGCTGGCGGAATTACACCGTGTGCTTCGACGACGCCAAAATGGGTATCCTCATCATGACCAACAGCTCCAACGGCGAAGGTATCTACAAGGAACTCCTCGAAACTCTCCAGAAAAACACCTTCACGCCCATCGAGTGGGAGCAATTCACCCCGTACAATTCCGCGCACTGAGAAAAGTAGGGGGCACCCGCCATGGCAAGTGCCCCTCTTGAGACCTCAATCGAACTGCTTCCGCTACCGCGTCGGTCGCGCCTTGGACGCGTCCGCGCCGGCGACTGCCGCAGCAGCCTTCATGGGCGGCTTGTCCGCCTGCGTCGGAGCAGCGTGGCCGTTCGGTCCAGGCGCAGCCGCATTCGAATGGCCGGGTATGGGGATTTCCAGCTTCTTCCGCAGCACGTTTTCCAGCTTGTCGCGGATGTCCTTGTTTTCCTTCAAGAAGACGCGCGCGTTTTCGCGGCCCTGGCCCATGCGCTCGCCGCCAAAGCTGATCCACGTCCCGCTCTTTTCCAGCACGCCCTTTTCGACGCCCAGATCGATCAAGTCGCCCTCGCGCGAAATTCCTTCGCCGTAAACGATATCGAACTCCGCCTCGCGGAACGGCGCCGCCACTTTGTTCTTCACCACTTTCGCGCGCGTCCTCGACCCCACCACTTTGTCGCCTTCCTTGATCGCCTGAATCCGCCGGATATCCACGCGCATTGACGCATAAAACTTCAGCGCGCGCCCGCCAGTCGTCGTCTCCGGATTGCCGAACATCACGCCAATCTTCTCGCGAATCTGGTTGATGAAAATCAGGCAAGTCCGCGACTTCGATACGATTCCCGTCAGCTTGCGCAGCGCTTGCGACATCAACCGCGCCTGCAAGCCCATTTGCGGGTCGCCCATGTCGCCTTCGAGTTCCGCCTTCGGCACCAGCGCCGCGACCGAGTCCACCACAACAATGTCCACGCCGCCCGAACGAATCAGCGTCTCCGCAATTTCCAGCGCCTGCTCGCCGTTGTCCGGCTGCGACACCAGCAAGTTGTCCACGTCCACGCCCAGCTTCCGCGCATAATTCGGATCGAGCGCGTGCTCCGCATCGATGAACGCCGCCTGCCCGCCGAGTTTCTGCGCCTCGGCGATCACGTGCAAGGTCATCGTCGTCTTGCCGCCCGATTCTGGCCCGTAAATCTCAATCACGCGCCCGCGCGGAAAACCGCCAACGCCCAGCGCTGCATCAATCGAGAGGCATCCGCTAGGAATCACACTGACGGGCACCAGAACATCCCGGCTGCCCAGGCGCATGATCGCGCCCTTACCGTGGTCCTTTTCAATCTGCGATATCGCTGCTGCCAGCAATTTCTCTTTTTCTTCTGTCATTTCTCACCTCGGTGGAGGAAATTGGAAACTTGGGCCTGTGGGGCCGATGGCCTGAGCGCCGCGCCGGGAAAGCGCTTCGCCCATATCCGGGGACGTAACGAAGTGTGGAGTTTACCACTCGATTCATTTCCTCGCCACCCCTAATTGCCGGTCAGCCTCGAACTACCTAAAGCCAATTCATCGCTGACAACCGTGCTCCGCATCGTGGTCTCTCAGCCGCGCCTGCGCCGTCTGCTCGCGTTCATCCAACGCCACCCGTTCCTGGTGGGTCAGTTGCCGCAGCCGGGATAAGTTCCGCCCCCGGTCGCGCGCCTCGGAGAGCTCCTCTTCGAGTCTCTCACGTTCCAGACAGCTTAGAACACCGCTCGAAAAACCCTGCATAGCGCACCTGTTGAAAACGACGAGGCCCAAACTACCACTGTGGCGAACAAAAAGCAAACATTATTTTTCGCCTTTGTTTCGCCCCAAATCACTCCATCGATGACTCCCAGGTCTTGATAGGTTCCTCGACCGCCAATTTCCCTGCCACTAGGACCCGTTCCAAGAACTCGGCCAGGAATCTCTTTTCGCGAAATCCCAGGGCCATCCCGACTTTGGGAAGCATCATTCCGAATAACAACATTCCGGGAGGCACCAGCAAGTTGACGTAAAGATCGCCTCGTAAATTCTGATTCCCGGTGATCAGTTGCCAAAGCGAAGCGACAAACACTGGTACTCCAATCAACGCGGCAAAGGTGAGCCAGATGCGCATGAATATGCGTGGCCACCGCTGAATTCCCCAATATGTTTCCACGAGGGTTCCGCGAGATTCTGCGACTAGCCGCCCGTACAAAACAGGAGCGAAGTCGTTGCGCCAGTAACGCCGCTTGTGCAGGCGAAACTCGAAATCCGAGAATCGGCCGAGGACTGGATTCTTGCCGTGGTATCCGGAAAACGAAAAGATGGCCCTCCGATCGAGATCGATTTGTTCAATCATGCGAGCGCAGCAAGATTCGGGCGAGTAATCAGTACGCAGAATCACGCCGGGTTTGGTAGATTTGCCGCTGATCAGCGAGAGCGCTCGATCGATTGTTGTTCCTTGAGGGTGACGGTCAGCCATAGGTGTAGAACCCACGTCCCGACTTCCGTCCCAGCCATCCCGCCGCCACATATTTCTTCAGCAGCGGACACGCCCGATACTTCGGATCCCCCAGCCCTTCCTGCAGCACATGCAGTATGTCCACGCAAACATCCAGCCCGATAAAATCCGCCAGCTCCAGCGGCCCCATCGGATGATTCATCCCCAGCTTCATCACCGCGTCGACCGCCTCCGCCGTAGCCACACCTTCCATCACGCAGTAAGCCGCCTCGTTGATCAGCGGCATCAGCACGCGGTTCGACACAAACCCCGGTGCGTCATTCACCGCCACCGGCGTCTTCTCCAGTTTCTTCGCCAACTCCATCGTCGTAGCAAACGTCCCGTCACTCGTCTGCAGTGCCCGAATCACTTCCACCAGCACCATCACCGGCACCGGATTCATGAAGTGCATCCCCACAAATCGGTCCGCCCGCTTCGTCAAAGCCGCCAGCGTCGTCATCGCAATCGACGATGTATTGCTGGCGATAATCACCTCCGGCCGCAGAATTGCATCCGCGTCCATCAACACCGCCCGCTTGATCTCCATCTTCTCCGGCACCGCCTCCACCACAAAATCTGCCTCCGCAATCGCCTCCATGATCGTCACGGCCCGCACTCTCCCCAGCACGTTGGGCCTCTCCGCTTCCGCAATCTTCCCCTTCTTAATCTCTCGATCCAGATTCTTCCCAATCGTCTCCATCCCACGATCCAAAAATCTCTGCTCCACATCCCGCAAAATCACCGTGTACCCGGCCCGCGCAAACACATGCGCGATCCCATTCCCCATCGTCCCCGCGCCCAGCACCGCCACCGTCCGAAATTGATCAACGCTCATCGGCTCTCCCATTGCAATGCAGCCCTACGGAATCACACGAAATCGGAGGAAGTCAAGAAAGACCGTTCACTCGACTGAGGCTCAGCGGATGAAGCCAGAATTCCCATGGGATTCTTCTCGCAGCGGAACGCGAACGAGGGAATACCAAATGAACATGAAAGGGACGAAAGCAAGCGCAACGTATCTGACAACACGTTTTTCGTAGCGCACCGCCTGGTACATCATCCAAAAGCCGCCCACATTCCCGAAGGCCACAAAACAAAAGAAAAAAACGTCGAAATGAATATTTTGCAGCAAACGTGGCCTGGCGATACTCCCAAAGACGAGCAACAGCCAGATGCACATCGGAGCGAACCAAGCCAAAAAGAATGTTCTGGGCGCAAGGTCCGGTCTGGTGTTCACGTCGGGCTCAGGTTCTGGCACGTTCGGCGGCGCCAGCTCTTCCACCAAGTCCACTTCGCAATCCGAGCAACGCGCAAACCCTGGGCGATATTCCACTCTACATTGCGGACAATACATATTGGGCTGAGTCTACTACAGATGGTGCCCTTGAACCGTGGCCTCAGCCGATCCAGCGGACTTTCTCCGCAGGCGTTTCGATTTACCGGTCAACGTATGCCACGCTGCGAGCGTGGCAAACTTTTCATCCTGAGACCACGGCGACCCAAACTCTCGTCCAAGCTCGGTGACGCGCCGCATCAACTCCTTTGGTTTAGCCTGCAACGCCCGTCCGGCGCGAACCAACAGTTCCTTCTCTTTGATCGTGAATTCCTTCAGACCAAACCGCTCGCTCGCATGTAGTAGAGCTTCGCGAAAGAGTTCCCCGTCCGCGGTATGAATCAACGCGTGGGAAGCGAGAATCTTCTCCAATTCGGGAAGCGGCCTGCCGGAAGCAAGCAGCAGCCCGCATCGCATGAGTTTCACTCCCTGCTCTTGCGTTCGAGATGCAAGTTCCCGGATTGCCCGGTAAGCCAGCCGCCTCGCCTCGGCCTGCATTCGTGCAATAAACTCGCGCGCCTGCCCCAGCAGCATCTTTTCCGCCGTGTGATACGGCTGCCGGAATTCATAAGTGAAAGTCCCAACGAGGTGAATTCTCTGTCGCGCCAGCACCACAGGCGCGCCCTTCTCGACGCACACCACAACCGCCGCGGCCCAACCCGAATGCACGCGAAATCCTACCGCGCCTCTAGGCATGAACGCCTCCCGGCGGGGGAAACGAGGATCTCAACATTGTAGTTCGCCAAACGCAAAGTCAAGAACCCTCCGCCACCTCTAAGCTCCCCGTGCATTTTCGTCTTGGATATTCCGCCACAGAAGAAGATAATTTGCCTAGTTCTTTTCCGCTGGATGTTCAGGCCGAGTTCCTTTCCGCCGCGCCACTCGTCCTCTTCGCAGCCGGATCGTTCGGTCAGCCATGGAACCCAAAGTCGAAGTGTTTAAGAAGACGCCCTCTCTCCTTGCGGTGCTGCTCCTCGCTCTTATGGCAATCCTGGCAGGAGGCGCCGCCCTTCGCGAATCCGCAACCATCGATGAGGTCGCGCATCTCGGCGCCGGCGTCAGCTATCTCCAAAAACTCGATCTGCGCTTGAACGGTGAGCATCCTCCCCTCGCAAAAGTTCTTGCGGCTCTTCCTCTGGTCCTCCGCGGAGTTCGCACCGATTATTCCGACATCTCCTGGTCGTTCAGCAATGGCTGGTTCAGCGCCATGCTCGGAGAATGGGCCTGGGGCCACTACGTCGTTCTCAATTGGAACGATCCCGCCTCCGTGCTCCTCTGGGCCCGCGCGCCTATGCTACTGCTCTCTCTCGCTCTAGGTTTGTGCATCTGTGTTTTCGCCTCCCGCTTGGGTAATCCCTGGGCCGGGGTGCTCTGCCTGGCCGCTTACGTCACCACCCCGGCTTTCCTCGTCTTTGGCCCGCTCATTCTTACCGACATCACCGTCACTTTTTTTTCTTTGCTCACTCTTTGGTGTTTCGCTTCCCTGTGGCGCTCACCCAGCCGCCGCGCCATGGTCTATTTTGGCCTATCTTTGGGTGCAGCTCTTCTTTCCAAGTTCTCCTCCGGCCTGCTGCTCTTCGGCTTTCTGGCCTTTTGTCTAAGCCTTCGTCTCTTTCCACTGCCGCAACTCCCCACCGACAAAACCGAACTTCACAATTGGCGCCGCCTTCGCGGGCGTTATCTCTGGGGAGGAATCTTTGTCGCCGCTCTCACCGTCTACGCCGTCTATTTCATTCTTTCTTGGAATCAGCCGACCGATTCCATGCAATTCCTGGGAAACGGCGCCGCCTCTTTGCTGCTCAAGCGCATTCTCATGCCTCCCTGGCTTTATTTCCGCGGCCTGCTCATCTTCGCCATTTCCTCACCCAGAGCCACCTTCATTCTCGGCCATAACTACACTCGCGGCGTCTGGTTTTACTTCCCTGTTCTGTTCTTGCTGAAATCCACCCTCGCTTTTCTGCTCTCGCTGCTTCTTTCCTTGTTTGTCGCCCTCGCTGCTCGCCTCAAGCTGGGCAACGTCAGCCCGGTACCATCGGAAATGCAATTTCACTGGCGCGCTATCTGGACCTTTTTGCTTGTGTTCGTCACCGGTTGCATCCTTAGCCCCATGACCATTAGCATTCGCCATTTCACCATTCCCATCGTGTTGCTCATCCTCTTGATGGCCCCGGTTCCCCGCGCGCTCGCTTTACTTCGCGAAAACAGCGCTCTCTTTGCCCGCATCTGTGCCGGATCCTACGCCGCCCTGGCTCTCGCCTCCCTCGTGGTCGTGATTCGCACCTATCCGCACTTCTTTCCCTTCCTCAACAGTCTCAGCTTCGGCCGTCCTGGCTATGCGCTGGTCAACGATTCCAATCTCGATTGGAACCAGTCACTTCCCGAAGTCGAGCAATTCGTCCAGCAGCGCGGCATCCAACACGTGCTCCTCGATGAGTACGGCGTCATCGATCCCACTGTCTATGTTCCTCAGGCTGAGTTTTGGAATTGCCAGCTTCCCGCTCCCTCGGACGCGGGCCAATTGGCCGTTGTCTCCGCCAGCTTGATCGAGGACGGCCACAATTGTCTTTGGCTGATGAACTATCCCCACGAGGTTCTGGCGGCGGGCAGCATGTACGCGTTTCAGCTCCCCAAGGTCATTCCGCCCGTCGGCGATCCGGCCGGGCCTCCGCCCCCGGAAACGCACCGGAATCTCGGCGGCTTCCCCGGCCCCGACAACCGCTTGATTTTCTTGAAGTGTACCCGCGATCCCCGGCAACTACAGCCCACCATGGACAATATGATGGCCCAATACAATGCCGAAATGGCTAAGCGAAAAGCTCAGCGCCAGAAAAAATAGAAGCTCAAGATGTCGGCAAGCCAGCGAATCGGTTCCGCGTGGACCGGAATGCAAATTCGCTCTGGTTAAGAGGGAGAAACTCCCCGGAATTACTCCGGCGGCGCGCCTTCCACAATTTCACGAACAATCTCCCGCGCCCGCTTTTCATTCGCCGCCGATACAAAAATCCGCGTTTCTTCTCCCGGATTTTCCAGGTGAATGGGAATTTCGTTTTCCTGCATCGCCGCCGTCAGAAACTGCGCAATCCGGTCGTTATTCCCATTCCAAACTTCCACTTTCGGATGCGTCTCCGTCTCCACTACCAGCGGCGGCTCCGCCGCAACTGCGCCGTCCTGCGCCGGAATCTCTAAATCGGCAGGCTCTTCCTCCAGCAATTTTTCCAGCACCTCTTGCGC
>Ga0075030_100004558_pt1 | contig 12508 bp, 10 predicted proteins | sample LitLauG_LLR_2012_FD_71393 | JGI IMG/M metagenome (GOLD analysis project Ga0075030, IMG submission 71393) | Freshwater sediment microbial communities from Pennsylvania, USA - Little Laurel Run_MetaG_LLR_2012 | ecosystem: Environmental > Aquatic > Freshwater > Creek > Sediment | place: USA... | reverse complement strand
CCGCGACGCATGTCGCGGTAGCGCATGGCATCCGGCGCAATGAGAGCACTCAGCACGGTATCCGCCCGCGTCAGTGCCCGGGAAACGCCTTCCACATCGCGATTGCGCTCCGTCTGGTCGTCGGTAACGATCACAATGGCCTTGCGAGCCTCCCTCCGTCCGTTCCGCTCGATGAACGAAGTCGCATCCAGCAGCCCGCGCGTGATGTCGGTGCCGCCGTGAAAGGTCTCCTGATCGAGCAGGCGCTGCATCTCGCGATCTACATCGGAGCGGCCGCTGCGGAAGGCCATGCGCACGCGTGTCGACCGGTCGAACACCATGATGGCGATCCGGTCGTCGTCGCGCAGCTGGCGCATGGCTTCGTGCGACGCTCTGGCAATGCGCTCCACGTGCGGCCGCATGCTGGCGCTCACATCCAGAAGCAGCAACAGGTCGATCGGCATCTTCTCCGAATCGACGCCCTCGATCTTCTGCTGCCTCCCACCTTCCCGCAGAATGAAATCCCGCGGACCCAGCCCGGTGATGGTGCGGTTATCGCGGTCCACCACTTGGGCGTCCACGCGCACCAAAGCTACATCGCTGCGGAACACCACCGGCTCATCCGCCCGTAATCCCGCCCAGCCCCCCAACAACAGAAATAAAGGTAGATATTCCCGGTGGCTCATGATTTCCTCTCCGTGCGGTTACCTACATTCTACGTGTGGACAGCGGCCTGCGTTTCGGTGCTCGACGCCGGCTGGGCTGCTACCATAGTAGATCTTCAGGAAACCGTATGAAAGCGAACCCAGCCATGCGCGCGACCCTGGCGTGGGCTTTTTTAGGGGCGGGCATCCCCGTCCTGGCCCAGCAGTATGCGATCACGACGGTGGCTGGGGGCGTGCCTCCGGCGTCGGGCACACTGGCGTCCCAGGCCTCTATCGGAGATCCGCCACGCGTGGCGGTCGATCCATCGGGCAACGTGTATTTCGGCAGTCTGAGCTCGGTGTTCGAGGTGGACCGGACCGGCACTTTGATCCGCTTGGCGGGAACCGGGCGGCGCGGCTACTCCGGTGATGGTGGTCCGGCCCTCAGCGCACAACTCGGGTTGCCGAACAGTATCGTGGCGGATGGCGCAGGCAACCTTTACGTTGCCGATCCGCCTGCGCACGCCGTCCGGAAGATCTCATCATCCGGTATCATCAGCACCTATGCCGGCAACGGCACACCGGGTTTTTCGGGCGACGGGGGTCCTGCCATTGCTGCCCAGCTGAACAGCCCCAACGGCTTGGCTCTGGACGCCGCGGGCAATCTCTACATCGCCGATAAGAACAATAGCCGCATACGGGTCGTGTCTCCCGATGGCCACATCGTCACCGTGGCCGGGAATGGGGTTCCCGGCTTTTTCGGCGACAACGGCAGCGCTCGCGACGCTGCGTTGAACAACCCCGAAGGCGTGGCCCTGGACGCGTCCGGAAACCTATACATTGCCGATACGCAAAACTACCGTGTTCGCATGGTAGGCAGCGACGGGACCATCACCACCGTCGCCGGGGTCGGCAATGGCAATGTGTTCGGCGATAACGGCCCGGCTACCGCCGCCGGCCTGGTGCTTCCCACAGGCGTGGCGGTAGACCGCCTGGGTAACCTCTACATTTCGGATTTCGGGAACAGCCGCATCCGCCTGGTGTCGCCCGCGGGGACGATTTCCTCGGTCGTCGGCAGCAGCAAGGGCGCGCCCTTAGCAGGGCGCCAAAATGCCCTCTCGGTGGCTCTCAACGGCCCGACAGGAGTCGCCGTGGACCTCCTCGGCAACCTGTACTTCACGGAGGGCTCCATCGGGTCCGGTACCGGCTTGGCGCTCGGCGACTACCGTGTATGGAAGGTCTCTCCGGACGGTGTCCTCACCGCCTTCGCCGGCACGGGCGCTGCCAGCTATTCCGGGGACGACAGTTCGTCCGCGAACGCGCAGTTGAACCACCCGGCTTCGCTGGCGCTGGATGCGGCCGGCAGTCTCTACATCGCCGACACTCGGAACCATCGCATCCGCAAAGTGACTCCCACCGGCCTGATCACGACCGTTGCCGGCACGGGTGAGCCGGGGTTCTCGGGCGACCTCGGGCCGGCCATCCAGGCGCAGCTCAACTCTCCGCAAGGCGTCGCCGTGGATTTCGCTGGATATCTGGTGATCGCCGATAGCGGCAACTCGCGGATCCGCAGAGTCGCGCCCAATGGCTCCATCGACACCTTCGCCGGCAATGGCAATTCCAGCTACTTTGGAGACGGCTTCCGCGCCCTGCAGGCTTCGGTAAACCACCCTCAAGGAGTTGCCGTGGACGCTGCCGGCGTCGTCTATATCGCGGACACGCTCAACAATGCGGTCCGCAAGGTAAGCGCCGATGGCAGTATCAACACCTTTGCGGGGACTGGTCCCGCGGGCTTCGCCGGTGATGGCGGCCCCGCCACGCGGGCGTTGCTGAGCGGCCCGACCGGCGTCGCCGTAGATGGAGCCGGGAACGTTTATATCGTCGATGCCGGAAACCAGCGCCTGCGTAAGGTCGCGCCCGACGGCACCATTACTTCGGCAGCTACTTCTCTGCTGAATCCGCATTCGGTGACCACCGACGCGGCAGGCAACGTTTTTGTCACGGCGGGCGGCGACCACCGCGTTTGGATGGTCGCCGGCAATCGCAATCCAACCCCGATCGCTGGAACCGGCGATTGCTGCTATTCCGGGGATGGTGGTCCGGCTCTCAGTGCGCAACTCTACGATCCCTCGGGCGTGGCTGTCGATCGTTCCGGCGACGTCTACGTTTCCGACGCCGCCGCCAACGCCGTGCGTGTGCTGCTTCCCTCCCTTTCCGCCGCACCCATGCTGGTGAGCGTAGTGAATGGCGCGAGCAATCTCTCCGGGCCGGTCGTTCCCGGTGAGGTCGTGGTGCTCTACGGAACCGGACTCGGACCCGCGCAACTGACCCAGGCCGCCCCGGCCGGCACCAGCGTCCTGTTTAACGGGACCCCCGGAGCGATCGTCTATGCCTCCGCGCTTCAGGTTTCGGCTGTGGCGCCGGCATCGCTCAGCGGCGCCAACGTGCAGATTTGGGAGCAATACCAAAGCCTGGCGACGCCGGCCTTGACCCTGCCGGTTGCCGCCGTATCGCCAGCCCTGTTCACCCTGGATGGCTCCGGCAGAGGCCAGGCGGCGGCCCTCAATTTCGACGGTTCCGCGAACTCCGCGAGCCACCTTTCGGCCGGCATTATCAGCCTCTATGCCACCGGCGTGGCCCCCACGACGCCGCTCCAGGTACTGGTGGGCGGCAAGCCGGCCACAGTGCTCTCCCAGAACCTCGTGTCCGCCGTCGTGAAGATCACGCTGCAGCTTCCTGTGGGCGTGCAGGGCGCCGCAGTGCCGGTGCTCATCCAGTCCGGCAGCGCCACCAGCCAGGATGGCGTAACCATCGCCATCGGCGGCAATTAAGAGCTCCGTGCCGAATCCTTCGGGCTCCCTGGGTTATCTGTTACATTAAGGAATTCCATGAGAAATGTGGTGATTATTGGTTCCGGCTGCGCCGGAAACACGGCGGCCATCTATGCGGCCCGCGCGAATCTCAAGCCGTTGGTGGTGAGCGGGCATGAGGCCGGCGGACAGCTCTCCTTAACTACGCTGGTGGAAAACTTTCCGGGCTTTCCAGAGGGCATCAACGGCCCGGACTTGATCGAAAACATGAGGAAGCAGGCGGAGAATTTCGGCGCCGAATATCTGCACGGGGCCGTGCTCAACGCCGATTTCTCCGCGCAGCCTTTCCGCCTCAACCTGGAAGGCGAGTGGGTCGAAACGCGGACCGTCATCATCGCTTCGGGAGCTTCGGCGCGCTGGCTGGGGCTGGAATCGGAGCAGAAGCTTATCGGCCACGGCGTCAGCTCCTGCGCCACTTGTGACGGCTTCTTCTACCGCGAGCGGAAAATCATGGTGGTCGGGGGCGGTGACTCCGCCATGGAAGAGGCCAATTTCCTGACGCGGTTCGGCCGCGAGGTGGCACTGGTCCACCGCCGCGAGGAGTTCCGTGCGTCCAAGATCATGCTCGATCGCGCCCGCCACAACCCCAAGATCCGCTTCCTGCTAAACACCGTGGTGGAGGAGATCCATGACGTTGCAACCAAGGTGGTGACGGGCGCCCGCCTGCGCGACGTCAAGACCGGCCGGGTTTGGGAGGAGCCCGTGGATGGTTTCTTCGTGGCCATCGGACACATTCCCAACACGGCCGTGTTTCGCGGCCAGATCGAGACCGATCCGGAGGGATACATCCTCTCCAAGGGTGGAGCGCGCACCAATATTCCGGGAGTCTTCCACGCCGGTGACGTGCAGGATCGGGTTTACCGGCAGGCGGTCACGGCGTCGGGCGCCGGCTGTATGGCGGCCATGGAAGCGGAGCGCTACCTGGAAAAGGAAGGACACTGAGCATGATCGAGCGCATCAACCCGCCGGGGGCGCCGGCCCCACGCGGCCCCTACTCCCCCGCCGTACGTGCCGGAGATTTCATCTTCGTCTCCGGGCAGGTCCCCGGCGAGCCCGGCGAGGTGGGGCACGAAACCCGCCAGGTGCTCAGCCACCTCAAGCGCATTCTCGAAGGTTGCGGAGCGAGCCTCGCCGACGTGGTAAAGTGCTCAGTCTTCCTGGCCGATGCCAATGATTTCCCGGCCATGAATGAAGTCTACGCCGAGTTCTTCGGCGAGGCCAAACCGGCTCGGAGCACGGTGGTGACCGCCTTCGCGATTTCGAATATCCGGGTGGAAATCGACGCGATTGCGTATAAACCGAAATAACCGGGACCGCTCCGGACTGATGCCCGTGGCATCACCCTAGCCCCGGCACGCCACCCAGCGTCTTGGCCAGCCGCACCGCGCGCAGGATGGCCTCCGCCACGGCTTCCGCGGCGGCTGCCCCGAGCGTGTTGATGTCGGCGCGCTGGCTGCCGAGCGAGAGCGCGAACAGGGTGTCGCCGTCGTTGGTGGTGTTCACCGGGTAGATGGCGCGCGCCATGCCGAGCGCGGCGAACTGCGCGAGTTTCGTGGCTTCCACCTTGCTGAGCCGCGCGTTGGTGGCGACCACTGCGAGCGTGGTGTTGGTGCGCACCAGCGCCGCGGGGGGGCGTTGCTTGATCACCTCCACGGCATTGGCGAACTCCCGGCTTTCGGGCGCTTTCCGCGCGCCGGCCACAATTTTTCCAGTGGCCGGGTCGCGCACATCGCCGAAAGCGTTCACCACCAGCAGCGCCGCCACCAGCACGCCGCCAGGGAGCGTGACCGTGAACGACCCGACCCCGCCTTTCATGGCCTGTTTCATGCCCAGGGCCTTGCCTACCGTGGCTCCGGTGCCCGCGCCCACGGAACCTTCCACGACGGCATCGGTTGTGGCCGCCGCGGCCGCCGCTTCCCCCATCGCCACGGTCGGCCGCACATGGGCTTTCCCAATTCCCAGGTCATACAGAATGGCCGCCGGCACGATCGGTATCTTGCCGGCCGGTGTGGCCACCCCGGCGCCCCGGCTCTCCAGGTAGCGCCGCACTCCCGCCGCGGCTTCCAGACCGAAGGCGCTGCCGCCCGCCAGGAGGATGCCGTGCGCCACCGGATCGACGTGCAGCGGATCGAGCGTGGGGGTTTCCTGGGTGCCGCTGGCCGAGCCGCGGATGTCGACCCCTCCGGCCGCGCCCGCCTCGCACAGAATCGCCGTGCAGCCGGTAATCGCCTGAAAGTCGGAGATATGTCCGACGCGGATTCCGGGGATGTCGGTAAGCCCTTTCATCGCGCGATTTCTATTGTATGGTAGCATCGGAATTCGAGGACCGACCTATTTGCTCGACCTCTTGAAAGGGCCCGTGCTGGCGGTGCAGGAGCTCTTCTTGCTTACGGGCCGGTCGATTCGCAACGTCTTCCGCACTCCGCATTACGGCGACGACATCTTCCTCCAGATGGACACCATCGGAGTGGGCAGTGTGCCCATCGTCGTCATGATGGGGTTCTTGAGCGGCGCGGTCATGGCGCTGCAGATGTCCCGCGCGCTGGCCCAGTACGGGCAGGTCGAGCGGACCGGGATGATCGTGGCCATCACGCTGGTGCGCGAGCTCGGGCCGGATCTGACGGCCTTGATGGTCGCCGGGCGCAACTCCTCCGGGATGGCCAGCGAGTTGGGATCCATGAAAGTGACCGAGCAGATCGATGCCATGCGCGCGCTCGGCACCGATCCCATTCAGAAGCTGGTCACTCCTCGCCTCATCGCCACCTGCGTCATGCTGCCGCTGCTGACGATCATTGCGGATTTCGTCGGAATCTTTGCCGGATGGGTGATTTCTTACCTGCTCCTGAACTTGCAATCCCGGCAATACTGGAGTTCGGCGTGGCGCGCGCTGGAGTGGAATGACGTGGCGCAGGGGCTGGTCAAGCCTTTCGTATTTGCCTTCGTGGTCGCGCTGATCGGCTGTTACTACGGTTTGCGGGCCAGCGGGGGGACCCAGGGCGTGGGCCGCGCGACTACCCAAGCCGTGGTGACGGCCTCCATCCTGATTTTCCTGCTGACTTATTTCATCGGACAGATCTTCTTCGCCTTGGCATGACCCCATGTCCGAACCTTCCCAATCCATTCTCCGGTTTGAAGGGGTGACCGTCGAGTTCGACGGCGCTCCCGTTTTGACGGACCTTTCGTTCGAGGCGGTCGAGGGAGAATCACGGGTCATTTTAGGGGCTGCGGGCAGCGGCAAGACAGTCTTGTTGAAGACCTCCCTCGGATTGGTGAAACCGGATCGGGGAAAGGTCTACGTGTTTGGCCGGGACTTGACGGGCCTGCGGGAAAAGGAATTGTTCGATATCCGCAGCCGGATCGGAATGCTGTTCCAGGAGGGAGCGCTCTTCGATTCGCTGACCATCGAGGAGAACGTAGCCTACCCGCTCATGTATCAGAAAGCCATCCACTGCCCGCCCGAACAGATCGTTCCGAAGGTCACGGAGGCGCTGGAATTCGTCGAACTGGGCGAGACGTTGGAAAAATTCCCCAGCGAGTTATCGGGAGGGATGCGGCGCAGGGCCGCGCTGGCTCGCGCCGTGGTTACCAATCCTCCCCTGCTGCTGTGCGATTCGCCGACGGCCGGTCTGGACCCAATCACTTCCCACACCATCATGACGCTGCTGATCAAAGCGAGAGATGTGGCGCGCACCACCACTCTGGTGGTGACCCACCGGTATCAGGACGGGAATCTGATCGCCAATTTCCGCTACAATTCGGAACAAGGGCGATTGGAGCCGGCTCGCAACGGCGCGAGGCGGGACGTTCGGACCACTTTCATGGTGCTCCAGGAGGGTCGGTTACTGTTCGAGGGGAACCAGGACCAACTGGAAGCATCGAAGGATCCCTACATATCCAAGTTTGTGAAGCGGCGGGAATAGAATGGCAGAGCGCAGCAGAGTCCGGTGGTCGCAGCTCAAGGTCGGAGTCGTGGGACTGACGGCGGTTCTGATCGCGGCTGCCCTGATTATCCTGCTGACCACCAAAAAGGGGATTTTCACGCACTTCGCGCTGCTGCGGACCTATGTGAGCGATGCGTCGGGGATGCAGGAAGGCACCGCCGTTCTGCTCAATGGCATCAGCGTCGGGTATCTCGACAAACTGCACCTCACCAACTCGAACGACCCTAAGCGGGTAGTCGAGTTCGACATGATGTTGGACGACAAGTATTTGTCCGGGATCCCTGTGGATTCGGTAGCGTCCATCCAGGCAGCCAATTTGCTGGGCGGCAAAGTGCTCGATATTTCCAAGGGACGCTCGCCCCAGCACGTGAAAGAGGGCGACGAACTGGCCAGCATGCAGGTGGGGGATATTCCCGAGCTGACCGCGCAAATGGCCAATGTGCTGCAGTCGTTTCAAACCATCGTGGGCCGGGTGGACAACTTGTTGGTAGGAGTGGAAGAAGGCAAGGGAAATATCGGCAAGTTTCTGAAGGATGAGGAGCTCTACACGCGCTTGAACGGGATTGCCACCGAAACCCAGAAACTGATCGTCGATGTGCGCACGGGCGGCGGCACCATCAGCAAACTGATTTACGACGATGCGCTTTACCAGCAGTTCCAGTCGCCCATCAAGCGCCTGGATGCGATTCTGGCCGACCTGCAGGCCGGAAGGGGGACAGCGGGCAAATTCATGCAAGACCCCGCGCTCTTCGACCAGGCCATGCAAATCGCCGCCGAGATGAAGAGCCTGCTCGCGGACCTCAACGCGGGCAAAGGCACGGCGGGAAAGTTGCTGAAAGACGACGAGCTAAACCGCCGCCTCGACGACCTGCTGGCGAAGTTCAACGGCACGCTCGACAAGATCAACTCGGGTCAGGGCACCATCGGGCAGTTCGTGGTGAACCAGCAGCTTTACGAGTCGATCAATACCGCCACGCGTGAGTTTCAGGGCCTCGCCAAGGATATCCGCACGAACCCGAAAAAGTTCCTGCGCATCAAGCTGGCGCTGTTTTGAGCGCGCGCAGACTTTTGGTGGTCAACGCAGACGACTTCGGCTTCACGCCCGACGTGAACGACGGCATCGTGGAAGCGCACCGGGACGGCATTCTGACCGCCACGACATTGATGGCCAATGGAGCGGCCTTTGACCACGCCGTGCGCCTGGCCCGCGAGACGCCGGCGCTGGATGTGGGCTGCCATCTGGTGCTGGTCGGCGGCCCGTCGCTGGTAACCGGAGTCGGCCTTCCGGCCACGATCGGCCAGCTGCTCCGCGCCCTGGCGCGCCGGCAGATCTGGGTTTACGAAGAGTTGCGGGCGCAGGTGCACCGGATCGTCGGCGCTGGTATCCAACCGACCCATCTCGACACCCATAAGCACACGCATCTGGCGCCGCCCGTCCTGGACGCCGTGGTGCGCCTGGCCGAGGAGTTCGGTATTCCCTGGGTGCGCCGGCCGTTCGATTTTCCGCTGCACGCCCTCGGCGGAACGGTGCCCCAGCTCCAGCGCCTGACCAGCAGCGCTTTAGGAACCATGCGCCGCCGCTTCCACCGCGTCCTGGAGCAACACCACTGCCGCGCCACCGATCACTTTGCCGGATTTCAGATCACCGGACGTTTCCGCACCGCGGAATTGCTGGCGTTGCTGCGGATCCTCCCCGAGGGCAGCACAGAGCTGATGTGCCATCCCGGCCGCTGCGGCGACGCGCTGCGTAACGCCCGTACGCGGCTGAAGGAAAGCCGCGAAGCCGAGTTGCTAGCGCTCACCGCGGTGGAAGTGAGGGAGGCCGTGAAGCGCGCGGGCATCGAACTGGTGAGTTATCGGGAGCTGGAATTAGCGCTCGGTGGGTGAGGCTTTGGCCAGCTTTTCGAGTTGTTCCAGTTGGGTGCGCACGGTTGAGGCGTCCTGCGCTTCCGGCGCGAACTTCAGGTAATCGCGCATCTGTTCGGCGGCAGCGGTGAAGTCCTGACGATCCGCTAAAATCACTCCCAATAAATGGGAAACCTGCGGAATCTGGTGGCGGGTATCCAGTTTCTGGGCCCGCCGGACGCTCTCTTCGGCGGCAGCGGCCTTATGCAGGTTGTAATTGGCTACGGCGTTATAGAAGAAAACCTGGGGGTAACTGAACGGATCCAGTTGGGTGGCTTTCTCGCTGGTATCGGCTAATTGCTGCCACTCCCGCGCGCGCATCTGCAACTGCGCGATTTCCACATACGGGAGCACATACTTCGGATCGGCCTGGACCGATTGATCGAAAGATTGGCGAGCCGCATCCAATTGGCCCTGGGCTACCTGCAACTTGCCCAGCGTGTGCCACGCCACGGAATATCGCGGATACAACGCTACGGCTTTTTCCAAACTGGCGCGGGCCTCATCCATTTTGTTCTTTTTCGCCAGATCGAGTCCTTTTTCATATGCCTTTTTGGCATCCTTAGGAGCCGCCAGTGTGGTCGCGCTGACCGTGGTTCCCTCCGACGCGCCTAAGCGATGGAGCAGAATGGTTCCGAGGTCCGGGTTATCCAAGGCGCGGCGGTTGGCCAGGCTGACCGATTGCGACTGGTAACCAGCCAAATAAGCGCGCAGCTCGCAATTCATCAACTGGCGTTCCGAGATTCCACCGCCTAAGGGTGAATTGGAAGATCGTCCGCTGGGATCGCCAAAGTCGGGCAGTCCGCTGGTGCTGGCATCCTGCAGGGAGTCACTGGAATTCGAGCCCAGTTGAATACTGAAGTAGCCGCGCGAGTCGGTATACCCTTCCGTTCGCGGAGTGGTGCTGCAGATGCGCTGGATGGCCACCCGGTTCGGCGGGGGAGTGCCATCGTCGAGCATGACGCGGCCGCTGAGAAAAATCAACTGGTTCGGTTGCCCGGTAGCCTGCGGCTGCGTGGGAGTCTGATTGGGCTGCGTGGGTGTCCGCCCGGGAGTCGTGGTGCCTCCTCCGGGAGAGGTGCCGCCACCCGGCGCCGTGCCGCCGCCCCCCGGGGCTGTGCCGCCCGCGCCGCCGCGCTGGGCAAAGGCCGGTTGCCCTGCCAGGACAGAAATCGCTGTACAGAAGACGAAAATTCGCAGCCGGATGATAGCAGACATATTTCCGCTCCGCTGCCTCATTATGGCACGTAGCGCAGCACCTGGTTGTGAACAAAACCGCGGCCCTCCGGGAGGCGTTGCTAAAATGGAATGGATAATGAAAAAGTTGTTCCTATCGAGTTGCGGGTTAATGATGATCCTGGCAGGATGCTCCGAAGAGCCCAACTCCGCAGCCAAGAAAATCGCGTCCGTCAGACCGATTTCCGGTCAGAGCGCCCTGTACCGGATGTACCAGGTGGCCCGCTCCTGGGCGCCTGACGCCACAGTGCTCAAAATGAACAGCATCCATCTCACGGAAGTGCCAGTGGAGCGCGGCAAGGCGGGCGCCTGGCAAGTCATGTTTACGTCCGCCGCCATGAGCGCCGCGCGCTCCTACACGTATTCGGTGATCGAGAGCGAAGGCAATCTGCACGAGGGCGTGTTCCCTGGACCACAGGAGAGTTGGTCCGGCCCGGCCGACAAGCCTTTCCTCATTGCTACCGTCAAAGTGGACACCGACACCGCGTACAAAACCGCGCTTCAGGAGGCCGGCGATTACAACAAAAAGAATCCCCAGGAGACGATTTCTTTCGGCCTGGAAAAACAGGATCGATTCCCCAATCCGGTCTGGCGCGTAATCTGGGGCGAATCGGCCGGCACCTCGGGACTGTCGATCCTGGTGGACGCCTTCACAGGGACGTATCTGCAGACGCTGCATTAACCGCTTGTGGGGCAGGATGGCATCCTGCGCGGCGGTCGCCGGCCGCCGCCCGGGCGAGTTGCTATCCGGTTTGCCAATCCGCCCAAACCCTTACGCCACCCTTACCGCCTCCGGCGTAAACGTCAGTTCCCCGGTCTCCGCCTTGGAGTCCACCAGGATCGTCTGTCCGTCGCGCACTGTGCCTTCGAGCAGCAGCCGTCCCAGCGGCGTCTCGATCTTCTTCTGAATGGCGCGCTTGAGCGGGCGGGCGCCATAGGTCGGGTCGTAGCCGGTCCGTACCAGGTTCAAGCACGCGGCATCTGTCAGCTCCAGAGTGATATGGCGGTCCGTCAGGCGTTTGCGCAAACGTTCGAGTTGGATCTCCACGATCTGCTTCAAATGGTCTTCCGAGAGCGAGTGGAACACGATGATCTCGTCCACCCGGTTGAGAAACTCCGGACGGAAGTGGTGGCGCATCTCCTCGAGCACCCCCTCTTTCATGCGCTCGTAGCCGGCGCCGGCGAAACTCCCGTGATACTCCAGAATGCGCTGGCTGCCGGCATTCGAAGTCATGATCGCGATGGTGTTCTTGAAATCCACGGTGCGGCCCTGGCCATCCGTGAGTCGTCCGTCATCCAGAATTTGCAGCATCACGTTGAAAACGTCGTGGTGCGCCTTCTCGATCTCGTCGAACAGCACCACGGAATAGGGCCGGCGCCGCACGGCTTCCGTTAACTGGCCCCCCTCTTCGTAGCCGACGTATCCGGGGGGAGCGCCCAGCAAGCGGGCCACCGTGTGCTTCTCCTGGTATTCCGACATGTCGATGCGGATCATGGCGTGCTCGTCGTCGAACAGAAACTGGGCCAGTGCGCGCGCCAGTTCGGTCTTTCCGACGCCCGTGGGGCCCAGAAAGATGAAACTGCCGATCGGGCGATTGGGGTCCTTCAGCCCGGAGCGCGCGCGGATCACGGCCTCCGCTACCGCGGTGACGGCCTCGTCCTGCCCCACCACGCGGCGATGCAGTTCCTCTTCCAGGTGCAACAATTTCTGCATCTCGCCTTCCAGCAGCCTGGTCACGGGGACCCCGGTCCACCGGCTCACTACCTCGGCGATGTCCTCTTCGTCCACTTCTTCCTTGAGCAGCCGGGACTGGGTGCGGTGGCGGTCGAATCTTTCGGACTCTTCCTGTAGCTGGCGCTCCAGGCCCGCCAATTTTCCGTATTTCAATTCGGCGGCGCGGTTGAGATCGTACTGGCGCTCGGCCTGCTCGAT
>Ga0075030_100004557_pt1 | contig 12510 bp, 11 predicted proteins | sample LitLauG_LLR_2012_FD_71393 | JGI IMG/M metagenome (GOLD analysis project Ga0075030, IMG submission 71393) | Freshwater sediment microbial communities from Pennsylvania, USA - Little Laurel Run_MetaG_LLR_2012 | ecosystem: Environmental > Aquatic > Freshwater > Creek > Sediment | place: USA... | reverse complement strand
CGCTAGGGGCGGGTGGTCGGCGCGGGCTCCTTAGCGTCAGCCCGGGAGTCGCGAGGGCCCACCCGTCCCCGCAGCTGGGACACGGCGGCAGCGATGACGGCCATCACCGTCGCCGCGGTGAAGACCACCGTCAGGCCGGAGTGGAACGGCCCGGCGATCGTCTGCGGGAAGAACCGGGTGCCGGTGAGAACGGCCAGGTGGCGCGCCGACAGCGTCTGCAGCACCCCGGTGGGGGCGAGCAGGTGCTGCAGGGGGTTGTCACCCAGGAACGCGGCGAACAGCGTGCTCACCGGGGGCAGGTGGGAGACCGAGGCCGCCGCAGCGGGGGGTACCCCCTGCGCGGTCAGCCCGTGGGTGAGGGCCCCGGGCAGTGACGTGGCAAGCCCGGTGGTCATCAGCGAGAAGAAGACTCCGATGGACAGCGCTGTGCCGGAGTTCTGGAAGGTGGAGCGCATCCCCGACGCAGCACCGCGGTCAGCGGCCGGCACGCTGCTCATGATCGAGGAGGTGTTGGGGGCGGAGAACATGCCCTGGCCCAGCCCGCTGAGCAGGAGCAGGGCGGCGAACGTCGGATAGCTGAAGTTCGCTGGCAGCGCCAGCAGCCCGACGAAGGACAGCGCCACCAGCACCATCCCGGTGGTGGCGAAGGGCCGCGTGCCGTACAGGTCGGACAGCCGCCCCGACAGCGGGCCCGCCACGAGGAAGCCCGCAGTCAGCGGCAGCAGGTAGATGCCCGCCCACAGCGGGGTGTCGGCGAACGCGTAGCCGTGCAGGGGCAGCCAGATGCCCTGCAGCCAGATGATCAGCATGAACTGCAGGCCGCCGCGAGCCACCGAGACCAGCAGTGCCGCAGTGATGCCCCCGGCGAACGCCCTGATCTTGAACAGTGCGAGGCGGAACATCGGCTCCGCGGTGTGCAGCTCGACGGCGACGAAAACGGCCAGCATCACGATGCCGAACGCCAGGGTGCCCCGCACCGCGGGGTTGGACCACCCCGTGGGATGCCCGCCGTAGGGCTGGATGCCTGTCGTAACCGCCACCAACAGCGCCGTCAGGCCGACCGTGAACGTGATGTTGCCCGCCCAGTCGATGCGCGCCCGTCGGCGGACCCCGCTGTCCCGCAGGCTGCGGTAGGACCACACCGTTCCGACCAGGCCCACCGGGACGTTGACCCAGAACACTGCCCGCCAGTCGAACGTCGCCAGCACGCCGCCGGCGAGCAGGCCCAGGAACTGCCCGGACAGGGCCGCCACCTGGTTGACCCCCAGGGCCATCCCCCGCTGTGCCAGCGGGAAGGCATCGGTGAGGATCGCCGCGGAGTTGGCGGTCAGCATCGCGCCGCCGCTGGCCTGGATGAGCCGGCCGATGATGAGCCACAGGGCGCCGGGACGACCGTGCAGGGGGTCCACCGACAGCCCCAGCGACGCCAGGCTGAAGATCAGGAAGCCCAGGTTGTACATCTTCACCCGGCCGAAGATGTCGCCGAGGCGGCCCAGTGGAACCACCAGGACTGCGGAGACCAGCTGGTAGCCCAGGATTAGCCACAGCAGGAAAACGATGTTGCCCGGCGCGAGCGGGTCGATGCCGATCCCCCGGAAGATCGCCGGCAGGGCGATGATCACGATGGAGGCGTCGAGCAGCGCCATGAACGAGCCGAGCGTGGTGTTGGACAGCGCCACCCACTTGTAGCGGTCGCTGGGTGCGTGGACGGTGACCGGCTGCGCCGGAGTGCTCACCGCGGTCGCTGCCACTGGTGGGTAGGAGCAGCCCTCACCCCCCGCACCGTCCCGCCGGGGGGAGGTGGTGACCGCGGCTCACCGGCCGAGTGTAGGAGCCGGCCCTGGGGCGCCCTTAGCCCAGCGGGGGCTACGGGTCCTGCGTGTTCGGCAGGTGGGTGCCGGTGTGGCCGGCCCGCGTCTCGTCCTGGCGGCGGACCGCCTCGTCGAGGCAGGCGAGTACCTCGTCCAGGCGAGCCAGAACCTGGTCCAGCCGGTCGTCGCTGTCGCGGTGGGAGGCGATCGGAGGTGTCGGGGTGGGGATCGTCACCGTGCTCCTCGTCATCGGGCGAGCCGAACCGGCCGCTGCCGCGACGCTAGACGTCGCTGCCCGCGAAAGGGCGCGCGAGCGGGCTGGCTGTGGGGCCGAGCGCGCGCGGGCGAGCGCCGCATCGCGGCCCGCGGCGCCGGGTCGGGGACGATGCGGGTTGGGTGCGGGTTGGGTGCGGGTTGAGTGCGGGTTGAGTGCGGGGTGTGCGGTCTAGCCGAGCGTGGGGTCGGCCAGGTAGGCGCGCAGCGCATCACCGCGCCGGGCGATCAGCCAGAGGTCGGCGCGCCGACCGGCCCACCACACCACCGCGGCCACGACGCAGGTCAGGGCTACGCACACAGCGCTGATCGACGTAGCAGCCGGGTGCTCGCTGGAGCCGCCGGACAGTCCGACCGCCCGGGTGGTGCTCCCGATCGCGCGGGAGAAGGCGCCGCCGCCGGCGTTGTTGGTCAGGTACAGCACCGCCCCGGCGGGGACCACCATCGCCATGCACAACGCGGGTACCAGCAGGTACGGGGCCACAGCAAGGGTGAGCCACCGCACGATCATGTGGCGGGAGGGCACGCGGTTGTCCCAGCGGGAACGAAGCTGGAGCGGATGGTAGGGCCACCAGATCCCCACGAGCGCGGCGAGCGGGAGGCATGCCGGGGGCACCACGCAGATCGCGACGATGGACAGCACCACTAACAGGGCGGAGTGGTGGGTGACCCCGACCACCACTGCGATCACGGAGCACACCGGCGCCACGAACAGCCACAGCACCGCTGCCTTGGCCAGCAGCAGACGGCTCAGCATGGCCGGGTCCGCGAGCGCCGCGAGCACCCGGTTGCGGTCAGGGGCCAGCACGTTCGTCGCGGGCACGTCGGCGTACATCCAGCTCGACAGGACGACCGGGAAGGCCAGCGGGCTGGTCAGGGTGAACAGCCAGCCCCGCGGAAGGAGGAACCAGCCGCCCATCATCAGCAGCGCGTTGGCCACCACCACGATGGGGATCTGGTACGGCGAGCAGAACGCCTGACCGAGCTCGGCGGACACTGCGGTGCGGAACGTGTGGGGCATCGCCGTGCCGCGTTCGCGCTCCCGGGCGAAGAACCCGGCGAGGTCCGGGCGCCGTCGAAGCCATCGCTGCGCCTGCACGTCGGCGGGCGTCGCCCCCTCTGCGCGCCGGTCGGGGTCGGTGTCGCCGGCGGGCACGGCGGGCCCCGTCATGGCGTCGCGACGCTGATGGGGGAGTCGCGGGCCCGGCTCCTCGCGAGCAGCCGGGCGAGGGCGGCGGGTTGCCCGGTCCTGGTGGGCCCCGCGACGGCACCGGCGGCGTGGTCGGTCATACGTCCATCCTGGCCCACCGGTCGGCGGCCGCGGCGCAGGACCGCCGTCCGCCCGACCCGCGGCGGTCACCGGCCCAAGGCGTTGCGCGTTGATACGTCGACGGCCACGCTGTGCAGGGCGCCTCGGGTAGGGCGCCAGGACCGGAGGTCGAGATGAGCGTCGTGCGGGCCGGGCTGGTGCAGGCGTCGTGGACCGGGGACAAGGAGTCGATGCTCGCCGCCCACGAGAGCCACCTGCGCTCGGCCGCAGGCCGCGGCGCCCGGGTGGTCTGTTTCCAGGAGCTGTTCTACGGACCCTACTTCTGCCAGGTGCAGGACGCGTCGTTCTACTCCTACGCCGAACCCGTGCCCGGGCCGACCGTGGAACGCTTCGCGCCGTTGGCCGCGGAGCTCGGTGTCGTCCTGGTCCTGCCGGTGTACGAGCAAGAGCAGCCAGGCGTGCTGTACAACACCGCCGCGGTGATCGACGCCGACGGCCGCTACCTCGGCAAGTATCGCAAGCACCACCTGCCGCACGTCCACGGCTTCTGGGAGAAGTTCTACTTCCGCCCGGGCAACCTGGGTTTCCCCGTGTTCGACACCGCGGTGGGCCGTGTCGGGGTGTACATCTGCTACGACCGGCACTTCCCCGAGGGCTGGCGGGCCCTCGGCCTCAACGGGGCGGAGATCGTCTTCAACCCCTCGGCGACCAGCCGCGGCCTGTCGTCCTACCTGTGGCAGCTGGAGCAGCCAGCCGCGGCCGTGGCCAACGAGTACTTCATCGGGGCGATCAACCGCGTTGGGGTCGAGGAGCTCGGCGACGACGACTTCTACGGCACCTCCTACTTCGTCGACCCAGAGGGAAAGATGGTGGGAGCGGTGGCCGACTCCCACGCCCCCGAGGTGGTGGTCCGCGACCTGGACATGGACCTGCTGGTCGAGGTGCGCAACAGGTGGGCCTTCTACCGGGACCGCCGTCCTGACGCCTACGGGGACCTCACCCGGCCCTGACACGAGGGGAGTGCCATGACCATCTTGGTGGCGGGGGGCAGCGTCGTCAGCCCCGCAGGTGTGACCCGCGCCGACGTCTTGGTGGACGGCGAGACCATCGCCGCCGTGCTCGCACCCGGGTCGGTGGCCCTGGGCGCCGACCTGGGGGCGGACGCGGACCGTGTGATCGACGCGACCGGGAAGTACGTGCTGCCCGGCGCGGTGGACTGCCACACCCACATGGAGCTGCCGTTCGGCGGCACGTTCGCCAGCGACACCTTCGAGACGGGCACCAGGGCCGCCGCGTGGGGAGGGACCACGACGATCGTGGACTTCGCCGTGCAGCGCCACGGCGAGCGGGTGCAGGACGGGCTGGCGGCCTGGCACGCCAAAGCCGACGGCCAGTGCGCCGTCGACTACGCCTTCCACCAGATCATCGGCGGGGTCGACGACGAGTCCCTCGCCGCGATGGACGAGCTGGTGGCCGAGGGCATCACCAGCGTCAAGCTGTTCATGGCCTACCCCGGGGTCTTCCTCAGCGACGACGGTCAGATCCTGCGCGCGATGCAGACCGCCGCCCGCAACGGGGCGATGATCATGATGCACGCGGAGAACGGCACCGCGATCGACGTGCTCGTCGCCCAGGCGCTGACCCGCGGCGACACCGCGCCGGTCTGGCACGGGCTGACCCGGCCGTGGCAGACCGAGGCGGAGGCGACCGCGCGGGCCATCACCCTCGCCGAGCTGACCGGCGCGCCGCTGTACATCGTGCACATGGCCGCCAAGCAGGCCGCCGCCGAGGTCGCCGCTGCGCGGGACGCAGGGCAGAACGTGTTCGGGGAGACCTGCCCGCAGTACCTGTACCTGTCGTTGGAGGAGCAGCTCGCCGCGCCTGGCTTCGAGGGCGCCAAGTGGGTGTGTTCGACGCCGCTGCGGGCACGCGCGGAGGGGCACCAGGAGGCGCTGTGGTCCTACCTGCGAACCAACGACTTGTCCGTGGTGAGCACCGACCACTGCCCGTTCTGCTTCAAGGAGCAAAAGGAGCTCGGGGTCGGGGACTTCTCGAAGATCCCCAACGGCATCGGGTCGGTGGAGCACCGCCTCGACCTGATCTACCAGGGGGTCGTCGACGGGCGGATCAGCCTCGAGCGCTGGGTGGAGCTGTGCGCGGCCACGCCCGCCCGGATGTTCGGGCTGTACCCGCGCAAGGGGGTGGTGGCGGTCGGGTCGGACGCCGACCTGGTCGTGTACGACCCGGCCGGGCACACCAGCATCGGGGTGGACAAGACCCACCACATGAACATGGACTACTCAGCGTGGGAGGGTTTCGAGGTGGACGGCCACGTCGACACCGTGCTGTCCCGCGGGACCGTTCTCATCGAGGACGGGAAGTACCTCGGCCGCAAAGGGCACGGCCGGTACCTGCGCCGCGGCCTGTCGCAGTACCTGGTCTGACCGGTCCACCGAGCACCGGCAGGGAGTCACATGGACATCGGCGTGGTGCTGCAGTGCAACCCGCCCGCTTCTCGGGTGGTGGAGCTGGCCCGGACCGCGGAGACGCTCGGCTTCACCCACGTGTGGACGTTCGACTCCCATCTGCTGTGGGAGGAACCCTTCGTCATCTACAGCCAGATCCTCGCCGCGACCCGCAAGGTGGTCGTCGGCCCGATGGTCACCAACCCCGCGACCCGGGACTGGACCGTGACCGCGTCGCTGTTCGCCACGCTCAACGAGATGTTCGGCAACCGCACCGTATGCGGGATCGGCCGGGGCGACTCCGCCGTCCGGGTGCTCAACGGCCGGCCCGCCTCCCTGCAGACCCTGCGGGAGGCCATCCACGTCATCCGAGAGCTCGGCAACGGCCGCGCGGTGGAGCACCAGGGTGCGCTGGTCCAGTTCCCCTGGGCGGGAGACACCGCGCTGGAGTGCTGGGTAGCCGCCTACGGCCCGAAGGCGCTCGCCCTGGCCGGGGAGGTGGGGGACGGGTTCATCCTGCAACTGGCGGACCCGGACATCGCGGCGTGGACGATCGACGCGGTGCGCGCCGCCGCGCAGGCCGCCGGCCGGGACCCGGCCAGCGTGCGCATCTGCGTGGCCGCACCGGCGTACGTCGGTGACGACCTCGCGCACATGCGCGACCAGTGCCGCTGGTTCGGGGGCATGGTCGGCAACCACGTCGCCGACCTGGTCGCCCGCTACGGTGCGGGCTCGCACGTGCCGACCGCGCTCACCGACTACATCGCCGGGCGGACCGGCTACGACTACAACCAGCACGGGCGGGCGGGCAGCCCGCACGTCGACTTCGTCCCCGACGACGTGCTCGACCGGTTCTGCCTCCTCGGGCCCGCGGAGCACCACATCGCCCGGCTACAGCAGCTGGCCGAGCTCGGCGTCGACCAGTTCGCGGTGTACCTGCAGCACGACGGGAAGGCGGCCACGCTGGAGGCGTACGGGGAGACGATCATCCCGGCGCTGACCGCGGTGCGGCCAGCACGGCCAGCCGGCGGGAGCTGACGCCGGAGAACTACCCGCGCCGACCGGACCGGACCACACCCGGGTGTCCGGGGCCAGGTGATGGTTGACGAGGGGCCGCGAGGCCTGACCCTCGTCGCGACGAGGATGTCCCGAACCCCTCCGCCAGCTGTTCCTCGCCCCCGACGGCGGGCGAAACGGGTGCGCGGGCCACCCCGGGGGGACCATCTGCCCTCCCGCGAGTGACCTCGGACGCTGGCCCGGCGGCTCGTCCCGCGAGGAGCCTGGAGGCGACCTGAGCGGACGGTCCCCCAGGTCGCGACAGGGAGCCGACCGTCAGGGACGTCGACCCGCCGGGAAGGACTAGTCATGGCACTGACTGAGCCTCGATCTGTTTCACCGCAGAGGCCGCCCGGTCCGCAGTTGACCGATCGTAATGAGGCGAAGGCCCACGCCTTGGGGCTCACCTCCGCCACTGCGCTGGTCATCGGCAGCATCGTCGGGACCGGCGTGTTCACCATGCCCGCCGTGATCGCGGGAGCGGGCACTTTCGGGATCCTCGTCCTGGCGGTCATCGCCGTCGGCGCGATGATCTTGGGTGTGATGTTCGGCCAGCTCACCAAGCGGGTGCCCAACAGCGACGGCGGCCTGTACGCCTACTCCCGCCACGAGTTCGGTGACTTCGCCGGGTACCTCGTGGGGTGGTGCTACTGGATCCAGTGCTGGGCCGGGAACGCGGCGATCGTCGCCTCCTGGGTGTTCTACGTCGACGCCCTGTTCGGATGGGGCCACGCCACCGGCATGGAGAACTGGGGGATCGCCCTGGTCGGCCTGTGGGTGCCGGCCGTCATCAACTTGGCCGGGGTGCACCAGATGGCGTGGTTCCAGAACGTCACTGTCGTCCTGAAGTTCCTGCCGCTGCTCTTCGTCGGGATCGTCGGCTGGTTCTTCGTGACGTCGGCCCACTTCGGGCCGTTCAACGCCTCCGGTGGCAGCCTGTACAGCGCGATCGGGATCGCCGCGGGTGTGGCCTTGTTCTCCTTCATCGGGGTGGAGGCGGCGGCAGTCACCGCCAAGCGCGTCAAGAACCCTCGCGTGAACGTCGGGCGCGCCTCGATCCTGGGCACCGCGCTCTCCGCGATCTTGTACCTGCTGGTGACCGCGGCTGTCATGGGTCTGGTGGCCCACCAGACGCTCGTCGCGACCGGGTCCCCGTTCGTCAACGCGTTCCAGACGATGTTCCCCGGCTCCCCGTGGGCGGCGAAGTTCATCGCCGCGGTGGCTGTGGTCTCCGGCATCGGAGCGCTCAACGGATGGACGCTCATCGTCACCGAGACCTCACGGGCGATTGCCCAGGACGATCTGTTCCCGCGCGCGTTCGCGTGGTCTGACCGCAACGGCACCGCCTGGTTCGGCATCGTGGTGGGCACGGTCCTGCCGTCGTTGCTGATGCTCTGGCGCTACACCAGCTCGTCTGGGCTGACGGTGTTCACCTACCTGGTGGACCTGACGGTGGTCACCGTGGCCATCCCGTACTTCATGTCGGCGATCGCCCAGCTCACCTTCCTGGTCTCCCGCCGTCGTCGGGTACAGGGCTGGGCGTTGGCTCGTGACCTGATGGTCGCTGGGACCAGCGTGCTGTTCTCCATGTGGGTGACCTTCGCCGCCGGCTACCAGGTCGTGTACCAGGCGCTCGTGGTGATCCTGGCCGGCCTGATCCTGTTCGCCTTCCTCAACGCCCGCCGTCAGCGCCTCGGCGAGGTCCCGGAGCCCGTCGACCTGCCGCCCGAGGAGCTGTCCGTCGCACACGTCGTGCCGGTGCTGAGCGTGGAGGCTGAGCACTAGGGCAGCGCGGCAGGGACACCGGTGGGCGGGCTTGGCGGGGCCCGCCCACCGGCGTTGTGTGCGGCAGGATCAGACCATGGATACAGCCGCTGCCCCACCGGTCCTGACCGTCCCGACCGCGCTGGTCCGCCGGCCGAGTCCCCACCTGCCCGAAGGCCTAGTTACCCACATCGAGCGTCGCCCGCTCGACCTCGACCTGGCCTACGCCCAGTGGGACGGCTACGTGGCTGCCCTGGTCGGGCATGGCTGGGCCGTCCACGAGGTTCCCCCGGCGGACGACTGTCCGGACTCGGTGTTCATCGAGGACACCCTGGTGGTGCGCGACGGGGTGGCCGTCGTCACCCGGCCGGGGGCCACCAGCCGGCGCCCGGAGACCGCCGCGGCAGCTGCTGCGGTCGCCGGGCTCGGCTACCGCAGCGTGGAGATCGCCCAGCCGGGCACCCTCGACGGCGGCGACGTTCTCCAGGTCGGCGACACGGTCTACGTGGGGCGCGGCGGGCGGACCAACGCCGACGGCGTCCGCCAGCTGCGCGCGGCCCTGGCCCCGCTCGGCGCCCGGGTCGTCGCGGTGCCGCTCACCCGGGTGCTGCACCTGAAGTCCGCGGTGACGGCGCTGCCCGACGGCACGGTGATCGGGTACCCCCCGCTGGTCGACGACCCCGGGTTCTTCCCGCACTTCGTGGCCGTGCCCGAGGAGTCCGGCGCGCACGTGGTGAAGCTGGGCGGGGACCGGCTGCTGATGGCCGCCGACTGCCCGGCCAGCGCCGAGCTGCTCGCCGACCTCGGCTACACGCCGGTCTGCGTCGACATCAGCGAGTTCGAGAAGCTGGAGGGGTGCGTGACCTGTCTGTCGGTGCGGCTGCGTGAGCTGCCCGGCACCCGTGCCGGCTGACCCTGAGCGAGGGAACCCCCGCCGCTGGCCCAGGGGACCGCCGCCGCAGCGCTGCTCGCGGCGTAGCCTGCGGGCGGGCCGTCGGTGGTCGGTCCGCCCCCCGGTGGGGCAGCAGACTGGAGGTACTCGTGGTCCGCTCGGTGAACCCCGTCGACGGGAGCCCGTTCGGGCCGGAGATCCCGGACACCGACCCCGCGGCGTTCGACGCCGCGCTGGACGCTGCGGTCGCGGTCGCGAGGTCGTGGGGGGAGGCCTCGCCGGGAGCGCGCGCCGTCGTGCTGCGCGCGATGGCCGACGCGCTGGACGGCCACGCCGACGAGCTGGCGGTCCTCGCCGACCAGGAGACGGGGCTCGGCGCGGACCGGCTGCGCGGAGAGGTGGGCCGGGCCAGCTTCCAGCTGCGGCTGCTGGCCGACCTGGCCGCCGACGGTGCCTACCGCACGACCGACGTGCAGGGCCTGGACGAGCGCCCGCTGCCCGCCGGACATCCCCCGCTGCGCCGAACCCTGGTGCCGCTCGGCCCGGTCGCCGTCTACGGGGCGAGCAACTTCCCCTTCGCGTTCAGTGTGCCCGGGGGGGACACCGCCTCCGCGCTCGCCGCAGGTTGTCCCGTGGTGGTCAAGGCGCACCCCGCCCACCCGCAGACCTCCCAGGCGGTCGCGGACCTGCTGGTTGGCGCCGCCGCCGCTCACGGCTGGCCCGGCGGCGTGGTCGCCCTCGTGCACGGGTTCGAGGCAGGTCGCCGGCTGGTCACCGACCCCCGGGTGCGCGCCGCCGCGTTCACCGGGTCGGGTCCGGGCGGGCGGGCGTTGTTCGACCTCGCGGTGGCCCGCGTCGACCCCATCCCCTTCTACGGCGAGCTGGGCAGCGTCAACCCCGTCGTCGCGCTGGCCTCCGCGCTGGGCGACCCTGACCGCTTCGCGGCGGACTACCTCGCCTCGCTCACCTTGGGCTCGGGGCAGTTCTGCACCAACCCAGGGGTGCTGGTGGTCCCCGCGGCCAGCGGGCTGCCTGAGGCGATCGCCGCCCGCGTGGTCGGACTGGCTCCCGGCAGGCTGCTGTCCGCCGGGGTGGCCGACCTACTGAACCGCTCCACCGGGCAGCTGCTCGCTACGCCCGGGGTGACCGCCCTCGCGCAGGGGCCGGCCGGGGACGGCGGGTTCACCCATCCCGTCGCGGTCGCCGCCACCGACGTGGCGACGGTGCTGGGTGCCCCGCAGCTGCTGCACCTGGAGTGCTTCGGTCCGGTCGGGCTGGTGGTCACCTACGACACTGACGCCCAGCTCGCCGCGCTGCTCGACGCGCTGCCCGGCTGTTTGGTGGGCGCGGTCTTCGCGACTCAGGACGACCCGGGTGCGGCCGCGGTGGTCGCCGCACTGGCACGGGTGGCCGGGCGGGTGGTGTGGAACGGCTGGCCGACCGGTGTCGCGGTCGCCGTCGCCCAGCACCACGGAGGTCCCTGGCCGGCCACCACCAACCCCCTGCACACCTCGGTCGGTGCGTCGGCGGTGCACAGGTTCCTGCGCCCGGTCACCTTCCAGTCACTGCCCGACGCGCTGCTCCCGCCGGTGGTCGGCTCCTAGCGGGTCAGCGCACCCGCCCACGGGGCCGTAGCCGCGTCGTCGGCATGGGTGGGGCCGGCAGCGGCGGCTGCCCGACGTCCGCCACCGGTGCGAAACCCCCGGACTCCCAGCGCTCCCGGGCGGCCGCGACCTCGTCGTGGTCGCGGCCGAGGAAGTTCCACCACAGCACGAACTCGCTTGTGCTCGGCTCCCCGCCCAGGACGAGGAGCGTCGCGGAGGCCTCCGCGCGCAGCGACAGCGCCCGCCGTCCACTGCCGAGGTAGACCAGATCGCCGTCCGGCAGCTCCCGGCCGTCGGTCGAGGCCTGGCCGGCCAGTGCGAGCACGGCGTGCTCGAAGTCCGGGTCCAGCGGGAGCAGGGCCCGCCCGTCCGCGCTCAGCTCGACCTGCGCGGCGAGCAGGGGGCTGTACACCCGGGCGGGGGAGACCAGGCCGGCCAGTGCCCCGGCGAGCACCGTGATGCGCGCGGCGCGGTCCTCGCCGACCGGTAGGTCGGCGTGGTGGGCGAACGCCGGTGCCACCGCACGTGAGTCCTCCGGCAGCGCCACCCACAGCTGGACCCCGTCAAGCACGCCGGTGGGTGCGGAGTGCTCGGCGTGGGCGATGCCGGCGCCGGCCGTCATCAGGTTCAGCTGTCCGGGACGGATGGTCTGCTGGCTGCCCAGACTGTCGCGGTGGGTCACCTCGCCGCCCAGCAGCCAGGTCACCGTCTGCAGCCCGGTGTGCGGGTGCGGTGCCACGGCCATCGCGGCTCCGTCGGTCATGGGCAGGGGCCCGAAGCGGTCCAGGAAGCACCAGGGACCGACCATCCGCCGGTCGCGGTGGGGCAGGGTGCGCGACACCGTCAGCCCGCGCGGGACCAGCGCGGTCTGCCGCGCCCGGACGACCTGCCAGGTGGGCGGCGGCGCGTCGGTGGGCGGCATGACCCCGACGCTACGCGTCGGCGCGCGGACCGGTCAGGCGCCGCAGTGGCCGCCGGGGCCGACGCCGACACAGAAAGTGGTCCATGTCACGTCGCATAGTGACGGCCCTGTAACGGTGCGTTCATCTTGGTCGCCGAGGATAGGCAGAGTACGGACCGACACGAGGATCCACCTGACCCCTACACGAGAGTGATCGCAATGAGCGACAACTTCCCCCGCACGTCCCAGACCACCGCACGCGAGAGCACGGTGACCCAGCTGCTCGACCGCTACGTCGAGATGGTGAACGCAGCCGTCGAGCGTGGTGACGAACTCCAGGCCGCAGAGCTGGCCCACATGTGCGAGACGGAGCTGCAGGCCATCGCCGCCTGAGCTCCCCCCAGCAGAGCTCGACACAGACGTCCGCCCCTGCCCGCTGCGCGGGCAGGGGCGGACGTCTGTGCTCCCCCTGCC
>Ga0075030_100004554_pt1 | contig 12515 bp, 15 predicted proteins | sample LitLauG_LLR_2012_FD_71393 | JGI IMG/M metagenome (GOLD analysis project Ga0075030, IMG submission 71393) | Freshwater sediment microbial communities from Pennsylvania, USA - Little Laurel Run_MetaG_LLR_2012 | ecosystem: Environmental > Aquatic > Freshwater > Creek > Sediment | place: USA... | reverse complement strand
GAATTGGACCGGGTGATTCTGTTGCTGGATGAGGCGGCGGGGAGTTCGTTTGCGGTGCCAGTGAAATCGGCGCGTGAGAGGATTCTTGAGTTTTGCTCGGCGCTGGATTGAGTTTTTAGTCGAAGAGGGCGCAGCAAGCCACGGCGGGTGCCACTTACGGAGAGCGGCCCGCCTCAGAAGGCGGCCCCTACAAAAGAAAGCAGCGGAACGGTAGACTCACTACTTCATGGACAAATTGACTGGCATACATGCGGTGAAAGAAGCGCTGGAGGCGGGGCGGCCGATCGATCGCATTGCGATTGCGAAGGGGCGGCAGGACACGCGGGTCGAGGAAATTGTACAACTGGCGCGCAAGCAGGGTGTGCCGGTGCGGTTCGAGGACCGCGGGCAGCTTGACCGGCTGGCGAATTCGAAAGATCACCAGGGAGTGGTGGCGCTGGCGGCGGCGCGCGCGGCGGCGGACTTGGAAGACATTCTGGCGCATGCGAATGCTACTGCTCCCGGGCAGTTGGGGTTGATCGTTTTGCTGGATGGGGTGGAGGACCCGCACAATCTGGGCGCGATCATTCGAACGGCGCTGGCAGCGGGTGCGCATGGTGTGGTGATTCCCGAACGGCGAGCGGCGGGGCTGACTGATACTGTCGCACGGGCTTCGGCGGGAGCACTGTCGCATTTGCCGGTGGCGAAGGTGACGAATCTGGTGCGGACGATGGAGGAGTTGAAGGAAGCGGGTTATTGGCTGGTTGGGCTGGATGAGCAGGGGGAGAAGAACTACACGGAGGTGGATTACACTTCGCCGGTGGGAATCGTGCTCGGGAGCGAAGGGCAGGGGCTGCACGAGTTGACGCGCAAACGGTGCGATTTTGTTGTTTCGCTGCCGACCACTGGGCCGGTGAAATCGCTCAACGTTTCCGTCGCGGCCGGCGTGGTGCTATTCGAAGCCATTCGCCAGCGGAACACACGCGCGCGAGGGAAATAAGTCCTCCACAGTGACAGCTAAATTCCAGTGGCTCTTTCCTACTTGTCGTATTGAATTAATGAGAAGACGTCGAGACCGTTGAGCTTTTTGCGGCCGTTGAGGAAAGTGAGTTCGACGGCGAAGGCGCCGCCTTCGACGATGCCGCCGAGTTGCTGGATGAGCTTGGCGGTGGCGGCGGCGGTACCGCCGGTGGCAAGCAAGTCGTCGCAAATGATGACGCGCTGGCCGGGCTTGATGGCGTCTTCGTGGATTTCGAGGGAGTCGGTGCCGTATTCAAGGGCGTAGGAGATGCTGCTGGTTTTGGCTGGGAGCTTTTTTGGCTTTCGAACGGGAACAAAGCCTGCTCCGAGCCGGTAAGCCAAAGCGGGAGCAAAAATAAAGCCGCGCGCTTCGATGCCCACTACAACGTCAATCGTCTGGCCCTTGTAGTGTTCGCAAAGCCTGTCGATCAACATGTGAAAGCCTTGCTTGTCCTTCAGCAAAGTAGTGAGGTCGTAAAAAAGAATTCCCGGCTTCGGGTAGTCCGGCACTTCGCGAATCAACTTCTTCAAATCGTCCATTCGAACGTCTCCCCTTCACACTAATTTCTCTTACAAATTTCGTTCAAGCGCTGGGATTGATGACGAATCCGCCCTCGTACTGCGGATCCGGTGTGGCGGTCTCTTCCTGAACTGCACTAATGCTGGAAAAACGCGGACCGTTCTCCAGTATGGATCGCAATTCGGCGTGCTGATGCGGCTCACCCATGGCAAACACTTCCACGCGGCCGTCATGGAGGTTCCTAACAAATCCACTGACGCGGAGTTTTTCCGCGGCAGCCTGGGTAAAATAGCGAAAGCCCACGCCCTGGACCATTCCGGACACGAAATATCGCTTGGCTAGTTTAGCGTCGCTCACGAATGTGCAAAATTGTAGCAGAGAGACAAGGATTCTTCCTTGGCGGCTTGCGCCGGTTCGCCCTGCTAGGGCTGCGTGCCGGGAGTGCGCTAAACTCAAGGTTTAGCACGGCGCGCGAGGCTGCCCCAAGGCGGATTCCGCGCATCCTAATTGCCATGAGCCAGGCGAGCCTTTTGCGGAGCGAAAAAAACTTCTCGTTGGTGTTGCCAGCTGTGGTCTTGCTGGTGGTGTGCGCAGCGCAGGCATCACCGTTGCGGGCGCAGGCGGGTCAACAGGGGCCGATTGCTCCGCCGCCGGACCACCACGTCACGCGCATTGGAACTGAGTCGGAGCCGGAAGCGCCGCCAACGCTCCCGGAGGCCGAAATCACCAAGCGTCTCTCGCTGAAGGAAGACGAGTACATTCTCTCGCGCACGCGATACACGTACCGGAAGACGATTCGAATCCAGGAGTTTGGTCCGGACGGGCAGCCTGCTGGAGAGTTTGTGCTGGTGACACAGCCGGGCCGGGACGCAGACGGCAAGATGTTTGAAAAAGTAATCGAAAAGCCTCAATCGAGTCTCCATCGTCTGTTTCTCCGGTCAGAGGATCTCGATGGGCTTCAGCGCATCCCCGCGTTTCCGCTGACCTCGAGCCAGCTTGCGAAGTACGACCTGAAATACGTGGGCAAAGAGCAGGTGGACGAGGTTGATTGTTACCTCTTTCAGGCCAAACCGAAAATGGTCGAGCGCGCCAAGGCCTATTTCGACGGCATCGTGTGGGTAGATGCGAAATACCTGGAAGTGGTGAAAACGTACGGGAAGTGGGTCAACGATCAGGGCGCGCTCCCGGCGGTGAAGGATCTGCCCTTCAGCTTATTCGAAACGTATCGCGAGTATGTGGATGGAAAATACTGGTTTCCGAACTATTCGCGGTCGGATGCGACATTTAATTTGAAGGGTGAGGAGATTCCCGTTCGAATCGTAATCAAATGGACGGACTTCAAAGTTGTTTCCGGTGCGCCGCCAGCGGCAGCCGCGCCGGCTCCTGCCACTTCTCCAAAACCTTGAGTGCGACGGTTCCGAAGCCGGTACGTTAGCGGAGCAATTTCTTCAGTACATCCGGCAACTCCTGGAGCGAGCCAATGAGAAACTCCGGCTTCGCGGCGCGCAGACGCCTTTCCGTGGGGAAGGGGCCGAGCACGCCAATGGCGCGGACGCCCGCGCGGCGCGCCATTTCCACGTCCTGCGGGGCATCGCCAACATAGATGCATACGGAGGAATCCAGCTCTAACTGGCGCAAAGCGAGTCGCAATGGCTCGGGATGCGGCTTCTTGCGCAGGGTATCTCCGCTGCACACGCGCGCGGCGAAGACCGTTGTTAGGCGAAACTCGCGCAATTGACGGATGACGCGGTCGCGGTCACCGCTGGTGACGAGGCCCAGAGGATGAGCGCTTCCAACTCTTGCCAGGACACTGCGGGCACCGGTAATTAGCTTCGGCCGGTGCTTTGCATAGTGGGTGCGCCAAGCCTGGTCTGCAGCGTCCCAATGCTTCCGGGGCAGCCCCGCAGCGCGATAGACCTGATACCAGTTCGGCGAGTAGTGCTTCTCAAGCTCGTCGAGCCCCCAGGCGATGCCCATCTCCTTGAACATGGCCAGATAGGCGGAGGTGTCCGCGTGGTAGGAATCGATGAGCGTCCCATCCCAGTCGAAGAGAACACCTTCAATGCTTTGCTTCCGTTTTGCGGGCACGCTTCCACAGGGTAGCAGAAAGATGAGGGAGCCGAATTGGAAGGAGGATAAGAAAAAGTAGTGAGGGCAGCTTCGAAAAATTAATTCAGCGAAATGCGGGAGCGGAAATGCTATGGCTTCAGGAAACGAGAGGGCATGTGGTCGTCGCGGTCGAACTGGACGTCATCGAAAGCCGCAGCGACGCCATACCAGCCGGGCATGGCCGCTGATTCGGTCCGGCAGACGTGCGCCATCGTGGCAACTACAACGTTGCCGAGGCCCAGAGGTTTGCTGACCAGGACAATTTCGAGTTCGATGGAAGTGCCGACGGCCAATTGCCGGGGGCAGAGAAAATAGACGCCGGTGGAGCTGATGTCGCGAGTAACGAGAGTAACCGGAGATTCTTCGGGGACCCCGCCAGTGCCACGAAGACGCAACGGAAGGTTCAGAGTCGCGCGGGGGTATTCGCGATGTTCAGGATGGACGCCAACGGCATGTGTGGGCACCCTGACAAAACGCCGAGGCTGTGTGGGACCGAGGAGAGGCGCCACGCGAAGCGCAGGGACGCGAGGCGGATCGACGAGCGGACGTGGCCCAAGGACAGACTCGCGAAGTTCCGCGGCTGGTTTGGCTGGCCACAATTCCGGTGGAGTTGCGCGCTTCGTCGCGCTCATATCGCCCTCAGAGACGCTACTTCACTGTCGCTGGCAACGGCCCAACAAAAACAAACTGAACTGACTTTCTGGATTTACCGCGTCCCCGTAACGCGGTGTGGAGCGCTAAGATGTCATTAGTAGGACCTAGCGTCAACCTGTGGAAAACGGCGGAAGTGTCTTAACTTCAAACACTTAGTAATAGTACCGGAACCGACCCACTACATTCTGTGGATTACTTCACGAGAGCCTCTACCAATATGGTGCTCGACAGTCTGGACGTTTGCCGCTATTCCTAAGAAGGAGCGTTTCAAAGAAGAAATGTCCGGATCAGCGCACGACACTCAACAGCCTGTGGGAAATCCAACGCCCTTGCCGCACACGCATGCGCAGATGACCACGGTCGTCCTCATGGCTTTTGCTGCCGTTTACATCGTCTGGGGCTCCACGTATTTGGCGATCCGGATTGGAATCGAATCGTTCCCGCCGCTCATCCTGGCGGGGCTCCGGCACTTTACAGTGGGCGTGGTCCTTTACCCACTCATGCGAGCGAAGACAGGGATCAAGCCTAGTGCCGCGAACTGGCGCACAGCCACTGTCGCTGGTGCACTGCTGCTGTTTGCAGGCAATGGCGGGGTCAGCTGGGCGGAGCAGACGGTGCCGTCGGGCGTCACGGCGCTGCTGGTGGCCACGGTGTCGCTGTGGCTGGTGATTGTGGACTGGCTCCGCCCTGGTGGGGTGAGGCCAGTGCCACGGGTGGTGATGGGGCTGCTGATGGGGTTTGCGGGGCTTGCGCTGCTGGTGGGGCCGGCGCGCCTGGGCGGTTCTGAGCGCGTGAACCCGTTGGGCGCGACTGTGCTGGTCATCGCTTCGCTGGCGTGGGCGTGTGGATCACTTTATTCGAAGCACGGAGGGATGCCCAATTCACCGATGCTTGGCGTGGCGATGCAGAGTTTTGCTGGAGGCGTGATTCTCCTCATCGCCGGGCTGCTTGCTGGAGAATTCCGAGACCTGCACTTCGGGGCGATTTCGCTGCGGTCCTGGCTGGCGCTTGGTTACCTCATCGTATTCGGGTCGGGCATCGGCTTTAGCGCGTACATCTACATTCTGCACAAGAGCACGGCGGCGCGCGTAGCGACCTATGCGTTTGTGAATCCGGTCGTGGCGCTGTTCCTGGGGTGGTTCATCGTAGATGAAACCATTACCGTGCGCACGATCGTGGCGGCCGCCGTCATCCTGACAGCGGTCATTCTGGTGATCACGGCGCCGCATCGAGTGGCGGCACCCGTCACAGCTCCGCTCCCAGCCCCCGGCGAAGCCTGATCGATACGTCGATTCGCCGATTCGCCGCCACAACGTTCATTACTTTGCTGAATCATTCCGGATAGATTTGCTCATCTGCTTGCGCTACTTTTAGCTTTGTTGAACATGAGCCACACACAAACAAAGTTCATACAGAACATCTCAGCGCACGCGGCGGCGCGGTATTGGCGGGCCACTCTGGCGCGCGATTCGCGGGCCGACGGAAGCTTCGTGCTGGCGGTGCGCTCGACGCATATTTACTGCCGGCCCTCGTGTCCGGCGCGGCGGCCGCTGCGGCGGAACGTCACGTTCTTTCGGACGCGGGAAGAAGCGGAGAAGCAGGGTTATCGGGCTTGCCTACGTTGCCGCCCGAATGAGATTGCGGCTCCGGTGGCGCTGGTGCAACGCGCGACGGCTTGTCTTGCTGAGTGGAGCGAAGAGAGTGTTCGTTTGGGAGCTTTGGCTAAGACGCTGGGGATCACGCAGGCGACTCTACGTCGGGCGTTCCTGCAAGTGACGGGGCTGAAGCCGCGCGAACTGGCGGAGGCGCTGCGCATCAAGCGATTCAAGGCGATGCTTCGGGCGGGCAAGAGTATTGCCGATGCGCTGTATGAGACTGGGTATGGGTCATCCAGCCGCGTCTATGAGCGCAGCAACGCGCAACTGGGGATGACGCCGGCGACTTATCAAAAAGGGGGACAGGGTATGAAGATCGGATACAGCATTGCAAAATCGCCACTGGGGAAAGTTCTGGTGGCTGCGACGGAGCGCGGGGTCTCGGCGGTTTATCTAGGCGATGCGGAGAAGGCGCTAGTCGCAGAACTGCGGCAGGAATATCCGCGCGCGAAGATTGCGCCGGCCAAGGATTCGTTTCAGCGCTGGGTGCGCGAGATTGTGCAGCGCACAGAAGGCAAAGAGCCTCGCATGGAACTGCCCCTTGATCTGCAGGCGACGGCGTTTCAGAGGCGAGTTTGGCAGGAATTGCAGCGGATTCCGCGCGGGCGGACGCGCACGTACTCGCAAGTCGCGCAGTCCCTCGGGCAGCCCAAGGCGGTGCGGGCGGTGGCTAGAGCCTGCGCGACGAATCCGGTGTCCATCGTGGTGCCGTGCCATCGGGTAATTCGCGAGGACGGAACTCTAGCCGGCTATCGATGGGGGCTTTCGCGTAAGAAACAATTGCTGGCGCAGGAACGCTCCGCCGGTAACTAGTCTAGAAGCCCGCGAAAATAAACGGACTCGGACGCCCGAACCTACCCTCGGGGCTTCTCTACCTTTACGCCCTTTGGCCAATCGGGCTTGAACTTGGCGTCGCCGATCTTCAGGTTTTTCATGACGTGGGTGTAATGGGATAGGAAGTAGTCGTCGGAGCCGGTCTCGAAGAATTTCTGCTGGACCGGCAGCCAGGACGCTTCGTCGATCCACATGCGGATTCTGGAGATCTGGCTGCGCGCCTGGTCGGACTTGGGCGTCAACTCCAGGACGATGGTTTTGCGGCTGTCGAACTCTTCCTCTCCAATGAGTGTCAGGACGTAATTCTTCTTGAGGGTGTCGCCCTTTGTTCCGAATCCCAGGGCCATGTATTGATCGGCGAACGAGCGGTGCTTTCCGATGTTGTATTCCTCGACGCGATTGATCTTGGGAGTGAAAATGAAAAGCGAATCGCCGTTGCGGAGGATGGTGCGAGGATCGGGCTTCACGAAATCGATGCGCATTTTGTCGTCGCGGCGCACGAAAATTTGGCCGGTCTCGGTCGAAGTATCTTTCACGATGGCGGTATATTTAATGTGCTCGATGTCGGCCGTGAGGGTGTGGAAGTCCTGCGCAGAATGATCCAGCATGGCGACGACGCCATCAAGGGTCCACGTTGAAGCGGTCTGCGCCATGAGAGTCTGGGGCAGGACAGCGGCGCAGCTCAGACCGAACAGCGCGAAAATCACAAATGATAGACGTCTCAAACGTGGCCTCAATCCGGCAAAGATGTAGCTCATGCAAGCCTTCGGAATCCTAACATATACAAAGAGATGCGCGAACGCACCGCGATGTTACCCGGACGAAGTTCCGGCGCTCGATTAAAGCCGTGGCTAATGGTGGACTTCCACCTGGTAGGCAATCACTGTGCCCTGTTCATCGCGCAATGGTTCGATGTTGGAGATGGAGAAATTCCCTTTGCGCAATTCGGGCAGCGCTTCCTGCAAGGCGGTGTGCAGGTCGTTTTGGAGGGCGAGCCTCGTCGGAGGAGCGAGGATACGGGCATCCACGCGATATTTCAGATGGTTTCCGTCTTGCGAGATCAATTGGACCTGGCCTGGGGTGACCGGCGATCCGCTTTGCGGTCTATCGTGGAACCAGCCTCGGGGCGTGAGCAGCGCGAAGACCAGAATCAGGATGACGGCGAGGTCATACTGCCACGTGCCGCGCTCGTAGGACCAGAAAAACGTCCGACTAAGAATTTGGCCAAGGCTTGCCATGTCAGTCCGCAGGAACTCCGTCGACGATCACGCCATCACGCATGTGGACTACACGGTCGAAATAAGTGGTGGCTTCCGGGTTGTGGGTGATCATGACGATGGTCTGCCCGAGATCTTTATTCAGTTGCCGCAGCATCTGAAGGACGATTTCGGAGTTTTTGGAATCGAGATTGCCCGTGGGCTCGTCGGCCAGGAGAATTTTCGGCTCGTTGATGATCGCGCGCGCGATGGCCACGCGCTGCTGCTCGCCGCCGGAGAGTTCGGAAGGCTTGTGGTGAAGACGCCCCGCGAGGCCGAGCATTTGTGTGACGACATCGAAGCGATGAGGGTCAAAACCGTCGCCGTGGATGAACTGGGCTATGGCGATGTTTCCTTTGGCCGTCAGGGTGGGGAGCAGATTAAAACGCTGGAAGACGAAGCCGATTTTGCTACGGCGCAATTTGGTGCGCGCGGCGTCGCTTAGTTCAGAGAGGTCATTGCCATCAACCAGCACTTTGCCGCGGGACGCTTGCGCCAGGCCACCGATCACGTAGAGCAAGGAAGACTTGCCGCAGCCCGAAGGTCCCATCACCGCGACGGATTCGCCGGGCTGGACCTCGAAATTCACACCACGCAAGGCGGGTACGTCAACCTTGCCGGCGCGGTAGAGCTTCCACAAGTTTTCGGTTCTGAGTATCGGCTCCAAGCTCTTTTTTCCCTGGAAAATCAGCCCTTCGGCGAGTTCTGGTATTGTAGCTGCGATTCCCATTCGTGCCTAGCCATCCCGCGTGTTGCGCGGCCCTTTCTTCTCTTCTCTTCTCTTCTCTGTTGCAATTGCGTTCGCGGCGCATAACTGCGGCCAACTCCGGGAGCATCAGTCGTACGATAACGCTTCGACTGGATCCTTGCGGCTGGCCATCCACGCGGGATAGCTTGCGCCGAGCAGCGCGCCCAGAAGCGCGATGCCCGCCGCGCGAAGAATCCATGCGGAAGTGATGAGAATGGTCAAGCTCGGGAATTTCCAGATGAAACCGGCCCGGACGAGATAGCTCAGTCCCACGCCTGCAGCAATACCGAGCACGCAAAGCGCGGCGGATTCCGAAAGCAGAGCGCGGATGACAAACCAGTGATTGGCGCCCAGGGATTTCAGGACACCAATGTCCTTGGTGCGCTCGATCACCGTGGTGTACATGGTGAGAAAGATGACCAGCAGGCCGATGGTGACGGCTAGAAAGATCATGGCGTTAATAAAAGCTTCCAGGCCGGGGATGCTTGTGGAAGTCATGAGGGAGAGGTAGTTCCTGAGCGGGCGAATGGTATGGTTGGGAAGGAGGTGACGCATGCTCTCCATGACGTCTTCGGTGTGCTCAGGGCGTGTACACTTCAGGAAGAAGACGCTGGCCTTGTCCCGTTGGCCGAGCAATTCCTGGAGAGTAGCAAGTGGCACAAAGAGGCGCGAGCCCTTACCGTGCTCGACGATACCTGCAACATGCCAATCGTGCTCGAAGACACGGTAAGTCTCTCCCGCTCGTATTTTTTTGGCCGCTGCCGCAATGTCGTCGATAAGAATGTCATCAGGACCTTCCATGTCGTGACCCTGAAGGAATACAAACCCGCCGGAGACAGCACGAAAGCTTGCTTGATCAATTCCGTAGACGATTTCGACGCCCGAGGTGTTGAACTGGAACAGGACGGGAGCCACGGATTGGACGTACTTCATTTCGGCAAGCTTGTCGCCAATCTTGATGGGCATGGGAGCGCCGCCAAGTGCCAGAAGGAAAGAAGCATTCGACGGCTGGAGCATGATGTCGGCACCGATACCTTCGATGCGCTTGGCGGTTTCGGTCAGCAAGCCGCTGGTCAGGCCGACGATTAGCACAACAAGGGCGACCTCGACGGCGATGCCCATGGCGCCGATCAGCGTGCGCATCGGGCGGTGCAGGAGATTGCGGACGATGAGTTCGCCCATCATGGCTGTTTCTTCTCCGGGGCTTCGATTACAGGTACCAATTCCGATCCTGCGGGTTGCTCGAGCTTGAATCGCTCGGCGGGAATCTGGTCGTTCAAGGTGATTTTCGCGACCTGCAAATTGAGATTGTAATCATCGTGCGGCCGCTCAATGCGAATCAATCGTGGAAACGAGGGCGCGCCGCCGGAAGGTACAGCTGAACCATTCTGCGCGGGGACAACATCGGACGGTTGCCAATCCCCCAGGCGAACATCCGAAACTAGAATACCTTTGGGCCCAAAAGTTTGCATGCGCTTGACTTGCAAATCGGAGCGGTCAAACCAGATTTCGCGCAGTACTTCTACCTGATAGCCGCCACGCAGAACGGTCAGGACGTAGTACCGGGCGTTCTCGTCGTTGAACTCCCGCAGAGTTACGGATTCTTCCTTGCGGATTTCGGGCCAGAGGAGCGCATCGAGAAGGTGTTGAGGGCGCAAGTTTTCGATGGGTTTGCTGCTGTTGCGTTCGGCAGCGACCGGCCCGACAAGGAATTTTTTCTTGGAGGGTATGGATACTTGAAATGTTTCGCCGTCGCTGGCCATATCGAATACGGTGGTTCCGATCACCGGGGCTTGCCCGATCACGCGAATTTGCGCCGGCCGCGCGGCCAAAAGAAAAGCTTTAACCTCGTGGTACTCATCGATGACGCCGCTGTACTTCGATCCAGCGGTCGGCTTGAGTTCCACGGTGGCGTTCAGCGTTCTTGTGCCTCGTGCGATCAAATTATAGGCCTCAAGGAGTTCTTCACGGGTGGCATCCTTTGCGACGGGTATCTGCGATTGACCTAGCTTGGTGTGCCCCGTGACACCGTTTTTGGGCACGCAGCCGCAGGAAATAGCCGCCAGTGTCGCCAGGAACAGGCATGTTTTCACACGTCCCATCAATGAGTTCCGTCCTCACACACACAAATAAAGCAATCTAACAACCACTTCGAAGCCGGTCAAACAGTGCAGGTCGCGCACGGGAGGGCATTCAATTGGGCCGCGCAATATAGATGTCAAAAGGTTGAACGGCGGGGCGGGCGCGGCGGATGACTTCGCTGGTCCAAAGCGAATCGCTCAGCAGGGTTACCCAGCCGTCTTCCGGCTCGCAAATGGCGCAAAAGGTATAGCGGGCGTAAGCCGATTGGTAGGCGTCCAGGCCGCGCTTGGAGAGGTCGCCTTCCAGAGCGGCATCGGGGGAATGCGCCGCGGCACCGGCTCTAAAACCGAATGTTTCGCCTTCGAAGCGTTCGAATAGTTGCCGCAAGTTCTCCTGATTTGGTTGCGACAGCACGACGCAACGCTCAGCAGCTTCGCGCAAGGCGATGTCCCGCATCTTGCAGAACTCCCGCACTCGGTCAATGTGGCTGAAAAAATCCACTGCGTACGATTCGTTTCCTGCAAGAGCAGGAAACACAGCGGACCAGATTTTCGCGGCATCTTGGCCTCGCACTGGCTCGCGGTTCTCGGTTTCTACCAGCTCGAGTCCCACTGCTTTTACGTCGCCGCCGAGGTCCAGTGCCTGCACATCGAGGGAAAAGGGCGGAAGTTCCAGCGCGCCACTTCCGGGCGCAGTGGTTCCCTGTGCGTTCATTCTTCGGACTCCGACTGTGGGAACTTTTGCATAAAGTCCGGGGCCTGCTTGCGAACTTCCAGCCAGTCGAAGAAGGCGTCTGGAGTTTCCAGCCAGATGCGGAACCATCCGGCGATTTCTTCCTTTTCGGCGCGCTTGTGAGCTTCCACTTTGTGGTTGCGCGAGATCATTTCCGCGCGGCGCTTGCCAAGCCGCGCTACGTTCAAAACACGCTCCACCGCGGCACTTTCGCCTTTGGAGCGGAAGTTGTGCATCAATTCATCTAGACGCATGATGCTAACCTCGGCATCTTCCAGCGTCTTGAAGTGCAGCAAGTCCTCGAATTCTTCTTCGTATTGCTCTTCGGCTTCTTCCTGCTGGTTGAGCGTCACCTTTTGCCCAGCGTCCTGCAGCACGTCGGCGATGTAATCCGATCCGGCTTTGCCGGCCTCCCCATGCTCCGCCAGGAGTCGACGGCGCAACTGATCGATCTCCGCCGGGGTCCATTGCTGCACCTTGATCTCGCGGGCAGTGTCCAGGATCAGTGCCTTTTTCGTCTTCAAATCATCGGTCATCGGGCTTTGCCTCGGTGCTGCTTGCTTTGTTGCTTGCTATGCTTCTTCTTGGGGCTGGGCGGGGGCGGTGGATCCGCGGGCAAGCCCGCCAGCAACCGGCGATACTTCACCACATTTTTGTTGTGTTCCGCTAGCGTGGCGCTAAAAAAATGTCCGCCCTGCGTGTTGGCGACAAAATAGAGATAGTTCGTTTGCGCGGGCTGGAGCGCGGCGCGCAGGGAAGCTTCTCCGGGATTTCCAATCGGCCCGGGTGGGAGACCGCCATGCTCATACGTATTGTAGGGAGAATCGAACTTCAGATCCTTGCCCGTAAGCGTCCCGTTGTATTTTCCCAGCCTTTCCATTCCATAGATGACTGTGGGGTCGCACTGCAGGCGCATGCCCTTGCGC
>Ga0075030_100004553_pt1 | contig 12516 bp, 8 predicted proteins | sample LitLauG_LLR_2012_FD_71393 | JGI IMG/M metagenome (GOLD analysis project Ga0075030, IMG submission 71393) | Freshwater sediment microbial communities from Pennsylvania, USA - Little Laurel Run_MetaG_LLR_2012 | ecosystem: Environmental > Aquatic > Freshwater > Creek > Sediment | place: USA... | reverse complement strand
TTGGTGCGGTGAATATAGGCGATGGGGTAGCCAAGGGCGGCATAGCGCTCGACGATGCTCGATGCCACCTCGCAGGTTTCGTCGGTTGAGTCGTCGAGCACCTGAATCTCAAGCTTTTCGCGCGGATAGTCCATGGCGCAGACGGCTTCGATGAGCCTGTCGATGACGAACTGCTCGTTAAAGATGGGCAGTTGCACGGTGACCCTGGGCAGCTCCTCGAAGTGACGGGGCGGATTGGGGTTGTAGTTCTTGCGGTACTTGAAGTAGAGGTAACACATCGTATAGCGGTGAACGCCGTAAAGGGCCAGAACGATCATCACCGCGAAGTAGGGCAGGAGCACTGCGGCATCAAACCAGTTCCAGCGATAGGTCACCGTGGAGAACGGGTCGGTAAACATCATCTTCAACTGGTGGCGCAGCCCGTTCTGGGAGGCAAATGCCAGATAGAGGCCAACCTGGGCAGGCAGTCCGCTCAGCGGGCCGGCGGCGCTACTCAGTCGGATCAGAAGCTCTTCAAACAGGGCATGGCCTCCAAGTCTGGATAACGTTCATTGTATGCGATTGAGGTTGAAGGGGGCGGCTGCTTCAGGCCGACCAGCCGGTAACGCATGTGTTACCATTAATCGTGCCACAGATTGTTGAGTTTGTTAATTCCGCCGGTATCTCGCCGTTTGCCAGGTGGCGCGAGAGGCTGGAACCGACGGTCCGGGCGCGCGTAACTTTGGCAATCTATCGCCTCGAAACCGGCAATTTCTCGGCCGCAAAGGGGGCAGGAGCAGGCATCTTCGAGTTGCGTTTGGACTTTGGGCCTGGCTATCGAGTGTATTTCGGCAAAGACGGGCAACAACTGGTGGTTCTGCTGGGCGGCGGCACAAAGAAGAAGCAGCAGACAGACATCGAAACCGCGCAAGGGCTTTGGCTCGAATACAAACGCAGGAGAGGGAAGGGGAAAGACGATGGCTCCGACAAGAAGGTTTAGTGAGACGGTGAAGGAGGACCTTCAGCAAAGCGCGGAGTTTCGCCGCGCACTCTTGAGCGAAGCTTTGTCCTGCATGGCTTCGGGGGATGTCGAGACGGGAAAGGTTGTTCTCCGCGAATACATCAACGGAACGATCGGGTTTCCCCGGCTTGGAGCCGCGCTCGGCCGCTCGCCGAAGAGCCTGATGCGGATGCTGAGCCCAGCCGGAAATCCGCAGGCACGGAATCTTTTCGAAATGGTTGCATATCTTCAGAAGGTCGAAGGCACGGTGCTGGAAGTGCGCGCGCGGGATGCGGCGGCTTGAGTGGAGCTTTTTTCCCACGATTGTTGAGATTGCGTATCTTTTCCGCTGTTGAACGTCTCTATCCTGTTGGCTTACTGTCAAGTATCAGTTGGAGAAAGACCTGCTATGAGCACCCAGACTGCCTCGCCCGTCGTTGCCGCCCCTGGCGGCAGTTTTCTTCTGGAAACGCGCACGCCAGCCGAGATCTTTACGCCTGAAGACCTGACGGAGGAGCAGCGGCAGATCGCGGCTACGGCGGCGCGGTTTGCGCGGGAGGAGATTGAGCCGAATATTGCAGCCATCGAATCCAAGGAGCCAGGGGTTCTTGCCGGGCTGATGCGCAAGGCCGCCGACCTGGGCTTCGCATCCGTCGACATTCCCGAGGAATACGGCGGCATGGGCCTCGACAAGGTCAGTTCCACGCTGATTACAGACCACATCTCCGTGCTGGCCAGCTTCTCCACGGCATTCGGCGCGCACATTGGCATCGCCACGCTTCCCCTGGTCTGGTACGGCACCGAAGAGCAGAAACAGCGCTACCTGCCCAAGCTGGGGAGCTGCGAGTGGATCGGCTCCTACGGATTGTCGGAGGCAAGCTCGGGGTCGGACGCAATGAACATCCGCACCAGGGCAGTGCTCTCGGCGGACGGTACCTACTACACGCTCAATGGCGAGAAGCAGTGGATCACCAACTGCGGCATCGCCGGCCTCTACACCGTATTCGCCAAGATCGTAGACGCCGCGGCAGCAACCGAGAAATTCTCCGCCTTCCTGATCGAGCGAGATACCCCCGGACTGACAGTAGGAGCCGAAGAGCACAAGCTGGGAATTCACGGCTCGTCGACCTGTCCGCTGGTACTTGCCGACTGCAAAGTGCCTGTTGCAAATCTGCTGGGCGAAGCTGGCAAGGGCCATCACATCGCCTTCAACGTGCTGAATGTCGGCCGCTTCAAACTAGGCGTGGCGTGCATCGGTGGGGCCCGGCACGCCTTCTCGGAAATGGTTCGCTATGCCAAAGAGAGGCATGCCTTCGGCAAGTCGATTGCCGAATTTGGGATGATTGAGCGCAAGATCTCCGCCTCGGCCATGCGCTTGTATGCGGCTGAAAGCATGGCCTACCGAACCGCGGGCATGATTGATGCCGGGCTTGTGCAGGCCAGCGGCGAGGAGGCGCACTCGCCTCGCGAAGTGCAGCGCCGCATCGAAGAGTACGCCGTCGAATGCTCCATTTTGAAAGTCTACGGCTCGGAGATGCTGAGCATGGTCGCCGACGAGCTTGTAGCTACCATGGGTGGTTACGGCTATGTTGAGGAATACCCGGCGGAGCGGTACTACCGCGATGCGCGCATCAACCGGATCTTCGAGGGCACCAACGAGATCAACCGGATGATCATCACCGGTTGGATCATGAAGCGGGCGATGAGCGGGAAACTGCCGCTGATGGCGGCTATCAAGCGCGTAATGGACGAAGCAATGGAGCCGCCCACGTTCGACGGCGGCGTGGATTCAGACGAACCGCTGGCACGCGAGTCCGCGGTGCTTGCGTCGGTCAAGAAGATGGCGCTGTTCGCCGCAGGCGTGGCCAGCCAGCGGTTCATGACAGCGTTGCAGGAGGAGCAGGAGATCATGGCCGACCTCGCCGATACCATCAGTCAGATCTATGCGCTCGAGTCGGCGCTTCTGCGTGCGCAAAAACTTGCCGAGGGGCGGAAAAGCTCTGCTGAGGCCGCTGCGGCCATGACAGGCCTGCTGGCCGATGAGACCATGGGACAAGCAGAAGCGGCAACGCGGCGAGTGCTGGCTGCCTGCGGCGACGGAGACATGTTGCGGACTCAACTGGCGATCCTGAGGCGTCTGGCGCGGTTCACGCCCGGGGATGCTGTGGCGCAAAGCCGGACCGTGGCAAGGGCAGCGATTACGCTGGAGAGGTATCCAATCTAGACGTGCAGATGGAAGCGAGCCGCAAGCAGTCGAGGCGCTGTTCCAGAGCGCTTTCGGCCTGAAAGATTACGGTTGAGATGGGCTTCTCTGGTCTCCCACCCTTTCCGCAAAGGGCGCGAAAAGGATGGGGCACCCGAATTCTTGTTGATACTTGATCCGAAAATGCTCTAGTGAGCGGTGCCTCGGTTCCATGCCGGAAAATTCTCTTAGCGAGCAAGCCGGCGGGCCATGCCTCAAGGCAGCTCCTTCACCTTGAAATCCTTGAACGTGATTAGATAGCCCTCGGACTCCAGGCCGATGTACCCCTTCTCAACGCCTACATGAATCGTGTTGACCACCTGACCATTCACGGCAAGGGTGCAGGTATTCCCGACGCAGCGGATGTCGTAGACATTCCATTCTCCCGCCGGCTTGATGCGGTTCTCCGACATATTCTTGCGCTCATTGAATGACGTGAGCTTCCCATCCACCGGGGTCACGCCAAACAGATAACCGCCTTCAGGCGTAGTCTGCGCCTGGTGCCAGATGTTCCCGTCCGCATCGTTCCGGAAGAAGACGCCGCTGTTGTACTTGGGTGGACCGGCAATAGGAGTGAAACGCCATTTGACGTGAAACGTGAAATTGTGGAGTTCCTTGTTGAACCGCAGCCAATCGTGCCCCCCGTTTCCATCGCAGACGATTTGACGCTTCGCCGCATCTATATGCCATTGCGCGATGTTGCTCACCGGATTCTTGGGCGGAATTGCGATGCGTGTCCATTGCGCCTGGTAGTCGGCTGGAAACAGGTCGACGGTTTGTGAGGATGCGGATAGTGCGACCGTCAGCAGAGCCAGGCAGAGCAGGATGGGTCGAATGTGCGAGATCGCTGCGTATTGCGTTACCGGGTTCAAGGCAGGGCTGCGGTAGTTAGACAGACTCATTTACTTTTTCTCCCAATGCGGCTTATCGTGCCAGCATCAATCGGGACGAATTGTAGCACCGGAGAGAGGACCAGAGTGTGCTCACTGTAACGTCTCTAAGGCTCATTCAATCGATGCGGCCTTCATGAGCGCCCGTAGCGCAGCGAATGCAGTCGAAGAAACTGCATCTTCGACGCCTGCGCCCGGCTCCGAAGACAAAACCCCAGGTCCTGAACTTATGGCCTGGGGTTTCTGATCAAACCGATTGGGCAAAGAGATGAAACTACTGCAACGATGTCGCGGTGACGACAACACGCGTGCTGCCTTTGTTGTCGAGAGAGTCCGAAGTGAAAGCCACACTCGGCTTGCCAACCGGAATCAGGAGCGCAGCCTGCCATCTGTTCTGACGGATGACAGGTTGATGAGTGCTTGGATCGATCGGTTGAGCGAGTGCAGATAAGTCAACGGTCAAATTCATTGCAAGCTGGCTGCCGGTCTCGTGGGCGTCATTTACGTCAAAATTCACGCCAACGTCCACGTATTGGAACTGTTGGCTTTCCTTCCCGCTGCTTTCAGTCGATCCTGTGACAACCGGAATCCTGGAGCCGGTCCGGATTGACATGCCGCCTTTAGGGCCAGTACTGACGCTGGTTGAGTAATTGCGGCTGTTGACAGGTTTGCCGTCGGCCCCGAGTTCCTCCACCACGAAATCGAGGTGAAAGTAGTGAACCGGCGGTTTCGCCGTGTCCTGCGTTTTGGAGGCTGGGGTACTTGCTGTGTCCTGGGCAGTTATCCTGCGCCCGACAGTCAGCGTGAGGATCAGAAGGCAGCAGAGCGTTGTGAACTTGCGCATAGGTTCTCCTTAGTTTGCGCCCAAGTCGGGCGGTTCGAGTGGCTGGATCTGAATGGCAGCGATGCTGAGCGGTGCTTCGACTTTCGCTTGCGCCTCGATCAAAGACTGGCGCTCCGGTGCGGGGGCACTTGCGGCGAAGGCGGCGAGCGCCAGTTCCTCAGCGGTGAGCAGCTGAGGGGTTGGAAAGACATCGAGTTTTGGAAGAGGAGCGGGTTTGGCTGCGATTTCCTCCCGGCGAAGATCGGGCTTGGCCGATAAAGCTTGGCTCCGCAGAACCGGTGCAGTGGTAAGAGTCTTCGAGGGCTCGGGCAGAGACCTGATAATGAGAGGTTGCCCTGGGGCTGAGGCCGCTTCCGGGGGCCGGTGCGTCTGTCTGGAATCGAAAAGAACGAGCAGGAGAAGCAGACCGGCGGCAATCGGCAGAGCAATTGCCCAGGGAAGCCAACGGCGTCGCGGCACCTGGCTGGCTTCAGCAGAAATTCGCGCAAGAACGCGCCGCTCGAGACCGGACTCGGGGCCTGGATCGGCGTAGGTGTTCAATGCAGAGCGAAGCACAAGGTCGAGATCGTCGTGTTCAGGCATAGGGAGCCTCCTGTGCGCGAGCGTGAAGAGGAGCTTTCCGGAATGCAATAAGCTTCTGCCGGAGAAGTTGGCGGGCGCGCTGCAGACGGGTGCGCACGGTTCCTTCAGGCACGCCGAGGATGCCGCCGATCTCGCGCGAGTTCAATTCGTCCGAGGCAGAAAGCACCAGCGGCACTCGGAGTTCCTCGGGAAGCGCGTCGATCATGGAGTGAATCAGCGCGTGTTGATTGGCGTCCATTATCTCTTGCTCGGGGCCGGGATCGGGAGACGCTGGCTCGGCGGCGGGCTCACCATACTGGTCCGAATCCAGCCTGGTAGCGATGGGCTGTGGGGAGCGCGGGCGGCGGTCGACGGCGATGCGCCACGCCACACGAGCCAGGAATGCCCGTTCGTTCGAGAGGTCCTGCCAGCCGCCATTGCGAAAGAGCTTCAAAAACGTCTCCTGTACTGCGTCTTCAGCATCGTGGGAGTTGAGTAGTACGGCGTAGGCCACGCGGAAGACAAAGCGCGACTGGCGCTGGACGAGTGCCGTGAACTCCGCATCTTCGCCTGTGGTCAAGATTCGCGTGCTCCCTTGGGTTGCCGGCGGAGGAGGCTTGCCGGTTGCAAGGCAACTTTACTCCCTGTACACACGCTAAGACGGCGAGTGGGCGCCCGGTGTTCGGATATTTTTTGCGAGGAGGACTTGGAGGGCCGCTGATTCGCGGCCGGCCAAAGCCTGAGCCGATGGCGAGGCCTTGCGAAGCTTTGCTCAGCGATGGTGGGGATTCCTGGCGCTTCAGCGGGTGATTCTGCCCTTGAAGAGCTGAAAGATTGGCAACTGTCAGGGCCGGGTTTCTGGCCTCGCGTTTATGAGGACGCGATCTTCGGCGCTTCGGACATCACCTTGGTATTGTTTCCAAGACGCGCAAGCAGCGAAGATCTAATCTCCTGCAATCTCTGCGTCCCAGGACTGTACTCTCCCGCGGTTTGCTGGCGGAGCCCGAGGGTCATATTCACCACCAGAAGAGCGGATCGGTTCAAACCTGCCTGATAGCGCTCGAGTGCCTCGATCTCGGCAGCCTCCGCAGCTCGGGTCAGGTCAGCTCCGAAGAAGCCAGCCGCGCCTTCATCAAACGTCGTCAACGCCTCGGCAACATTCGGCAAGGGTTCCGAGCAGTGTTGCTTAAGCCTCGCCAATTCAACCAGGAGTTGCGATGCATTCGGATTATTGCCATCGGCGGCGACCGCTGCTGCGGCGTAGGCCTCCGCCGCAACCAGTCCCAATGTGCGAATCGCGCCCACCGCGCACGACGTTATCCACTCGGCACGGCGCAGGAGCTGCTGGGAAGTGCTGACAGCAACATCGTTCCGGGGCACTTCGGTCTTAACAGCCTCAGTTTTCTCAAGCGAATTGCGGACCTGGGCCTGTCGCAGCTGGTCCTCAAGGTCCCTGACATGAGCATGAAGAGTCTTCAGGCGGGAATCCTTGGCTTCGTTTTCAGCTTCGAAATCACGAATCATCTGCTCCAGTCGTTCCGTGCCGGCCTTCTGCGCGAGCGTCGCCTGGTATGCGAGTGACACTTCGTTGTCGCTTCGGACAGCCACCTGTTGCAATTGATCTTCGAGTTCCTTCGAGCGCCGCCGAAGCGCCGCCATGCTTCCGAGGCTCTCGGCTTCAATTTCCTGGATGCGCTGTTCGAACTGCTCCACGACTGTCCGATGAACCTGCGCCTGTTCGTCGGAACGAACCACGATTCGTTCGTTTCGCAGATTCGCCTGCGCCAACTGGTCTTCAAGCTCCTTCGAACGCTGCAAGAGCGCAGCCAGATTGGCACTGCCACCGCTTTCCATTTCTCGAATGCGCTGCTCCAGTTGCTCAATGGCCGTCCGGTTGGCCTGTGCCTGTTCTCCGGTCTGCGCTGTGATGGCCTCATTCCGGGAAGACGCCTGCTGCAGTTGCTCTTCGAGTTCTTTCGAGCGCTGCTCAAGCGCAGAGAGACTCTCGAAGCGCTCGGCTTCCATCTTCCGTATATGCTGTTCGAACTGCTCCACGACTACCCGATGAGCTTGAGCTTGTTCGTCGGACTGCGCCACAGTCCTCTCATTTCGGAGGTTTGCTTCCTCCAACCGCTCCTCAATTTCTTTCGAGCGTTGCAGGAGCGCCATCATGTCGGTATTCCCACCGTTCTCCATCTCTCGGATGCGCTGCTCCAGCTGATCCAAAGTTGCGCGATGAACCTTCGCCTGTTCTCCACCCAATGCGGAGAGTTGGTCGTAGCGCAGATTTGCCCTCTGCAACTGGTCCTCAAGTTCCTTCGATCGCTGCTGAAGCACGCCCGAGTTGGCATTGCTCTCGGCTTCAATCCCTCGTATGCGCTGCTCGAGCTGCTCGACGGTTGACTGGTGGGCTTGCGCCTGTTCCCTGGCCTGCGCCGTCATCGCTTCGTTCCGGAAAAGCGCTTGCTGCAATTGTTCTTCGATCTCTTTCGATTGCTGCTGAAGAGCGGTCAAACTGGCAGTGCTCCCTGCTTCCACTTCAAGAATGCGCTGTTCTAACCGCTCCACAGTCGCCCGATGGGCCTGCGCCTGTTCTCCGGCCTGTGCCGCGAGCGTGTCATTTCTGAGAGCCTCCCGCTGCAGTTGCTCCTCAAGCTCCTTCGAGCGCCGCTCAATCACGGAAAGGTACGCGCTGCCCTCAGTTTCCATTTGTCGCATGCGCTGCTCCAACTGTTCCACACTTGCCTGGTGCGCCTGCGCCTGCTCGCCCGCCTGCGCTGTCAACCGGTCGTTCTGGCCGGCCGCCTGCTGCAGTTGCTCTTCCAGTTCTTTCGAACGCAGCTGAAGCGCAGCCAGATTGGCGCTGCCCTCGATTTCCATCTGGTGCATGCGTTGTTCCAACTGTTCCACACTTGCCCTGTGCGCCTGGGTCTGCTCACCTACCTGCGCTGTCAACCTGTCATTCTGGCCGGCCGCCTGCTGCAGTTGCTCTTCCAGTTCTCTCGAACGCTGCTGAAGCGCAGCCAGATTGGCGCTGCCCTCGGCCTCCATCTGTCGCATGCGCTGTTCCAGCTGTTCCACGATTGTCCGGTGGGTTTGTGCTTGCTCTCCTGCTTGCACTGTGAGCTGGTCATTCCTGAAGGACGCGTGCCGCAACTGCTCTTCGAGTTCATTCGAACGCTGCTGGAGAGCAGCCAGGCTCGCACCGCTCTCGACGTCCATCTGCCGCATGCGCTGTTCGAGCTGTTCGACGGTTGTCCGATGGGCTTGGGCTTGCTCGTCTGACTGCGCGTTGAGCTGGTCATTCCTGAATGTCGCGTCCCGCAGTTGCTCCTCGAGTTCCTTCGAGCGGCGTGCCAGCGCAGACAGATTGGAAATGCCCTCGGCTTCCATCTCGCGCATGCGCCGTTCGAGTTGCTCCACTGTCGCCCGATTTTCCTGCGCCTGCTCAAGCGCTCGTGCCGTCACCCTGTCGTTCTGGAGCGCCGCCTGATTTAGCTGTTCCTCGAGCTCCTTCGACTGCTTTTCAAGCGCGGAAATGTAGGCAGTGCCTTCGGCTTCCACCTGTTGCATGCGCTGTTCGAGTTGTTCGACCGTTGTCCGATGCGCCTGCGCCTGCTCCGCGGCTTGTGCGGTTGTCATTTCATTTCGGTATACCGCCTGCTGAAGCTGTTCTTCGAGCTCCTTTGAGCGTTGGAGGAGTGCAGTCACATTGGCATTATTCTCAGACTCCATCTGGCGAATGCCCTGTTCCAGCTGCTCAACGGTTCTCTGATGCGCCTGCGCCTGCTCCGCGGCTTGCGCGATCGTCATTTCATTCCGGTGCTGCGCCTGCTTGAGCTGTTCTTCAAGCTCCTTTGAGCGTTGTCTGAGTGCAGTCACATTGGCATTATTCTCAGACTCCATCTGGCGAATGCCCTGTTCCAGCTGCTCAACAGTTCTCTGATGCGCCTGCGCCTCCTCCGCGGCTTCCGCAGTCAACCCGTCAATTCGGTGAGTCGCCGACCGAAGGTGTTCCTCGAGTTCCTTCGAGCGCCTTTCCAGTACGGAAACATAGGCGCTGCTCTCGGCGCCCATCTGCCGTATGCGCTGTTCGAGCTGATCCACCGTGTTGCGATAAGCCTGGAGCTGTTCGCCGGCGTGTGCGGTCGCGTTTTCATGCTGCATGGCCGCAACCTGGAGTTTCTCCTCAAGTTCCTGCGTCTGCGCGTGAAGTGCGGACAGGTTGGCGCTGCTCTCCGCTTCCATATCGCGAATGCGCTGTTCGAGCTGCTCAACGGTTGCCCGCAGGGCTTGCGCCTGCTTTCCTGCCTGCGCCATTACCTCGTCATTCCGGAGGTGGGCCTGGTGCAGTTGTTCCTCGAAATCCTTCGAACGCTGTTTGGCCGCGGCCAGGTTGGCATTGCCTTCGGCTTCCATGCTCCGCATGCGCTTTTCGAGCTTTTCCGTGGCGGCTCGATGGGCCTGCGCCTGTTCGTCGGCCTGTGCCTTGGCTTTGTCCCTCTGGAGGGTCGCCTGCTTCAGTTGGTCTTCAAGTTCCTTTGAGCGGCTCTGAAGCGCTGCTGCATTGGCCTTGCTTTCAGACTCCATCGCATGTATGCGCTGTTCGAACTGTTCCGCCGCTTTTCGATGCGCTTGTGACTGCTGGTCGGCTTGCGCAGAGATCTCATTCTTTTGGGAATTTGCGTGCTGTAGTTGTTCCTCAAGCTCTTTCGTGCGGCGCTGCAGCACGGTTAGACCGTTCGCGCCCTCGGATTCCATCTGGCGAACCCGCTGTTCCAGTTCTTCCGCCGTCGCGCGATACTTTTCCGCCTTTTCCCCGGCCTGCGCAACGGCCTTGTCGATCTGGAGTGACGCCTGCTCCAGTTCGTTCTCGAGTCTCTGCGAGTGTTGCTGAAGCGTATTCAGATCCGCGTTCTTGCGCTCCGCCTCGGCCTCCAGATCCGCAACGCGCTGATCCAACTGCGTAATCTTCACCTCTTTGCCGCGCAGAAGGATTTCTTTCCGGTATTCCTCATGGAGCATGTCCTCCCCGTTTCCATACGGAGGCTCATACCCCATGCGCTCCCCAAGCTCGCTGATGACTTTTTTCGTGCCTCTAAGTTTTGCCAGCAAGATCAGCAAAACAATTGCGAGCACCACAACAAACGCCAGTGCGACTGCCGCAACAGTTGCGGGTCCAAGGCCAATCTGGCCTTCGAGAAATTGGAAGAATCCATTGATCTTATCGAACATTGATAGAAGCCTCGCGCGACAGGTTTAAAAAGCTCACCCGGGGAACACGCGCGCCATCCGGATTCCGGACCTGCGCGTGAAATCGTGCACTACAAGGCAACTCGGAGCCGGTTCGTCTCCTCCACTGGCTAACGAACCGGAACAATGAAACAATCGCGTCGACTCACGCTTTGGCAGACGTCAGTGCGCCCAGGTCAGCGGCCAGCTTCTCGGTCGAGAAAGCTTCGATCAAGTCGCCCTCCTTCAGGTCACTGAAGCCGGCCAGCCCTATGCCGCACTCCATCCCGTTGGTTACTTCGCGAGCATCGTCCTTGAAGCGCTTAAGGGAGTTTATCTTGCCCTTGAAGAGCTGTTCCTCTCCGCGCATCACCTTTACTTCCGCGTCACGGCGGATGACTCCGTCCTGGACGCGGCAACCGGCGATGGTCCCGACCTTGGGAATCCGGAATATGTTGAGCACTTCGGCGCGTCCAAGGTAGTTCTCCTTGAAGGTCGGATCCAGTAGCCCCATCATAGCCAGACGAATTTCATCCTGCAACTCGTAAATGATTGAATGCAGGCGAATCTCGATGCCTTCCTGTTGGGCCAGCTCGCCGGCTTTGCGTTCCGGGCGCACGTTAAAGCCAATGATGATCGTATTTGAGGCGGTGGCGAGCAGGACATCGCTCTCAGTGATGGACCCGACGCCGGAGTGTATTACTTTGATTCGCACCTTCTCCGTGGACATCTTCACCAGCGAGTCGGCGAGCACTTCCACCGATCCGGTCACGTCGCCCTTGATGATCAGCGGCAGGTCCTTCACTCCAGCCTGGCGAATCTGTTCCGCCAGTCCCTCCAGGGATACGCGCGAGCTCTTGGCGAGCTGCGCATCTCTCTCCTTCATCTTTCGATACTGGGCGATGCCCTTGGCCTTGTCGCGATCGGCGACCACCAGGAAGGTATCTCCGGAGTCCGGCATGGACTCCAGGCCCAGCACTTCGACTGGCGTGGATGGACCGGCCTCCTCGATAGCGCGCCCGCGGTCGTCGAACATGGCGCGGACTTTGCCGAAAGTGTTGCCGACAATATAGCTTTCGTTGAGCCGAAGCGTTCCGTCCTGCACCAGTACCGTGGCCACAGCGCCGCGGCCGCGATCGAGCTTGGCTTCGATCACCGAGCCGACAGCCTTCCGGCCGGGTGTCGCCTTGGGAGCGCGGATGTCCGAGACCAGGCAAATCATTTCGAGCAACAGGTCGAGGTGGATGCGTTTCTTGGCACTGACTTCAACGAAGACCGTGCCCTCCTGACCGGCGCCGGCCCACTCTTCAGGAATCAGCCCGCGATCGGCAAGCTGCTTCTTCACGCGGTCGGGGTTGGCTTCGGGCTTGTCGATCTTATTGACGGCCACGATGATAGGAACGCCTGCAGCCTTCGCATGGTCGATGGCTTCAAGGGTCTGCGGCATCACGCCGTCGTCGGCGGCCACAACAACCACCACGATGTCGGTAACCTTGGCCCCGCGTGCCCTCATGCGGGTAAAGGCTTCGTGACCCGGGGTATCGAGGAAGACGATCTCGCGGCCCGATGCGGGCGAGCCTTCCTTGGCAAACTTCACCTTGTATGCGCCGATGTGCTGGGTGATGCCGCCAGCCTCGCCCGCGGCAACGTCGGTCTCGCGAATGGCGTCGAGCAGCGAGGTCTTGCCGTGATCGACGTGGCCCATAACAGTTACCACGGGAGAGCGCGGAACTTCGAGTTCACCAGTGTTTTCGGCCTCAAGAACTTC
>Ga0075030_100004552_pt1 | contig 12519 bp, 8 predicted proteins | sample LitLauG_LLR_2012_FD_71393 | JGI IMG/M metagenome (GOLD analysis project Ga0075030, IMG submission 71393) | Freshwater sediment microbial communities from Pennsylvania, USA - Little Laurel Run_MetaG_LLR_2012 | ecosystem: Environmental > Aquatic > Freshwater > Creek > Sediment | place: USA... | reverse complement strand
ATGGAGAGCAAGCTCAATCGGCCGCGATGACGACGATGGCTGAACCGGTTTGTGGCTTCGACTCGGCCGCGAGTTTCAGTCTGTTTTCTAGCATGCACTCTGGTGCAGGCGCGCTCTCCTCGAAAACAGACCTTGCGGACCGGTGCACGATCCCCATGACTCATGGAAGCGCCTACTGATCAAGCCGTCGAGTTCTGGCAAGCGACGATTCATTGGTGTGGAAGACTTACTTCGTAGAGGGATGCGGTCTCATACTGAGCCAGAAGCTTGTACGGCTCTCCTTGCAGAGATGTGCGGCCAGCCGTCTTCAGTACCGATCCAACAGTGTCTCCCTCGTGCTCATTCACGACCACGAGTGCTCGACCACCAACGGCTCCGTTTAAGTAGGAAGATGGAATTCCCTGTCGCTTGAACTGGTAGAGCAGGAGCGTATCGGAGGGAACGACCGCCACGACGGAATCTCCCGGCTTGAGCTGTCCCTTAAGATTGAGCGCGATGTCTTCCATGCCCCGTCCCTCATTGGCTAGATAGACGGAGCCAGTACGTTTCTCCTCCAGCCCCAAGAACAGGCAAGCGAGGATCGCGACGGCCACGATGCCGTGCCGAAAGCGCAGCTTCTCGAAGATCGGCGTCAAGGCTGCGCTAAGACCTGCACTCGCCACAATCAGGTAGAACGGAAGCGCGAACAGCCACACTCTCGCAAAAGGAACGACCCGATGCGCCACTAGCAGTGGCACAAGCCAGAGCAGCATCGCCACAGGGAATGGGACGCGTTCGCTGCTGACTCTACGGTGCAACATGACTGCGCCCGCAAATCCGCATAGCAGGATCGCAGTCAGCCACACGGGTAGGTCTCGATTCCAGGCTTCCCAAGTGGACGCTAACGCGCCTGGCATTTCGTAAATAAATTCCTGCAGCGGTTTCGGAGCTGCCAGCTTTTTACCGAAGACGGCGTGCGGGCCCGAGATGGCGAACACAGGAGCGTAGAGTTCCAACGAAGCAATCCCCGCCAGCACTACCGCGACGGCTAGTGGGACGATCGCGCGTGACCTGGCTTTGTCTTGGTCGAAAAGAATCGAGAGCACTAACCACGCGACGATTCCGCCGAAAGGGTAGAGCATGATCGGCATGGTGTAGAAGCCGATCGCGGAAACTGTGGCAAACAATCCCCAAGCTGCGAAGTTGCACTGACGAACCGCGTAGGCGCCGATTGAAATCAGCAGCAGGCATTCAAAGCAGAGCAAAACGTAGCCCCGGGCATTTGTGGAGTACTCAATGAGCGGCGACGCCGCCGCGACCAGGGCCGGAGCAAGCAGAGCTGAAGTCTTTTGATACAAACTGCGGCTCGCGAAGTACGTTGCAGGAACCAGACATATCCCGGCGAAGAACACCGGTAGGCGCAAGGCCCACGGCTGATTTCCGAATGCCAGGAACGAAAGCCTCATCAGAAGTGTGTTGAAGAGATGGTTGTTAGTGTCGTTGTAAAACGACAGCCCAACGTAAAACGGATGCGACGCATACGTCAGGAATGAGTAGGCCTCATCCCCGCGCATCGGCTGGAACAGGAGTGGAAAGCGCAAGACCGCAGCAGCAGCGGTCAGCGCGAGTACGGTAAGCCTGTCTGCCAGCGGAACTGACTTCCAACTTGCCTTAGAGTCTTCGAGCAATTGCGCCAGATCGCGCGAAGCTTGCTCGGCCACAGGGTAAATTCGCTTCCGAACTGTGAATCCGATCGCCGCCAGCACGATATTAGCGACTCCGAAAATCCGAAGGCGAATCTGCATGTCATGGTAGAAGCCCTGATCGAAAAAAGGTACTTCCCCGCGAGCTGACATGGCGCGGGCTTTCGCTTCGAGCAAACTGAATGGCAGAAACGAAGCAGCAAACGAGCCGATACCCACGGCGAGAAGAGCGCCCAGAAGCAGAAGGCAAAGCCGGTTCTCGAATTTCGTACCGGCCTTTGGCTCGGAAAGCAGTGCAGTGGGCATTAGGGCAGAATCCTGGGTCGCAGACACAAAAACCGAGGGGCAAGTATACGGCCGGAATGTTAACAGGCTGCAAAAGAAAGGCAACGAGTCCAGAATGAGTCCGCGGAATTACGGCCTACTGGATGTTCTTGCGGCACCCTGCGCCACAACCACACGCAATGGCGCGCCTCAGCCACGGTGTGGGTAAGCCCTGAAGTACCGATAGTCCCTGGCATGCGTTTGTATATACCAGAACTCCGGCGGCGCTGGCTGGATACGAGCCGCTCCCGGACAAGGTAAGAGTTCCGCCGATCACCGAGATGCCATACGATGCCCCGGGAGTGAGGCCGGCGATGTAGTGCACCGATGCTCCATTGACAGGCCAGGATACGGTCGCGCCCGTCGTTGCATACGGATCAACGTTGGCAAAAGCGACGATGCTGTTGTTGGGGTCATTGAACTGCACAGCGTCGGCGTTGGTGGCTGCGATGTTGCTTACTGTGTTCACTTGTTCGGGGCTGGTGGCGGCGTCGAAAACGGCCAGCCAGTTGTCGGCCGTGTGGTCGATTGCGGATGGACGAACCTCGGCCCGGTAAAGAAAATGCAAATTGTCGTGATCCACCACGGTTACATCGGCTGAGGCGGGCAGCACAGACCAGAAAGCTCCGCGGTAGATGCCGTTGAAACTAGCGTCATAGCGGGTCATGCCGGAAGGCGCCCCTGCGGAAACCTGGTCGATGTTCCGTCCAAATGTCCAGAACATGGCCCGGTCGTCGGTGGGGTAGAGGGTCGCCGTTCGGTCGTGCACAACGACCAACTTGGGGCGCAGGAATAACATTTCCCGCGTCCAAAGCGCCTGATGCCACAGGTGATCGATGCTGCTCTTGGTGTTGCTGGCCTCGAGGTGAATCGCGCGCAAATAGGTATAGCCAGCTCTGTCTTCAGCGCGATCCATCGAGCCCGGCCAACTTGTTCTGAACCCTTGTCCCGGAGGACTCAGACGGGAGCCCAGACCCTGATTCTGAATCTCGGAAGGATTTGGGCCCGCCCAGAAGATGGAATTTTTCTTGTTGCCGTAAGTGCCACGTTCGGCGTCCATCGCCTGCCACTGAGAAGCGGAGAGCAGATCGGCCGATCTGGACGCTTCGCCGAGGCCGTACACCAGAAGGCGATTGCTCCCCGTTTGAATGGTGATCGCTCCGGAATCAAACTGAGTTTTGCCGTTGCCGGCGCATCCGACCGTGGGCCCGCCGAGCATGGTAACCACTGTGGAATTCGCATCGCCCCATGAGGACCGGGTCACAGCGTAGTTTCCACCCCACGCCCGGTAGAACAACGGCAGAGTCGTCCAGTCCGCGATGGTAGCTTCAGGATCGAACCAAAGAAATTGGCCATCAAGCGAGGGCTGGGCCGTGTAGACTCCAGTGCTCCACTGGGGAACGGATACCCCGGCGGCGGCGAATTCCGCAGCATAAACGGCGTTATACCAATCTAGAAACTGAGCCGCGTAGCTGCTGCCCATTCCCCTTGCGGCATGCGAGATGAAGACCATCTGGCTGAGCGGAATGTAAGCCGGTTCGGTGGGAAACCACTGGCCTTTGTAGTTCGTGAAATAGCTTGTCCCAATGGGATAAACATACTCGTTCTCGTCCTCAGCCAGCAGCGCGGGATTCGCGAAGTGCATGTAGTACTGGAGTTGGTCATCGAGATAACTGAAGTTGAAGGAGGTGGAGGAACGCCAGTCCGCCCCATAAACGCCCGCACTCGTCTCCTGGTACGTGTACATGGCGTACTCGGCTTGGATCATGCGCAGGATCGAGTCATATCCGTAGGCCTGCAAGCCTTCGCCGTTGCCGCCTCCGTACATCCACAACTTGTAGTTGGCCACCATCTCAGTCATGCGGGCGTTGAGCGTGTTTCCGATGTTTCCCACTGTGGCGCTGGTTCCGAGCGCGAGCGGACCGAGGTTTGGACAATTGGCGTTGTCCGCGCTGCAGTCATTGTTGAACGCGACATAAGCGGCAGCGATAGCCCAGATCGAGCCATAAAAGAAATTCTCTTCGGGGACAGCCCCCGGACTCACGCCGTGATACTGGTTGTAGCTGAGTTCCACCATCCAGCACCACATCGTCTTCTGCAACAGAGTCACATCGTCCGGATAAGAAATACTTAAGCCGCCGTAAATCGAGTCTCCATAAAGCCAGTCGTACGCTTTGGCCATGGCGGGCATGTAGAAGCGATCGTCGCCGGTATTGTTCTGAAATACGGAATAGAGCGTGCAGTTGGCGTTCAGACCGGCTGCCGGGCTGCCATCTGGATTCTCGAAATAAATTTGCCATCCGATGACCGCGGAAACCTTCCATGTGGCATTCAGGCTGGTGCATCCAGTGGCGCCGGAGACGGTCCAGACATCGCCGACTGCGGGCTTCACGCTGGTCGGCGTCACATTCGTCATCATCAGAATCTTCGGCTGCGCCCCGGCCAGCAGGTCGTTGCCTGCGTTGTCGGTCGAAATCGCATAACGAATCAGCCCATCGGACTGCCGAACCACCTTGAGCCATGGCTGCGCGAATGCCTGAATCATGTAATGCGCTTCCAGCAGGTAGGCTGCTGCGCGAACAGAATCGGTGGTCCGCACTGCCTGATAGCAAGCCCCGAGTAAATTGATCGTCGTGTCCCACAGTGCGCCCGTGAAACCCGTGCTGATTATTCCGGGCGAATGCGGAGGATTGATTACATATCCTCGTGTCAAGCTGTTCCCGGCGTTGGTCGCGTGCGGGCGGAGGACCGCGTAGGGCACACTCCCCACCCCGGCCAGAGCGTCGCATTTGGCCTGAAGCGCAATCCAATCGGGCGAATTCGAAGCGACCTTGTTCTGAATCAGCACAAGTTCATTGGAGTCCAGCCAGAGGTACGGATGCTGCGCGAAAGCCGGGACCGAGAAGGTTGCAGCAAGTAGGAGAAGGGCAACTCTCGTAAAGGAACACGCGTTTGAGATTGGACTGTTGTCGCTGGCGATACGGGGATTACTCAGGAACACACTCACGCGGGCCTCGTTCTCCCGACGCTCTGACTGGCAGTCAGGACGATGTTGGCGTTATGCGCGGAGTGCACACAGCACTCGGCACCCGTGTGATTTATCGGCTATTGCGCGATCTTCTTTAGGCGGTCGTTGCGGCGGACCTGGCTGATATCCGCGGTGCGACGTCGTTCTGAATTTGCCGGGGCTTGCGCTTGCCGTAGTGCAGAAGCGTCTTGAGACCTGGAGGCCCAAAGTTCTCGCGATCCTAGCGCTGGCCTCCGTCTTGACGATCAACCGCGGCGGGCGACTCCCGACGGCAAGGACTGCTGCATTTCGAGTGCAGAGTGTCGAAGTACCAAGTTTGTTCCACAGTTTGTGGAAGAATGGGCGCTCGCGAGACCATAGTAAATTTTCCAGCCGAAGAACGAGCTTCTCACTATCAGCTAACGCCTGATTTATCTGCAAAATACGGCTCACTCGGAGAGCCGCTCTGCGAGCCTCGTTTCGAGGCAAAATTCATCAACCATTCACAAATCATTAACAGTCCTGTCGCAGATCGGGTGGTACTTTTGCTGCCTCACCCTCCTCTTGCTTTGGGGGCGTATGTGTGTTGTGTCTTGAGAATCAGGCCTGTGGAAAGTGCGGTTGCTAACCCACGAGGGCGAAGCCCTGCCTAGCCTCGAGCAACATCCAGCAAGCCTTATTCAGTGCCTGAAATTTGGGGGTAGCGATGGGAAAACCTCTTGATAATCCGGCGAGTGTCGCCGTTCGCAACGTGGTGGACACCAGTACGGTCCGCTCAGAACCAGTAGTCGAGTTTGCAAGGAAAAAGTCGCCGCTACACGCCACAGAATCGTTTGATGACGTTCCGCCACTCAACGGCCATTCAGTAGTCGAGCGGGAGTTCAGGCCCCTGCGGATCGTCGACCTGGCGATGGTTCCTATGCCGCGAGACAACAACAAGCCGCTGGTCACCGCAAAAGAACGCTATGCCAAAGAAGCGCTGGAATCCTACAAGAGCCTGCGAACCCGATTGCTGAGGTCGCAGCTTAGCCAGGGATTCAGCTCGGTAGCGATTACGAGCGTGGGCAAGTCTGATGGAAAGACCCTCACCTCGTTCAACCTCGCCTGCTGTTGCGCGCAAGTGGAGGACTGCAGTGTCCTTTTGATCGATGCCGACCTCAGCGGACGAAGCCTCACCAAGCTCATTGGCCGCCTGCCTTCGATTGGTTTGGGAGACGTGATGAGCGGCGCGGCTGCATGCGATGAGGCGATCGTCAAGACAGACATTCCAAACTTGTTCGTAATGGGAGCTGGTGCCAGCGACATTCCTCAGAGTGAACTTTTTATGACCGAGAAGTGGGGGCAAGTCATCCGCTGGGCCCGGAGTCACTTCAAGATCGTGCTTATCGATGCGCTCTCGATGGGGGACTTCGCTGACTTCGAACTCATGGCGCCGGAGTGCGATGGCATCCTCGTAGTGGTTCGCGCCCGGAGCACAAATCGCGAAGCACTTAAGACTGCGATTGACCAACTGGATGCGAGCAAGTTAATTGGAGTGGTCTGGAACGGCAGCAATTTCTAGCGGGGGGAGAACCTCCGCTGGTAGCGGAGATTCGCCGTAGGAACAGCATCGCGCTTCTTTCGTTCCTAAATTTTCTGGCGCGAGGTTAGAAATGAAATCCTTCTCGTTATCATCTTTCAAACGCGGGCACGGAATTCCGTTGTGCCTTTTCGGTCTGCTGATAATGCCAGCCGCCGCGCAGGATGTGGCGGGACCAGTGGCTGCAATCAGTGGCGCCTCTTCCAGCGCCGGCAGCACGAATACACCCAACAACGTTCCGACCAGCAGAGCTCCATCCCCGGTCCCGAGCAGCTACATCGTCGGTGAGGCCGATGTGTTGCGCATTAATGTCTGGAAGCAGCCGGAGCTCTCGCAGAACGTAGTGGTCCGGCCAGACGGAATCGTTTCCGTGCCCTTGGTCGGTGAGCTCCGAGTCAGCGGAATGACTCCGGTACAGATCGAGGATGTTCTCGTATCCGAGCTCAAGCGGTTTGTGAACGAACCCAGGGTCACGGTGACAGTAACGGAAGTTGGAAGCAAGGCGGTCTATATCACCGGAGAGGTGCAGCATCCTGGAGCGTATCCGCTGATTGGCCCCATCGATATTCTGCAGATTATCGCGAAGGCCGGGGGCGTAACGCCGTTCGCTCACCGCAAGTCGATGTTCGTAATGCGGGAAGTGAACGGGAAGAAAGAGAAGCTGCCAGTAAATTACAGCCGTATTTTCCGCGGAAAGAACCCGGAGCAAAATATTTTGCTGCAACCGGGTGACACGATCGTGGTCCCCTAAATGTTTTTCCGGCGAGAGCTTCTCCTGTTCCTGGGAGTGTTCGGAATGCTGATCAGCCCGGTTTCGGCGCAGGTCGAGGCATTTCCGCTGTTTGGCACCCAGCGGAGCGACACTGAGCCGGTTTGGCGCGATCAGGCAGCCGGAGCATCATCATTGAACTTAGATTCGGACGCTTCCAACGGAGAACACACAGATCAGAATGTGCTCATGGAGTTGGACATTCCTGGTCTTGTGTCTTTGAGCAAAGTTTCAGGGGCGGGTGTGGTTTATGGCGCTGCCGCCTCCCAGGGATACGGTCGGGAGCACAACTTCGACCAGAAAGCTACCTCAGGATCCGTTGCAGTGCTGGAACCGTACGCCGGAGTATACTTTGCCGGTCATCGCACTCACTTTATTCTGGAGTATCACCCGATCGTAGATTTGGAAACTCGGGACGTATGGGATGGCAGGGTTTTGCAGCGAGCCGGCTTCAATTCTGGTGTCCTGCTTTCCCGGCGATGGACTTGGTATCTCTCGGGCCGAGGAACCTACGGACCGGCGGTGCTGCAAGATATCGGGTTGTTGTCAGTCGGTCTACAGACTTACGCGTTACCAACTGACACGATATTAAACGTCTCCGGTTCGACTGGCTTGGTATGGCGGCGTAGCCTACGGCACCAATTTTCCTTTACGGTCGGTGACTCGTACAGTTCGATACAGCACGGCCCAAGCTACAGTGACATGACGGCGAGAGTGCAATCACTGAACGGCTTCGGCTCCCGCGACTCTAACTGGTTCGTCTACGCCGACACCACCCGCTATTCCTTTGCGACAGATTGCACCAGAGTTGGTTTTGGGGCTGGAGTTGCCGTCGGACTAGGCACTCGCACTCGAGTCGGGGTTGAAGCGGGTCCGGATTTTACAGTCGGGCACTGTGTCACCCCCTTACATGCAACGTTTGGTGGATTTCTGCACCAGCGGCTGTCCAACTGGACGGCGGTTACGTTGAGTGCAAAGAGGCGACTTGTTGAGCCGACCTTATTACAAAGTAGCTATGTGGATACTGTCTCTGGAGTCCTTCAGCAGAAAACAAGCCGGACGACGTATCTAACAGCCGGCGCTTCGTACATTCAGGGTTCAAGCACACCAGGCCAACCTCTACCCGGATATCGTGGATTTCTCTTCGGTTCTCAGTTCCATTGGCGGGTTTCCAACACGGCGAGTCTTATAGGGTCGTATCAGTACTTTAAACGAGATAGTAACTCGCAAACCTTCCCGGATCGCCATTCCTGGGTCTTTTTCACCTTTCTGTGGCATCCGAAGGGTACTACGGAGCATGTAGGCTATGAATAATCGTCACCGCCCAGATCCACTTGATCAAACGCGGGAATTTTGGGGAACGGTTGTACTTCATCGCTGGGGCATCCTTCTGGCGACTGTTCTTCTGACCGCGATTTGTGTGGTTGTAATCGCGTTGATGCCGGATGTCTACGTCGCCAGCACGACCGTAGTCTTTGATCCGCAACAACTCCCAGAAAAATATGTAACTCAGACTGTGACTTCCGATCCGGCACAGCGAGTGAATACATTGACGCAGGAAGTGCTGAGCCCCGGACGCCTGCAGCAAATCAGCCAGGAGTTCCACATCAACGGCGATCAGCGGGCCTCTCAGCAGGAAATCGTCGATCAGATGAAGAAGGCGATCACGATTGAGATGAAGCAGAGCTCCGACCGTGACATCAACTCGTTCGTCATCAGTTACACGGGTCAAGACCCGCAACTAGTCGCGGCGGTTGCCAACCGGCTGGCACAGACCTTTATCGATTGGAATCTGGCCAACCGCGAGCAACAGGCGGCTAGCGCTTCCGAGTTCATGTCGGCTCAATTGCAGGATGCGAAGCAGTTGATGGACACGCAGGAAGCAAAGATTCGAGATTACAAGCTCAGATATGCTGGAGAGTTGCCTGAACGCTTGCAATCGAATATGCAAACCCTGACCCAGTTGCATACCACCTTGCAGGCCAACAATGAAACGCTCGACCGGCTCGCGCAGGAAAAGACTCTGCTGACCGCCGCCCCGGAAAGTGTGAAGTCAACAGCAGGCACTTCGTCGGAGCGGGATCGCCTCGAAGCCGAGCAACGAGCACTTTCGACCGAACTGGCCAGCCTTCGTTCGCAATACACCGAGCATTATCCGGACGTCGTAACCACCAAGGAACGCCTGGAGTCGGTGACCCAACAGTTAAAGAGCACCCAGGCTGCAGGGGCAACCAACACGGTCGCGGTTCGCTTGGGGATTATTCAACAGGAAACTGAGCGGTTGCAGGACGAGCAGAAAAGCTTGCTCCGGCGGATTGATAAGTATCAGGCTCTAGTGGATGCAACCCCGATCAAAGGGCAAGAGTTTGAGTACCTGACTCGTGATTACGACAGCGCGCGGGAGCAGTATGAAGATCTGGCCGATAAGAAGTTCCACGCCGAGATGGCTAGGGATCTGGTCCGCCAACAAAAATCCAGCCGTTTCACCATGGATCCCGCTCAAGTCCCACAAAGGCCGATCAAGCCGAATCGCCTTCTTTTGCTGGCCCTGGCATTTCCCTTTTGCTGCCTGATTCCGGCGGGCATCTCGGTGGCAAGCGCCGAGGTGCGGGGAACGGTAAACAGCGAGCGAGGTTTGCGGTCGCTGCTGCCCGAGTCCGCGCGGGTGGTCGGAAAGATCCCCATGATCGAGACACCATCCGGCATGCGCAAACGGCGCAGGCTGGCGATGCTCAGCATTTTAGGTTCATTGCTCTGCTGCGTTGCAGTTGCTGCATTCTTATGGGGAGGCACGGCTGCGCATATGCGGCGGAATCACGCTCATCAGTTCAACCCAACCAGTCCAAGCGCCAAACTCTTGCCGCGATAAACCTGCTGTTGCTCCATTCGTCATCCATCCTGACCCGCTCGAACCCCGTCCACCATGGTGGGCGCAGAGAACCAGTCCATGATTTTGCGCTTTTGGGTAGCCGCAGCAATCATCCTTTACGCCCATATCGGATATCCACTCTGGATTTACCTCCTCAGTCGCTTGCGGCCGCACCGATGGAAACAGGCGGAAATCTACCCGTCAATTACGATCGTGATGGCAGTCCACAACGGGGCCAAGCTGCTGCGGGAAAAAATCAATCACCTGCTGAATCTGGACTATCCGCCGGAGCTCATTCAGGTGGTGGTGGTGTCCGACGGGTCCGATGATGACACAGAGCAAATCCTCTCCGGAATCAAGAATGCCCGGTTGGTGTCGATTCTTTGTCCCGAACACAGGGGTAAAGCCAGCGCCTTGAATCACGCGATCACTCGCGCGACGGGCGAGATTCTTGTGTTTGTTGATATTCGCCCGCAGTTGGAGCCAACTGCCTTGCGTCAGATCGTCAGTAATTTTGCCGATCCTTCGGTGGGTTGTGTAGCCGGAGAGCTGTGTTTGCGGATCGGCCAGCACGACGCCGGTACGAAGGCCGTGAGCGGTCTTTATTGGCGCTATGAGCAGGGAATCAGAAAATGCGAATCGCTGGCCGATTCGCCGGTCGGAGTGTATGGCGGGTTCTATGCCGTGCGCCGCTCCCTTGCGACGACGATGCCGGAAGGCCTGATTCTCGACGACATGTACCAGCCGCTGTCGATTGTCCGCCGTGGGTTCCGCTCCGTCATTGATGATAGCGCCCGCGTTTGGGACATTTGGCCGGAGACTTCAAGGGCTGAATTTCAGCGCAAGGTACGCACACTGGCAGGGAATTACCAATTGATTCAGAAGGCGCCGTGGTTGTTGGGCCGGTCGAATCGGCTGCGTTTTCAGCTCATCTCTCATAAGCTTGTGCGCCTTGTTGTCCCGGTCGCTTTAGCGGCGCTTCTGCTCGCGAGCTTTGGCTTGCGCGCCGTGCAGCCCTACACCGCTATCTTCGCAGCTCAAGTTGCTTTCTACCTTTTCGCGGTGCTCGGGCTGGTATGGGATCCTCCTTTACTCCGCCGGATTACCGGACCTGCCACTGCGTTTGTATTACTCAATGCGGCAGCCACGGTTGCGTTGTTCGTGTTCCTGTTGCGCCCGAACTCGTTGCTGAGTCTATGGGTGAAGCAGGAGACGCCGGTGGAAGAGCGCAGCGCTCAGGCGGCATAACGTTAGTTAGTAATCGCGGTACGGCTACTACAAAACAATATCCAGATGGGCTTCATCCTAACTCTTCTGTATATCTCGCTGGCGTTGCTCTCAACCGAACGCCTGCTTCCTTCCCTAAAGGAATACAGAGTCGAGCTGGTTGTTGCGGTTGTTGCCGTCCTGTGCTCATTGCCCGGCTTTCTCGACCGCCGCTTCTATCGAACCCCGCAGGTATACCTCTTAGGGGGAATGCTATCCGCAGTTTTCGTCTCCCAGGTACTGGACAGCTACTGGCTTGGCGGTGGGTTCCTCGCCCTACAGCAATTCCTCTCTTTTTCTGTCGTTTTTTTTCTCGTCCTATTCAATTGCCAAAGCCTAAGGCGATTGAAGATTCTGGCGCTACTGCTTGTCCTCATCGCCTTGGCGTACATTCTCGAGGGTTCGAGAGCCTATCTTACGGGCGACGTTACAAGTCCCCTGCTGATCGTGATCCCAGCCCACGACGGAGGTGTTTCGTTCCGGATGCAAGGCCAAGGCTTTCTTTACGATCCGAACGACCTCGCCCAGTTCCTGGTGATGACGCTTCCGTTCATTTGGATGGGATGGCAGCAACGTGCAAACCTCCGCAACCTCTTCCTGGTCGTAGCTCCGACTGCGCTCTTCGTGTGGGGAATCTACCTGACGCATTCGCGCGGCGGCATGCTAGCTATGGTCGTAATCCTGATGTTCGCTCTCAGCCGCCGACTGAAGCCTGTACTTACAGCGATTGGTGGTGGCCTCGCTTTGGCCGCTGGGCTGGCATTGAACTTCTCGGGGGGGCGCGAGATCTCGGTGAAATCCGGGTCGGACCGATTGACGTTTTGGGGCGATGGACTTCAGATGTTCAAGCAATCTCCGATCTTTGGGATCGGATTCCACAACTTCGGTGGTCACGACTTTGGTCACACCGCTCATAATTCCTTTGTAGTGTGTCTGGCAGAGCTTGGATTGTTTGGCTATTTGCCGTGGATCGGGCTGATGGTGTTCACCTTGGCCGGACTGACTTCGCTGATCCGAATGGCT